>Ga0265293_10001896_pt1 | contig 44009 bp, 39 predicted proteins | sample Munlanlewell138R_FD_192505 | JGI IMG/M metagenome (GOLD analysis project Ga0265293, IMG submission 192505) | Leachate microbial communities from a municipal landfill in Southern Ontario, Canada - Leachate well 138R | ecosystem: Engineered > Solid waste > Landfill > Unclassified | place: Canada... | reverse complement strand
AGCGCACCCAGGCCGCGGGCTTTGACCTCACGTCCGTCCAGTTTGCGGCCCTCGACGCGATCCATGCCCACCCGGGCACGGACCAGGCCAGCGTGGCGGAGATGATCGCCTACGACCGGGCCACCATCGGTGGCGTCATCGATCGCCTGGAGCAAAAGGGCTGGGTGCGCCGTGTCGTCAGCGAACGCGACCGCCGGGCGCGCGAACTCTCGCTGACGCCCGAAGGCCAGCGCGTCTATGCAGCCCTGCTGCCGGTTGTCCAGTCCTTGCAGGACGACATCCTGCAACCCCTGGACAGCGCGGACCGTGCCTGTTTTCTCGAACTCGCCCGTCGCGTGGTGCGACCATAGGTGCCACGGCACCGTGGGGCATCGGGCGGGGCCACCCGTCGCGTCCGGGTGATGGCCGTGGGCTGGTATAACCCTCCCTTTGACTGAAAGGAGCATTCCCCATGAACCGAGCCGAGCTGGTTGAGATCCTGGCCACCAAGAACGATCTGTCCAAGGCGGCGGCCAACGCCGTGCTGGACACGCTGATCGACACCATCCAGACCGCCGTGAAGAAAGGCGACGCTGTTCAGCTGGTGGGTTTCGGTACCTTCAAGGCGGTCAAGCGTGCCGCCCGCGCGGGCAAGAACCCGGCCACGGGCGACAAGATCAAGATTCCCGCCACCACGCTGCCCAAGTTCGTGGCCGGTGCACGGTTCAAGGATGCCGTCGATCCCAAGGCGGCCAAGCGCCGCGCCGAAAAGGCCGGCAAGTAAAGACCTGCCCACCGGGTGCCCCGGCCGGGGCGCCGCACCGGTCAGGCCAGATCGTCGATGGCCAGCCCGTGCCGGCGCATGAGCGCGACGATGTCATGGATCGCGGCCTCCCGCTCGGCCAGCCACTGCGCATGCTGCGCATCCCGTTCCCGGGCCTGCCTGCGTTTGTCCGCGCCATCGTCCGCCTGGGCAAAGGCGTCGCCCAGCGCGCGCATCAATTGCTGGAAACGCTGATCGCCCATCGGCACGTGAGGCGGGGGGCGCCCCTGGTCGGCGCGCTGGCGGCTGCGGAGTTTCTTGTCTGCGAAGGACATGTGGGTGCGACGATCTGAAAAAGGCCGTGTTGTTCACGGCGCCATCATGAGGGGCGATGGTAGCGGGTTGTCGCCGATGCCGTGCGCACCGGCCTCACGGCCACGGCACCGGGCACCATCCGGCACTCGCCAACCGTGGCCAGTCGAGCTATGCTGGCGCTTGGCAGTGCCACCGCGGCTGCCGGCTCACACAACAACACGCTGCAAGGAAGACAACGCATGACCATTCTCGTCGCTTACGTCGCACGCCCCGAAGGCCAGGCTGCGCTGGACAAAGGCATCGAAATCGCCACCCGCCGCAATGAGCGGCTGGTGGTCGTCAACGCCGGCCCCGGCGGGCGGGACGAATCCATCGTCGACGGGTACGAGGGAGAGCGGGTGGCCGAGCGCCTGTCCCAGTTGCCCATCGAGGCGGAGTTCAAGCACTTCGTGCGCGGCAAGAGCACGATCGAGGAGATCGAGGAACTGGTCGATCAACTGCAGGTGTCGGTGCTGGTCATCGGCCTGCGCAAACGCTCGCCCGTGGGCAAGCTGCTGCTGGGCAGCATGGCGCAGGAGATCCTGCTCAATGTGTCCTGCCCGGTGCTGGCGGTGAAGGCGAACTGAGTCCAACAAGGTTGGCCGCGCCGGGCCCCCGCCGGGCTGTTACCCTGTCCGGATGAGCCAACTCGCTTTCGATTTCGACACCTCCACCGAACCGCCGCAGTCAGCCGATGCCGGTGGGCTGACACTGGAGGACATGGCACGGCGGCTGGAGGCCGACCCCGGCTACCGGGTGCTGCGTCGGCTGGTGCCGGTCCTGGACTTCGGCCCGCGGCCGGCGGGCGGGGATGCCACGGCCGGGGTGCAGCACCTGCTCATCCTCGACACGGAAACCACGGGCCTGTCGCAGGCCAGCGACCGGATCATCGAGCTGGCCATGCTGCTGGTCCAGGTGGACCCTTCCACGGGTCATCCCTTCGGGCCGGTGGAGACGTTCGAGGGCTTCGAGGACCCGGGCATGCCGATCCCGGCCGCGGCGCGGCAGGTCACCGGCATCAGCGATGACATGGTGCGTGGCCAGCGCCTGGACGAAGCGCAGGTCCAGGCGCTGCTGGCACGTGCCGACCTGGTGGTGGCGCACAACGCCGGTTTTGACCGCCCCTTCCTGGAGGCGCGTTTCCCGGCCTTCGCGCACACACCCTGGGCGTGTTCCTTTGCCGACATCGACTGGAAGGCGCAGGGCGCCGAATCGGCACGGCTCGGCGCGCTGGCGCAACGCCATGGCTGGTTCTACGATGCCCACCGCGCGCTGGTCGATTGCCATGCCCTGTTGCAGGTGCTGGCCCGTCCGGGTACCGACGGCGCCACCACCGGCCTGGGCGAGCTGATCGCCGTGGCGCAGCGGCCGGGCTTCCGGCTGCGCGCGACGGGTTCGCCGTTCGAGAGCAAGGACCTGCTCAAGGCCCGCGGCTACCGCTGGGATGGCGAGGCCAGGGTCTGGTCCTGCATCCTGGGCAGCGAGGCGGCCCTGGCGGCCGAGCTGGCCTGGCTCGGGACCGAGGTCTACGGTGGCCGGCGTGCCGCGCAGGTCGAGGTGGAGGTGCTCGATGCGCTGACGCGCTATTCGCAGCGGCCCGGTCAGGTCGAGGTTCGCCGCCTGTCAGACGCTTAGGGCCTGGCCGCCGGCGGTGCCACGAAATGCCCGCTCTTGCCGCCCATTTTTTCCAGCAGACGGATCGACGAGATGGTCATGCCGCGGTCGGTGGCCTTGCACATGTCGTAGATCGTCAGCAGGGCGGTGCTGGCGGCGGTCAGGGCCTCCATTTCCACGCCGGTGGGGCCGGTGCACTCGGCGGTGGCGAGGCAGGTGACGGTGCTGGCGGCCTCGTCGAGTTCGAACTCGATCGCCACGCGCGTGAGCGCAATGGGATGGCACAGCGGGATCAGCTCGCTGGTGCGCTTGGCGCCCTGGATGCCGGCGATGCGGGCGATGCCCAGCACATCACCCTTGCGGGCGTTGCCGCTGCGGACCAGGGCCAGGGTGGCCGGCTGCATGGTGATGCGGCCTTCGGCCACCGCCATGCGGTGGGTGTGTGCCTTGGACGAAACGTCGACCATGTGGGCCTGGCCCCGGGCGTCGAAGTGGGTCAGGGGCGTGGCAGGGGAGTCGGTCATGGCGGGTCGGGTGGCGAAATGGCGGGGTCGGGCCGGCCTTTTTGCCCGGGCGGGGCTGGAACCGGCGGTATCTGCGGGCATCATACGAAGATGCACCGCACTTTCCATCTGTTTTTATCAGGTCTGCGCCGGCCCAGGGTTCTGGCGGGCGCACTGCTGCTGGGGCTGGCCGCCGCCGCCGGCGGACCGTCGCCGCTGGCCAGTGCGCCGGCGCATGCGCAGGGGCTGCCCACCCTGGGCGACGGTGCCGGCCTGACCCTGTCGGCCGAGCGTGAGATCGGTGATGACATCGCGCGCCAGATCTACCGCGATCCGGACTACCTGGATGACCCGCCGCTGGTGGACTACCTGCAGTCGATCTGGCAGCCGCTGCTGGCGGCGGCCCGCGAGCGCGGCGATGTGTCGCCGGAGGTGGCCGAGCGCATGGCCTGGGAGCTGATGATCAACCGCGTCAAGGAGGTCAATGCCTTCGCGCTGCCGGGAGGCTACCTGGGGGTCAACCTGGGCCTGGTGGCGGTGACGCAGAACCCGCAGGAGCTGGCCAGCGTGCTGGCGCACGAGCTCAGCCACGTGTCCCAGCGGCACATCGCGCGCATGCTGTCCGAGCAGGGCAAGCAGACGCCGTGGCTGATCGGGGCGATGATCCTCGGTGCGCTGGCTGCCGGCTCCAGCTCCAGCTCCAGCGTCGACGTGGCGAACGCGGCCATTGCCGGCAGCCAGGCGCTGGCCGTTCAGAACCAGCTCAATTTCTCGCGCGACATGGAGCGCGAGGCCGACCGCGTGGGCTTTGGCGTGCTGACGACAGCGGGGTTCCCGGGCGAAGGCTTCGTGCAGATGTTCGACAAGCTGCAGCAGGCGTCGCGTCTGAACGACGACGGCTCCTTTCCCTATCTGCGCAGCCACCCGCTGACCACGGAGCGGATGGCCGACATGCGCGCGCGCATCCCCCTGGCACCGGCCGGCACCCGGCCGGACGGTCCGCGTGTTGGTGTGGCGCCCCTGATGGCGGTTCCGGACGAGGAGGTGCATGCGCTGATGGCAGCGCGCGCGCGCGTGCTGGCCGAAAACGGCCCCGATCGCCTGCGCGTCTGGCTGCGCCAGGGGCAGCAGGCCGATGCCGACGCTGCGGCGCTGTACGCCGCCGCCCTGTCGGCCTCGCGCCTGGGCCAGCACGGGCTGGCCGGGCAACTGGCTGCGCGCCTGGCCGCACGGGTCGGGTCGTCGGGGCAGCGCCCGGCCGAGTGGTTGCAACTGGAGGTGGGGAGCGCGGCCTTGCGCCAGCGCGCCGGTGACCAGCCCACACCCGAATGGCTGGTCTGGCGCGACCGTGCCCTGGCCGGCAGTCAGCGTGCCGGTGTGCTGCTGGGGGCACAGGCGGCGATGGTCAGCGGCGGGGCGAAGCCGGTGGCCGAACGCTTGCACGCCTGGGTGGTCGATCACCCGCGTGATGCGCTGGCCTGGCAGTTGCTGTCGGGTGCGGAACTGGCCTTGGGCCGGAAGCTGCGCGGCATCCGTGCCGACGGCGAGGCGCGGGCCGCGCAATTCGACTGGAGCGGCGCGCTGGAGCGCTTCCGCGCGGCGCAGGCCTTGCCGCCGGCCGACCGCTCGGCCGATCCGATGGAGCTGGCCATCGTCGATGCGCGCGCGCGCCAGATGGAGCAGCGCGTGCGGGAAGAATCAGCGCGAAAGCAGTGACTGCATGGCCATGCTGATCACCAGCATCAGGGCCGAGTAGATCAGCGAGCCCAGCAGCGCGGTCCAGAAGCCGCTCACTTGGAAGCCGGCCAGGATGGAGCCGGCCGCCCAGAACATCAGCGCATTGATCACGAACAGGAACAGGCCCAGCGTGACGATGGTGACCGGCAGGGTCAGAATCACGAGGATGGGCCGGACCAGCACGTTGAGCAGGCCGATCACGGCGGCGGCGATCATGGCCGAGCCGAACCCTTGCACGTGCACGCCCGGCAGGAAGTTGGCCACCAGCAGCAGGGCGCATGCGGCAAGCAGCCAGGTCAGGATCAGTTTCATGATGCCAGCATAGCATTGCCCAACCCGTCCCGGGGGTGGGCGTGCGCCAGCGCGGGACGACGGCGATTGCCGTCAACCGCGCCGGTGGTGCGTCAGGCGGCCTCTTCGGCGCTCTGCGGCTTGCGCGAGGCGGCCCACTTGCCCAGGGCCAGCACCAGCAGCGCACCGGCGATATGGGCCGTCCAGTACAGCGTGCCGGAGATGACGGCTTCGCCCTTGTCGTTGAGGGTGCCGAGCTTGGGCGCCCAGGTCCACTGGTCGGGGTTCACGAAGGCCGGGTCGGTCACCAGCATGCCGCCCGCGATCCAGCCCAGCAGCATGCCGCCCAGGGTGATGATGACCGGAAAGCGCGCCATCAGTTTGATGACCAGTTGCGAGCCCCAGACGATGATCGGGATCGAGATCAGCAGGCCCATGACCACGAGGATCAGCGAGTGGTCCTGGCCGGCGTTCTGGGCCGCGCCGGCGATGGCGATCACGTTGTCCACGCTCATCACGAGGTCAGCCACGATGATGGTCTTGATGGCCGCCAGCAGCTTGTCGCTGCCCTGGATGTTGCCATGCTCCTCTTCATCGGGGGCCAGCAGCTTGACACCGATCCACACCAGCAGCAGCGCGCCGACGAACTTCAGGAACGGGATGTTCAGCAGCGTCATCGCGAAGGCGATGAGGATGACGCGCAGGATGATGGCGCCGGCGGTCCCCCAGATGATGCCCTTGGTGCGCTGGGCCGGTGGCAGTCGGCGGCAGGCCAGCGCGATCACGACCGCGTTGTCGCCACCGAGCAGGATGTCGATGACGATGATCTGCCCCAGCGCGATCCAGAAGGGGGCATGCATGAAAAATTCCAAATCCATGTGGTCCTCGTTGCTTCTTTGATGGTGCCGCCGGTCGCGGCACCACGGTTGGCCCGTGCAGCGGTGCAGGCACGCGGAACCCCCTTGAACGATGCATCGATCGAAGGGGCATGCGCAGCCTGACACCGGCCACGGCCGGTCTGTCAAAGGTCTTGCTCGACCCGCCGGTGCGGCGGGCCCGGATCGCCGGAGGCCAGGCAAGGCCCCGTGGTGACGACGAACCGGACGGTCGGGGGATGACCGTTGAGCTACTCCCCTTCGAAGCGCCGATTGTAGGCGGGCCGCCAAGGCCGCGGCACACCGCTCGGGTAAGGGGTTCCCACAAGTGGCCCCCCGGTGCCTCAGGGGGTGGCTATGATGCGCGTCTCATGGCCGGCATCCATATCACCGACATCGAGGCATCCATCAATTACTGGCGTGAGCGCTCACACCCTTCAGATGGCTTGTCTTTGAACGCGGAATTGCGTGCACTGGCCGAGGTGTACGCCCTCATGGCCTGGCGGCGCGACGACGAGGTCGACGAGGACCGGATGCCGGCGGCGGCGCGCCGCGCCTGGCAGGTCTGGTACGAGACGACCCCCGATACACCGTGTATCGCGATCTGCTCGACCAGCCAGGGCGACGATGTGTGCAAGGGCTGCGGGCGCAGCTTCGAGGAGGTGCAGCGCTGGCCGGCCATGTCCCCGGGTGAAAAACGCGCCGTCTGGCGTCGCATCACCCTCGAGGCCAGTGCCTGGCGCTTCAACCGCTACGCCGAGCGCGCGGTCGAATGACCACGGCGCCTGAAGACGAGGCTCCTGCGGCGTCGGGCCACCCCGGGCCCCGCGACCTTTACCCGGGAACGGTGTAGTTGGCCTGTGTCAGGCCGTCGATGCCGCACTCGATGGTGCCGATCCAGTCGATGAACTCCGGCACCGCCTTGCCGGCCAGCGGGGCGCCGTGCTGCGGCACGATCATCTGGATCGGCAGCGTGCGCGCCATGTTGGCCCACAGGCGCAGCACCTTCTGCGACACCATGTAACGGCGGTGGAAGGCCTCCATGCGGGGCAGGTGCGGCCTGAGGTCGGTGATCGGCTTGGCCGCATCGGACGACGTGCCGATCGACACACCCAGGTCGCCCGAGAACAGGATGCGGCTGACCGGATCCCAGAACTGGAAATTGCCCTCGGAGTGCATGAAGTGGGCCGGCAGCGCGATGATCTCGCTGCGACCCAGCGGGATGCGCATCCCGGGATCGGGAATGCCGACGATGCGCCCCACCGTCTTGCCCGGCTTGCAGAAATGCGGCGCGAAACGCTCCCACAGGCGCGAGATGTAGAGCTTGGCCTGGGTGCTGGTCATCCAGCGGTCGAGCGAGGCGATGATGTCCGGGTCGGCGTGCGAGGCCAGGATTTCGGTCAGCTTGTTGGGCTGGAAATAGCGGCCGATGGTCAGCAGCAGCTCGTTGTAGGCGACATTGCCGCCCGGGTCGATGATCGCCCCCTGTTGCTGGTCGATGACGAGGAACTGGTTGGCCTGCACAGCCTCGCCGCCTTCATCGCTGAGATGGGCGAACATCAGGCACACATGGCCATTTTTGTTGTACAGCTCGATGGCCATGACTGGCTACTCCGGCAAATAGGTGAACCACCCCTGCGGTCGGGGAGGATGGTCAAGAGGGGCAGAGACGGATGTGCAGAGGCGCCTGCGCGCGGGCAACCTATCCGGTCGACCCGCCGTGGCGATGAAGACGACTATGTCATACAAACGGCGGGCGACCGAACCGCTGGCGCGGCAGGAAAGACCGTTCATGCGTCAGGCGCGCTGCGCCAGTTCGGCAGCCTTGCCCACGTAGCTGGCCGGGGTCAGGGCCAGCAGGCGCTCCTTCTCGGCCGAGGGGATCTCCAGACTGCGGATGAGGGCATGCAGCGCCTCGGCGGTCACGGTCTTGCCGCGCGTGACTTCCTTGAGCTTTTCGTAGGCGCCGGGCACACCAAAACGGCGCATCACGGTCTGGATGGGCTCGGCCAGCACTTCCCACGAGGCATCGAGGTCGGCCGCCAGCGCTTCCTCGTTGAGCTCCAGCTTGTTCAGCCCGGTCATCAGCGAGTGGTAGGCCAGCACCGCGTAGCCCATGGCGACGCCCATGTTGCGCAGCACGGTCGAATCCGTCAGGTCGCGCTGCCAGCGGCTGATGGGCAACTTCTCGCTCAGGTGCCTGAGCAGCGCATTGGCCAGGCCCAGGTTGCCCTCGGCGTTTTCGAAGTCGATCGGATTGACCTTGTGGGGCATGGTGCTGGAGCCGATCTCGCCGGCCTTGAGCTTCTGCTTGAAGTAGCCCAGGCTGACATAGCCCCAGATGTCGCGCGCCAGGTCGATCAGGATGGTGTTGGCGCGCGCCATGGCGTCGAACAGTTCGGCCATGTAGTCGTGCGGCTCGATCTGGATCGAATACGGCTGGAAGGTCAGGCCCAGGCCCAGGGGCTCCGGGGTTTCGACGACCTTGCGGCTGAAGGCCTCCCAGTCGAAGTCGGGCCAGGCGGACAGGTGCGCGTTGTAGTTGCCCACGGCACCGTTCATCTTGCCCATGAGGGGGACGGCGGCGATGCGCTCGCGCGCGCCGGCCAGGCGCACCACCACGTTGGCCAGCTCCTTGCCCACGGTGGTGGGGCTGGCGGTCTGGCCGTGGGTGCGGCTGAGCATGGGTACCCCGGCGTAGGCGTGCGCCATGGCACGCAGCTTGTCGATGATCTGGTCCAGTGCCGGCAGCAGCACCTGGTCGCGCCCGCCCTTGAGCTGCAGCGCGTGGCTGGTGTTGTTGATGTCCTCGCTGGTGCAGGCGAAGTGCACGAACTCGGCCGCCTTTTCCAGCTCGGGACGGGCCTCGAACCTGGACTTGATCCAGTACTCGACCGCCTTGACGTCGTGGTTGGTGGTCTTCTCGATCTCCTTGATCGCGGCCGCATCGGCTTCGCTGAAATTCTTGACCAGGCCCAGCAGGTAGGTGCGCGCGCCCGGGGTCAGGGGAGCGAACTCGGCGAAACCGGCGTCGGACAGGGCGATGAACCAGGCGATCTCGACCTGCACGCGACGGTGCATGTAGCCCTGTTCACTCATGAAGGGCCGCAGCGCGGCGAGGCGGCCGGCGTAGCGGCCGTCGAGCGGTGACAGGGCGGAAATCGGTGACAGGGCGGGGGCAGCAGGGGCGTTCGGTTTCATCCCCCGATTGTAGAAGTGCGGGCCGCCGGGCGGTGCATCCGAGCGGCGACGAAATCCGGGGCGGGCCGCTAGAATCGTGGGCCCACATTCTGTCGATCTATGACCATGAAACTCATCGGCGCCATCACCAGCCCCTACGTGCGCAAGGTGCGCATCGTGATGGCCGAGAAAAAGCTGGATTACCAGTTCATCCAGGAGGATGTCTGGTCCCACGACACGCGGATCATGGAGTCGAACCCGCTGGGCAAGGTGCCGTGCCTGGTGATGGAGGGCGCCGACGCGATGTTCGATTCCCGGGTGATCGTCGAATACCTCGACACCCTTTCACCGGTGGGCAAGCTCATTCCCCCCTCGGGCCGTGAGCGTGCCGAGGTCAAGACCTGGGAGGCGCTGGCCGACGGGCTGCTGGATGCGGCCGTGCTGGCGCGCCTGGAACTGACCTGGCCCGGCCGGGCCGAGGGCGAGCGCAGCCAGGCCTGGGTGGACCGGCAGATGGGCAAGATCGAAGCGGCCCTGAAGGCCATGGGGCAGGGCCTGGGCGACAAGCCTTTTTGCTCGGGCATTCACCTGAGCCTGTCGGATATTGCCGTGGGCTGCGCACTGGCCTATCTGGACTTCCGCTTTCCCGCGCTGGACTGGCGCACCCCCTACCCGAACCTGGCCCGGCTGGCCGACAAGCTGGCCTTGCGCCAGAGCTTCGTCGATACGCAGCCAGCATAAGGTCCCCGGGCGCCGCTGCGCGGCGCTTGCCTCCACGGGCGGCTGACCGCCGGCTTCATGGCGCCGCCGCACGACGGGGGTGAATAAAAGAGCCTGCGAAGCGCCCCGAGACGAAGGAGGGAGGGAGGGAGGAGGAGGAGAAACGCCTCAGGATTGCATCCGGCCTGGTGGCCGGAAGGCTTCGCAGTGCAAAAAACTCGTCCAGCGACGCCGCTGCCGGCGCCCCTGTACTGACATGGAGGGTGGCACCGCGCGAAAAGTTCCGCGCCGTCTGTCAGAAACCGGTCGATCAGACGCCGGTGGCCATCGTGCGGTGTCGCCGGCGCCGCCACAGGTGGCCCAGGCCGAAGGCGCCGCATGCCAGCGCCAGCCCCCAGAAAACACCGGTCAGGTCGGCCGCGAGCACCACCGACATCTCGCTGGCGTTGTCCCAGACGACGGGCCGGTGCCAGGCCCGGGCAATGGTCAGCTTGGCGGCCAGGCCCGCCGCCAGCATCAGGCCCCAGCGCCGTGCCTTGTCCACCCGCACACGCTGCAAGACCAGCTCGACCGCCATGACGGTGGCGCCGGCGTGCAGCACACCCGACAGGCCCGTGGCATGGCCGATCTGTGGCCACAGCAGCAGCGACAGTTGCGACAGCGGCCAGGCCAGGAACCAGGCCAGGGTGGCGGCGCGCGTGGGCCGCAGCACCCAGGCCAGCGCGGTGAGCACGCCCAGTGCCACCTGGTTGACGATCAGGTGCGGGGTGTTGCGATGGACCCAGGTGCTGGTCCACAGGGTCCAGGGGTGATCGACCCAGGTGTCGGCGTGCCAGGTCAGGGCGTCCTGGGCGCTGATCCGGGCCCACCACAGCAGCACGCTGGCCACGCCGTGGATGGCGCACAGCAGCAGCCAGGTGCGCGATCCCCTCATGCGGCCACGGGGGTTTCGCTGCCCAGGACGTGCCGCCAGACGGCCAGGATCGGGGCCGCCAGAGCCTTGGCTTCGTCGGCCGGCAACTGTGGCGGAACTTCGTCCAGCCGTGCGCGGTGCTGGAGGCGCCGCAGTTCGCGGTAGGCGTCGCCAGCGGCGCGCCCCATGCCGGCTGGCAGCAGGCCGACCTCCTCGGCGTGGCGCAGCAGCGTGATGTTGCCCAGATTGCCGCGCAGCGAGGGGTGTTCGCGTGAATGCGCCAGCACCAGGTACTGCACCGCGAACTCGGCATCGACCATGCCGCCGGCGCCGTGCTTGACGTCGAACAGGTCACCATGCGCGGGATGCGCCGCGCGCACCCGCTCGCGCATCGAGCGGATCTCCTGCGCCAGCGCGGGCAGGTCGCGCTCGGCCGTGATCACCGCCTCGCGCACCGCCTCGAAGCGCGCAGCCAGATCCACCGTCGGGGGTGTGGGGCCAGCCCCCTCGGGGAGCGTGGGGGCGATCACGCAACGGGCGCGCGTCATGGCCTGGTGCTCCCAGGTCCAGGCGGTGTTGCTGCCACGGCCGCGCTGGTAGTTCTCGAACGCGGTGAAGCTGGTCACCAGCAGGCCCGAGTTGCCATTGGGGCGCAGCGCGGTATCGATCTCGAACAGGTCGCCCTCGCCGGTCTTGACCGTGAGCCAGTTGATCATCTTGCGCACGAAGGCGGCGTAGATCTCGGGGGCACTCTCGTGCTCGTCGTCGTAGACGAAGACGATGTCCAGGTCGCTGCCGTAGCCCAGCTCCTTGCCGCCGAGCTTGCCGTAGCCGATGATTGCCAGCGACGGCTCGTCGCGGTGGCGGTTCTTCAGTCGCTGCCAGCACCAGCGCGCGGTCACGCGCAGCACGGCGTCGGCCAGGGCCGAGAGGTCGTCGGCCACCTGCTCCACGGTCAGCACGCCCTCGATGTCGCGCGCCAGGGTGCGGAAGACCTCGGCATGGTGGGCGCGGCGCAGCAGGTTGAGCAGTTCCTCCTCGCCGTCCTCGCCGGTGCGCTGCAGCGCGCGCAGGCGCGATTCGAGATCGGCCTCGAACTGGACGGGGTCGAAACGTTCGTCCAGCAACTGGCGGCTGGCCAGTTCGTCGATCACGCCGGGATGCTGCATCAGGTAGCGCGCCGGCCAGCGAGCGGCGCCGAGCAGGCGCAGCAGGCGTTCGTGCACCGCCGGGCGCTCCTGCAGCAGGGCCAGGTAGCTTTCGCGCCGCAACAGGGGTTCGATCCAGTCGGCCATGCGCAGGGCGGCCTGTTCGCTCACACGGCCCTGGGCGAGCCAGGCGCCGGTGCGCTCGACCAGCCGTGCCAGGCGCGTGCGGGCATCCTCGCGCAGGGCGCGCACGCGCGGGTGGTCTTGCCACTGCGCCACGCGGCTGGCAAAGGCTTCGGGCAGTCCGGGCAGAACGCTGCGCAGATCGTCGGCGCTGCCGCCGCGACCACCCTGGCAGCCCTTGCCCTGACAGCCGGTCTTGGTCGGGCCACCCAGCAGGATGTCGAACTCGTGCGCCACCGTTTCGCGGTGGGTGTCGAGCTCGCCGAGGAAGGCGCACAGATCCGGGTAGCCCATGGACGCGGCGATCCAGGCCAGGTCGTCGTCGCGCGTCGGGATCAGGTGCGTCTGCTGGTCGTCCAGGTACTGGATGCGGTGCTCGACACGGCGCAGGAAGATATAGGCCCGGGTCAGCGCCTCGGCCGTCTCCGCCGGCATCAGACCGGCCTTGCACAGCCGCTGCAGCGCGTCCAGCGTGGGCCGGGTGCGCAGTTCGGGGAACTGGCCACCCCGCACCACCTGCAGCAACTGCACGGTGAACTCGATCTCGCGGATGCCGCCGCGCGAGAGCTTGACGTCATTGGCACGCCCCGGATGGCCGGCGGCCCGTTTGGCGGCGTGATCGCGGATCTGCCGGTGCAGGGTGCGCAGCGACCCGAACACGTTGTAATCGAGGTAGCGGCGGAACACGAAGGGCAGCACCGGACCGCGCAGGGCGCTGGCGCTGCCGTCGGCGATGCAGGCGGCCGGTGCGATCACTCGGCTCTTGAGCCAGGCGAAGCGCTCCCATTCCCGCCCCTGCACCAGGAAATACTCCTCCAGCGCCCCCAGCGAGACCGCCGGCGGGCCCGAATTGCCGTTCGGCCGCAGTGCCAGGTCGACGCGAAACACCTGACCGTGTTCGGTGGTGTCGCCCACCGTCTGGTGGATGTGCCGCACGGCCTTGGCGAAGTATTCGTGGTTGCTGATGCGGTTGCGGCCTTGTGCGTTGCCGGCGGTTTCGCCCTCGTGGTCATAGACATAGATGAGGTCGATGTCGCTGGAGACGTTGAGCTCGCGGGCCCCCAGTTTGCCCATGCCGATCACCCACAACTGCGCCCGCCGGGCAGGCAACCCGGTGTCCGCCGGGCGTTGTGTTTCCTGCCTCGGATGGCCGGCCAGCGAGGGGGGGGCCTCCGGACCGTCGGCCTGCGCGGGCACGAGGGGGGCGCCATGGAGGTCGTCGAGTTCGGCAAAAGCCAGCGTGCAGGCCTCGTCCAGGGCGATCTCGGCCAGTTCGGTGACGGCGCGTGTGATGTCGGCCAATGGCGCCTGCTGCTCGCAGTCGAGCACCACCAGGCGCTCCATCACCAGTTGGCGCAGCACGCGCAGCGCGGACGGCACCGGCAGGCCCCTGTCGCGCAGGACCGTCAGCGCCTGGTGCATGGAGGCGCGCGTCGGCGGCCCGGGCGGCAGGCAGGCCAGCTCGCCCGCGTAGCGTCGGCGGATGCGTTGCACAAAGCGGGAATGGTCGGCACGGCCGTCGGCGGCGGACAACGTCGGGCGGGCATGGATCGCCGCGGCCACGCTGTCCGGGATCACCGGGGTGTCATCTTCGGAACCAGGGTGCTGGCAGGTCGTCATAATTTGCACCGGACAACATGAATGCACCCAAGCTGGCACTGGATGCCGAACCTCTGGCGCGTGGGATTCCCTCTCGCTTCCTCAAGATCGCTGCGACGGCAACCCGTGGCCTGCTGTGGCTGGTTGTGCTCGCGTGGTCGCTGTTCGTGCTGACCTGGGGGGCGCTTCACGTCTGGATTGTGCCCCGAATCGGCGAGTGGCGCCCCGAGCTCGAGCGCTGGGCCGGCGGCCAACTGGGGATTGCGGTGCAAGTCGGGGGCATCCACGCCGACCACGGCCGCGCATCGCCCTGGTTGCCGCAGGGGTTCTGGGGGCTGATGCCGACGGTGACCCTGCAGGACGTGCGCCTGTTCGACCCCGATGGTCGTGAAGCCTTGCGTTTGCCGCGCGTACAGGTCAGCCTGTCACCGTCCTCGGTCTGGCGCCGGGGCGTCGACCATGTGCTGGTCGACGGGCCCGTGCTGGACGTGCGACGCACGTCCGATGGCCGCATCGAGGTGGCCGGGCTGGACGTGACGGCGCAGCCGTCGTCCGACGGATCGGCGCTCGACTGGTTCTTTTCGCAGCGCGAGTTCATCATCCGCCAGGGCACGGTCCGCTGGACGGATGACCTGCGGGGCTTGCCGCCGCTGGCCCTGTCGGACGTGGCGCTGGTGGTGCGCAACCAGCGGCGCGTGCACGCGTTCCGGCTGGATGCCTCGCCGCCACCCGAGTCGGGCGGGCGGCTGAGCCTGCGCGGGCGGCTGCGCGAACCGTTGCTGGAGCTGGCCCAGCGCGAGCCCGGACAGATGCCCTGGCACGACTGGCATGGCGAGTTGTATGCCGAATCGGCCGGGGTGGACGTGTCGACGCTGCGCCCCTATGTCGATCTGTCGCGCTGGCAGGTCGAGCTGCGTGCCGGACGGGGGGCACTGCGCGCGTGGGCCGACGTTGCCAAGGGGGCGGTGCGCGGCGTGCTGGCCGACCTCAGCCTGCAGGCGGTCGATGCGACGCTGGGCAAGGACCTGCCGCCGCTGGCGATCGACACCCTGGCGGGTCGCCTGGACCTGAGCTGGAGCGCGCAGGGTTTCGAGTTGCGCACCGACGACCTGCAATTCCGTACCACCGAGGGTGCGCTCTGGCCCGGCGGACAGGTGAGCGTGCAGCACCGCGTGGCGGCCGATGGCCCGGTGCTGCGTGGCGGCGTGCGGCCGGGCACCCGGGTGCGGGCCGACCAGATCGATCTGGAGGCGCTGGCCGCCGTGGCCAGCAGCCTGCCGCTGCCGGCCGAGCTGCACAGGCAGCTGGCGCGACTGCAACCCGAGGGGCGTATCGAGGGCTTGACCGCGGCCTGGCATCCCGCGGAGGGCGGTGCGGAAGACGGCACATTGACCTATGAAGCCAAGGGACGTGTGAAGGGCCTCACGCTGGCGGGCCAACCCAGTGGCCGCCGGTCGGAACACGGCGACTACCCGGTGCCGGGGCAGCCGGGTATCCGCAACGCCGATATCGAATTCGACGCCGATCACCGGGGCGGGCGGGCACGCATCGCGGTGCGCGACGGCGCCCTGGAATTGCCCGACGTGTTTGAGGATCCGGTCCTGACGCTGGACCGTTTCGATGCGCGCGCGCGCTGGACGGTGGCGGCCGGCGGGCGCATCGACGTGGTGCTCGACGAGGCGCACGTCGTCAATGCCGATGCCGAGGGCACGGCGACCGTGCGCTGGCACACGGCCGATCCGGCCACCAGCCTGGCGCGCTCGCGTTTTCCCGGCGTGCTGGACCTGAGTGCCAGGCTCACCCGTGCCGAGGCCACGCGGGTGCACCGCTACCTGCCGCTGACGGTGCCCGCCGACGTGCGCCACTACCTGCGCGAGGCGACGCTGGCGGGTCGCTCCCCGCAAGTCGATTTCCGCATCCAGGGTGACCTGTGGGACGCGCCGTTCGCGCAGGGGGCCGCCACCCGCGGAGAATTCCGCATCGCGGCGCAGTTGCGGGACATCGATTTCGACTATGTGCCACCCTACCTGCGCGGTCCCGGGGAGCCCGGCTGGCCGGCCCTCAAGGGCATGAATGGCCAGTTCGTGTACGACCGCGACACGCTGCACATCGCCGACCTGAAGGGCGGCGCCCTCGCGTTGCCGGGGCTGCGGCTGAGCCAGGGTCGTTTCGCGGTGGTCGGGCTGATGACCGATCCGGCGCTGGAAGTGGCCAGCCGGGTCGAGGGTCCGGCCGACGAGATGCTGGCGATCGTCCGCGACTCGCCACTGGACGCCATGACCAGCGGTGCGCTCGGCGAAGCCCGCGCCACGGGCCACGCCAGCGGCCAGTTCGAGCTGCGCATCCCGCTGGCGCGTCTGCACGAGACCACGGTCAAGGGCGTGGTGCAACTGGCGGGCAACGACGTGCACCTGGCACCCGCGGCGCCGGTGCTGGCACAGGCCGGCGGGCGCGTGACCTTCAGCGAGCAGGGTTTTGCCGTGGGCGGCGCCCATGCGCGGGTGTTCGGCGGCGAGCTGCGCTTCGAAGGTGGCATGCAAGCGCACGCGGAGGGCGGCTCGCGCATCCGCTTCGAGGGACAGGGCACGGCGTCGGCCGATGGCCTGCGCCACGGCGGGCTGGGCCCGGTCTCGCAGCTGTTCGCCAGGGCCCGTGGCAGTGCGGCCTACCATGTGCAGCTGGGCTTCCAGGCTGGCGTGCCCGAAATCACCGTGAGCAGCCAGTTGCAGGGCATGGCCGTGGACTTGCCAGCGCCCCTGGGCAAACCGGCGGATACCGCCATGCCCGTGCGCTTCGAGCAGCACGTGCAGGCCGTGCGCGAGGCGGGCGAAAGCGAGCAGGCACTGAGCGACCTGCTGCAACTGGAGGTCGGCCCGCCGCTGGCGCGCCTGCTGTCCCTGCGGTACGAGCGTGACATCACCGGTGCCGTGCCCCGCGTGCTGCGCGGCAGCATCGCCCTGGGGCTGCAAGGCGACGAATCCGTGATCGTGCCGGCGGCCGGTGTGCAGGCGAACCTGCGGCTGGACGAGCTGGACATCGATGCCTGGGAAGCGGCGCTGTCGTCGTCCGGGGCCGGTACACCGGGTGGCAGCAGCGATCAGGCCGGGGATGCGGGTCATCCGATGGACTACCTGCCCACCGTGGCGGCGCTGCGGGCCGACCGGGTGACGCAGGCCGGGCGCACCTTCCACGACGTGGTGATCGGGGGTGACCGGGTGGACGACCTGTGGCGCGCGAACATCTCGGCGCGCGAGTTCGACGGCTTCGTCGAATACCGCCAGCCCGCGGGCCGGTTTGCCGGCAATGTCTATGCCCGCCTGGCCCGGCTGGAGCTGACGCAGGCGGCCGCCAGCGACGTCGAGGAAATCCTGCAGCAGCCCAGCAGTCTGCCGGCGCTGGATCTGGCCGTCCAGGACTTCGTCCTCCATGGGCGGCCGCTGGGCCGGGTCGAGGTGGTGGCGGTCAATTCGCGCGGGCCGCAGCGTGCGCCGCAATGGCGCCTGAGCCGCCTGCTGGTGGCCGTGCCCGAGGCTCGGCTGAATGCGACCGGACAGTGGGCGCCGGCGGCGGGCGGCGAGCGCCGCGCTTCGCTCGACTTCCATCTGGACGTGCGCGACGCCGGCCAGTTGCTGGCACGCTTTGGCCGCGAGGGGGTGGTGCGCGGCGGTCAGGGGGTCATCGAGGGCAATATCGGCTGGGCGGGTTCGCCGTTCCGGCTCGACTACCCGTCGATGTCCGGCCAGTTGCACACCGAAGTCGGGACCGGCCAGTTTCTGCAGGTCGAGCCGGGTGCGGCCAAGTTGCTGGGCGTGCTGAGCCTGCAGGCCCTGCCGCGCCGCCTGGCGCTGGATTTCCGCGACGTGTTCTCGGCCGGTTTCTCCTTCGATTTCATCCGGGGTGACGCGGTCATCGACCAGGGCGTGCTGACCACCAACAACCTGCAGATGAAGGGGGTCAACGCCGCGGTGCTGATGGAGGGACAGGCGGACATCGGTCGCGAGACGCAGGACCTGAAGGTGGTGGTGGTGCCCGAAATCAACGCCGGTACGGCCGCACTGATCGCCACCGCCATCAACCCGGCGGTGGGACTGGGCACGTTCCTGGCCCAGTTCGTGCTGCGCCAGCCGCTGCAAAGTGCCGCCACCCAGCACTTCCACATCACCGGCAGCTGGGCGGACCCCAAGGTCGAGAAGGTGCCGGCCCCGGTGCCCGGGCAGGTGCCCTGAAGCCGGTGGTGCTGCGGTACGCTCGCCCTATCATTGCCGTTCCAGATCGAGGAGTCACCTGACATGAAAGTCGCCGCCATCCAGATGGTTTCGGGCATCAGCCTGGATGCCAACCTCAGCGAGGCATTGCGCCTGCTGCGCCAGGCGGCGCAGGCGGGTGCCGAGCTGGCCGTGTTGCCCGAGTACTTCTGTTTCATGGGGCACAAGGACGAGGACAAGCTGGTGCTGGCGGAGACGCCGGGCCTGGGCACGGTGCAGGACTTCCTCTCGGACGCTGCGCGTGACCTGAAGCTGTGGATCGTCGGCGGCACCCTGCCGATGGCAACCGACGATCCCGCGCACGCGGCCAATGCTTCGCTGACCTACACCCCCAAGGGGCACTGCGCCAGCCGCTACGACAAGATCCACCTGTTCCGCTACGACAACGGCCGCGAGCATTACGACGAGGCGGCCGTGCTGCGCGCCGGTGATACGCCCACCGGTTTCGAAATGACCGACCGCGAAGGCCGGCACTGGCGCGTCGGCCAGAGCATCTGCTACGACCTGCGCTTTGCCGAGCTGTATCGGGCGCTGGCGGCCGATATCCTGCTGGTGCCGGCGGCTTTCACCTTCACCACCGGCCAGGCCCATTGGGAGGTGCTGCTGCGCGCCCGTGCCATCGAGAACCAGGCCTTCGTCATCGCCAGCGCGCAGGGGGGCACGCATGAAAACGGGCGCCGTACCTGGGGCCACAGCATGGTGATCGATCCCTGGGGCGAGGTGCTGGCCATGCAGTCCAGTGGCCCCGGCGTGGTGCTCGCCGACATCGACATGGCCCGACTGCACAGCGTGCGCCAGCAACTGCCCTCGCTGCAACATCGCCGCCTGTGAGGTGCCGCTGAGCGCAGAGCCCGTTCCGGCGGCGCCTTCCGCTGGCGCCGCATCAACCTCACGCCGCTGGCTGCTGTGGGGGGCGATGCTGTTGCTGGTGCTGGCGCTGCTGGCCCTGCTGGCGTTTCTGGCGGCCGAATACGAAGAGGGCCGCGACCAGGCGGCGCTGGAGGCGGATGCGGGTGTCCTGGCCAACGACATCCGCTCGGGCCTGCTGCGCAACGTCCAGACCCTGCAGTCGCTCCATGGCCTGACCTCCACCGAAGCCGACTGGCTGGCCGCTGCCACCGACATCCTGCGCCAGCATCGCGAGATGGTGCGCCTCGAGTGGCGCGACGATGCCATGAGCCTGCGGGCCTGGCACGATTCCCCCTACATCGCCAACCTGTACGACCAGATGGGGCGTCAGGACGCCGCACCCAGCCTGCGGCTGGCCTGTGACAACGCCGAGCGCCTGTCGGGGCCTGCGTTTTCGACCAGCTACTTCTGGCCGCTGCCCGGCGGGCATGGGCTGGAGATGATCGAGATGTGCATGCCGGTGGTGCGCGCCGGCCAATCCCTGGGCTATCTGGTGGCCACGTACTCGCTGCCCGGCATGCTGTCCGAGCTGATCAACCGCGACCTGGCGCGCGGTCGCGGGCTGACCTTCACCGATGCCGATGGCACGCGCCTGGCGCTGTACAGCGCGGTGCCGGTGCGCCGCCGCGTCCAGGTGGCGGCGCAACTGATCGATCTGCAGGGCATGACGCTGGTGCTGCGCCTGGAAAGCCCGCGCGCCGTCTACAGCCTGTTTCCCAACGTCCTGACGGCCGTCGTGGGGGTGCTGTCGCTGTCCCTGCTGGCCGTGCTGGGCGCCCTGGCCCGCGACATCCGGCGTCGCCAGCGCGCCGAGTCCGAACTGGCCCAGGCGCTGGCGTTCCGCAAGGCGATGGAAGACTCGCTGGTCACCGGCCTGCGCGCGCGCGACATGGAGCACCGCATCACCTATGTCAACCCGGCGTTCTGCCAGATGGTGGGGCTCACGGCCGAGGAGCTCATCGGCAGCGGGCTGCCGGCACCCTGGTGGCCGCCCGAGCTGGTCGACGAATACACGCAGCGCCAGGCCGTGCGCCTGGCAGGCCAGTCGCTGCCCAGGGAAGGCTGGGAGTCGGAGTTCATGCGCAGCGATGGCACGCGCTTTCCGGTGCTCATCATCGAGGCCCCTCTGATCGATGCGCGGGGCGTGCAGACCGGCTGGATGAGCGCCATCCTCGACCTGACCGAGCAGCGCCGCGTCGAAGAGCTCAACCGGGCGTCGCAGGAGCGCCTGCAGGCCACGGCGCGGCTGGCCACCATGGGCGAGATGGCCTCCATGCTCAGCCACGAGCTCAACCAGCCGCTGGCGGCCATCTCCAGCTACACCACGGGCGCGGACAACCTGCTCGACCAGGCCGGGACCGACAGCACCGCCGTGCCCCTGGAAGACCTGCGCCAGGCCATTCGCCGCATTGGCGAGCAGGCCGAGCGGGCGGGCCGTGTCATCCGCAGTGTGGCCGACTTCGTGCGCCGGCGCGAGCGGGTGCGCGAAACCGTCAGCCCGGCCACGCTGTTCGAGGACATCGCACCGCTGGTCCAGTTGCAGGCCACGCGCCTGGACATCCGCGTGCGTACCCACGTCGCTCCGGGCTGCCCCGCCGTCACCTGTGATCGGACGATGATCGAGCAGGTGCTGCTGAACCTGACGCGCAACGGGATGCAGGCCATGCCACCGGCCGATCCGCCCCTGCGATCGGGTCTGCGCGTGCTGACGCTGTCGGCGCGCCTGGTGCGTGCGCTGGCCGGGGCGGATGGCATTTCGACGGGTGTGCGCCAGTGGGTCGAACTGGCCGTCACCGACCACGGCGTGGGCCTGGCGCCCGACGTGGCCAAAAAGCTCTTCACGCCGTTTTTCACCACCCGGGCCGAAGGGATGGGCCTGGGGCTGAGCCTGTGCCGCACGGTGGTCGAGCAGCATGGCGGCGCACTCACCCACGAGCCGGCCCAGCCACGTGGCACCGTCTTCCGTTTCACGCTGCCGGCCGGGTGAATCTGCCGCGGTGGGGCTCACGGGACGTTTTCCATCGGTCTATGATCCGGTCATGACGCCTCATTCCGACGCCCGCATCTACCTGGTCGACGACGACGCAGGCGTGCGCGAAGCCCTGGCCTGGCTGCTGCGCACGCGGCGCCTGCTCAGCGTCGGCTTCGACAGCGCCGAGGCTTTCCTGGCCGAGATCGACAGCTGGAAGGGCCCGCCCGATACGCCCTGCTGCGTCCTGCTGGACGTGCGCATGCCGGGCATGAGCGGGCTGGCCCTGTTTGATCACCTGCTGACCTTGCCCTGGCAGGCCGGCATGCCCGTCATCTTCCTGTCCGGCCACGCCGACGTGCCCACGGCCGTTGATGCCGTCAAGCGTGGCGCCTTTGATTTCTGCGAAAAACCCCTGTCCGACAACGTGCTGGTGGACCGCATCGTGCAGGCGCTCGACCACTCGGCACAGGAGATCGAACGACGCCGCGCCCGCACCGATCTGCAGCAGCGGCTGGACGGCCTGACCGAGCGCGAACGCGATGTCATGCGCCTGGTGGTCGATGGCCTGCCCAACAAGATCGTGGCCGATCAGCTGCGCATCAGCGTGCGCACGGTCGAGGTCCACCGCTCACGGGTGTTCGACAAGATGGGCGTGAAGTCGGCGGTCGAACTGGCCAATGTGCTGCGGGGGCTCTGACCGGTGTCAGTGCCCGGGCGGTGTGGCCTGATCGTCCTTGCCGGGCGGCGTCGTGCCCGGCTCGCCGCCTTTTCGCCCGGAGAACATCGTCCACCAGACAATGAAGACCAGCAGCACCAAAGCGCCCAGTGCTTCCAGCAACAGCAAACCCATGCAAGTACCCGATGAGAACAAGCCGGCGGACGCGGGTCCATCGGCGGTGACGGTGGATCGGCGCGCCGGACCCCGGCGGGGGCTGCGTGCCGCGTTCATCGCCCTGATTGTAGGAAGCCTGGCCGGCTGCGCCGTGGTCACCGGCGATGACCCCGGGGCCGGGCCGCCGGAGGCGCCGTTCGCCGATGGGATGGACGATGCCACCCTGCCGGCGCCGATCGTGCGCGGCAAGAGCCTGTGGACGCCGACGCGCTGGTCCGAGCTGCCTGGGTGGGGGAGCGACAGCCTGCATGAAGCCTGGAACGCGTGGCTCAAGACCTGCGAGAAAACCGGTGCCCCGGCCACGCCCGGCAGCCCCGAGCTGTGCCGCCAGGTGCGCCAGTTGTCCATCGCGACGCCTGAACAGCAGCGCGATTGGGTGCAGCGGCGCTTCGTTCCCTACCGCATCACCGAGCCCGACGGCCGCGCGGCCGTCGGGTTGCTCACGGGCTACTACGAGCCGGTGCTGGAGGCGCGACGCCTGCCCGACAGCGTCTTTCGCGTACCCCTGCATGCCGAGCCCCAGGGGCTGCCGCGTGGGCAGCCCTGGTATACCCGCCAGCAGATCGACACCCAGCCGGTGGCGCAGCGGGCGCTCGAAGGCCGTGTCATCGCCTGGCTGGCCGACCCGATCGACGCCATGATCCTGCAGATCCAGGGCTCGGGCCGCCTCACCATCACCGAGCCCGATGGCCGCCAGCGCCAGGTGCGTCTGGCATTTGCCGCACACAACGGCCATACCTATCGCAGCCCGGTGCGCTGGCTGCTCGATCAGGGGGCCATCCGGGAAGGCCACTGGGCGGCCGTGCGCGCCTGGGCGCGGCGCCACCCGCAGCGCGTCAACGACATGATGTGGAGCAACCCGCGCACGGTGTTCTTTCGCGAAGAAGCCCTTGACGACTTCGACGCGAAGTTCGGGCCCCGGGGCGCGCAGGGGGTGCCGCTGACGCCCGGCCGCTCCATCGCGGTCGATCCGCACAGCATCCCCTACGGCACGCCCGTCTGGCTGGTCACCCAGGGGCCGACGCTGACCCAGCAGAAGCTCGTGCTCGCCCAGGATACGGGCGGTGCCATCCTGGGCGCCGTGCGCGCCGACCTGTTCACCGGCTGGGGCGGTTTCGGTGATCCGGCCTACACCATCGCCGCCGGGCTCAATCAGCCCTTGCAACTATGGGCGCTGTGGCCGAAATGACGAACCTGCCGCATCTGCTCGACCAGCTCGTGCCCCTGATCCGCGCGGCGGGGGCGGCCGTCATGGCCGTCTATGCCACCGACTTCGCGGTCACGGGCAAGGCCGATGATTCCCCCGTGACCGAGGCCGACCGGCGGGCGGAGGACATCATCACGGCCGGGCTGCTTCGCCTGACGCCTGACATTCCCGTCGTGGGTGAAGAGGCCGAGGCCGAAGGTCGCGCGCCCACCGTTGTCGGGCAGCGCTTCTGGCTGGTGGACCCGCTGGACGGCACACGGGAATTCATCCACCGCAACGGCGAGTTCACCGTCAACATCGCCCTGATCGAAGGGGGGCAACCCGTGCTCGGGCTGGTGCTGGCGCCGGCGCTGGGCCCGCTCTATGGCGGAGGACCGGGTTTGGGCAGTTGGGTGGAGGATGTCGCCGGCCAGCGCCGGGCCATTGCCTGCCGGGCCGAGCCGCCCGAAGGCCTGACCGTGCTGGGCAGCCGCTCGCATGGGGATGCCGCCGCGCTCGACGCCTTCCTGCGGGGTCGCCGGGTGGCCGCCGTGCGCAGTGCCGGCTCCTCGCTCAAGCTGTGCCTGCTCGCCGCCGGCGAGGCCGACGTCTACCCGCGCCTGGGACGCACCATGGAATGGGACATTGCGGCCGGCCACGCCGTGCTGGCGGGCGCGGGTGGCCGCATCGAGGTGCTGCCCGGCGGCGCGCCTCTGACGTACGGCAAGCCCGGCTGGGAGAACCCCCACTTCGTGGCCTGGGGCCGACCCGACGGCCGCTGACGCCGGGGTGCTCAGACGGTGGCGTCGGGCCCCGCCCAGTGCCCGCTCATCAGCCCGGCGGGTTGCTCGAAGGCCTGGACACGGGCACTGGCCGGCCAGGCCTCGCGCGGCACGGCCAGGCCGGCGAAGATGCCGTAGCCTTCGCCGGCGTGGATGGTGCCGCCGGCGATCAGGCTTTCGCCCGCGCGAATCGCACCGCCGGCCTGCATCCGGCCATGGGCGAGGATGCCCCAGCCGGCCTCGAGGTGTTGCGTGCAGTGCAGGTCGGCGCCGCACAGCAGGCCTTGCGCGGTCCGCAACTCGCCACTGACCGCGATGGCGCCGCGCACATGCAGCGTCTTGCCGATGGCGACATCGGCCTCGCAGAACAGGTCGTCGTCGATGGTGGCGTTGCCGCCGATGCTCACGGCACCGGCGCTTTGCAGGTGCCAGCGGCAACGGAGCATGCCTTGCGCCGTGAGGGGCCCCGCGGTTTCGATCGCCCCATCGACGCGGACGTCGCCACCGGCGCGCAGTGCGCCGTCGCAGCGTACGCTGGCGCCGGCCCGGATATCTTCCCCGGCGATCAGGTCGCCACCGGTGCGCACGCCGCCGCGCGCCGTGACCGACCGGCCGGCGCGCAGCAGGCCTGCGATCTCGATTGGCCCGTCGATTTCCACGGCACCGGCAAAGACCAGGGCGTCGGTTTCCAGCGCGCTCAGGCGCAGCACCGCGTCGGTGGGACCGAACTGATCGAGCAGCCAGCAGGCATCGTCGATCCGGCCGTCCCGCACCAGGGCATCGAGCAGCGGCTGGTAGTCTCCGCCTTCGCCGTGCGTGCGCAGCAACCAGCGAAAACCCGACGCGCAGGGGCGCTTGGCCTTGATGAAATCACGCGTCAAATCCATCGTGATGTCCTCGAAAACAATTGACGTAGATCGTCCTGCCAGGGTCGCTGCCTGGCATGGGCGGGCATGGGCAGGGCGGTCGGGGCCGTGCGCGCGCACCGATACCCGGCGACGCGCCGGCGGGTGCGCTGCGTCACCGGCCGGTCCGGCCGACGCGCTCAGGTGGTGTAGTCGCCGCTGGCTTCGGGCTGGAACAGCAGGGCCTGGATGGTGACCGCGCGCTCGTCGCCGTGCGGCGTCGTCCAGACGGCGTCGTGACCGACACGTCGCCCGATCAGGCTCGCCCCGAAGGGCGAGCACACCGAAATGAAGCCGCGCTGGGGTTCGGCATCATTGGGGTAGCACAGGGTGTATTTCCGGGGCTCGGGCGCGCCGGTCTCGGCGATCAGGACCTGCGAGTACATGGTGACGACATCGGCCGGAATGCTCGGCGGGGACACGACCTCGGCTTCGTCGAGCACGTCGGCCAGGGTCTGGTGCCCGAGCTTGCTCAGGCGCACGTGGTCCAGTTCGGTGAGCATCCGCTCACGGCGGTTCATTGAAGACATGGCAAATTCCTGAAGGGCCTTCTGCCGGTGCGCTGCAAACAGGCGGGCAGGCGGCATCGCGCGGTGGGTGGGCCCGGCGATAGGATGTGCGCAGTGTGTGCGGGGGAGGGGTATCGCCGGGCTCAGGAATGTGCGGCGAGCTGGCGGTGTCCGACGCTGGACAGGGCGAGCGCGCGCAGCACTGCACGCACCACATAGGTGGTCGCGCAGGCACGGGTGCCGACTGTATGTGCGAAGGAGGCCATGGGGCGACTCTAGGAGATTTGTCAAAGTGTGTCAAATGCCCATGTCGGCCGCGCCCTCGACGGGTACCATGGAATGCCTTCTTTGACCGCCTTTTCAAGGACACGAGCCATGAACAGCCAGAGCTCTCCTGCCGCCGGCCTGACCGACGAATTGTTCGCGCAGTTGCAGGGTGCCCCCCTGCAGCAGATCGCCCGCCAACTGGGCACCAGCACCGACCAGACACGCGACGCCGTGGGCGCTGCGCTGCCCCTGCTGCTCGGGGCGCTGGGGCGCAATGCCGCGCAACCCCAGGGGGCACAGGCGCTGTTCGGTGCCCTGCAGCGTGACCATGCCGGTGGCGCCGGCGTGGACCTGGGCGGGCTGCTGGGCGCCTTGCTGGGCGGCGGCGCGGCGCCGGCGCAGCCGGCGCGTGCCAGCGACGGCGCCGCGATCCTGGGACACATCTTCGGCGGCGCGCTGGGTCAGGCCGAAAGCGGGCTGGGTCGCGCGACCGGGCTGGACAGCAACAAGGTCGGCAGCCTGCTGCAGATGCTGGCGCCGATCGTCATGTCGTTCCTGGCGCAACGCGCCAGCGGTGGCGGTCTCGATGCCTCGGGCCTGGGCAGCGCGCTCGGCCAGGAACGCCAGCGCGTGCAACAGCGCGGTGGCGCTGCCGGCGACCTGCTGGGCTCGCTGCTCGACCAGGACGGCGATGGTCAGGTGGGTCTGTCCGATCTGCTCAAGATCGGCGGCAGCCTGCTGCGGCGCTGAGGGTGGCCGCGGTGCTCAGACCACCGCGGTGACCTCGATCTCGATCTTGGCCCGTGGCTCGACCAGGCGGCTGACCTCGACGCAGGTCATGGCCGGGAAGTGCTTGCCCATGACCTCGCGGTAGACCGCGCCGAGCTCGGCCAGGCGCGCGCTGTACTCGTCGCGGTCCACGACGTACCAGGTCATGCGCACCATGTGCTCGGGGCCGGCGCCGGCACAGGCCAGCACCTCGCGCACATTGAGCAGGGCCTGCTTCGTTTGCGCGATGAAATCATCGCTGTCGAACTGTTGCTGGCCATTCCAGCCAATCTGGCCGCCGACGAAAACCAGGGTGCCCCGGGCGGCCACGCCGTTGGCGTAGCCCCTGGGCTGGGTCCAGCCGGGTGGTTGCAGCGGGGTGATGGACATGGGTCAACCTTCCTGTGATGGTTCGGCGGCCTGCCGGCGCAATGCGAAGCGCTGCAGCTTGCCGGTCTCGGTGCGGGGCAAGGTGGGCACGAAGCGCACCTCGCGCGGGTACTTGTAGGGTGCCAGCGTGTGTTTGACGTGGTCCTGCAGGGCCTTGGCCTGGTCGGCGTCGGCAGGCAGGCCGGGCTTGAGCACCACGAAGGCCAGGATGATCATGCCGCGCTCATCGTCGGGTTTGCCGACCACGCCGCATTCGGCCACCGCCGGGTGCTGCAGCAGGGCCGCCTCGACCTCGGGGCCGGCCACGTTGTAGCCGGCGGTGATGATCATGTCGTCGGTGCGTGCCTGGTAGAAAAAATAACCGTCGTCGTCCTGCAGGAAGGCATCGCCGGGGAAATTCCAGCCATCCTGCACGTACTGGGTCTGGCGCTCGCCGTCGAGGTAGCGGCAGCCGGTGGGGCCGCGCACCGCCAGCCGGCCGACCTGGCCGCGTGGCAGCTCGCGGCCTTCGTCGTCGACGATCCTGGCCTCGTAGCCCGGCACCACGCGGCCCACCGCACCGCGCCTGACGTCTGCCGGTGCGGCCGAAATGAAGATATGGAACATCTCGGTGGCGCCGATGCCGTCGAGCATCTCGATGCCGCTGGCTTCCTTCCAGAGCTGGCGTGTGGCGTCGGGCAAGCCTTCGCCGGCGCTGACGGACAGGCGCAGCTTGCCGACGCCGTGCTCGCGCGCGAACGGAGCCATCTGGCGGTAGAAGGTGGGTGCGGTGTAGCAGATGGTGGCGCCCACGCGGTTCATCAGCGTGACCATGGCTTCGGGGGTGTAGGGAATGCTCGGGAAATACACCGACGCGCCGGCCCACATGGGAAACAGCAGCAAGCCGCCCAGGCCGAAGGTGAAGGCCAGCGGCGGTGATCCCATGACGATGTCGTCCGGTGTGGCGCGCAGCACGTGGCGCGGCCAGGCTTCGCAGGCGGCGAGCAGGTCGCGGTGGGTGTGCACGGCGGCCTTGGGGCTGCCGGTGGTCCCGGAGGTGAAGGCCAGCAGCGCGATGTCGTCGGCGCTGGTGGGGCAGGGGGGGGTGTCGGCGGGCGCATGACGTGCCAGTGCCTCGATCGAGTCGGGCAGCGCCACGGCGGCGTCGCCGGTGTTGAAGACCCGCATCGGCACCGGGTCGCCGGTCTGCGCGAGCGCGGCGACGAGCTCGTCCTGCAGTTTCACGTCGCACAGGGCCGCATTGGGCCGCGCCTTGGTGATGACGGCGGCCAGCTCGCGTGACCTGAGCAGCGGCATGGTGGCGACGGAGACCAGACCGCTTTGCACCACCGCCAGCCAGGCCAGGGCCATGGCGACGGAGTTGCCGCCGCGCAGCAACACGCGGTTGCCGGGCACCAGCCCCATCGTCTGCGTGAGCACGTGGGCCATGCGGGCCACCTCGGCACGGGCCTCGGTGTAGCTGAGGGTGCGCTCTTCGCTGCGCAGGAACGGCCGCTCGCCATGGCCGTTGGCGATGGCGCGCGCGAACAGGGTGTGGATGACGTTCGCCTGGTCGGGGATGCGCAGTTCGGGGCGGTCGTAGCGCAGCTCGGGCCATTGCTCGCGCGGTGGCAGGCGGTCGTGCACGAAGCGGTCGGTCTGGGCGGATGTCATGGCGTTCTCCCGGGGTCGGCCTTCAGGGCGTGTTTGCCCAGAATCAGCAGTTGCACCTCGCTGGCGCCTTCGTAGATGCGCAGCGCACGGATGTCGCGGTACAGGTGCTCGACGACCTCGCCGACGCGCACGCCGCGGCCACCGAACATCTGCAGCGCCATGTCGATGACCTTCTGGGCGTTCTCGGTCGCGGTGAGCTTGGCGCTGGCGGCGGCGGCCGTGTAGGCCGGGGTGCCCGCGCCCTGCGTGGTGCTGCAGTCGCGCAGCCAGGCGGCGCGGTAGGTGAGCATGGCCGCCGCATCGATGAGGGCACTCATCTCGCCCAGGCGCGCCTGCGTGAGCTGGAAGTCGGCCAGCGTCTGGCCGAACAGGCGGCGCTGCTGCGTGTGCGCCACCGCCTCGGCGAAGGCACGCCGGGCCATGCCCAGCGCGGCGGCGGCCACCGAGGCACGGAAGATGTCCAGCGTCTGCATGGCCAGCTTGAAACCGCCGTTGACCGGGCCGACCAGGGCGTCGGCCCCGAGCCGGCAGCCGTCGAAGCGCAGCGTGGCCAGCGGGTGCGGCGCCATCACCGCGATATGGTCGCTGCTGTCCAGGCCGGGCGCGCCGGCGTCGACGATGAAGGCACTGATGCCGCGTGCGCCGGCGTCCGGGTCGGTCTTGGCGAAGGTGAGGTAGAAGTCGGCCAGGCCACCGTTGCTGATCCAGGTTTTGCTGCCGTCCAGACGCCAGCCATCGCCCGCCGGCGTGGCGCGCGTGAGCATGCCCGCCACGTCGGAGCCGGCCTCGGGCTCGCTCAGCGCGAAGGCGGCGATCTTCTCGCCGCGCGCCACGGCCGGCAGCCAGGCCGCCTGCTGTGCGGGTGTGCCGGCCAGGGTGATGGCACCGCTGCCCAGGCCCTGCATGGCGAAGGCGAAATCGGCCAGCGGTGAGTGGAAGGCCAGGGTTTCGCGCAGGATCACCAGGGCGCGCGAGTCGAGCGCCGGTAGCGCACCACCGTGGGCCGCCGGCACGCAGTAGCGCAGCCAGCCGCCCTGGCCCAGGCGGCGTACCCAGTCGCGGCAGGCGGTGCGGTCGTCGGACTCGTCGACCTGCTGCTCCCGGGCCCATTCCACCAGAGCGTGGGCCAGCACGCGGTGGGCGTCATCGAAGAAGGGCAGTTCCAGATGGGCGCCGGGGACCAGGCGGCCGTGGGGATGGGGGTGTTCGAAGCCGACCATGTCAGGACTCCCGGCGGGCCGCGCCAGGGGTTGCCTGGGGCAGCGAATGCGCTGCGTGATGCGCGTGGTGGTGGGGGCGCATGGCTTCAGTCGCCCTCGAAGACGGGCCGTTGCCGGGCGGCGAAGGCCTCATAGGCACGGCGGAAGTCCTGCGTCTGCATGCAGATGGCCTGGGCCTGGGCCTCGGCCTCGATGGCCTGGTCCAGCGTCATGGCCCACTCCTGGTGCAGCATGGTCTTGGTCATGCCGTGCGCGAACGTGGGGCCTTGCGCGAGCTGGGCGGCCAGCTTGTGCGCGGCGGGCAGCAGCGCGCCGCCCTCGTGCAGCGCGTTGAAGAAGCCCCAGGCATGGCCTTCCTGCGCCGACATGGCGCGGCCGGTGAACAGCAGTTCGCTGGCGCGGCCCTGGCCGATCATGCGTGGCAGCAGCGCGCAGGCGCCCATGTCGGCGCCGGCCAGTCCCACGCGCGTGAACAGAAAGGCCACCGTCGCCACGGGGGTGCCCAGCCGCAGGTCGGACGCCAGCGCCATCATGGCGCCCGCACCGGCGCACACACCGTCGATGGCGGCGATGATCGGCTGCGGGCAGGCGCGCATGGCGCTGACCAGGGCACCCGTCATGCGCGTGAAGGTCAGCAGCTCGGGCATGCTCATCTTCGTGAGCGGGCCGATGATCTCGTGCACGTCGCCACCCGAGCAGAAATTGCCGCCGGCGCCGGTGAGCACCACGGCCTTGACGTCGGTGGCGCGCTGCAGGCCCAGAAACCAGTCGCGCAGCTCGGCGTAGGAGTCGAAGGTCAGCGGGTTCTTGCGTTCCGGGCGGTTGAGCGTGACGGTGGCGATGCCGTCGGCGATGGCCAGCGAGAAATGGCGGGTCGCGCTGGCGGCGGGGCCGAACTGGCCATGCATGGGGTTGTGCTCGGGGATGGGGTGTTTCATGGGGTTCATTCCGCGTTGGCGTCCAGGCGCCGGTTCAGATCCAGCTGGTGCTGCTTGACCTTGCCCAGCAGCCGGTGCAGCTGGTCGAGTTCGCGCGCCGACAGGCCCTCGAAGGCCTGCACGATCCAGTCTTCGTGCTGGCGCGCCATCTCGGTGAAAAGGGTGCGCCCGCGCGCGGTCAGGCGTACCCGGAACACCCGGCGGTCGCCCTCGACGCCGGTGCGTTCGACCAGGCCTTCGGCGACCAACTGGTCGGTGATGCCGGTGACGTTGCCGCCCGTGACCATCAGCCGGTGCGACAGCTCCTTCATCTTCAGGCCCTCCGGGTGGCGTTCGAGCTGGGCCATCAGGTCGAAGCGTGGCAGCGTGGTCCCGAATTGCTCGCGCAGGCCGGTGCGCACGCGCTTCTCGATGAACTGCGAGCAGGCCAGCAGGCGCAGCCACAGGCGCAGTTCCTGCGCGTGCTCGCTGTGGGCACGTGCTTCCAGGTCGAGGTGGCCCGGGCTCATGGCACCTCCGCCGGATCGGCGGCCACCTGGACCGCGGTCTGCATCGCCTGCTGGCGCGCGATCTCGCGGTAAAGCTGGTCGCGCCCGCTCAGGTACGGGTTCGGCCAGTCGACGGCGCGCGTCTGCAGCCTGGCCGCCTCGTGCAGTGTCCAGGCCGGGTCGGCCAGGTGCGGGCGGGCGATGGCGCACAGGTCGGCGCGACCGGCGCCGATGATGCTGTTGGCGTGATCGGCCTCGCTGATGGCGCCCACGGCCATGGTCAGCATGCCGACCTCGTTGCGGATGCGGTCCGCGAACGGGGTCTGGTACATGCGGCCATAGACCGGCCGGGCCTCGCGCGTGGTCTGGCCCGAGGACACGTCGATCACGTCACAGCCGGCTTCCTTGAACAGGCGGGCGATGGCGACGGCGTCGTCGGGCGTGTTGCCACCCGGGGCCCAGTCGTGCGCCGAGATGCGCACGCTCATGGGCCGCTCGGCCGGCCAGGCGGCGCGCATGGCGGAAAACACTTCCAGCGGGTAGCGGCAGCGGTTCTCCAGCGAACCACCGTACTCGTCGCTGCGCCGGTTGGTCAGCGGGCAGATGAAGGCCGAGAGCAGGTAGCCGTGCGCGCCATGCAGCTCCAGCCAGTCGAAGCCGGCGGCGGCGGCGCGCCGCGTGGCGGCCACGAAGGCCGCTGTCATGGCGTCCATGTCGGCACGCGTCATGGCCTGCGGTACCTGGTTCTGCGGGCCGTAGGGCACGGCGCTGGCCGACAGCAGCGGCCAGTTGCCCGAGGGCAGCGGCTCGTCGATCTGCTCCCAGCCGAGCTGGGTCGAACCCTTGGGGCCGCTGTGGCCAAGCTGCAGGCCGATGCGCGCACTGCTTTCGCCGTGCACGAAATCGACGATGCGCCGGAACGCGGCCTGCTGCGCGTCGTTCCACAGGCCGGGGCAGCCCGGTGTGATGCGGCCCTCGGGTACGGGGCTGGTCATCTCGACCATGACCAGGCCGGCACCGCCGAGTGCGCGCGCGCCCAGGTGCACCAGGTGCCAGTCGCCGACCTCGCCGTTGCGGGCCTTGTACTGCGCCATGGGCGAGACGACGATGCGGTTTTTCAGCGCCAGGCCGCGCACGCGCAGCGGCAACAGCATGGGGGGAACAGGTTGACCTTCGGGCACGGTGGCGCCGACCTGCCGCGCCAGCCAGGATTCGTAGCCTGCCAGCCACCGGGGGTCGCGCTGGCGCAGGTTCTCGTGGCTGATGCGCTGGCTGCGCGTGAGCAGCGAGTAGGCGAACTGCTCGATCTCCATGCCGGTGTAGCGCTCGACGTTCTCGAACCATTCGGTCGAGTTGCGCGCGGCGTTCTGGATCTTCAGCACTTCGACGCTGCGGCGCGCCTCGTAACCCTGCAGCACGGCGTCCAGGTCGGCGATGGCGCTGCCGTTCTGCGCATGGCGGCTGAACTCGTCGGCCAGGTCGATGGCATCCTCCAGGGCGAGCTTGGTGCCACTGCCGATGGAAAAGTGTGCGGTGTGGGCGGCATCGCCCATCAGCACGATGGGAATACGTCGGGCGCGATCCGGCGCCGGGCCGGCCCCATCGGGGTGAGGCATCTCCTGCCAGTGCACCCAGGTGCGGCAGATCACGCGCGGGAAGCGGATCCAGTTGGCCGAACCGCGCAGGTGCCTGGCATTGCTCACGAGCGCGTGGCCGTCGAGGTACTTGGCAAACAGCCGCTCGCAGAAGGCGATGCCCCCCTCCTGGCTCATCTGGTCGATGCCGTGCGCCTTCCACACCGTTTCGGGTGTCTCGACAATGAAGGTGGAGGTGTCGGCGTCGAACTTGTAGGCGTGCGCCTGGAACCAGCCATGCTCGGTCTTCTCGAAGGCAAAGGTGAAGGCGTCGAAGGTCTTCTTCGTGCCCAGCCACACGAAGCGGCACAGGCGCGTGTCGATGTCGGGCTGGAAGGTCGATTCGTAGCGTGTGCGGATGCGGCTGTTGAGGCCGTCGCTGGCGATCACGAGGTCGGCGTCGTATTGCCGTGCCAGGGCCTGGTCGTCGGTGACGTCGGTCTCGAAAACGAGGTTCACGCCCAGCTCGTGGCAGCGGTCCTGCAGGATGTTGAGCAGGCGCTTGCGGCCGATGCCGATGAAGCCGTGGCCGCCGGAGCGCACGCTGCGGCCCTTGAAGAACACCTCGATGTCGTCCCAGTGGTTGAACGCGTCGCGCATGGCCTGGGCCGTGGGCGGGTCGGCGCGCTGCAGATTGCCCAGCGTCTGGTCCGAGAACACCACACCCCAGCCGAAGGTGTCGTAGGGCCGGTTGCGCTCGACCACGGTCACCTCCAGCGCCGGGAAACGGCGCTTCATGAGCAGGCCGAAATACAAGCCCGCGGGGCCTCCGCCGATGCACAGGATGCGCCGCAACGCAGGGTGTGAAGTGTTCATGTCTTATTAGTTTAGACATGAACTAAATGTGTCCAACCGGGAAAACCCGGATCGGTGTCAGAATGGACCTTCCACCGACCAAAGGAGGATGACCATGTCTCTTTACCGATTCAAATCCCGAGAAACCGGCGATCTGGTCATGCTGGCGCCGGATGGCAAACGCATTCTCGACGTCCTGGGCAAAGAGCCCGCCGGGCCCGGCATCATCCAGCCGGCCGAGATGGCGGCGGCGGTGCAGGCCTTGCGCGATGCGGCCCGGGCCGAAGAAGAGGACCGTCAGCGGCAGATCGAGGAGGCGCGGGCCAAGGGCGAGGTGCCACCCGATTTCGACATTCCCCTGCGTGTGCGCAGCGCACCTTTTATCGAGATGCTGGAGCGCTGCCGCGCAGCCGACGTCGAAGTCGTCTGGGGCGTGTAGACGGCCAGAAAAAAGCCACCGCGGGCGGTGGCTTCGGGGATGGACCGCAAGGCCCGCAACGAAAGCGGTGCCCCCGGCGCGTCAGCCGCACCGGGGACCGCTGCCGTCAGTCGGCGTAGATGCCGGCGGCCTTGAACACCGGGCCGAAGCGGGCCACCTCGGATTGCACGAACTTCTTGTGCTCGGCCGGGTCGACGCGCTTGTCGGCGATCACGATGGCGCCCAGGCCCTCCTGCTTCCTGACGAAATCAGGGTCTTTCAGGGCGCTCTTGAGCGCTTCGTTGAGCGTTTTCAGAACGTCGGCGGGTGTGCCCTTGGGGGCGTACAGGGCGTGCCAGATCGAGACCTGGAAGTTCTTCAGGCCCTGCTCATCCAGCGTCGGGATGTCCTTGAGTGCCGGCGTGCTCAGGCGCTTGAGCATGGTCACGGCATAGGGCTTGACCTTCTTGCCTTCGATCTGGGCCGTCGTGTTGGTGGTCTGGTCGCACAACAGATCGATCTGGCCGCCGAGCAGGTCGGCGATGGCCGGTGCGGTGCCCTTGTACGGCACGGTCGTCATCTCGACCTTGAGCTCACTCTGGAACAGCGTGCCGCACAGGTGCGAGGCCGAGCCGATGCCGGCATTGCCCAGGTTGACCTTGTTGCCGTTCTTGCCGATCCAGTCGCGCAGTTCGGCGAAGGTGTTGGCCTCGAGCGTGGGCCGGCCGATCAGGGTCATGGGCACGTCGTTGATCATGCCCAGGTATTCGAAGTCGGTTTCGTAGTTGTACGACAGCTTGCGGTACAGCACCGGCGTGGTGGCCATGCCCACGTGTGTGACCAGCAAGGTGTAGCCGTCATTCTTGGCGCGCGCCACCTTGGTCGTGCCGATGGTGCTGCCGGCACCGGCCGCGTTGTCGATCACGATGGTGGTGCCATTCAGGGATTTCTGCATCGCCTCGGCCAGATCGCGTGCCACGCGGTCGGTCGGGCCGCCGGCGGCGAAGGGCACCACGATGGTGATCGGCTTGCTGGGGAAGGCCTGCGCGAGCGCGGCGGAGGCCGCGAGGGCGGACAGCGAGAAAGCCAGGATTTTCTTCATGGGGAGCACTCCTCGGTGGATGAAACTTTGATCGTAGTCCGATGGGCCCTGGAGGGAATCGCGGGAAATACGTAGCCGGCCAGGGGGATAAACCCTGCCTTGAAACTGCGCCATTGTTGACACCGGTCAAAGCCGCCGGTGCGGCCTCACTGGTAGCTGCGTGCGTCCTCGATGACCTTGCCATCGTTGGGCAGGCTGCCCGGGGGCACCAGCTGCACGTCGCCGCGCAGCTTGGTCACCTCGCGCACCACCGCCTCTATGTGTTCGCGCAGCCCTTCGGCCGCTTCGGCGGCCTCGACCTGCAGGCACATGCGGTCGTTGGCCATCTCGCCGCTGACGACCAGGCGTGCGCGCTGCACCTCGGGGAAGCGGCGCACGATCTCGGCCACCTGGGACGGATGGACGAACATGCCCTTGATCTTGGTGGTCTGGTCGGCGCGGCCCATCCAGCCCCTGATGCGGGGGGCCGTTCGGCCCGTGGGACAAGGGCCGGGGAGGATGGCCGAGAGGTCGCCGGTGCCGAAGCGGATCAGCGGGTAGACCGGGTTGAAGGTGGTGACGACCAGCTCACCCACTTCGCCGTCGGGCACCGGGTCACCGGTGCCGGGGCGCACGATTTCGACGATCACGTGCTCGTCCACCACCAGGCCTTCGCGTGCGGCGGTTTCGTAAGCCACGAGGCCCAGGTCGGCGGTGGCGTAGGTCTGGTAGACCTCGACGCCGCGCGCGCGGAACCAGGCCGTCAGGCTCGGCGGGCAGGCCTCGCCGCCAACGGAGGCCCGGCGGACGCTGGCCACGTCGGCGCCGGCTTCCTCGGCCTTCTCGAGCAGGATGCGCAGGAAGCTGGGCGTGCCGGTGTAGGCGTCGGGACGCAGGTCGGCGATGGCCTGCAACTGCTGCTCGGTCTGACCGGTGCCGGCCGGAAAGACCGTGCAGCCGATGGCCAGTGCACCCGATTCAAGGACGTAGGCGCCCGGGGTCATGTGGTAGCTGAAGCTGTTGTGCACCAGGTGTCCCGCGCGAAAGCCCGCGGCGAACAGGGCGCGGCCGGCGCGCCAGTAGTCGCGTGCGGTGCCTTCGGGTTCGTAGATCGGGCCGGGCGAGGCGAAGATGCGCTGCATCTGCGGCCCGCGCACGGCGGCGGCAAAGCCGCCGAAGGCATCACCGCCGCCCGCGCGGCTGGCACGCTGGCATTCCAGCAGTTCATGCTTGCGTGTCACGGGCAGCCGGGCCAGCGCCTCGCGGCTGGTGATGGTGCTCGGATCAATGTCCTTGAGCCGTTCCGCGTAGGCGGTGGTGGCTGATCGGGCATGCGCCACCTGCGCCGACAGTGCGGTCATCTGCGCCGTGGCGCGCTCGTCGGTCGATCGCGTTTCCAGTGCGTCGAAGAACTCGGTCATGGCTAACACCCAAATGGAGAGAGAGGGGGTGGGGAGGGAAAACGTCGGGGATCAGGCCAGCCAGCGCTTGCGGCGCTTGTAGCTCTTGACGTCCTTGAACGACTTGCGCTCGCCGCCGCCCATGCCCAGGTAGAACTCCTTGACGTCCTCGTTGTTGCGCAGGTCCTCGGCCGCGCCGTCCATCACGATGCGCCCCGATTCCATGATGTAGCCGTAGTCGGCGTAGCGCAGCGCCATGTTGGTGTTCTGCTCGGCCAGCAGGAAGGTCACCTTCTCCTTGGTGTTGAGGTCTTTCACGATCTCGAACACCTCTTCCACGATCTGCGGCGCCAGGCCCATCGACGGCTCGTCGAGCAGCACCACGCTGGGGTTGGCCATGAGCGCGCGGCCGATGGCGCACATCTGCTGCTCGCCGCCGGAGGTGTAGGCGGCCTGGCTGGTGCGGCGTGTCTTCAGGCGCGGAAAGTAGGCGTAGACCTTCTCCAGGTTGCGCGCGATCTCGGCCCTGTCGGTGCGCGTGTAGGAGCCGGTCATCAGGTTCTCCTCGATGGTCAGGTGGGCGAAGCAGTGGCGTCCCTCCATCACCTGCACCACGCCGCGCTGCACCAGGTCGGCCGGCGAGAGGTTCTCGATGCGCTCGCCGCGCAGCTCGATGGAACCCTTGGTGACTTCGCCGCGCTCGCCCTTGAGGAGGTTGGAGATGGCACGCAAGGTGGTGGTCTTGCCCGCGCCGTTGCCCCCCAGGATGGCGGCGATCTTGCCCTCGGGCACGTTCAGCGACACGCCCTTGAGCACCAGGATCACGTGGTTGTAGATGACCTCGATGCCGTTGACGTTCAGAACGATGTTGGGTGTGGTGCTCATGCTGATGATTCCTCGTGGACCATTCGCAAGGCCGGCGCCGTGCGCGGCGCGGCCTTGCGGATGGCGGCTGGTGAGCCAGCCGCCACGCTCATCAGGAGCTGCAGTCTGACGCTGGGCGGGCTTCGAGCTTCTTCTCGGCCGCGTACTTGGCTGCGGTGGACTTGACCAGCGGCTTGATGATCTGCTGGTCAGCCTCGATCCAGTCTGTGCTCATCGCCCACTTGCTGCCGTCCCAGGTGTGGATGCGGGCCGCGCCCGTGCCCACGTGGTCGGAGCACGAGGTGCTGATCGGGCCGCGCAGAATGCCCTTGAAGCCCAGTGCGTCGAGCTTGGCCTGCGAGAGGTTCAGGTTCTCCAGACCCCAGCGCACCTGCTCGCCGGTCATGACCTTGCCCTTGCCGAAGCGTTCCTGTGCCGCGCGGATGCCCTCGATGCCCACGGCCGCGCTGACCACGCCGCGCAGGTACAGCACGTCGCCCACTTCTTCCTTCGGACCGGTGCCCTTGCCCTTGGCGTGGAGCTTTTCCAGGATCTCCTTGACGATCGGGGCTTCGCGGTCGGCGCCGTGCTGCAGCGTCACACCGTTGTAGCCCTTGGCGCCCTGGCCCACGTCCTTGACGTCGGGCTCGGCGCTGGACCACCACACGCCGTACATCTTGTCGCGCGGATAGCCGGTGGCCTGGGCTTCCTTGAGGGCCGTGGAATTCATCACGCCCCAGCCCCACAGCAGCACGTAGTCGGGACGGCTCTGGCGCACCTGCAGCCAGGTGGCCTTCTGCTCCACGCCAGGCGCAGCGACCGGCAGCAGTTGCAGGTCGAAGCCGTGCATCTTGCTGCGCTCCTGCAACAGCGGGATGGGTTCCTTGCCGAACGGGCTGTCGTGGTAGACCAGCGCGATCTTCTTGCCCTTGAGCTTGTCCAGGCCGCCTTCCTTCTTGGCGATGGCCTGCACGATCACGTCGGCCGCGACCCAGTAGGTGCCCAGCAGCGGGAAGTTCCACTTGAACACCATGCCGTCGGCACTTTCGCTGCGGCCGTAGCCGGTGGTGATCAGCGGAATCTTGTCGACCGGGGCCTTTTCGGTCAGCGCGAAGGTGGCGCCCGTGGACCAGGGGTGGATCAGCGCGGCGCCGCCGTTCTTGCCCTTCAGGCGCTCGTAGCACTCGACCGAGCGGGCGGTGTCGTAGGCGGTCTCGCACTCCTCGATCAGGATTTTCACGCCATTGATGCCGCCGCGCTCGTTGACCAGCTTGTAGTAGTCCACGATGCCGTTGGCCGTGGGCGTGCCGTTGGGCGCGTAGGGACCGGTGCGGTAGGACAGCACGGGCAGGTATTGCTCCTGGGCCATCGCGGCCGGTGCCGTGAGCAGCGCACCGGCGCCAGCGGCGGTGATGGCAGCGGCGATAACGATCTTGCGAAGCTTCATGTGTGTCTCCTGGGGTTGGTTGAAGCGGGCGGGGAAAGCGGGGTCAGTGGGGGAAGGGCCACAGGCGGAGCTTTTGCTTGCCGATGGACCAGAGCCGGGCCAGCCCGTGCGGCTCGACGATCAGGAACCACACGATCAGCGCACCGAAGATCATGAACTCGGCGTGTGCGACCGCGGTGGTGGAAACGCTCAGGCCGAACAGCCCCGCGATCACGGGCAGGAGCTGGTTCAGTGCGATGGGCAGGATGGTGATGAAGGCGGCACCGAACATCGCACCCATGATCGAGCCCAGGCCGCCGATGATCACCATGAACAGCAGCCGGAACGAGTAGTCGACCGAGAAGGCCGAGGGTTCCCAGGCGCCCAGGTAGACGAAGGCCCACAGGGCGCCGGCGATGCCGATGATGAAGGAGCTGACGGCGAAGGCGCTGAGCTTGGCGTACATGGGGCGGATGCCGATGACGGCGGCGGCGACGTCCATGTCGCGGATCGCCATCCATTCACGGCCGATGGCCGAGCGCACGAGGTTCTTGGCCAGCAGCGCGATCACCGCGAGGATGCTCAGGCAGAACAGGTACTTGGAGGCGGCGCTTTCCAGCGGCAGACCGAACACCTGCAGGTTCGACACCGCCACCGAGCCCGAGGGCGTGTCCATGGTGAACCACTTGATGCGCAGGAACATCCAGTCGGCGAAGAACTGCGCCGCCAGCGTGGCCACCGCCAGGTACAGCCCGCGCACGCGCAGGGACGGCAGGCCGAACAGAATCCCGAACAGCATGGCGCACAGGCCGCCGAGAATGAGCGCCGGGACCAGCGGCATGCCCGGCACGCGCACGAAGAAGTTGTAGGCGCCGTAGGCGCCGACCGCCATGAAGGCGCCCGAACCCAGCGAGATCTGCCCGCAGTAGCCGACCAGGATGTTCACGCCCACGGCGGCGAGCGAGAAGATCAGGAACGGGATCAGGATGGCGCGCATCAGGTAGTCGCTGGCCAGCATCGGCACGACGACGAAGGCCACCACCAGCAGCAGCCCGATGGCCCAGCGGTCCTGCGCGATCGGGAAGATCTGCTGGTCGGCGCGGTAGGAGGTCTTGAACTGACCGTTTTCTCTGTAGAACATGTTGGCCTCGATGATCTTTTGGCTACGACACGCTTCGCTTAACTTGGCTGCGCAAAGTCAGCTTCCGCTGAAAGATCATTGCCCGTGTACTTCATACACGGTCAATGATCTTTTCGCCGAACAAGCCCTGCGGGCGGAACAGCAGGAACACCAGCGCCAGCACATAGGCGAACCAGATCTCGATGCCGCCGCCGACGTAAGGGCCGAGGTAGATTTCCGAGAGCTTCTCGCCCACGCCGATGATCAGACCGCCGATGATGGCGCCCGGCACCGAGGTCAGTCCGCCCAGGATCACCACCGGCAGGGCACGCAGCGCCACGGTGGTCAGCGAGAACTGCACGCCCAGCTTGGAGCCCCAGATGATCCCGGCCACCAGGGCGGTGATGCCGGCCACGCACCAGACGATGACCCAGATGCGGTTGAGCGGGATGCCGATCGACTGCGCGGCCTGGTGGTCGTCGGCCACGGCGCGCAGCGCGCGCCCGGTGCCCGTCTTCTGGAAGAAGACCGACAGCGCCGCGACCAGGCAGGCAGCGATCACGGCGGCGATGATGTCTTCCTGGTTGATCAGCACGCCACCCTCGAACACGCTTTCGAACAGGAACAGCGGGTCCTTGGGCATGCCGACGTCGATCTGGTAGACGTTGGAGCCGAACAGCGACTGCCCCAGGCCGTCGAGGAAGTAGGAAATGCCCAGCGTGGCCATCAGCAGCGTGGCCGCTTCCTGGTTGACCAGGTAGCGCAGCACCAGGCGCTCGATCAGCCAGGCCAGGGCGAACATCAGCACGGTGGCGATGGCAAAGGCTAGCAGGTTGGCCAGCAGCTTGCTCTCCAGGCCCAGCCATTGCGGCAACCATTCGGCAAAGCGCGCCATGGCCAGCGCGGCGAACAGCACCATCGCGCCCTGGGCGAAATTGAACACGCCCGAGGCTTTGAAGATCAGCACGAAGCCCAGGGCCACCAGCGAATACAGCATGCCGGCCATCAGGCCACCGATCAACGCTTCCAGAAAGAATCCCATGTCTGCCGCTCCTCAGTGGCTGGTGCCGAGGTAGGCGCTGATGACCTCCTCGTTGCTGCGCACCTCGTCGGGGGTGCCGTCGCCGATCTTCTTGCCGTAGTCCAGCACCACCACGCGGTCGGAGATGTCCATCACCACGCCCATGTCGTGCTCGATCAGCACGATGGTGGTGCCGAACTCGTCGTTCACGTCGAGGATGAAGCGGCTCATGTCCTGCTTCTCCTCCAGGTTCATGCCGGCCATGGGTTCGTCCAGCAGCAGCACCTGCGGCTCCATGGCCAGGGCGCGGCCCAGGTCGACGCGCTTTTGCAGGCCGTAGGGCAACTGGCCGACGGGGGTCTTGCGGTGGGCCTGGATTTCCAGGAAGTCGATGATGTGCTCGACGAATTCGCGGTGCGCCTCTTCTTCGCGCTGGGCCGGGCCGATGCGCAGGGCTTGCAGCAGGATGTTGCTCTTCATGCGCAGGTTGCGGCCGGTCATGATGTTGTCGATCACGCTCATGCCCTTGAACAGCGCCAGGTTCTGGAAGGTGCGCGCGATGCCCATCTCGGCCACCTGCCGGCTGTTCATGCCGCGAAAGGTCCGGCCGCGGAAGGTGATGGAGCCTTCCTGCGGCTGGTAGACGCCGTTGATGCAGTTGAGCATCGAACTCTTGCCGGCGCCGTTGGGGCCGATGATGGCGCGGATCTCGTGCTCCCTGACGTCGAAGGAGATGTCGGTCAGCGCCTTGACGCCGCCGAAGCGCAGACTGATGTTCTGGACGTCCAGGATGACGTCGCCGATCTTCTTGTTGCTCATGCGGGTGATTCCCTCGTGGTGCGCCGCCGCGCTTCAGGCCGCCGCCTTGATGGGCAGGTAGGTCTTGGCGTCCATGATCTTCAGCGTGGCGCTCACGCTGCCGGTGCGGCCGTCCTCGAACTTGACCTGGGTCTCGATGAACTGCTCGTCCTTGCCGCCGTACAGCGCATCGACCAGCACCGCGTATTTCTCGCCGATGAAGCCGCGCCGGACCTTGTTGGTGCGCGTGAGCTCGCCGTCGTCGGCGTCCAGTTCCTTGTGCAGCACCAGAAAGCGGCTGATCTGGCTGCCGGCCAGCAGCTCGTCGCGGCTGAGGTCGGCGTTGACCTTCTCCACGCAGTCCTTGATCAGCTCGTAGACCTCGGGCTTCTGCGCCAGGTCGGTGTAGCCGGCGTAGGGCAGGTTGCGCCGCTCGGCCCAGTTGCCCACGGCTTCGAAGTCGATGTTGATCATCACGCAGACCTTCTCGCGCCCGTCACCGAAGGCCACGGCCTCCTTGATGTGCGAGAAGAACTTGAGCTTGTTCTCGACGTACTTGGGCGCGAACATCGCGCCGTCGTGGGCGCCGCCCCGGATCCGGCCGACGTCCTTGACGCGGTCGATGATCTTCAGGTGGCCGTCCTTGTCGATGAAGCCCGCGTCGCTCGTGTGGTACCAGCCGTCCGCACCGAGCACCTCCTCGGTGGCCTGGGGGTTCTTGTAGTACTCCTTGAGCAGGCCGGGCGACTTCACCAGGATCTCGCCGCTGTCGGAGAGCCTGATCTCCACGCCCTCGCAAGGCACGCCGACGGTGTCGGCACGGGCCTCGTGGTCGGGCTGCAGGCAGACGAACACGGCGGTCTCGGTGGAACCGTACAACTGCTTGAGGTTGATGCCGATGGAGCGATAGAAGGTGAACAGGTCGGGGCCGATGGCCTCGCCGGCGGTATAGGCCACGCGCACCCGCGACAGGCCCAGGCTGTTGCGCAGCGGCCCGTAGACCAGGAGGTTGCCGATGCCGTAGACGATGCGGTCGAGCAGGCGCACGGGCTTGCCGTCCATCATGGCCGGGCCGACGCGGCGCGCCACGTTCATGAAGGCGTGGAACATCTTGCGCTTGACCGTGCCGGCATCTTCCATGCGGATCATCACGCTGGTCAACAGACCCTCGAACACGCGCGGCGGCGCGAAGTAGTAGGTCGGGCCGACCTCCTTCATGTCGATCGAGACGGTGGCGCCCGACTCCGGGCAGTTGACCACGTAGCCGGTGACCAGCCACTGCGCGTAGCTGAAGATGTTCTGCCCGATCCAGGCCGGCGGCAGGTAGGCCAGTACCTCGTCGCGCTCGGTGAGCTTGTCGAAGCGGCTGCCCACCGTGGCGCGGTCGATCAGGGTGTGGTGGGTGTGCACGACCCCCTTGGGATTGCCCGTGGTGCCCGACGTGAAGAACATCGCGGCCACGTCGTCGGGGCGGGCTTTGTCGATTTCCTCGCGGAAGAAGCCGGGGTGTTCCCTGGTGAAGGCCTGTCCGCCGGCCACCAGGGTGTCGAGGCTGGCCAGGCCGGGCTGGTCGTAGTTGCGCAGGCCACGCGGATCGTCGTAGAAGACATGGCCCAGTTGCGGGCACTGCTCGCGGATCTCGAGCATCTTGTCGACCTGCTCCTGGTCCTCGACCACCGCGAAGCGCACCTCGGCGTTGTTGATGGGGTAGACGCATTCGCCGGCCACGGCATCCTGATACAGCGGCACCGGGATGGCCCCCAGCGCCTGCGCCGCCATCATCGCGGCGTACAGCCGTGGCCGGTTGGCGCCGATCACCACCAGGTGCTCACCGCGCCGCAGGCCGGCCTGGTGCAGACCGCAGGCGATGGCCTCGACCAGTTCGGCCATGGCGCGCCAGCTGGTGGTCTGCCAGATGCCGTATTCCTTCTCGCGCATCGCCGGCGCGTCGGGCCGCTGCCTGGCGTGTTCCAGCAGCAGCCGGGGGAAGGTGCTTTGCATGTTGTCGTCTCCTGGTGCCGGTGCCTCATGAGGGCACCATGCCTGATCCGGTATGCGTGCATGGTAGGCGCGATGTTTGACGCCGTGTTGTCGGTGTGACGACAATCAAAGGGCCATCCCTGATGGGACTTTCCCTAGGTCACATGCGGTGCGACGCGGCGCGGGGCCGGCCTGCCGGATGCGTAAACTGCCTGCATGAGAACCGTGCACTGGGTCGCCCTGACCGTCCTGGGTCTGCTGCTGTCGTCGCTGTCCATGTGGCTGTGGGGTGAGTTCGCCCGCCGCGCCCAGGGCGCGCCGAGCGAGGCCCTGCCGGTGCAGTCCGACCAGACCGCGCTGGATGCGTTGCTGGCGCCCTGGGATGAAAGACTGGGCAGCGCCAGCGGCGCCGCGCTGGTCACGCGCAACCTCGATGCCTTCGTCCTGCGGGCGCTGGCGGCGCGCGAGG
>Ga0265293_10001895_pt1 | contig 44041 bp, 53 predicted proteins | sample Munlanlewell138R_FD_192505 | JGI IMG/M metagenome (GOLD analysis project Ga0265293, IMG submission 192505) | Leachate microbial communities from a municipal landfill in Southern Ontario, Canada - Leachate well 138R | ecosystem: Engineered > Solid waste > Landfill > Unclassified | place: Canada... | reverse complement strand
CTGTCAACCCTCCCCGCGCCGCTAGACAGAAAAGCTCATTTGCCGACCTCAAGGCCAATGACAAGCTGTCAAACAGGCTTTTGGACAATGTGTCTAAAGAATGTGGGTGACAAAGTGTCTAACCGGCTATCAGGCTATCCGTGCGCATTGGACGTTTTGTAAACCGAATGTGCCGGGAAGATGTTCTAATCCCCAAAGTAGACATTTTGCCTAAACCCCTTGGCGTCTGGTGGCACTACCCCCCTTAAGGGGGGAGTGACCCTGCGACTGGGGTTTAGTGCACGCCGTCGTTCTAAGGTAGACAGTTTGTAAAGTTTACAGGGTGTAAAGTAAGCACCGTGCTTATTGGACTAATCGCCGCAGCGCAAATTGTCTACTCGACAAAGTGTCCAATAAGCACCCGCTCGATCAACACAACTAGACAATACGCGAGTTATGACAGGCGCGAACTATACAAACTGTCAACCTATCCCCCTTGATTAGCCAACATGTCCAATGTGCGCGCCACCTATCGGCCCGGCACGTCGTCTAGGCGTGTAGGCAATTCGTCTTTTTGTACAACATGTCGAGGGGAGGGGGTACGGGAGGGGGAGGGGGTCGTGTGGGATTTGCGCTGAATACCCCGCAGATGGCGGTTCGTCCTCCACGCCCCTAAAAATAATTGGACACAATTTGTCTATAAGCGCTTAAACGTCTAACAGGGGGTGAGGACTATACAACATGTAAACCCTAACCCCTCCCTATCCGCACGATTAGACAAAGTGTCAACTTGAGCAACTCGCGTGCTACGCAGTGTCCGTATGCCCGTGGCCTCGACGAGCATGGATAGTGCAGCGATTAGGCTTTACAACGTGGCGGGCTTGAGGTAGGAACGGAGCGTTGTCGCTAGACGTGGAGCGGCAGCGACACGGATAGCAACACATAGGAGGCTTAGGCCATGAACTTGAACATTGGTGGTGAGGCTGTACAGCATGACAAGCTGGCAAGCGGGTATGTCATTGCGGACACGGAGTACGGGCTTGCGCAGATCGTTGTAGCTGTTGCGGGCGCTGACCCCGCAGGGGCGATGGACGATAGCGACGAGCGCGTTGCTGCGTGGAACGCACAGACTGACAAGGCGAAGCTCGCGGCTGTGCGGAAGTACCTCAAGGACATGAAGGCGGTTGCCAAGGAAGGCGAAACGTCTGACGACAGTGAGGACGAGGAAGATACGTCCAACGAGACTACGACCGAACAGCCTGCGACGCCGGAAGCCGGTACACAGGAAGGCCAGCGTGACGATCCTGTACGGACGCTTGAGAGCTTCAAGCAGACAGCCGAAGCCGACGAAGTACGGGCGCTGCGTAAGGAAGTCGAGGCGTTGCGGAAAGAGAACAAGAAGCTCGAACGCACCAACGACATGATGCGCAATGCCGTGGCCGCTGCGAAGGTCAAACTCGAAGACGACGCACCCGAAGAAACCAACGTGGGTGCCCGCCTGTCCCGCATGGAAAAGATGCTTGGCATCCGGTAGCAAATCGGCTACACAGGTCTTGCGGTCCTAGCGAGGCCAGCGGCGGGTAGGGAGCCGTAGCGTGGTGTCTGGTCCATGCTGCGGCTCCTGACCTATCAGGAGGTACACGGTATATGCTCACAGAACGCAAACAGGTGTTGGGGCCGGACGACAAGATCGTGGACCTTGTGTCTATCTCTAACGCGCCTACACCGCCCATCGGCACGACGCTTCACGGTGACGTGGAAGACCTGACGGTCGAGGGTACGGGCTTTGAAGACAAACCCCGCAATACGATCCTTCCTACAATCGAATATGCGGACTTGGTGGTTGGCACGACGCTGACAGCCCTACGTGGTGTATGGGCAACGCAGCAGCCCATCACGGGGTGGGGGTACGAGTGGCTCGCTGACGACGTGGTGATTGACGGCGCTACGTCCGGTACGTTTGTGCTGACGGAAGGTGAAGTCGATGCGGATATCACGGTACGCATCACGGCCACGACACGCGGCGGTTCCGTCGCGGCAACGTCTGCGGCTGTCGGTCCCGTCGTTGCGGGAGACGGCTAATGGCTGACTATCCTGTACTCGACAAGGACGGCAAGACGATCATTGCCGCGCCGGGCTACGACACAGCGGCGCAGTACCCCGTCAAGGACGGTGAGGGCGACACGATCATTCCAGCGCCACCCGAACCCGAACCCGAACCTGACCCGGAGCCAGAAGTCTAGCTAAGCAGTTCGGCCAACAGTTCATCATCGTTTAGGGGCGTCACGTCGATCATCGTGACGCCTCTTTCCGTCTGATCTTCCAGTACGGGCGTGCGGGTACGGGCGCGCTCAAGCGCGCTGATGATGGCGCGGTCCACGGTGATTTCGTGCTTCACTTCGATCTTGTCACCGAAGCGCTTGCTGTCACGCTTGCCGAGTACCCACTTGATGTTATCGGATATTACCTTGGCCATCTTGGGGTCCGACTGACCGTGTATCTTGTGGTTGTCGATGTTGATAAGCGCGTCGGCCATCGCGTCGTTGCCGCGCTGTACGTTTTCTTCGTACATCGCTTGCAGATCAGGCTCGCGCTTCACGTAGCTGTCGAACACCTGTGTCGTGATATTCGACTGGTCGCAGGCAGACGTGAGCGTGTGCCCTTGACCAATGAGGTTAAGCGCGTATAGAACAGCGGGGTAATAGTCGTACGGCAGAGACATGTCGTGTACCTTTCAGCCGCAACATAGGACAGATCGACGTGGTAGGCAAGGCCAGCGTAGACACGGAAGCCCAACTAGCCGAGTTCATCGCGCAGTTCTATGACGACCCGTACGGCTTCGTCATGGCGGTGTTTCCATGGGGCGAGCCTTACATCTACGACAAGGACGGCAACCAGCTTCGCAACCCCTTGGCCGACAAGAAGGGACCGGAGCAATGGCAGACGGACTTGCTGCTTGAGCTAGGCGCACACGTCAAGCGGAACATGGTGCTGGCGGAACTAGGCTTGCACATGGAAGTGTGGCGTAGCGCCATCGCTTCCGGTCACGGCGTAGGCAAGTCTGCCGAAGTGGCGTGGATCATCTACTGGCTCATGAGTACGCGTGTCGATACACGCGGAGCCGTGACAGCCAGTACGCAGTTTCAGCTAGAAGACAAGACGTGGCCCGAACTGGCGAAGTGGCATAACCTCGCCATCAACAAGCACTGGTTCAAGTGGACGGCCACGGGGTTTACCTTCTCGGCGTACCCGGAAGACAAGCAGAAGAACTATAAGGTTACGGCGGCGACCGTGAGCGAACAGAACACCGAAGCGTTCGCCGGTCTGCACAACGAAGGGCGTACAGTCTTCGTGATCTTTGACGAGGCGTCTGGCGTCGCCCCGAAGATATGGGAAGTGGCGGAAGGCGCGTTGACAGACGGCGAAGGCTTCTTCTTTGCGTTCGGCAACCCTACCCGTGCAGAAGGCGAGTTCGCTGACTGCTTCGACAAGCACAGCCATATGTACTACAACCGGCATATCGACAGCCGGGAGGTAAGCCATACCAACAAGAACGCCCTAGACGATATCATACGCAAGTACGGTATCGACAGCGACGAAGTGAAGGTCCGTATTCGGGGGCTGTTCCCGTCGCAGAGCTTTAACGGTTTCATTCCGCGCGAAGCCGTGGCCGAAGCGATTGCCCGGCAGATTGAATACGACGCTGGCGCTGCGGTCATCATGGCCGTGGACGTGGCGCGCTTCGGTAACGACGAAACGGTCATCGGTGTACGTCAAGGACGTGACGCACGAAGCATACCGTTCCGTGTGTTCAAGGGCTTGAAGACGACACAGATCACGGAGATTGTTGCGCGAGAAGCTGACCGGATACGGCCAGATGCAATCGTCATCGAAAGCACGGGGCCGGGCGCGGGCGTCATTGACCAGTTGAAAGACAAAGGCTATCGCGTACACGAAGTCCATCCCGGCAGCGCCGCCGTCGAGTTCGACCGCTACGTCAACAAGCGTGCGGAGTATTGGAGCAAGATGCGCGACGCCCTGTACGACTGGCTCGCCATACCCGACGACCCCGATCTAGTGTCACAGCTTACAGGCATCCTCTACACGCTGGACCGGCACGAACAGCGTACACGGCTGGAAGCCAAAGAGGACATGAAGAAGCGCGGCCTAACCTCACCGGACAGGGCTGATACCCTCGCCTTGACCTTCGCCACAACGATAGCTAGACGTGACCGCAATCTTGCGTATACTGCGCGGCGGGCACGCATGGCCACAACTGATTACGACCCTTACGCATAGGAGGCTCCGAAATGTCCTTTGGTGGAGGCACGAAGACTGTCGTGCAGGAAGTCAAGGTTCCCGAACCGCTGCCACCCGCCCCGGAGCGGACGGCCACAGAGACGGCATCGCTGGCCGAAGAACAGCGCAGGCGTTTCGCCACGGGCCGGTCAGGCCGGGCAGCGACCATCCTGACGGGCGGCACGGGCGGCACGGGCGGCGTCTCGGCGCTCCGCTTCCTCGGCGGCGCAGCAAGGACGTAATCAGCCATGCACATTGAACCGAAAGACGCTAAGCGCCTGTACGGGGAAGCGAAGTCTATTCGCGCCCCGCACGAACACGACATGCGTATGGCATCCGCATACTGCCTGCCGTGGGACTATTCGGCTTGGCAGTCTGACGGTCCTGCGAACGTACAAGGTATGTCGGGAGCGCGTCGTATCATGTACGACAGCACCGGCGTGCGCTCGCTGCCCAAGTACGTTGCTATCCTGCAACGCATTGCGACACCGGACGGCCAACGGTGGCACAACCTCCGTCCGTCCGACGTGGCGCTTCGCTCGAAGACCCGTGTACGGGATTACTTCGATCAACTCAACGACTTGCTGTTCCGCTATCGGTACAACCCGACAGCCGGTTTCATTTCGGCGTCTGGCGAAATGTACGGTTCGCTTGGCGCATACGGCAACGCGCCGCTGTACATCGGACAGCGCAAGCCGAAGACACGTTCGCAACAGCCGGGGCTACGCTACAAGGCGTGCCCGATCCGCGACGTGTTCTTCCTGACCGACGATGAAGGCGAAGTCGTCATCATCTTCCGGCGCTTCTGGTTGAACGTCCGTCAGTTCATGGTGAAGTTCCCCGGCAACCCTTTACCCAAGTGCATGACGCAGGGCATGACAGGGCAGACGATACCGAACGAGAACAAATATTTCGAGTTCGTACATATCGTCACGTACCGCGATCAGATGGAGTACGACCCGCAGGCACTCGACGCCCGGCGTCACCCTGTCGTCGGCGTGTACCTGTCTGTCGAAAGCGAGGAATACATCGGTAAGGAAATCGGCTACCAGTCGTTGCCTTACAAGATACCCCGCACCACTACCGTGGCCGGAAACCCATACGGCTATGCCCCGGCGACGCAGGCTATGTCGGCGCTCGGGGGTGCGTCTACGATGAAGAAGACGCAGTTGAAGCAAGGGCAGAAAGCGGTTGACCCCGTTCTGCTTGCGCATGACGACGGCGTACTCAACGGCGAAGTGGACTTGCGCCCCGGCGCGATCAACTACGGCGGTGTGGACAGCCAAGGGCGTAAGCGTATCCAAGCGCTCGACACGGGCGACTTCCGTGTATCGGAAGTGTTGATCGACAATGAGCGCAAGGATATCGAAGACAGCTTCTTTGTGACGCTGTTCCAGATACTCACAGAGACGCCGGAAATGACGGCAACCGAAGTCGTTGAGCGCGTGGCCGAGAAAGCCGCACTGCTCGCACCGACGATGGGCCGTCTACAGACGGAGTTCCTTGGGCCGCTTATCGAGCGTGAGATTGACATTCTGACGGAGCTAGGCGTCATGCCGCCCATGCCGCCAGAACTGATCGAAGCGCGTGGCGAGTACGAAGTGGTGTACACGTCACCGATGGCGAAGGGCATGTACGCCGAAGAAGTCAGCGGCTTCATGCGTTCGTTCGAGTTCGCCATGAACGCGGCCAACGCCACGCAAGACCCGTCGCATCTGGACCACTTTGAGTTGGACGTGGCCATACCGGAGATATCCGACTACATGGCCGTACCGGCTCGCTGGCTGGCGAGCGAGGATAGCGTGAAGAAGAAACGCGAAGACCGCAACCAGCAGATGCAGCAACAGCAGCTTATGCAGAACGCCCCGGCGTTGGCGAGTGCTGCGAAGACCGCATCCGAAATGCAGGGAGCCGACAATGCCGGGTAATGACGACTTCATCGACGCTGATCCGTTTGACCCGGAAGTCGTCAAGGCCGAAGAAGACAAAGCGTACGAGCGACGCGACACGGAGAGTGAGACGATCCGTGCGTACGTCACCCGGCGCAAGCGGGCGTACACCGCAGTCTTTACAACCGGGAACGCTGACCAAGGCGACATAGAGTTCGTCATGCTCGACCTTGCGGCGTTTTGCCGGGCGTACGAACCGACGTTCAACCCGAACAACCAGAAGGTACAAGACCTGTTGGAAGGACGGCGAGAAGTCTTCCAACGTATCATGTCGTTTACGCGTCTGTCACATGATACGTTGTTCACGATGTATGCAGACGCGAAATCACAAGGACAGAGGTAATGAAGAACTTCATGACCGGCCAGATCGCATACGCCCCGGAAGGCGTCGGCACCGGAGACGGTGGCGACGGACAGGGCGACGGCGGTGCTGCACACCCGGTCACGGCCCCGTGGGCTGGCGCGCAGGGTGTGTGGAACATCGGTGAGGGTGACGCGGCGAAGCCGTGGTACGAAAGCATCCCCGAACCGGAAGCGCGCGCCCACGTACAGGCGAAGGCATACGCCAACCCTGCCGAACTGGCGCTTGCCAACTACAACCTCACCAAGCTACAGCGCGGCGCTGACGACGTGGTTGCGCTGCCCGGTTCGGACGCGTCGCCCGAAGCCATCAAAGCGTTTCAGCGCAAGCTCGGCGTACCTGACACGCCGGACGGCTACAACGATACGCTCAAGTTCGAGGGCGTAGACGTTGACCAGAAGTTCCTCGATTGGGGCAAGCAAACGTTCCACAAGCACGGCTTGACGCCTACACAGGCGAAGGGCGTTGCCGACGAGTGGAACGGTTTCATCGCGCAGCACAACGCCGCCGTGCTTGAAGCCGACAAGACCGCAAACGATCAAGCGTTGGCCGAACTGACGACGCGTTGGGGCACGGAACTTGAACAGAACCGTGCTGCCGGTCAGCGTGCCGTGACGGCTTTGGGGCTGTCCAACGAACTGATCGAACGCATCGAAGCGAACATCGGCAGCGCGGCCATCGTTGAACTGCTCGCTGCCGTTGGGCGCAAGTCCGACGAAGGGGGCTTCATGGGCGGGCAGGGCGGCGACCCCAACGACCCCTCGAACATGTCCAAGGAACAGGCCAAGGCCAAGATCGCGGAGCTTGGCGGCGACGCGGAGTTCCAGAAGAAGTACACCGACCGGAACCACCCTTCCCACCGGGACGCTGTACAGATGATGGAAAAGCTGTTCGCGCGCACTTGACGCGTAGGCCGGTATCGCTTATGGACAGGGGAGCCGATCAGTTCGGCTCCCTTCTTCATTTGAGGGCCGCTTTGAGCGCACACCCCTCGTTCAAAACCGGACTGGCGGTACTAACCGCAAACACAAGGGGTATCCTACAATGGCTGAAACCGTAGCCTCCTACAGCGTGCCGGAACATCACGTCAAGATGTACACGGCGAACGTACAGGCAGCGCTCAACAAGAAGGGCGGGCTGCTTGGCGGTCTTGTGTCGTCCGCGCCGTACACCGGCGAGAAGGCACAGGTTGTCAATTTCCTCGGTCCCGTCGAGTTCATCGAGCGGTCCACTCCGTACGGCGACACGAAGCTGTCGGAAGTCGAACACACGCAGCGCTGGATCACCGGCATCGAATACGACTGCGCCATCCTGATCGACCGTCTCGACGTTCTCAAGATGATCTACGAGCCGACCAGCCCGTATGTCGAGCGTATGCGTGAAGCCGCTGCGCGCAAGATGGACGAAATCATCATGGCCAAGTTCTTCGCCAACGCGAAGACCGGCAAGGATGGCGCGACCGACGCGTCGTTCCCGTCGCGCGATATCATCGCACACGGCGGCACGCGTATGTCCGTGGCCAAGCTGCGCGCTGCCCGCAAGCTGCTCAAGAAGCGGCATGTGGACCTGCGTACCAGCCGCCCGCTGATCGCCGTCACGTCGGAACAGACGGACGACCTGCTTGGTGAAGTCGCCGTCAACTCGTCTGACTACAACGCGGTCAAGCCGCTTGTGGACGGTGAAGTGTCGCAGTTCATGGGCTTCACCTTCATCCCGTACGAAGACAACGGTACGTCCACAAACGGGCGCGGCATCCCCACGGAAGCCGTGAGCGGCCCGGCTACCATCCGCAACTGCCCTGTGTGGGTGCCGGACGGTATGCACTTCGGCGCGTGGGATGGGCTGTCCATCATCCTTAGCCCGCGCCCCGACAAGAACAACATCAAGCAGGCTCATGCGACGTTCACCGCTGGTGCAACGCGTATCGAGGAAGGCAAGGTGTTGAAGTTGCAGTGCGTCGAAACGGGTACGCCGTCGTCCTAAGCGTACCTATCTGACAACAGCCATAGCGCGTAGGGCTTCCCCCTACGCGCTTATCAGCCGAATGGAGGCACATAGAAATGGCTACCCACCTTGCGAACGAACTGGTTGACGGCTTCCGCCGTTACCCGATTGACGACCACGGCAAGCTCCGTATGCAGTATTTCAGCATCGGCGAATTGACGGCTGCGTACGCGCAGAACGACATGGTGAAGCTGTTCACCCTGCCTCCCGGTCGCAAGCGCATCCTGCCCGGCCTGTCGCGTATCAGCGTGTCAGCACTCGGCGGTGGCCGTACCATCGACATTGGCCATGGCGACTACTCGCGTCGCCCGCCTGACAACGACCTTGAGCTTGCCGACTACGACGCCTTCATTGACGGTATGGACGTTTCGTCTGCCGTCGCGGGTGCGGCGTGGTCCACGGCCATCAAGTTCGACCTGTACTCGATGGCGGAAGTCGAAGTGTACATGACGATCCTTGGAGGCACCATGCCTATCGGCGCTACGGCGTCGGGGTATCTCGCGTACCTGTACGAGTAATCGTACCAAATAGGAGGAAGCCCCGGTGTTTACAGCCGTACAGATCATCAACATTGGTTTGTCGAAGATCGGGGCTTCCCGCATTTCGGACATTAACCCGCCGCGCAGCAGCCTTGAGCGCTTCAACGCGGACAACTATGACCACTGGAAGCGGTCAGAACTGGCGAAGCGGCGTTGGGTTTTCGCGCTTGAAGAAAACTACGCACTGCCGCACGTCGAGACGCTTACCAATGTGGAACGTCCGTACAAGTACGAGCTTCCTACGAAGTGTCTGCGCCCCGTACGCGAAAGGCATACGGAATGGCGGCAGCGCAAGCGGTTCATCTTTAGCGCCCATGCCGGACTGCGTGTCACGTTTATCGAGAACGTAAGCGAGCCGGAGTTCGACCCGATGTTCGTTGAAGTCCTTGCGGCACGCATCGCAATGGAGAACGTCGAGTACAACACGCAGTCGAACACCAAGTTCTCGACGGCCAAGGCGATGTACGACGAAGCCGTGATGCAGGCGGGGCAGATGAACGCGTACGTAGTGGGACCGGAAGACGTAGCGGACGAAGATGAAAACTTCGACTTCGTAACGTCACGCTGGTAACACTATGGCAAAAGCATCACCACACGTACGCTCATTCAACGCTGGCGAGTTCTCGGAGCTACTTGAGGGCCGTACGGATATCGAGAGGTATCCGTCTTCCCTACGTAGCATGTACAACTGCATCGCCGCGCCACAGGGACCGGCCATAAGCCGTAGCGGTACAGCGTTCGTTGTACCAGTCAGCGACCATGACGAACAGTCCATGTTGCTCCCCTTCGTGTTCTCGGACGAAGACGCGAAGGTGCTTGAGTTCTCGGACGACCGGATACGGTTCGTTGACGAAGACGGCATACAGATTTACACACCCGTGGCCGACGTGACCGTAACGTCCGACGCGGGCGATCCTATCGAGTTCACGTCACCGACACTCGACGCTGATATAGGCGACGACGTTGTGTTGATCGGGCTTCCCGCGAGATACAACATGTCGGGAGAGATTGCGCGTATCACCGCTAAGGTGGGTGACGCCTACACGTTGGACATGGGCTACACAGATGACGTAACGGTAGAGAACTTCGACGTTGCGCGCGTGTACCACGTAGACTGTACGTACGGCGAGGAAGACCGTATGCACCTGCGTTATGTCCAGTCTGTTGACGTACTCTATCTGCTTACAGGCGGGGAGCGTACACGCAAGCTGTCGCGTTACGGCGACTACGACTGGCGGCTCGAAGAAGTCGAGTTCATTGACGGCCCGTTCATGCCTGTGAACGAAACGTCTACGAAGCTCACGCCGAACGCGACAGGCAACGCCATACCCAACATGACGGGTAACACCGCGCCGTCCGGTACGTGCGCGGGTAGCAGCGTGCGCGCAGCGGTATCGGAAGACGCAAAATTCCTTGGGCGTACGCTTAACTATCCATTGGGGGCGTCTGACTACTTCCACGCTTTCAGCGCCAGCGACGATCAGTATTGGGCAGCGGACGCGCGCCAGATCGGCACGATACAGTATACGCCCGCCACGGCGTTTGTGTGCGACGGCTACACTATCTATGCGTCGCGGGACAACCAAGACACGCAATACCTGTCGAAAGAGTACAGCCCGTCGTCATGGACGTTCGAGGGCTACAACGGCGCTTCGTGGGAAGTGCTGGACCGGCAGGAAGAATACGTGCTGTACGACAACAGCAAGTCGGTGTTCTTCACCATAGAGAACACGACGGCGTACTCGGCGTATCGGCTCAACATTACGAAGCTGGTGGCCAACGGGCCGATTGAGCCGCGTGTGCGCCGCCTGACGATGCGCTCGACTACATCGGCGTCTATCACGATCACCGCTTCGTCGGCAGACGGTATCAATGCTGACGCGGGTTTTGTGGCCACGGACGTAGGACGGTTGATCCGACTGAAAGGTTCGGACAACGCATGGCGTTCGTGCGTCATCACGACGGTCAACAGCACTACACAAGTCGTCGTCAAGCTGCTTGGCGAACCGCTTCCCGACACCCGCGCCATACGCGAGTGGCGGCTAGGCTACTGGTCCGACACGACCGGCTGGCCAATCGTGGGCGACTTCTATGAGGACCGTCTGTTCCTCGCGTCAACCGACGAATACCCCGACATGTTCGCCGGTTCCGTCGTGGGCGGGTACGAGACGTTTAGTCAGACCGACACATTTGGCGAGGTACTGGACGACAACGCCTTGGTGGGCCGTCTCAACTCCCGCCGCCTCGCTCGCATCCGCTGGCTGTCTTCTGACGACAAGGGGCTGCTCATGGGCACGGGCAGCGAGGAATATACGCTCACCGCCCCGAACAGCGAACCGATGACGCCGCGCAACGTCAAGGCGCGGCCCGCGACACGCCGGGGCAGCGCCAACGTCGAGCCGGTACGAGTGGACAGCCAAGTCCTCTACGTGCAGCGGAGTGGCCGCACCGTCCGCGAGTTCGCGTACGTGTTCGAGGCTGACGGCTACAAGTCGCCGTCCATGTCGCAGTTGGCCAGCCATCTAGGCGCTATACCATTTGTCGAAATGGACTACGCTGCCGAACCGCACTCGATCATTTGGATACGGCGTGCGGACGGTACACTCGTTGGCATGACCTACAACCGCGACGAGAACGTAGTGGGCTGGCACCGCCACGACCTGTCAGGCGGCGTGGTCGAAAGCCTTACCGTCATCCCGCAGAAGGACGGTTTGCAGGATGCGCTGTGGTGCGTCGTCAAGCGCACGATCAACGGACAGACGCGCCGGTACATCGAACGGCTTACCCGCTTTTGGGACTTCGATACCACGCTGGACGAAGCACATTTCGTTGACTGCGGCCTGCGCTACGTTGGCGCGCCTGTCGAAATCGTCTACGGGCTACAGCACCTTGAGGGCGAAACGGTATATGGTCTTGCAGACAGCAAGCCTATCGGCCCACTTGTCGTCACCAATGGTACGATTGAACTGCCGTACGAAGCCTCGAACATTGTCGTTGGCCTTGGCTACGATAGTGAGGCAGAGACTTCACGTCTTGAGAACGGCGCTGCCGATGGTACGGCCATGGGCAAGGTCAAGCGTATCAACACCATCGTACCCCACGTCTGGCGCAGCTTCGGCGGCGAGATAGGTGTGTACAATGAGGAAGTCAAGGGGCCGGTGTACGAGCCGCTTGAGTACCCCGGAGACTTCTCACAGTTCGAGGATATCGAATTGTACACGGGAGAACTAGAAGCCATTACGCCGTCGCTCGGTTACGAGCGTCGCGGCTCGCTGTTCTTCCGTCGCCCCGCTTCTTCCCCGCTACCCTTTAACGTCATTGCGCTTATGCCGCAACTCAACACGCAGGACCGCTAATGCGTACGCCCATAACCTTTCGCAAGTTCCACTCCGAACACCTACGCTACCTGTCGCCGCAGCATCTACAGAAACACGAACACGCCTTGCTGATCGGCACAGAGTACATGGACATAATCGACAGGAACTTTGCGATATCAGGATGGGCCGGGAATACGTGTATCGGCGCGTGCGGGGCTATCGGCATCTACCAGCACAGGGCGCTAGGGTGGGCTATCTTGTCGGAAGAAGCATCACCGTATATGTTGCAGATCGTTCGCAAGGTGCGGGCGTACTTCGACGTAATGGCGTTCAAGCGTATCGAGGCAACGGTTCGGGCTGACTTTGAACACGGCCATCGGTTCGCGCGTATGCTAGGACTGACACAAGAGACACCCGTACCTATGCGCGCACACGGGCCGCAAGGTGAAGACGAGATACTATACGCACTGGTGAAGTGATATGGCAGGAGCATTAGGCATCATTGGCGCACTTGCGTCCGTCGTCAGCGGCGTCGTCGGCGCTATGGGCGCGATGCAGGCTGCGGAAGCGAACGCGCAAGCCGCCGAATACAACGCGAAGATAGCGGAGCGAAACGCCATCATCGCGGACCAGAACCGCAAGGCGGCGATACAGCAAGCCGACGTTGACGCGGACGACCACCGGCGCGAGACGCGGCGCATCCTCGCCTCGATACGCACGGCGTACGGCGCGTCGGGTATTGAGTTGGCCGGTTCGCCGCTGGACGTGCTGGAAGACACGGCGCTTGAGCGGGAGCTTGACACGTCGCGTATTCAGTTCGAGGGTAAGGTACGCAGCCGTGAGGGCGCTATCGCCATGCTCGGTCTAGGGGAAGAAGCGACGCTATCGAAGATGCGAGCGCAGAACGAACGTACCGCTGGCCGGTACGCGGCGTTCGGTTCGATCATCGGTGGCATCGGTAACGGTTTGGCGAGGCTGGCATAATGGCGAGAATACCAACAGTCACGACGGAAGTATCCGCGAAGACACTCCGCAGCAACTCGGCGCTACCGCAGACGCGTGCGTCCGGCGACGACTTCGGCGCGCAGATCGGGCGGGCGCTTGGCGACGTTGCCGGGGGTATCGACCGGCTCGGCGCAGGGCTACAGGCGTACCACGAAAAGAAGCGCAGCGAGACGGTAGCCAATGCCGTAGCGCAGTCGGACTTTACGCAGCGGGAAATGCAAATCCGCAATGAGGTAGGAGCGGACGGTGCGGGCTACTATGACCGCGTGCGCGAGGAATACCTTTCGTTCGTAGACACCGAAGCCGACAAGATCGAAGACAACATGGCGCGTACGGAATACCGTAACCGCATGTTGCAGCAACTTCCCGGCATATCGTCCCGCAGCGCGACGTACGAAGCGACTATCGCGGCGACGCACTCCAAAGAGCAAGCCAACGCCTCGCTCATGTCGTTGCAGAACAAGGTCATGGTTGACCCCACGCTGTACTCGACGTACTTGCAGCAGGGCTTTGACGTTATCGACACGCGTACCGACGTGAACGCTACCGTGCGTAGCGGCATGAAGGAACAGTGGCGTACTGACCTTGCGCGTATGCGTTTCGAGGGGATGCTTGAGAACGCTCAATCGGTGGCCGAACTGGACACGATTGCCGGGGAGCTTACCGGCGTTGGCGCACAGGGGCAGACTGACGGACAAGTGGATTGGGCTGGCGAGTTCACGCCAGAAGACTACCGCCGTATGGTCAACGATATCGGCACGGCACGTAGCGCGTTCATCACCAAGGCCGACGCTGACGCACGCGCCGCGCTCGATACACTGACGGATCGGGCGGGCGACGTTAACGCGCTTATCCCGCAAGGCGAGCTTGAGGCTGTACAGCTTCTCGTACGACAGTCGGAAAACCCGATCACGGCGGCGCGCATGGCGCGCATCCTGCGTAACGAGGAAATCAAGAAGCAAAGCCGTACGCTCACACCTGCGGAACTGCGCGCACAGATCAATGCGGCCAACGGCAATCCGGGGCTTACATACCCCGGCGTCCCGCCTCGCTTGTCCACGGCGATCAATGATACCGTGCAGCGGTTCGACGTGTCTGCGTCGTTCCTTGGCAATCTGGCGCACCGGGAGTACGGGCAGTATCTCGGACAGGGCACGCCAGTTCGCGGCAACCAGCAGTTCATGCCGACCACCACGCACGGCGGCGTTGACTTGCGCAACATTCGCAGCGACGTTCTCGACGCGGCGATGGTGGCGGGCGAACTGTTCGGCGCACCGCTACAGCTTAACAGCGGCTTCCGGTCGCAGCAGCACCAAGATAATATCCGTGCGTCCGGCGACCCGAACCGCGTCACCGTAGCGCGCGAAAGCCATCACACCAGCGGTACGGCTATCGACATTTCGACCGTGGGCATGAGCGCCGCCGATCAGGGGCGTCTTGTCGCCTCGCTTGTGGACGCGGGCTTTACGGGCATCGGTCAGTACGGCACGCATATCCATGGCGACTTCCGCGCCGCAGTGCCTAGCAGCTTCCGCTTGAACGAAGACGGTACGGCGTGGGGCGGCTGGACGAACCTGTCACCCGAAGTCACGGCGGAACTGACACGGCGAGGTTACGCCAGTGGCCTTAGCGCCTCACAGATACAGCGGGCGCGTCCCGTCACCTACGCTGACGATATCGACTACTCGCAAGGTACGTCCGTCACAGGACCGAACGGTCAGCCCGCCACGTCCGCGACAGGCGTTGCGCAGTTCACGTCAGGCACGTTCCTTGAAGTGATGCGTAAGCCCGGCGTTGCCGCGCGCATAGGTATCGACATTTCGGCCATGTCCGACGAACAACTGCTTGAGCTTCGTAAAGACCCCAACGTCTCTATGATGGCGACGGCAGCGTATGCCGAACAGAACAAGATTGCGTTGCAGTCGGCGCTAGGCCGTCCGGTCAACGACGCAGAATTGTACATGGCGCATATGCTTGGGCCGGGCGGTGCTATTGCGCTGATCGGCGGCGTGAAAAACAACCCGAACAGTGCAGCAGCCGACTTGCTTCCTGACGCGGCGCGGAACAACCGCAGCGTGTTCTACGAGAACGGGAGGCCGCTGTCAGCGCAGCAAGTGTACAACCGTATCGCCGTGTCGTTCGATACCAGTCAAACACAGGTTACGTTTGGCGACAACCAGACGCGTCAGCAAATCCTGACGAACATGGAGCGTAACCTTACCAACGATCCGGTTACGCACGCACAGACGACAGGTACGTTCGCCATCACGCCGCTCGACGCGACGCAAGGCTTCGCCATGCGCGGCTCGGAAGCGCGTGCCATTGCGGACTACTACAACATTCCGATGGAGGGTATGAAGCCCTTTACGGAAGACGAAGCCAACTCGCTCGCCAAGGGCATGAAGGACGGTAGCGTTGACGACGCGCTACAGATCATGAGCGCCATACAGGACATGGGGCCGCAGATGGCGCGTGCCGCCATCGCGCAACTTGGCGAGAAGGAACCCGTGTACGCTTACGCCGCAGGACTACAGGCGAACAACGGCGGCTATGCTGCGTCCGATATCGTGCGCGGACAAAAACGGCTCGAAGAAAATCCTGCCATCAAGGACGGCTTGGGCGTTGCTGACCGCGATCTGTACGATGCGTTCGTGCGCGCGACGGGCGGCTCGCTGTACGAGATTGCGCCCGATCAGCGGCAGGCAATCCAGAACGCCGCATTGGCGCACTACATCGAAACCGTCGTTGCCCGTGGCCGCGCCCAAAACTTTGACGAAGGGTTGTTCACCGCCAGCGTACAGGCTGTCATGGGCGGCACGCAAGGACGCCCGGCAATCGACCAAGTGAACGGACAGCCGACCGTACTGCCACCCGGCCTGTCAGGCGACGACATGGAAAGCGCGTTTCAGCGTATGAGCGTTGACGATTGGACACGCCTATCCGTTGACAAGTTGCCGCCTCGATACCTTAACGGCGACGTGATCGCGCCGGACGATTTGGCGGGCGAGGCGGTCATGCGTGCAGTCGGCAACGGTCATTACAAGATCATGCTAGGCGACGGCTCCTTCGCCGTGACTGGTGAAATGGGACAGAACGGGCGGCTCAACGCGTACGTGTTCGTGCCGACCGCAGAAGAAATTCAAAGCATCGGCCAGCGTCCCGTACCGGATCGTACATGGACAACGACACCGCCGCCAGCACGCGACGAACTGGTTGACCAAGACGGCTATCTGTCGCTTGACGAACAGACACGCTTGCGCGAAATGTACGGGCCGTTGTGGGCGTTCGATGAAAACGGTCACTGGCTCGGACCTGTCGAGGGGCAGCAGTAATGACGTTCTTTAACGAGGTAAACCGCGACGCTCTAAGTGTTGCCCCCGACATGGCGGCGACAGGCCCGCGCGTGGGCTTTCTCGAAAGTTGGGAAGTGTCGTGGAACGAACAGGTACGTGGCGCTGCCATGTACGGTATCGAAGACCAGATGTGGCAGCTAGAGGACCAACAGGTGCAGGCGATGCGTCGCGCCGGTATCGAGAATATCCCTTGGCTGTCGGAAGAAAGTCACGGCATCTTCAACGTACTGCCCGGCCCGGCTGGCGGCGTCGAGAACTATCTTGACATTGCGCGCTTCTATGAAGACGGCGGCGACCCGGCATACGCCACAAGGCTGGCCGAATACGACGCACGCATTACGGAGCTACAAGAGAAGTTCCCCGAACTAAATTTGCGTACGTCCCGCGAAATGTGGGATAGCGTCAGGGCGCAAGCCCAAGCGTACGAGCAGCGCGCTATGGGTGACAGGCGGGACATAGGCGGTCACGTCGGCGCGTTCATTGGCGGCGCAGTTGCGTCCATGAACCCGAACACCGACCCGCTTAATTTCATCACGCTTGGCGTAGGCGGTGTCGGTAAGACTGTTGTGGGGCGTATCGCTGGACAGATGGGCGCGCAAGGCGTCATCGAAGGTATCAACCAGATCACGGGCGTGCAGGAACAGAGACGTTTACTCGGCTTGGAATACGGCTTCGGTGACGCCGTTCAACGCGTGGCGGGCGCTGCGGTAGCGGGCGGCGTGCTACAGGGCGTTGGCGAGGGGCTGGCGTTCGGCTTTCGGCGCTGGTTCCGCTCGACCCCGACCGACCCGGCCCCCCTCCCCGGCGTCACGGAGCGCCCGGCCCTGCCGGACACGCGGATGGTGCCGCCGCAAGCGATACCAGCAGACGAAGGGCTGGCCGCTGCGAAGCTGACGCGTGCCCCGGAAACGTACATCAACTACCTACACGAACAGTCGCCCTTGTCGCTGACACGGGCGGGGCGTGCGCGTACGGTTCTCGACCTTGATTACATGACGACCCGGTTGGACGATTGGGACGGCGGGCGTCCGTGGGAGATAGCGCCGAAGACGGATACGGCCATCACCTTGCCGCGCAGTGACTTCATCGCGCCGGACTTGAACCGTGTCGTTGACCAGTCACAGGTTGACGACTTGGCGCGGCAGATAGACCCGCAGACGTTCCAACAGTACGACGCACTGGCGACGCGTAAGCAGACATACCAGCGCTGGATTAACGAGTTGTCCGACGCCGACAACCCGGCACTGACGCAACGCATAGCCGAACTGGACGACAAGATCGACGCGCTTACTGTGCGTATGCAGGACCAGAACGGACGGCGTGCATCCAAGACGCGCAAAGAGATTGCGGCGTTGGAAGCGGAGAAGGAAGCCGCGATCAGCGAGGGCACCAGCCCGAACCAGCCGGACGTTGCGCGCGTACGGCGCGAGCTTATGAAGGCTGACGAGAAGATGCGCGACCTAGCGCCGCTTGTCAGTCGAGCCTATGCGCGCGCCCGTAACGATTGGGCGGCGAGTGCGGAAGAACGGCAGGCCGTCATGCAGATGATGCGTGAGGGCCGGACGACCTTGCCTGACGTTGAGCGCGCCGACGCCGGAAGGATCGTCAGCGGAGCGCAGGCACTCGCGGATCGTGCGCCGATCCTGCAACAGCGCTACAAGGTTGAGGGCAAAGTGCAGCCCGACGCGGACGCCGCAGACGTGGCGCGTGCCATCGTGGCCGAAAACGCCAAGGCGATGGACGACGCCCTTGCGACGTACCGTGCGGAGCTTGACACGATCCTCGCCACGGAAAAGAACGGTGAAATCGAGATAGGCGGCGTGAAACTCAATCTCGACAAGGACGTGATATACGTACCGAACGAAGCGGGCGAGGGTGGCGACAGGCTGACCGTGCGCCAGCTTATCGAGCGAAACAAAATGGACGAATACGAGATAGAGGCTGTAACGACATGTTCACTGCGCAAGACTTCGTAACCTGTGTACAGGACAACTTGAAGGCGCGGAACTTCGGCCACAAGCGCATCAAGGAACTGACCGACGACTACAAGTCTATGGTATCTGCGTACGAAGCGCAGGGCCGTACGACGGTTGACGCCGGTACGCTCGCCATGAAAGACTTGTTCGAGAACATGACGCGCGAGACGCAGGAGCGGTTGAAGCGCACGACGGCCATGCTCGCGGTCCAAGCAGACAACATGTCTCGCATCGGTCAAGCTGACGACGTGACGACTTCGACATTCCTGATGGATGGCAAGCGCGGGAGCAAGGGCGTGGCCGTCGCGCGTGCGGCTGTCTCGCTTATCGAGGACGACCCGCGTTTCAGCGGCCTGTCGTATAGCGGGCGCAAGGAAACCGTACGTGGCGAACTGTACGCCATCTTCAACGACGTGTTGGAGAAGGTGGGCAAGGGCGCGTTCGGGATGCAGAAGGGCAAGGCGAACCTCCCGAACATCATCCGCGAAATCAAGGGCGAAGCGACAGGTGACGCCGCAGCGCGTGACTTCGCCCGTGCATGGCAGAAGATACAGGACTACACGGTGGACCTGTTCGAGCAAGCTGGCGGTTCGATGCGTCGGCTCAACAACTTCATCCCGCAATCGCAGAACGCCGTCAAGATGCACAAGGCGGGGGAAGCGCGTTGGGTTAGCGTACACATGAAAGCGCTCGATTGGGACGCGATGCGCTGGCCAGACGGCAAGCCTATCCCGCCCGCCGACCGTGAGGCGGTGCTTCGTCAGGTGTACGAAACGCTCACGACAGACGGTGCGGCGAAGATAGACCCAACGAAGTTTCGTGGGCGCGGGCGCGCTGTCGGCAACATGCTTGAGAACCATCGGTTCTTGCACTACAAGGACGCGCAGTCGTGGTTGGACGTACACACGGAGTTTGGTGACGGCAACGTGTTCGATACGTTCGTCAGGCATATCGAGGAAATGTCTCACCGCATCGCGCTTGTCGAGACGTTCGGCCCTAACCCCGAAATGACGGCGCTCAACATCGGCAGCATCGTACGCAAGCGCGCGGGCGAGCTAGGCGCAAAGGAACTGCGCGACGCCGAAGCCGTCATGAAGAACAAGTTCGATCCGATGTTCGAGACGGTCATGCGCCAAAATCCGATGGACCCGGAAAGCATGAGCGGCAACCTGATCGTCGGTGCGGCGAATATCCTTACGTCAGCACAGCTTGGTTCGGCGTCGTTCTTGGCCATACCGGGCGACTTCATGCAGACCGCAGCCGTACGTGCGTTGAACAACATGGGGCTGTTTGACGGCGTGGGCTTCTACGTCAAGTCGCTGGCAAGCGACCCGAAGTTCATGCGCCAGATCGCAACGCAATCTGGTTTCGTCATGGACGAAGTGGTCATGTCCACGTACTCGGCTACCCGCTTTACAGGGCTGGCGACGCACGGCCCGGCTGTGACACGTCGTATCAGCGAAGCAACAATGCGCCTGTCCCTGCTTAGCGGCCACACACGCGCTGCCCGGTGGGCTACGCAGGCAGAGTTTATGGGGCTGATGAACCGTATGCGCGACACCGCGTACGAAGACCTACCCTTCCAGCGCGTGATGGAACGGTACAGCATCACGAAGGACGAGTGGGATGCGCTGCGTCAGAACGTCGGTACATGGAACCCGCGTAAAGACGTGTCGTTTATGCGTCCTATCGACGTACTGCGAACCAACGTACCGAACAAGCAACTTCTGTACAGGAAGTTCCAAGGCATGATTATGGAAGAAAGCCGACGCATGGTGCCGGAAGCAACCATCGAAGCGGCTACCATGATGAAAGGTACGACACGTCCCGACACGCTGCCCGGCGCGCTGTTGCACAGCTTCTCCATGTACAAGAACTTCCCTGTGTCGTTCGCTATGATATACGGACGGCTCGGCATGACGGCACGTACAGTCAAGGGGCGGCTTGCGTTCTACGCGGGGCTTGGCGCGGGCATGACGATGGTGGGCGCGCTCGGCACACAAATGCGCGAGATATCCCGTGGCCGCGACCCCTTGCCGATGGATAACGCCGCGTTTATAGGTAAGGCGTTCCTGTCTGGCGGCGCGCTGTCCATATGGGGCGACTTCCTGTTCAACGGGATCAACGAGTACGGTTCCGGGCCGCAGGATGTGGCGGCTGGTCCGATCATTGGCTTTCTCGGTGACACGACGGACCTGTTGCTTGGCGACGTGTTCCAATGGGCTGACACAATCGGTACGTTGGGTGATGGCTTTGAAAGTCAGACGGCAGCTAAGGCCGTCGAGTGGGCGCGTAGGTACACGCCCGGCGCGTCTATCTGGTGGGCGCGTCTGGCATTGGAGCGACAGGTGTTCGACCGGCTACAGAACATTGCCGATCCGAACGCATACCAGAAGCGGCGGCAGCGTACGCAAAAGCAGCTACGTGATCGCGGACAGACAAACTGGTGGGCACCGGGGCAAGGCACGCCCGACCGTCTGCCGCAGGTTCTATAGGAGACAATGACAAATGGCCATTGCTGTTGAGACTGTTGCCGTACGTGTCCTTAACGTACAGACTGGTGTTGGGATACCAGTCAACATGCCGTTGTTTGCGGCGGGCGAAGCGTTCGTCTACTACGGAAAGGCGTCACTGCTTGCCGAGTACAACGTAGACTATACCGTCACGCTCGACGCGCCGAACTTCAACACGTTCATCATCACACCTCTTGCGTCGTTACTGACGAAGATCAATGGTCTTATCAACGACGATCCGTCCGAGACGAACTATGTGACGATCCGACGTACGCTCGACAACACGACCGAAGCAACGTCGGCTGGTGTACGACACACGCCCTTTACGGCGCGCGAGTTTGAACGCACGATCATGCGGTTCCAGCAGATCACGGAACGCCTTAACCGTGCGCTGGTGCTGTCACCGAACTTCGTGGGCGACGAGAGCCTGCTTGAGCTTCAAGAGGTACTGCCGAACCGTACGCTGCAAACCGACATGTCGGGTACGCGTATCGTTCCCGGCCCAACTGCGGACGAAGTGGCCGACGCACAGGGCTACGCGGAAGCCGCACAGACTGCGCAAGGACTGGCGGAAACAGCACAGGGTCTTTCCGAAGACGCGAGAGACGCATCGGTCCTAGCGCGCAATGCGTCCATAGCGGCGCAAGGCTTGGCCGAGACGGCACGCGACGCCGCGCAAGGGTATGCAGGCGACGCGTTCGGTAGCGCGGGTGCCGCCGCCACGGCTCAAGGCTTGTCGGAAGATGCGCGCGATGCGTCGATTGTCGCACAAGGGCTTTCCGAGGACGCCAGAGACGCCGCTGTCATCGCGCAGGGATTGGCGGAAGACGCACGGGACGAGGCGGTCAACAGGCTTGAGAACGCGGCGGGCGCTGTCCGGCACGACGTTGTACAGACCATCACGGACGGCGCAAAGCTACAGGCACGCGTCAACGTACATGCCGCGAACCGTCTGACGGAAAGCGGCTTCCTGTACAAAGCGGCTAAGCGCGCCTGCCTTCTCGACCGCACCGGCAACGGCACGCTGTCCATTAAGGCCGGGACCATCGTTGAGGTTGACGGCAACATCTTCAACTACGCCAGCGCGGAAGCCATCACCATGCCGACGCTGGCGGCAGGCGATGACGTGGCCGTATGGATACGTCCTGACGGTCAGCCCGTGGCGACGCTCGACCATGTATCGCCACCAGTCGCCAACTCCCGCATGATCGGGGGCGGTCACTACGCACCGGGCGGCAACGCCGCAGCACAGGCGGGCGGCAACACGACCGCGCAGTTCAATCCGTACTCGTTGTGGGACGAGAAGTTCCGGCCCGTGTGTCTCGACCCGCGCGGCATGTCGCTGATCGCTGACGAGTTTTGGTGCGACATTTATCTGCTTGGCGTTGACCACCATATCAACGGCACGTCGCGCTACAACGTCACGATTGCAGACGGATCGTCACCGCCGAAGATACCGACACTGTTCGGCGGCAACGGCTCGACGGCGTACGGTTCCCTGACGTGGTGGGAAGCGGCGGAAGTCATGAAGTCGCACGCCAAGCAGTTGCTCGACTACGCCGAGTTTGCTGCGGCCATGTACGGCACGACGGAAGCAACAAGCGGCGGGACCGATCCGGTATCGACAATCCTGCGTCAAGCATACACGTCCAAGTGGGGTATCATGTTGGCCACGGGTAACTTGTGGGTGTGGGGCCGTGACTTCGGTGGCGACCATGCAGCCGCGTCTTACGCCGCGAACACAGGCGGTCGAGGCTCTACGTACACGTTGTCCAACGTCGCGCGATTTGGCGGGTATTGGGGCGCTGAGGCGTACTCCGGTTCGCGTGCGTCGCGTTGGTCCGCTTTGCCCTCGTCCTCGCTTTTCGACATTTCGGCGCGTGGGCGCAGTGACCACCTGATCCTTGTTTAGCACACTCGAAAGAGTGTGCGTTATACGACAGTTACGCGCGATGGATATTGAACAAGACAAAAGCCTCAATCGACAGCTAGCAATAGTCGAGCGCTACGAACGGTTTGTAAACTACGTGTACCCGATCTTACAAAACGCGCCACGCCAGCACGGCGTTGTACGGGACGAAGTTATAAGAGCGGTGTTCGCGCAAGTCGAACTGTTCATCGTAGCGGGTAAGTCTGGACAGCCTTCGCGTCTCTATTCCGCAGACGCTAACCTAGCGCTACTGCGGTTCTGGTTGCGTTTCATCGTACAGCCTAACGTCAAGATACTCACGCCTAACCAACACAGAGTAGCATTAGAACACCTTACAGAAACGGGCGCGATGTTAGGAGCATGGATACGTACAGTGAGACACAAAGGTTGAAAGGGGCAACAGCCGCGCATCGCGCTATTTGGCGGGAATTGGGACAATGAGGCGAACTCCGGTTCGCGTGCGTCGAATTGGAACAATTTGCCCTCGAACTCGAATAACAACATTTCGGCGCGTGGGCGCAGTGACTATTAGTCTTCGCGCTCCGTACTGGTTACGGCCATACGGGCAGACCGTACTTTATAGTGGTCAGCCTTTTCAACCTGCTTCGGCGAATACACTAAGGGGTCCAGTACAGCGGGGAGTAGGCTAGGCCGAAACCCGCGACTGGCAACGGGGGGCTATGGGGAAGAAGTACAAGCGGCTGATCGAACAGATCACGTCACCAGAGAACATGCGTAACGCATACAGGTTGACGGCTAAGGGTAGGAGGTACACACCGGGCTATCTACAGTTCAAGGAATATGCGGAAGTCAATCTAGCGGTATTGGCCGACGAGCTTCTAAACGGAACCTACGTGTCTGGCCCTGTACACCAGTTCCACGTATACGAACCAAAGCCTCGCCTCATTTCAGCGCTGCCGTTTCGTGACCGCGTAGCACAACACGCCGTCTACGGCATACTCAATCCGATCTTCGATAGCACGTTACTTCCTCGCACCTTCGCATGTCGTAAAGGCAAGGGTACGCACGAAGGTGTTAAGGCTCTACAGTCTGACTTGAGACGGCTAGGCCAACCGATGTACTTCTTGAAGACGGATTACTCAAAGTTCTTTCCGTCGATCCGGCGTGACGTTCTACACAGAATGATACGTAAGAAGATAACGTGTCACGGTACGATGCGTGTACTAGAAGCCATGATCGAACCGAAAGGCGTCGGGCTACCAATCGGCAGTCTCACGTCACAACTATTCGCCAACGTGTACGGCGGTGCAGTAGACCGTTACATTCATACAGAACTAGGTATGCGCTACTGGTATCGGTACATGGACGACGTTGTGATCCTACACAGAGACGTGGCGTTACTGCACGACTTGCGTAAACGCATAGAGGACTTCTCGGAACGCGAGCTAGGGCTGCGGTTTTCCAAGTGGTCCATAGCGCCCGTGTCGCGGGGCATCAACTTCCTTGGCTACAGGATATGGGCGTCTCACAAGCTGTTGCGCAAGCAGAGTATCGTGCGGGCTAAGCGCGCTGTACAAGCAATGCGTAGACAAAACCGCCTTGATGATTTAAGACGGTTCGCAGCTTCGTGGGGCGGTCACGCCATGTGGGCCGATGCTCACCGGCTCCTACTCACTCTTGGCTTAGAGGACTGGCAAATGAAAGTCATCAACACCCTGTCTGATCTTGAGGCCATACGCGGCACGCCGGACTTTACGGAAGCCGTGCAGCGTCTCGCCGGATCACTCACGCGGACGACGGACGTGGCCGAATACCCACCGGAGTACAACACTCCCGAATACGACGGACCTACCATCGACCCCGACTGGCAGGAAGTCGAAGACCTTGCGACCGTCGAGCGCTTCGGCGTGACAAAGCAATGGGTGCTGGACGAACTGTCCAACTTGCAGGAGGCATAATCGTGCGACTGACATACGATCTTATCAAGCGTATCGCACGCGGTACGCCCGACGTGTCCAACACGAACAGCTTCCTTGTCGCGTACGAGAAGTACGGCAAGCAGTTCGGCCTCGACCAGCCGCATCGCATCGGGCAGTTGCTTCCGCAGCTTATGCACGAAAGCGCCGAGTTTCGGTACGACCGTGAAGTGTGGGGTCCGACGCCAGCACAGCAGCGCTATGACACGCGTACCGACTTGGGCAACACGCCCGAACGGGACGGCGACGGCGAATTGTACAAGGGCCGCTCGCCTATTCAGGTGACAGGCAAGGCGAACTACACGGAGTTTACCGCGTGGTGTCGGAAGAACATTTCGGCCAGCGCTCCTGACTTCGTGCGCCAGCCCGACCTTATCAACACCGATCCGTGGGAAGGACTGGCGGTCTTCTGGTACTGGTCCACGCGCAACCTCAATCGGTATGCCGATCAAGGCGATATCGAAATGGTCACGCGCCGGATCAACGGTGGCCTCAACGGGTACGCCGACCGACTTGTGCTGTACACCCGTACCGCACTGGTCCTGCTTGGCTACGGCCCGACCGACGTGCGCCGTTTTCAGGAAGTGGCGAAGCGAGACGGAACGTACACCGGCACGGTTGACGGGCTGGACGGCCCGCGCACACGTAGCGCCCTGCACAAGACACTCGTACGTCTCGTCCCGCAGTCGCAGCGCGCACCGGAAGTCAGCAGCGCTCCCGTTGTCTCGACCGAAGCGGCGGTGCCTGCGCAGATCGACAAGCCTGTCACCCGCACGTCGGGCTTTTGGGAACGCATCGGGCAGCTTGTCGGTTTGGGTGGCATCGGCGGTGCGGCGACGCTGTTGCAGGACTGGCGTGTTGTCCTCGCCATCACGGGCGCGCTGATCGTCCTTGTCGTCATCGGCCTTCTCTTGCACAAGCGCCTCATTGACGCGGGCAAGAGCATCAAGTCCGCGTTGAGGGGCAACACATGAGCTACCTCAAGCTCGCCGCCATCGCGGCCATTGCCATAAGCCTCTTGTCCGTGACGTACGTTGTGTACCATCACGGACAAGAGGCAGAACGTCAACGAGTGGAAAGGGAGAACACCGATGCAGCCGGACAGGCTAATGAAGCTGCTATGTCTTGGCGTGATTGTAATGAGCGTAGCGGCGTGTACCACTTCGACACCGGCAAGTGTGTCTGGTCTTCGACAGGCAGTCGGTAATACCATCCCCGGAACGCAGGGCAACACGCTTCGGGACCAAGACAGAATTGACGAACATGTTGCGCGGGCTTGCGCGGCGGGGGTGTATACTAAGAGCGAGTGTCAGCGGCACACTGACGCAAGCTCGCAAAGGCGGGGCGAACTGTAGGGACATGGCAGCGATGGACGAAGTACATGTCACGTTGATCCTTTCCAAGTTTGACGAGATAAGTCGTCAGCTATCGGAGGATCGTCGGGACAGCGCCGAGAGTAGACGGCGCACGTACGAGAAGCTAGACAGCACGAACGCCAGTATCACCGCGCTGGACAATCGTGTTGACGGCTTGGAGAAATCCATCAACACTATGTCGCCAACCGTGGCCGAGTTTCTGGAATACAAGTCACAGGTACGCGGGGCGGGCCGTCTAGGCAAAGGCTTGTGGTGGCTAGGCGGCTTCATACTTGGTGCCGCCGTCGCCCTCGTCAACGGCTGGAACTGGATACTGTCTCTGTTGGGGCGCTGACACGCGTACGCAACAAGTCAGCTACGTCGAACTTAACATCGTGTAGCCGCTTGTGCGTACGCTTCTTCCCCACGTCTTCTTCCTGAAAGCGTTGTACGAGTTGTCTGAACGCTTCGTCTAGCTGTTCGGCCTTGAAGGCGTCCGGCTGTCCGGCCTCGATCATCACCAGATCGTAGAGGATCGCGCCGCGCCGGGCACGCCGGTTGTTGAACGCCTGTCGGCATGGCGCGCCGCAGAAGTCCGCGCTATACTGGCGGGGTTTGAAGCTGCCGCCGCACTCCATACATGCTTTCATTCTTACCGGCCCTCCTGCGGCCTTCTAGTCGTGTCGTCTAAACGCTTCGATCGCACAGTTTGAACGTCACGTCAAGCTCATGGCTTTACGCATAGACGGCGTGAGTACGCCACCATCGAACGGCACTCCGTAGACTTCGGTGCAGCCGGTGGCCGTCAGGACGTTTATGATGTGTCGGGCGGTAGGCTCATTGTACGCTTCGGCTATGAGAACGCACGGGCTTAGCATCGAACCGTTCTCATTCTGACCGCACACAAACAGGCAGTGCGGGTAGCTCGGTATATGAGCGTGAACATAATACATCATCGTAGCACCACCAGTACGTCCTTGCTTCCTTCGGGGCGGATGACCTGTAGCGTCTTACCGCGTGTCTCGACAGGCGAGGCAAACGACCCTTCAAGGCGTTGCCGTATGTCCTTGTCCGTCTTGTTAGCGTATATCGGTTCGTTCGCTTTGACAACAGCGATGGCTTGCGGCATCGTCATGGACCCTACGCCACTCGCTTCCATGTTGCTTATCAACACTTCGGCCAACCGCATCCGCAGATTGTTGGTGTTTGGTTGTAGGTTCGTCAAGCGCAGCACACCGACGATATCATTAGACGGTATCTTGACGCCTTCCTTGTGGAACCATAGCGGCTTCTCGCTCGCTAGGGTGTACTGCATCTTGGCGTCGTCTAGGCGCACCCATGCGTTGCGCTCGCCGTCCTGCATCCCGTAGTCTTCGCAGTCCTGTTGCGAAGCGTTAAGCAGGGTGAAAGCGATACGTGCTTTGTACACGATACCCGAAGCGCCACGGCTGATATCCATGTTGCCGATACGGTCTTCCTGCCTAGACCCGCCAGCCTTGACAGTGTGGTGGGCAACCAGTGTAGCGACGTTGGCCTCACGGGCGACGCGCTTCATCACCTTCATGACCGCGTTCATCTTGGGGTTGTCGCCTTCGTCAACTTCGTGCATGTCTACCAGCGGATCGTACGCCGTGATACCCACGTCAGGATCGGACGCCAGTTCGATTAGCTGTCGTACCATTTCGTCGTTAATGATGGCACGGCTTCCCTGTTCGGATACCAGTCGTAGGTCTACGTCTTCCGCCGACAGAAGCATGACGCTGTTCTTGACTTCCTGATAGTCAATCCCGTACAGATCGCACACGGCGTAGAGGCGGCGCGACTGTTCCATCCTGTCGTCTTCGCCGTTGTACACGATGCTCTTGCATTTAGTGTGGCACTTGTACGGGCCGAAGTCCTTGCCTACCGCCATGTGTGCGACGATGGCGAGAATAAGTGACGACTTACCCGCGCTGCCCGGCGCGAGGATAAGCGTCAGTTCGTGTAGCATAAGCATACGGTCCAGCATCCACGGGCGTGGCGACATGGCGAGGGGATCGAGCGCGTTGCCGAACGTGATGGACGACGCAGCGAAGATAGAAGGGGGCGGGCTGACGGCAGGGACAGCCGAGAACAGCATTTCGGGGTCCAGCCTGCCAACGTCAGCGGTCCCGTAGTGAGCGGCGTTCTCGACCTTCTGTAGCAACTCGTCTAAATGCCACGGCGGCGCGCACCTGTCGTTCCAGTGGTCGCGCATAAGTTCAAAGGCTGTCTCGACGGACAGCGACATTTCACGTACGAGACGCGCCGCCGTTACGAATGTGGTTTCGTCGCCCCTCGCCCCCTCGACGGCCACGGGCGCTGTCTCAAGGTAGCGGATAGCAGCTTGGATATTTGCGTCGGTATCGTTGGCCGCAAAGTCACCGGACTTACGCGTGTATGGGGCGCGTAGCAGCCGCTCGATTGTAAACGGTATCCATTCCGGCGTACGGTCATAGACTATCTCATAAGTGTTGCCGTTGATTGACGAACCGGGAGCCAGCACGTACCCGTGATTAGACCGTACGTCCACGTCACCCGCAATAGGTGCGTTCGCACTATTCGGTCCCTCGAAATAGCAATGGAAACCGCCAGATGGTGTACGGACGACAAGTGTTTCATACGAGCCGCCAAGCTGCATGTACGAGTTGTGCCCATCCTTCCCGTCCTTTACGTCCACGTCGATGACGATGCGGTCAGTGCAGTCTACACCTATGTTGTAGTCTTTCTCTACGCCGAGAACCGGATCGGTCCACATGCGACGTATAGTATCCGTGTCCGTCGTGGCGATATCGTACCACGACGTTCCTTCGTATAATGGTTCTTTGCCGTCTGGCACGCAAGGGAAGACCGGAAACCCACGTCCCGCCCAAGCAAGCGCCGCTTGTAGCTTGCTCATGGGTACGTCAGTCTCTAAAGTTCTTCGTGTCCAGCCTATAGGTTCGCTTCAAGTCGCCGGGCACGATGCGCCCGCGCTTGAGCTTGACGTTGATACGAGCGAACAGCGGTCCCATCTTCTGTTGCATGTCCCGCGACGAGACAAACAGGTCAGGTTCATACGCTTCGTCGTACAGCATCTTGAGCGGTACGTCGGTGTTCGGTCTGGCATCTAGCAGATTGAATACCCGCTGTTGTAGTTCTGTCAGCTTATTTGACATAGCGTACGTCTTCCCATGCCCCAACAGCGACAGGTAGCCCCGTCGCCCATTCCGGTAGTCTCGACATGACTTCCCCGAAATGACCCTCGTTCAAGTCCTGACGGTATGCGTCAGGCTCGCTAAGTATTTCATCGTGTACTGTCAAGACAACGGGATAGCCCGCTGCCTCTACGTTGAACATCGCAAAGATAAGAAGATCGGCGGCGACGGCCTGCACGATGTTCTCACACTGGTGCCCACCATACAGTGATTGTTTCTTCCACCGTTTTGTTAGGCTGTCAACTCCCCAATACGTTACCTTACGCCTCACACGCGTACGTTCTTCACCCGTAGTCTTGTCCGTGTACGGTACAAGTTCCTCGACTACTTCTGGATTGGAGTAGCACAACATGCGACCGGACGGCAGGATACACCACAAACACCGCTGGTCCGAGTAGTACGATACACGACCGCCGCCACAGTACACGACGTTGCCCGGTGCGGCCACGGCTTCGATAGCGGCGTCCTGATAGTCCCACCACGACTGTACCACCTGTGCGTTGGCCGCACGCCAGTTGTCTACGAGTACCTGTAGCGCCGTCCACTCACGGGCGAACAGGCCGTACTTGTTCGTGCCCTTCTGATGGTAGCGCCATTCTGTACGGTCCCACTGATCGGACGGAGTAGCATCGAACACGGGCTTGGACAGATCGAACGGGTTGACGCCGTACGTTGCGCCCATTGTCAGGTACGCACCGACAGCACCTTGATACCCTAGCGCCAGTTCTTGCACCTTGCCTATCTGTCGCTTCTGTCCCTTGCCAACGCTTTCGACAGGTACACCGAACGACCGTGCGTACGCCAGCTTGTACAAGTCTTCACCTGTCCTAGCGTCGAAGTCACGGAACGCCTGTATCTTCCACGCCTCACCCGCCAGCCATGCGTTGACGCGGCCTTCGATGTTCGAGAAGTCACCGCCGACGAACTTCTTACCCGTGGCCGCAACGATCATGGAGCGCAGCGCCTTGGACAAAAGGTCCAGCGGTTCGAGCGGACCATGCACGACAGTGATTAGTTCGTACACGTCCTTGGTGTTGAGCGTGCTGTTAAGCAATTCGTGCAGCCATCGTATCTTTTCCTGCAAGAACTTGTCGTCAGGATCGACACGCGGGAAGTTCTGCGGCTGAACAAGACGGCCAGCCCAACGCCCGGTCGAAGCGCCGTGCCAGTTGAGCAAGCCCCGGATACGATTGTCGTTCGAGACGCAGTGCTGCATCGCACGGTACTTCGCCGTGCTTGTCTTCCACGCTGCCTGTCGCAGCTTGATAACCTGTTGTGCCGTGTCATCGCTGCGCAGCCCGGCGAGGAACACAACGTCTTCGACTTCGCCTTTCGCCAGCGATGTACACTCAACGCCACGTTCGTTAAGCCATGCGATGATCTTTGCGTCGTTGCTGCACTTCGGCACAGCACGCGTAGTCATTTCACGCATGACGCTATCGTTGCGCTTCTTGGCGTACTCGACTAGCTGTGCGCTACGCTCGACGGCATGTATGTCGATAGCGATACCGCGCTCATTGATAAGCTGGTCGAACTCCCATATCTGGCGCTGGTAGTCGGATAGCTGCGGGAGGTTCTTGTCGGCGTCAGCTTCGGTACGCACGTCTTGGTCCGCGTACTCCATGAGCTTATCAACGTTGTCGCCGTCATCCCACCACGTAATGCTGCCGTCTTCGTTGTGGCGGCGGGGCTTGGCCATCTTCATCATAAGATTGTGGCCCGCCATGTCCTTGCGGAAGTTCTGGCCGAGCGCCGTGCCTAGCATGTCCAGCCCTTGAGGCAGGGCGACAGCGGCGGCGCGAGCCATCGTGCAGTCTTGTTGCTGTATCGTCATGCGTGGCCAGTGCGGGCAGATACGCGCAACGACTACGTTGTTCCATATGGTGCGCTCGAACGCTGCGTTGTGTATGACGATGCGCCCGCCGTTCCGTACATGCTCAAGCAGCAAGGCAGGATCGGGGTAGCCCGGCCTCCACTGGTACACGTTCGGATCATGCTCAAACCAATACGAGAAACCCCACGGCCATGTGCTAGGGTCTTCGGCGTAGCGGAACACGCCGGACTTCTTCAAGTCCGTTGCGCTTCGCGTCTCGAAGTCCAGATGCACAACAAGAGCCGTGGGGTTATCCATATCAATCCTCGCCTACGATCCAGTCGTCGGCAAGCATGTCGGTCTGCGAAGCAAGCCAGCCGGTTACAGTCGTGCCGTCAGCGGCGTGCAGGCAAAGGCAGGGCATACGGGTAGCCGTGCCCGTGTCGCCCGCCTCGAACAAGTCGTGGTCCATGCCGGAAGGGTACGCGTTCGCCGTGTCGTGCGAACCTTTCTGCAAGAACACGAACATGTTCTTACCGTTCCATCCGGTACGCTTGGCGGTATGTCCTTTCTTCAACGCAAGGATAGCGTCTGCGAAACCATACATGGTGTTCTCTCCTAGTTGACGGGAAGGTGGGCCGGTTCGCACGGCCCTTGCGGCTTACCCCGCATGGCGTACTCGGTCAGTTCATGAACGAGTAGTCGTCATCCCCGCCCGGCGCGGCAGGCTGTGCGGGCTGCACAGGCTGACCGGGCATCTGCGGCGGGGTGTACGTCGTCTGCGGAATGGCAGGAGCGGCGGCAGGCTGTGCCGGTGCGCCACCATAGCCCGCAGGCATACCGGGCGTCCCTGCGGCGGGCTGGCCACCCTGCGGCATCCGTGACATGTCGGGCCGGGAGATAGGAGCCGACACGCTGACGCCTTGGAACGTCTTCGTCGGATCGGGAGCGCCGCCACCGAACTTCGTGTCGTCACCGATAATCATGACCGACTGCAAACCGAACGCCACGCCCTTCTTGCGGGGGTCTTTGAAGGGGTACGCTGCGATTGCGCAGATCGCCCACACGCCGGGGTACACCTTGCTCCGGTCCACGATAGGGTTGTAACGTGTGTCCACAAGCGGCGGCTTGTACTTCGACGTACACGACATGAAGACGCAGCCGGGCGTGAAGCCGCCGAACTTGATCTTCTCTGCCTGATCGCGGAACGGGCTGTACAGGCCGTAATACTGTTGCGACTGTGCGTCCCAATGGTCCGCGAACTCGCGCGCGCAGATGGCGTAGTATTCTTGATGCAGCAGGGAGAAGTCGGCATACGGCGTGAACAGCAGCGATGCGCCGAACTTCGGGTTAGGCATCTGTTGCGTCGCCTGCGGCAACTCGAACAGGTTGTCGAAGGCCAGTCGCACAGGGCCGGTAAGGAAATCGTTGGTCTGGTTGCCGTCCTTGTCCAACACGCGCTGGATAGGTACGGCCTGTGCTGTCTGGTGTATCCACTGGTCGCCAACGATGCTGTCTCTTACGCAGGTAGTGGTCATTTTGTTTCTGTCTCCTGTGAGGGTGTAGGTGCTGGTAGAGCCGCGCTAATCTGTCCAAATGCTGTGACTGCTCTGTTTACTGGTGGGCGCGGATCATCGTCATCGACAACCGTGAGGTTGCCGGATGATTGTTTGAGCGTCAGGAAGGCAAACGCCTGTCGTGCTTCTTCCGCAGCCTTGTTCTTACGGCCACGTCCTGCCCGACGCTTGAACGCTTCGACTACTAGCTTCTCTGCGTTCGTAATGGGGATAAGTTTCTTCTCGAACACGTCGTCAAGCGGTACGTCAGCGAGCGACGCTATCTTCTGCGACACTTCGTCCACGTCGCCGTACCATGTGCGGCGCGCGTGTACCTCTACGAGCTTCTTGCCCGGTACGTGGTATCCGTTCTTGATAAGCGTCTCAATCTGTGTGTCCACGTCGTCAAGGAACTTGCGGAGCATAGGGGCGTGCAGCGATATGTATGCCAGCCTGTCAATGTCGAGCGTGGCCGCAACGGGCAGATCGGGTTTACGAATGTCGGGGATCGTCTTGAACTGGTCGCCCACTGCCTTGACGGCCAACGCCTCGCGGGCCGGGCAGACAGTGCGTGCGTCACAGAAGCGGCAGTGATCCGTCGTCTTACCGCCGTCGTCTGGTACGAGCGGCGCGTTCGGCTTCATGTTCTCCGCAATGTGATCGTCAAGATCAAGCAGATCGCAGTACAGTTCGGCGGGCGTCGTCTCGTACTCACGGATAGCGCCGTCAGGGTGGAACGCTCGCGGCTGCATGATCGTCATGACAACCGTGTCAACGTCGTCGGGGTTGACGACAGGATCGTCCTCGAACAGCACGCCATTAGCGTACTGCATAATCTGTGTGTTGCCAATGACGGCTTTCGTTATACCAGCGCCATGCTTGTAGTCCATGACGTACAGCAGTCGCTTCGATGGTATGTATATGATTACGTCGCAGTACCCGCCCGCCTCTCCCGGCGCGCTTTCAATGGGTGGGTTGACGAAGCGCTCGACAAACAGTTGAGCGTCTTCGTGTTCGTCCATTATCGCATAGATATGGTTGAGTGCGACTTGGATGGAGTAGTAGAAGAAGTTGTTGACCGTGTTAAGGTCTTCCATACACAGAGAACTGTACTCCCTGTGCGCTTCCATTGCGCGTCGTACGCCGTTCTCTAGCGCAACCTGTAGTATCTCGTGCGCCTTGGTTCCCTCTAGCGCGTATTCGCTTGAGGGCATGGCGGGCACGCGTGCGAGCAAGTTGGTGCTGCCGTAGCACACACGAAAGCGCTCCGACTGTGACGGCGAGAACCGACGATGTTCGCGTTGTGCGTGCCCGCTCATGGTACGCTCCCTTAGACCTGAAACTGTGCGTACAGTGCGGCGTACTGCTCCGGGGGCACGTCGCTGATCTTGGTGTACCCGTACTCCGCGAACTTCGCCTTGGTGGCCTTGGGGCCGTGTGTCTTGGCGTAGTTCTGGACCTGTGCCGCAAAGGTCGCTTGGTCCACGCCACCAACAGCCGCAGGAGCGGGCGCTGTAGGAGCCGGTGCGGCAGGCATAGGGGCAGCGGCAGGCGCGGCGGGAGCGGGCGCAGGGGCCGTAGCTGGTGCTGCCGGGGCGACAGGTGCCGGTGCTGGCGCGGGAGCCGCCACGGGGGCTGCGGGCGCTGGCGTATGGACGGCTCCGGTGTTACCGGCGAGCATGTTGAGCAACCCAAGCGCGTTCTGGACATGCTGCGGATTGGTCAGGTCGATTTTCAGTTCCATTGGTTTCTCCTATCGAGGCCGTAAACAAGTTATCGTTTATCGCCAGACAGACGCGGTGTCAAGCGGTGCGGCAGTCATTGCGTGGCCTTCAATCTCCGCAATGCTCGCCGTCTTCTGTGCGACGATCCGATTGACCGTCTCGTCAAATGAACTCGCCAGTGTGATGAAGCGGGCGTGTACGTCCTGTTTCTGCCCGTAGCGGTGGACACGCTTGATCGCCTGCGCATTGCCAGCGGGGGACCAGTCGCTTTCGAGCATATCAATCTCATTGCTTTCCGTCAGCGTCAAGCCCACACCGGCCACCTTCACGTTGCCGACGAACACATGGCAGTCAGGATCGTTCATGAACTGGTGTACGGCTTCCTGTCGTTTCGTCTCTGGCGTGTCGCCGTAAGCCAAGACGACGTTGTACCCGTACTTGCGCAGATAGGACGCGACGTACAGCAGCGGTTCCGTATGAACGCAGAAGACGACACGCTTGCCCGCCCCGCCGTCCAGTTCGAGCTTGAGCATCTGCGCATAGGATACAGCCTTGGCCTTGCCGATCAAGCGGCGCACCGTCGCAATGTGTGCGGCGTCCAGTACGCTAATGTCGTCGTTCTCGATTGCGTAGATGATCGTTTCTTCAAGGTGAGGGTAGCCCGCTAAGGCTTCCTCGATTTCGATGGTGTTACCTTCGATCAGAACTTCCTTCAACCATATGGGCGGAAGCTCCATTCCTACGTCTTTGTGCGTCCTGCGTATGGCGTTGTTGCCGATCAGCTTGCGCAACACGTCTACCATTTCAGGCTTCGGTGCGTGGCGCGCGCCGTACGTCGTGACACGCTTCTCAAAGAAGCACTTGACGAACTCATTGCTGTCTAGGTCGATAGCCTTGGCGAAGCGAAGGAACGTGTATATGTCCAGCGGATCGTTCGACATGGGCGTACCTGTGACGTGCCACGCATGTTCCGCCCACTGTACAAGACTGTCCTCGCCGCTCGCTTCAAGCCCTAGCAGCGCGCGTGTCCGTTGCGCGTTGGCGTTCTTGAGGTAGTGTGCTTCGTCAAACGCAATAAAGTCTATGAACTCGCCTGACTTGGCGAACTCTGTTGACCACTTCGTCGCCTGTTCGTACGAGGTTATCAGCACGTCGAAGCGGCCACGGGACCAAGCAACGAAGTCATGTATGTTGCGCCCCTTGCACAGCCGCAGATCGTACGTCGAGAACTTCTTGAACTCTTTAATCCAGTTCTCGCGCAGCATGGCGGGACACACGATGATGCCGCGCTCGCCTAGCGTACGGTTGATCGCGCCGATTGTCGTGGCCGTCTTGCCGATGCCCATTTCGTCGTGCAGCCCGAAGCGGTCACGATCAGCCATAAGGTCAGCGGCGTAGGACTGATATTCAAATAGGGGTAGCGTCATTCTGGTTTCCATCTGCGTATAAGCCCTGCCAAGCAGCTTCCTAGCAGATGTTTCGGCAAGTTGTTCTCGTACATCATTGTCCAGTCGTGATCTAGGTACGATCCTATGTCACCTTGCCACGTGTGCCCGTCGCGGTGTACGTGAACGACTAGACAGTTCCGCCCACCGGCCAGCGTCATCGCTGCATGTAACTCCGGGGCGAAGCGGCAGTCTGGCACGATCAGCGTGATAGGCTTCTTCGCCGTGACGATCAGCCCGGCAGCGACGCGCAACCACATGTCAGAGAACACGTTAGCGCCAGCTTCGACGCGTCGCCGGTTCCCATGCTCGATGTACAACTGGCGAGGCGTCTTGCCGCCTAACGCCAGCATGGGCGTGTCCTTGTTTGCTTCAAAGTGTTCGTATGCCTGCTCGATATCGCCGTCGTACGGCTCCGTAAAGCCGGGGTAGCTGACCGTCGCTATGGCTTCCATCTTCATCGGCTTGGCGATTGAAAGCACTTGCGCGGGGTACAGCGCTGCGTACTGTTTGGTGATTTCGTCCTTGCCTACGCCTCGCGGGCCGTTCATAAGCACTACGCGTAGCATAGGTCACGGCCCTTGTCTGTCGTGGTGTAGGGGAGCGGTCTTTCGCTGCGGAGTATCTTGACAAGGCCGCGATGGTGCAGCCGCGCCACGCGATTGACTTCGCCGGGAACCATGACCGTGGCCACTCTACCGTCGCCGTCAATCAGGAGGGCGCGCTGCTTGTCTGACAGGATGCGTTGGCTCATACCGGCCACACGCCCGGCTTCGGCTTCCATGCCCGCGACGTGGCGAGGTTGGCGCAAGCCCCCATGCGGTACTCAAGCTGTTCCATGAACTCGACACGCCGTTCGACTGGCACGTCCGCTATGTCGTCGGTGCCGCCTGTGAACGACCGTACGAGTTTCTGACTAGCGGTCGAGCCGCCCGTGTTGTCAGCGTACTCCATACTGTCGTACTGGTCTAGCAGCGATGGTACGCCTGCCCATTCCATGTCACGCCCCCGTGTCCGCTTTCTTGTATGCCAGCTTCAACTCTACGTCATTCGCCTTCAAAGGGTCAAGCGTGTGCAGCACGAAGTCAGCGCCGAACTTGGCGAGCATCGCGGCTTCCGCCCGGTCAACCTTCTTGCCGCCGCGCTCGCCCCGGAAATTGTGCCTGTCATGCGGGAACAGTTCGTCGGCGCGGGCGATGATGGCGCTATCATCTGCGGCCTGCTTGCCCGGCACGTTCATGACCTTTTTCCACGACGCAGGCGGCACGGTTTCAATGACGATGCGGCTGTACAGCGCCGCCATGTAGATCAGCCCGACGCCGTAGCCGAACACGAAGCCTGCCGCCGCCCCTTGGCCTGTGCGCCCGCCAACGGCCTCCATGACGACTAGCTCGACGCCCATCATTTCGTACACGTCGAACATGTCGGCCAAGGCAAGGGCGTCAACACGCTTGCGTTTGCGCTTGCCGACAGCTTGGAACCACACGGGCATGTCTTCGACGCTGACAAGGCGGCGCGTCTCTGTACAGTACACGGCGAACGCGCCAGTGCCGCCGGGGTCTACGCCTAGAACAAGTGTCAATGCAGCCTCCCCCGCTGGCGGTCCTTCTCGACAAGCTGACGGATAGTACGTTCGTCAGCCATGACGATTTCGGACGCCACGATGCGGAGGAAAGGCTTGTCGTGTTCCTTCGTCTCGCCGTAGTCTATGTCGCAGCCTATGGCAACGATAGCCAGCGGCAACTCGACTTCCTTGGACTTCGCTTCCAGCGCGGCAAGCACAGCGTCTTGCATCTGCGCGGGCAGATCGGCCAAGGTTTCGCACTCGATAGGTGCGCTGATGTACTGGACCAGTTCAAAGGTCCGTATGCCTGTGTGCTTCTTCATACCAGCACTCGCACAACATACATGACCGCACCGATAGCGATGATCGTCAGCACGATTTCAAATAGCAGCTTCATGGCTTCACTCCGGTCTTCTCAAGCGCGTCTTGCAGCGCCCGCTTAGCGTTGCGCAGAACCTCGTACATGTTCTGCATGTGCGCCCTGCGACGCCTTGTGCGGTTCATGCGTTCCGTCCACAAGCGTATCTGCGTCTGGCAGTGCTGTACGTCCGTGTCGCACTCCGCTACAGCAGCGCGGTACGCCTCTTTGCGGTCCTCGAACTGCGCAAGATCAGTCGCGGCGTTCGTCTCGGATACGTGGTTATGTAGATCAATGCTGTCCGCGTATCCAATGTCGTCAGTCTGGTTCTCCGACATTGTGTTACCTCATTAGTGCTGAAATGACAAGGACCGCGATCATGATGATAACCGTGGCCGTTGCCGGTGATGGCTCTACGAACGGGGCGACGGCTTTTTGCGTCGCTTTAGCTGCCGCTCTATACGCACGGCCCGCTTCGCTCTGTCCCTTTGCAAGTAGCGCTGCAACTCCGAACGTACGGCCATGACGGTGCCTAGCCTTTTGTCTACGTATTCGCTTAGCTTCCACCATACTTCGTCCCTGTCTAGCTCTACTAGCAAGTGCCGCTCGTCTAGTAGCGGCTCAAGTTCGGCGTACTCGACGCCGAGACTTATGGCTAGTTGTCTTGGGCTTTCCTGTAGTGCGTAGCATATCCGTACGAGGAACGTATCGTCCGGCGTCGGTTGTCTCACATTCAGGAGCTTCATCGTCAGCGTCCCACGCTTTACCGCAAGGTAGGCAGCGGTACGAACCGTCAGACTGCCGTATTGCTTTGCACGTCATGTCGTGTCTCCAAGTCCACCACGACGCGCTTACCTTCTGTGATGAAATGGGCCGTCTTGCGCTTGGGGCGGGCCGTCAGGACGCCTGACGCCTCCAAGGCAAGGGTGGATACGGAGGAAAGCAGAAGGGCCGTCAGCGGCCCTCCTACGCCCTTTGCAGCGCCGCTCACGATACGGCCATCTGTTCGGTGCCGTCGAGGATGGACAGCGCTTCAAGCAGGCCGTTCACGTTCTCGACAATCTGGTCACGCAGGATCGTGAACTGATCGGCGTCAGGCACGAACGCGTTCTTGGCGTTGAGCCAGTTGTTGTACGTGGCGCGCGACACGCCGAGACGCGCCGACATGTCCGTGTCCTTGACAGCGCTGTGTTCTTTCAGCAGTTGCAGAACTTGGGCGTCGATTGCGTTGTCCACCTTGGCGGCGGGCACGGCGTCCTTCTTGGGCTTGGCAGGCTTCGCTGCTTTCTTCTCCAACGTCGCTTCGTTGACGAGGTTGTACAGCGTTTCTGCCGTGTCGTCGCCGTAATCGAGGGTGGCCATCTGGACCGCTTCATAGTCGGACTGTTCGAGGCCGAGACGCGCGAGCGCGCCACCAGCAAGGATTTCGTCGTCCTCACATACCAGTTCGATATCGGCGTACACTTCGCTTACGTCGAAGCCTTCACCGACGCGCTGCTTGATCTTCGCTGCGATTGTCGCAAGCGTATCATCGCCGTTGCTCATGGGTTTCTCCTGTGTCTGGTTTAGGTGTTGCTCGAAATAGATATCAACGTCGGTCGCAACAATCCCGGCGTTGGACAGAACTTGAGACGGCGACTTGCCGTACGAAAGCTGCTTGAACACTTCCTTGCCGACGCTTTCGGCCAGTCGCTCGATAGCGCCTTCGTTCCACAACTGTGTGTCGATGGTGTTGCGGCCAAGCCAGTCTGCGGACAGGTGTTGCTCAAGCGGCTCAAGCAGCTTCTCGACTTCATCGTCAAGCCCCGCGCCGTACTCGTCTTGCGATGACTTGATGAAGTCTTCGTCGGCGTCTTGTCCCTCGACTTCGCCAACGTCCTCGAACTCGCCGTTCATCAACACGTACATGTCGTACGCGTCCTGTATCTTCGGCAGCACGTCCTTGGCGACGCATTGCTTGACACGGTACTCGACTTCGCCCGCAACAGCTTTAAGCGCCTGCTCGATGTTCGGGCGGCGCTTCGGAGCTAGACCGGGGTTCTGCATAGCGGCTAGGATGACTTCTTCCTTGCCGCCGATAAGGTCTTGGAGGTACATGGCGGGTTCCTTCTCTGTACTCTATGAGCGGCACGGGACGCGGGAGGTTCCTGTGTAGGGGGAGGGACGCCCCGTGCCGCCTGTAGAGGACAGGTGCTTACGCACTCGCCTCGACGCGCCAGACGCGGACGCCCTTGCCGAGCGTTTCGTCATTCACGGTACGGATGGCGAAGTCCGTACCGGCGTGGCTGTTCTTGAACCGGCGAATAGCACCGCTCACGCGGTTGGACACCTTGCGCGCCTGTTCCTTGAACGCGGTAGCGCGCTCGTCGTCGCCCTTGATCGTATCCGGCACGTTGACCGGGACGAGGAACGACTGGCCGGGCTGCATGTCCTTGAACGGCCAGTTGCTCGACTGACCGCCACCGATGCGCTGCGCGGCAGGAATGTCGAAGCCGGTTTCCAGCTTGAAGCCCGGAGCGGCGGGAGCGGGCGCTGCGGCAGTCGGGGCTGGGGCGGTAGCAGCCTTCGGAGCGGGCTTGGGGGCGGGATTGGTCATGGTCTTTCTCCTGTGTTGCGGACCTGTGCGGAAACTTGTTATGCACGGTCCCTGACTACGTGTCAAGTGACCTATTTGGTAGCCCCGGTCACATCGGGCATGGCGTACATCTAGGACGCCTTGTACACGCTGTCAAGCGTCTAAAAGAACACCGCTCTGATTTCTGGTGTAAGCGGGCGTCCTAGATCGTCGGGATGCGCGGCGACTATCTTCCACCGCCACGGGCCGCACTTGAACGTTCGGCCTATCAGCGCCATGCGGCCAAACGCGTCGCGTGTCTCGCGTTCGTAGCGCTCTTGTGCTTTCATCATATCGCGGTCTTGCATGACGCAGGACACGAGGCTACACAGCGCGCCGATCATGGTACGAATACCGCGACGTTACCCTGTAGCAACAGGTACATACCACCGTCAACGCCTACGTGGTCTGTCATCTGCGTGACGATGCCGCGTCCGTCCCACGGCCCGCCTTGACAGGCAAAGCGGCGATAGGGCTTTTCTGGTGCCATAGGCGCGGCGGGCTTGGCGCGTGGGGCGCGTTCGGGCATTGGGATGCTGTCTTCTAGCTTCATGGCTTCTCTCCTAGCTGGTGGGCGTCTATGTCTAGCCGTTTAGCCGTCACGGCGCAAGAGGCAATCTGTACACGCCAGACGTGGTAGCGCGTCCAGCATGGCATAGGCTGCGCACGCCATGCCTCGACGGCCAACGCTTCGTAAGGGTAGCAGTCTGGCAAATCGCCCGCGTGTATACGTTGCGCTATATCCGTGGCCGTCTCGACGCTGGAACATATGACGTAATATTGCATTGGCTTCCCTCCAAACGAAAACGCCCGACACTATGGCCGGGCGCTCATTAAGGATAGGTTAATGCGTATGGCTTCTATCCTTTTCAGTCCGGTTTGATTGGCAGAAGTTTAACCGTTGCCTTGCGCTCGCTTGCGCGCTTCTTGTACGCTTCGGCTTCGGCCTTCGTGTATGCCGCGCCGTGCGCGACAAACGCCCAACGGTTTGAACCGGCGTCCTTAACGACGATTTGGTAGTGTGTCATGGCTTCTCTCCTTTCCTATTCAGTTTCAAGGTACGCCAAAATGGCGTGTTGTGTGGCGTCCGGCAAGTCACGCCATGCGGTACGCTTGCGCCTGTTGCGTTCACGGTACGCCCGCATTTCGTGCGGCTTCAAAAAGAAGTGACAGCCTCTTGCACCATGCCCGTCAAAGTCAAGACCGGACATTTCGCCGCTATCAACGGCGCGGAATACCACGTCATAATCGAGTGGCGCGGCTGGCACGATTGCCAGAATGTCGATCACGTTGCGCTTGACGATATCCGGCGCGCCTTCCATGAAGCGTGCGGGCATACCGCGCGGCTTGTATTCGTACGTCATGGCCTTACCCTTTCTTGCGTGCGCCAATGTACACCAAAAACGCGGCGCTTCCCTTTTCAACAAATCCAACGGAACCGTCGTCAAAGTCATAACGCGTTCCGTATTGGTTAGACGATTTGCGCGTAATGCGCGCCTTGTGCGCCGGGAACGCGTCCCATGACCATGCGGCTAAGCCGCGTGTTGCGCACGCCATGCGGCCCGCGACTGTTTTTAGGTTCTCAATAGACATGGTTTCTATCCTTCATTTTCGCCAGTTGTGTTGATATGATCGCCGCGCAAATACGCGTTTGTGGCGTCTAGCCATGCGGTATCTGGTTCCGCCATGCCAGCCGGAAAGAAGCTATCAACCGGCTTGACAGTCACGTTAGGCGACACAACGGCGCTTAGGTGCGCGGCCAATGCGTCGCAACTTTCCTTGCGGTCCCAAACCGTCACGCATTGCGGCGGGTACACGCCTGTTATCACTACAGCGTAAAGCATATGGTTTCCTTTCTTTGCTTTCTAACCGTTTAATGAGCGCGCCGCGCACGGCACGCCTGTTAAGCGGTTATTCGTCGCGGTACGAAATGAACATGACAGTGCAAGAGCGGTAAGGCCGGAACGTCAAGCTGTCGCCATAGCGTTCAACCGTACCGCGCACGCCTGTCAAGCCCATTGCCGCTTTTGCGCGTTTCATCAATTCACGTTCAAACACGCGGTTTGCTTTCACGTAGTTTGTACCGCCGTCATAACCGTAATGCGTCAATTCGGGCATGGTCACAACGTCACGCTTAACCCATGAATAGTTCGCTTCACCCGCAAACGTATCCGTGTATTCAATGTCATATGCGTTCATGGTCTTTACCTCAAAGCGTATGCGCATGTACCGGCGCTATGGTTTATTTGACAGACGCGCATTGCGTCGCGGTTATCCGTGGCCGCTAGGAACAATGCGGCCACGGTTGCTATGATAAGCGCCAGTCTCATTTAAGGTCTGTCGCGTACGGGCTGGAAACGTCAAACGGGCCGTCATACAGCACAACGGTTATGCCGCCACTACCTTGCCAGCTTTCACGCGTGACGCGTACACAATCTTTGCCAGCTTCATTGACGTATGGCGCGCAACGGATAGCGCCATCATAGCTTGCGCATACAGTGTTTGCGCCATGCCCGGCGTGCGCGCGACGCGTAACCGTTGTGGAATTGCTCTTACCGGCGTTCATGGTCATATAGAAACGCGACATTGTATTGCCTCTTAGCTCTTAGAGTTGCGTATCAAGCGGGATTGCTTGCTAGTCGCGCGCATTGTACGCGCGACAGGTAAACAATCTGTTAGGCTTTGCGTTTGGTACGCTTGCAATGACAGATTTGTGTCATATCGCCATACGTCACGCCATGCCATTTAAAACCGTCCGGCCCTGTAAACTCTACGTCGTACCGCTTGCCCGCGAAGTTATGACGGCCAATGCTATATGCGCCGATAAATGAAAGCGTGCCGGGCCAGTTGGACACTTTGCATTTGTTGTACGACGCGGCTTCGTCCGGCGTGAAATAGAGCGTGGCCTTGCCTGTTTCGATCATGCGCGCCTTATCGAGCGTGCCGCAACAATCGTAACATATGATTGCGTTGTTTTCGTCATATCCGTAACCCGTGCCAATACCGCCCGCGTTAACATGCTTCACGTTGCCGCAATGCGAACATTTGAATTGTACGCCTTCTACGTGCTTTGTGGCGCGTGCTTGCTCCCGTGTCGTGATAATCATTGCTTACCCTTTCCGTAATGCGTTTGGTACACCCTACATAGGCGCGTCTCGTTTACCTGTCAACCCTCCCCGCGCCGCTAGACAGAAAAGCTCATTTGCCGACCTCAAGGCCAATGACAAGCTGTCAA
>Ga0265293_10001893_pt1 | contig 44043 bp, 38 predicted proteins | sample Munlanlewell138R_FD_192505 | JGI IMG/M metagenome (GOLD analysis project Ga0265293, IMG submission 192505) | Leachate microbial communities from a municipal landfill in Southern Ontario, Canada - Leachate well 138R | ecosystem: Engineered > Solid waste > Landfill > Unclassified | place: Canada... | reverse complement strand
AAAACTCCTTAATTAGTTATGAATTAAGTATATAAAAATATTGGTTCAAGTGACCAAAGCTATTAAATGCAGCGTGGAATTTTAAAAAAGTGTCCACGTTCTATTTAATTGAGCCTATTAAATAAAAGGTGGAAAAAGGTGGAATCCTAAAACTACTGACAAAAACTATTAAATAGAAGGTGGAGAGCCATCGAAGCAATTCTGTGGCTCTTTTCTTATGGTTTAGAGAAGGTAGTGATTAGCATGGCGCGTTTACGAAAGCGGGCGAAATTACGATAGCCATAAGCTGGCTTCTTAATCGTATTATTGATGTTGTAATTGTTTTGCCAAATTAATTAGTATACCTAATCTCTATTTAGGTGTACCTGAGGGTGGAGGGAATTTATTTCTCTCCTTCTGTATTTATATTTGTCAATTTACTTACATAAAATGAAGAATCTTCCAAGAAAGTATATATATTCAACTTGATATCTTTGCCATCAACACTTAATTTCTATTTCTTTAGCTGTACCAATTCTATACTATCCCATCGATATATTTTCCGGATTTTTACAAGCAATCATCTAATTGATACATATCATTGATAAACTCTAGCATTGTATAATAATAAAATATATAATTATAATCATATCAAGCAAAGTTCGAGGATAGTATCAAATGAAAACAAAGAAATTTTTAACTATAAACGAGCAAATTAACCGTTTAGGTTCATTAGGAATTAAAATTCAAAATAGGCCTAAAACTGAATCTATTCTAATGAAAAACTCTTATTACAATATATTAAATGGCTATCGAGAACCATTTTTGTATTTGGGTAACAAAACCCGTTATATACGCGGAGTTAAGTTTACGGAAATCTATCAACTCTATTATTTTGATAAGCAACTAAGAAATGTCTTATTTCCGGCATTATTGGATATAGAGAACATCTTAAAATCACAGATTGTATATGAATTTTTGAGTACTACAAATCATAATCGGGAACTCATACATGATGGTGATGCTTATTTAAGAATTGATAGTTACGATCTAAATAAGTCCTCAAATGAGAGAAATTTTTCTTCGGCAATAGGATTGATTTCTAACTTGCATAAAACAATTTCAAAAAACTTCAAAAATTCTGAAACTATCTCTCACTATCTTACAAAATATGGCTATGTCCCATTGTGGGCGCTTGCAACCCATTTAACATTCGGTGACATTGGGAAATTCTATGCCTGCATGAAGCCACAAAATAGACAATCAGTTTCAAAAAGGTATAAAATGCCTGATAATGACTTATCTAGTATCATCAAATTATTGACCTATACTCGAAATAGTTGTGCCCATGGGAATAGACTCTATTGTATTAAAACAAACGATTTACCACTTCCCGACCAGGCAAATTATTCTATCCAATTCAATTTAATAAAAGTCTCAAATGGTCAACATAAATTATTCACTGTCTTAATTGCTATGAAGTATTTTATGAGTGGTCGAGAATATAAAGCTTTCATTAATCGATTATCGACAATCATTTTTCAGTTAGAAATAAAACTAAAGACCATCCACATAAACACCATACTTGATATAATGGGTTTTCCTCAAGATTGGAAACTTCAACTTGAAAAACTTCTCCCATAGTTATCCTTTATACTTGACTATTTATACTCCCGCGTGTAAACTAATCTTAGATTGAGCCCTGGATACTTTCGAGGCCCAGGGACAAAGTGGAGGATGCGTCCTCCCTTTTAATTTCTGTCATTAAAGATATTTATCTAAACCATTACTCAACTTTTTTTTAATATCTTACTTAAATTCTACGGATTGATTACTGATAGTCTCCTCTCACAAATAATGTTTGTTAAAACGACGCCATAAAAGTTTAAATTTGAATAAATGAAATTTCTACTTGCTGATTAATTTTTTGTTCAAACATGTGCGTGTAATGCGATATTATTTATCAACTTATATAATATTCTTATAGGGTATTGTAAAGGATGGACAATGTATGAATAAAGAACAACTATTAATTAACGTAGAAAAAAGATCTAAAAAGTATGTCTTTTCCAATGATTTCAATAAAATGAAAATAGTCATTGATCTTGTTTCTTCATGTCCTAAAGTCTTAAAAATCGTCAATCAAATGGAATTATCTGGTGGCGAACCCGCTATCATAGACTTGGGTCTTGGGTATAAAGGTATTACAATTGTCGATACCTCACCTGAGTCCCCTATGGGTAGAAGAAGTCTTTGTTATGATCTAGAGGCATTTGATAAACGTAAGGCTAATAAACCTATTGGTAACGCTATCGGAATGGCAAATGAAATAGGAGCAAGACTTTTAACTAAAGAAGAATATCTTGCACTTCAAAAGATTATCCCGATTGATCAAAAATCAAGCAGTTGGTTACTGACCCCATCATCTATTCGAGAAAAAGGTGGGGCGATATACGGTGAAAGACGCTTCGGTGAAGTCTTAATTGGGGCGAATGGTGCCGAATCCTATTTCAGTAATCGTGGTTTTCGCTTAATCTTGGTAATTGGATAGTATACGACTCTTTCTTATGCTATGCAATCTCCCTTTAAAGTAGTAATATAATGAAGATCAAAAAAGAAGAAACGTAGAGAATGTATCACCGACCAAAGTATGCAATTTATGATAAAAAGGTATTTTACTGTAAATTTTGTCATGCTCCCATATCTAATCCCGCATTTTATCCGGGGAAGAAACTAATGATTACAAGGTACTGTCCGCATTGCCATAGCGTGAATCGTTTTCCACTCCTTGAGCTCCAAGATCAAAAATTCCTCAGAGCGGGTTTCTTTTCTAATCCACTCTACCCCTTTACACCTCATCCTAAGAAAGGTTTGACATCCAAGTTAAGTTTATTTCTTTATCCGCTAAGTCTTTTCATCAACTTTACGCTTAATATTATATATATGCCCTTTGGTCTCGTTTATAACTATATTCAAATTAACCAAGCAACAAAAACTTTCTTTGAAACATATTCAACTAAAGATCCTTCTGTTGTCTATTTAGATATGTTAAGAAAAAGGGCGAATGAAGGCCTTCCCTATAGTGCTCTCCTTATGGGACGAGCTTATCTATTGGGTGAAGGGGTACCAGTTGACCTTGAGATCGCAGAAAACTATTTAAAAATTGCAAAAGATGAATTTGAGGCCGATATTATTGCATTAGTAAAAGCCCTTTTACAAGAAACCTCTCCTGATTACACTAAAGTGTTTCGAGTCGTGAGCTTAGTTTCCACTAATCCATTAGGCGCTTACTATCTTTCTTATCTTTATTACTACGGTTACGGGGTGAGTCCAAGCCTAAAGCGCGCCATCACCTATGGTACAACTGCTTTCAACGCTAAAATTAAGGATTATTACTGTATTTTTGACAAAATCGGTCTAAAACAATAGAAAAATTTACATATTTTTGTCTAGTAGGTATAATATCACTATTAACCAAAGGCACGGAATATGATCACTAGCATTCTTGAATTCTTTAGCAATATTCAAAATCCAATCATTGAAAAATTATTGATTCAATTTTTTGTTGCCCAAGCGCTCGCTCATTTACTCAATGCTTACTACAAACATATCAAACGTATTTTCATCTATAAAGCGCTTGTTGGTATTATTCTTGCTGTAACCCAAGTATTAATCATGTTACTTCCTGCAAAGATTGGCAGTGTCCCGATTGATATCTCAACCATCTTACTTTTACTATCGTTTGGTTTTTTTGGATACACGCAGGGCTTTATTGTTTTAGGGGTGACCTTAGTGACCCATTTTCTCATTGGTCCCCCACACATGTGGTTTGGGCTTATTCCTTATGCCGTAGCAAGTATCCTACCAAGCCTATTAAAGCAATATGTGATGGATGTAAGAAAAAAGAATATAAGAGGGGCCTTATTTGTCATTGGCGGTTTCATTAACTCTATTTTCCTAATGGCAGTACTTCTTTTAAACGTAGAAGTACGGCAAAACATTTGGGAAACATTATTCATCTTATTTATCATGTTCCCCGCGATTACCTATCTTAATGCGATTGTGATGTATGATCAACGTCTCCAAGTTTACACCTTAGAAAAACTTGCGGAAACCGAAGCTCTTCAACGAGCCTCGATTAACGCCCCGCATGAAATGGAAATCTTTGTCATTGATCGCGACTTTAATTACTTAAGTTTTAATGACTTCCACGCTAAGAATTTAAACCGCTTTTTTAATGGGACAGCACGGGTTGGCGGAAACTTCTTAAATGAGATTCCAAATACGAAAGTGCGAGCGCGATTAGAGAAGATGCTAGCGCGTGCTTTAACGGGGGAGAAGTTTGACGTCGAAGTACGTCTTGAATCAATACCTGGTAAGTATCTTCATGATTTCTATGCCCCCATTTATAATGACCAACAAGAAATTATCGGGGTGACGGTCTTTAGTTATGAGATTACAGAACGCAAGAAACGCGAAGAAAATATTACTTATCTGAGCTATCATGATAAGTTAACGAATCTTTATAACCGCCGTTATTTTGATGACTATGTTGAGAATATGTCAAAAACATCGGGTGACATCGTCGTCGTTTATGCCGATATCAATGGTCTTAAAATCATCAACGATATGTTTAGTCATAATGCAGGAGACGAACTCATTATTACGGTTAGTCAGCACATTAAAGAAGCCTTTAGTCGAATCGGGGTTGTGTGCCGGACCGGTGGCGATGAAATTATTTCAGTCATTGAAAAAACGTCTCTGGCAGACGTTAAAAAAATGGCCGATAACATTAAAGAGAAACTTTTAACTAAGAAAATCCAAGGCATTGAAATTTCGGTTTCTTTTGGGGTCGCCGCTACGAATGCGAAACGGGGTTTAGCAGAAACGATTGTTGCTGCTGAGGACTTAATGTATAAAGATAAACTTGATGATATTTTACGGCACCGCTCAAATATTATCAATATCTTACTCGATCAGACCCAAGTTTTAAAATTAGACCCCATTGATGATGATTTCTTACTTGGATTAGCCCGTAAACTAGGTAAAGCATTGGCGTTATCAAGTGGGGAACTTCATCATCTTGCGGAAGCGGTCCGCTTACGGGATATTAGTTCTGTAACGATCCCTGAGGCGCAATTTTTATCAAGTTGCACGAGGGACAAGGAAACATGTATTTTAATCCGTAGACGGCTTGAAATCGCCTATCGCATGCTGATTAGTACGGAAGAATATAGTGTGATAGCCAATGATGTGATTTCCATGCATGAAAACTATGATGGGAGTGGGTTCCCGCGCAGTCTTAAAGGTGCTGAGATCCCGCTTAAGTCACGGATTGTAAAGATTCTTTGTGCTTATGGGCTCTTAATGTATCAGGGTGACAGATTTAAATCAATGTCCCCTAAAGAGGCACTCTCTATCCTAAAAGAAAAAAGTGGGGTGCTTTATGACCCCCATTTACTCACCATCTTCGCTGAAGTCATTAACGGCCATCCTTTAAAGATTAAGTAGGACTTCTTTTACGCGGTCTTTTAGTTCCGGAAGTATATCTTCTTCAAACCAAGGATTTTTCTTTAACCAAATATTATTACGAGGACTCGGATGCGGGAGCGCGAAGTACGGGGCGGGTAACCGCCCGTTTTCTTTAACAATTTCCGTGAGTGAAAGCGTTTGATACGCTTTTAGGTAATAATGTTGGGCATATTGACCAATTAAGATAATGAGTTTAATATTGTGCAATTCATTTAAGATGCGAGCGTGATATTTTTGAGCGAAAAAGGGTCGCGGTGGTAAATCGCCATGTTTACCGCTCCCCGGAAAGTAAAAATCCATCGGCAGAATCGCAAATTGTTTGTTGTCATAAAAGGCTTCTTTATCAACCCCGAGCCATATTCTTAAACGATCCCCACTTAGATCTAAAAAGGGGATCCCGTTTTGTTGGGCCTTAAGGCCAGGTGCTTGGCCAATGAGAACGATCGAAGCTTCAGCGTCAACTTGGTAGATAGGGTTTATCCCAGCCTTGGTATAAGCCAAATTTAGCGGATCTTCTCTTATTTCTTTATCAATCAGGGTTAATGGATTGTGCTTTATTTTCATCATGTTTACTACTTTTATGATAGCACTTGATGGTATGAGCGGGTATTAGACGCTTATTTACGATAATTTGACTTTATTTAATATGTAGCGAATGGTTTTTTTATGATAAACACGCTTTTGGTCGACTAGCCAACGGGCGGTGTCAAGAATCGATTCATTAAGTGGCCGTGGTTTGTAGTTTAAATCATGAGCTGCTTTTTCGTAACTAAAGCGACAGTGGGTCGTTAATGTATAAAGAGAATACCTCGTGAAAAGCGGCGTTTTACCACGTTTTATCGCACGACTCTCAAGGACGTTCAAGAAAATCTTGACAAACCAACGGGCAAAGACGACCGGTTTTCTTTTAAATCCTGCGGTTAGACGCATGGTTTCAAAGAGTTCACGGAGTGCGACCCGGTGTCCGGTAATAAGATAAGGACCTTGCGCTTTCTTTAAAGAGGCGGTATAAATCGCCTCGACCACATCGCGGACATCAACAAAATCATATTCACCATTAATGCGAGCATTCAGTTTACCGTTATAATATGCTTCAAATAAAGCGGTCATATGTGATTTTCCGAAGTCAAACGGACCAATAATGCCGCTTGGATGGATAATGGTTGTCGATTGACCTTTTTTGTAAGTTTCAATGACTAATTTAGTGGCGGCTGCTTTCGTTTTAGCGTACGCCCCATGCACACTATTCTCGTCAAATGTGAGAGTTTCCGTGATGATGGTATCGCTTGCTGGTTCTTGGATGGCATGGACACTAGAAATATAGATAAAGTGATTAATCGGAAAAGAGGCGATTAGTCGCAGGATGTTTTTTGTGCCTTCAATGTTAACCTTTTGCATCAGTTTTGGTTTTCGGTCGCTGATCGAGATAATACCGGCGGTATGAATAAGACATATTTCTTCATCCATATTTAGATTCTCAAAAAGAGGAAGAAGTGACTCATAGATTGTGACATCACCATAGATGATGTCAACATGGGGAAAACCTAAAAGCGGGGTGATTGCTTCACCTTTTAACACTAAAGCGCGGACATAATGACCTTCTTGGGTCAGCTTTTTGATGAGGGTGTTCCCAAGATGTCCGGTGGCCCCGGTGACAATATAACGCATATGTAATCCTCCTCTCTATTTCAAACGTATATTTGAAATCTCTATTTACATTGTATGCCGGGCATGGCAAAATACATATAGAAATACGATTTGAAATTATATTTAAAAAGGTGATAGGTATGGCAAAAGATGATGTAAAAAACTTAATCATGACGAAGGCACGGGAATTAATTAAGGAAAACGGTGGTTTTACGATTAAAGAATTAACGGATGCGACGCATGTGAATATTGCAGCGGTCAATTATCACTTTGGATCTAAAGAGAACTTAACGAAAACGATCATCGCTGAGTTAGTAAGTGACTTAAAAAGAGTCCTTATTTACTATATCGAAAAGCTTGAACAAGGAACACCACTTGATGTCTTTATGAGTGACTTAGTCAATGTCATTTACGATTATACAGTAACGAATGCGGGACTGATGAAATATTTATTTTTAACGCTAGATAGTCAACAACTATCCGCGACTGAACTGGTGAGTGCCTTTTTTAGTGAAAACGAATTTACGGCGCTTGTTTATAGCCATTTGGCGAGGCTCATCGGTTCAAATAACCCCAAAGAAATTATGGCCCGTTATATGATTTTCTTTGCCACCGGTTTAACCCCGATGTTAGTCGGTCTCATGCAAGGAAAAAAAGGCATCAGTGCCACCTTTAGTGACGAAGAATTCAAAAGGATCTACATCGCTCAGATGTTGAAATTATTTAACTAATATGCCCAATCTTCAATCAATCGCAACTCTTATTATCGTGATCTCAGTGATTATCATTTTTAAAAATGCCTATCGCCGTAAAAATCCAAATAATGCGATGCCAACAAATCCAAAGCGAAGTGAAAATAGTGCCCTCCACTTACAATCAAGAGTCGTCGGTTATTGTCCGCATTGTAACGGCAAAATTGATTCAACTGTCAATCAAAAGTGTCCTAAGTGCGCGGATGACTATATCAGTGCTCGTTGCGGAAAATGTCGCAATGAAGCCAATCACTAAATTTGTAGGGTGTTTTAAATTTGTAAACTCGTATATAATAGAGGAAGAAAGGAGTGAATCATGGAAGAATTAGTCTTTGAAACAATTGAAAAACTTGAGAAAATCAAGGCCCTTCGTTTAGAAGAAAGAGGACTCTTAACCCGTTATACGGATGACGAAATCTTATTACTCATCAATAACTTAATTGAAGCCCTGAAAAGTGAATACTTATACCAATAAGTTGACACTTTTCCTTTTAAATGACACGGGTTTATCTCGTGTTTTTTATTTGTCTTTAAGACCGATGATACTCTTAATGATGTCACTTTTCGCTAGTTCACCTGGATAGACCAAATATATCCCCCGTTCGAGATGGAAGTCATGTAACTTAATTTCTTTAAGGGTCCCGACCGCAAGATTGACTTCACATAAGGCCCTACTCATGACACTTAAACCGTGGCCGGCAATGATGAGCTGCTTAATAAGGGCAGTGTTATCAATTTCAAGAATTATATCAAAGTTAGCAATACTCTCGAGGTGGTTTTGAAGGTAATTTTCAAAGGCGAGACGCGTATTGGCTTTTTCATGCCGTAAGATGAATTTTTCTTGCTTTAATTCATCAATTGAAACGACTGGTTTGTCGGCGAGTGGATGACCTTTTGGTCCAATAATAATGAGTTCATCTTTGACCAGGAGTTCCATCATAAAATCAGTGGTTTGCGGCGTGCCGTCAACAATTACAAAGTCAAGTTCATTTAGGCGCATCCGTTCTAAGAGATTGCTCGCTAGGTCTGTATGGAAGTTAAAGCGAAGTTCAGGATATTTTGATTTAAAAACCGATAAGATTTCCGGAATAAAGTAGCCGCCGGCAGTGAGGGTAATGCCGATATCAAGTTTGCTAATCGTCCCGCGCTTTTTACTGAGTTCTTTGTCGATATTACGGTTTAAAGCAATGAGTTTTTTCGCATTATTGACCAAAACCTCGCCTTCATATGTTAAAATCATGTTTCGCCCGACACGTTTAAAGATTTTAATCCCATACATCTCTTCAAGGGCTTTGATATGTTGCGAAACCGCTGGTTGCGATAAATGGCATATCTCCGCGGTTTGGGTGTAACTCTTTACTTGGGCTAAGACGATGAGCGTCTTTAATTTATCATTGATCAATGGGGTTTCCTCACACTTCTCTATTATAAGATTTACTTATATTAGTATAACAAAGTATAAGTTGTTATGCATGAAGTTTCAATGTATAATTCTTTTAGTAACATAAATCGGAGGTATATATGGCGAATTTTTTATTATCTAACCCACTCACAACAATGGACACTGTGCCTGCGATTTTAATTACCTTATCAATTATGTTACTCGTTGGCTTCCTTTTTACCCGTGTTACGAAACTTGCAAAATTACCTAACGTAACCGCCTATATTTTAACCGGCGTCTTACTCGGTCCAGTCATGAATCTTGTCATTGGTGAGCCCTTTATTCCGGAATCAATCCGCGTCGGCATGGACTTTATCACTGACGTTGCGTTAGCCTTTATTGCCTTTGGGGTTGTCCGTTACTTTAAATTTGATGTTTTAAAGAAAAGTGGATCAAAAATCTTTATCATCACCCTTTTTGAAAGCTTAATGGCGATGGCCGTGAGTTTTGGGGCGATGATGGCGATGAACTTAGTTGGTTTCCAAATTGACTGGGAACTAGCCTTATTACTCGCTGCTATTGCAAGTGCGACCGCACCTGCCTCAACCATGATGACCATTCGGCAATTTGGGGCAAAGGGTGACTTTGTTAATACGATCTTACAAGTCGTCTCGCTTGATAATGCGATTGCGTTAATTTTATTCTCGGTCTCGATGGCCGTTATCACTGGTAACGAAAGTGGCGGGATTAACCTCGGTCAACTCGCACTACCACTTATTTATAACTTAGTCCTTGTCGTTGCTGGCTACTTACTCGGTTTACTCTTATTCTGGGTAACCCCACCCAAACGAACCAAAGATAATCGTCTCATTATTGCTGTCGCCTTTATGCTCGGCTTTAGCGGCATTGCCTCGCTCCTTGATATTTCTCCGCTTCTTGGCGTTATGGCGATGGGTATGGCTTATACAAATATTGCCCCTGACGAATCACTCTTCCGACAAATTGACGCCTTCTCGCCACCTATCCTCACCTTATTCTTTGTTTTAAGTGGGATGCGGTTACAACTCCAAGCTTTAGCAAGTATTGGAATTGTCGGGATTGTCTATTTCTTAACGCGGATCGTTGGTAAATACGCGGGTGCCTCGCTTGGTAGCGTGGTCGCAAGAAGTAGTGATAACAATAAAAAGTATCTAGGGCTTGCCCTGATTCCGCAAGCAGGGGTTAGCTTAGGGCTCGCCGCGCTTGGTTCCCGTATCCTTGAAAGTTACGGCCATCCCGAATACGCCTTAATGCTGACAACGATTATCGTTGCTGCAGGGGTCTTATACGAAATCTTTGGACCACCGGCGGCTAAATATTCACTCTATATCACTAAGTCCTATACCCTTGATAAAAAAGTCCAAATTATTGGACCTCAACCTGGATCAACATCGGTCTCGGCGACTGATAACAGTAATGTCTAATCAATCACTAAATTTATAATCTTATCACCCTCATTAGAAACTTGTTTTGTACTATAATAAGTCAATATGAGTGAACGACTAAAAGAATTATTACGAAAAGGCGACATTGAAACGCTCCTTAAACTAACGAAAAATAGTGAGGATCCCGTTTCCGCCTTTTTTTATATTGCTGGCCTTCGCCAAATTGGCGAATATCAAATTGCCCTTTCTTACATTAGCGAACACCAAATGGAGCTTTATAATACGAACGCCCCGCAATTAATCGAATGGCATATCGATATCTTACTTGAACTTAATGAACTCGATCAAGCACTCAATATTTTAAAACAATATGATACGTTTCCGTATTTCTCACTCGAAACGAATGAACTCATCACTCGCTTAAGCGATAAAGTACAAAAGAAACGCAAAGAAAAATATGAGCAACGCCATATCACCTTGCCGGTTATTGAAAAACGCTTGCTCTCAATGAGTGAAGAACTGATGCTAAGTGCGGTCCAATATCTTGATACGTATTATCACGAAAGTTATGAGATTTTACTCGGAAAAGTCTTACGTGAGGCCCCGCTTGAACTGACAAAATCACTCGTCTTATTTCTCTTACGACAAAAAGGGTCCAAGAGCCAATTTAAAGTTCATAAATTCGACCAAATCATCACTGCGGATATCACGAAACTTCAAGAACCCTTAAATATCAAAGCGGTTCAACATATCATTGCAAGTTTAAAAGATTTAACGGCTAAAGAAAAGGAAGTGAATTTCTTTAAGAATAGTCTTGATTTATTCAATCAACATTTACTTTTTTATTACCCCCTTTCCTATACCCTTAAGGACGTCCCGCACATTGCGGAGTATTTATATTATTTGACGACAAATATGATGGGTAACCACCTCACGCTTGAGGATTTTTCTTTGGAGCATGATTTTAATTTAGAAGCGTTGTTACGCATTGAGAAAAAGTATTATTTTGATAAATTTCTCCACCTTAGTTAGGCCTTCAATCAAATACTGCGTCTTTCAGACGGCTTTTCGATACAAAAAAGTCAAAACCACGTAAATCGTTATTAATAACGGGTTTGTTTTAGTATAATAATTTAGTTATAAAACGGAGGGAAATCTACTATGAAATTAAACGTAACAAAAATAGAAACAGGTGTTTACGCACTTGAAGTCGAAGTCGGTTCCACAAAGTGGGAAGAAGCCCGGGCCAAGGCTTTTAAAAAATTAGCCCAAGAAGTCACCATTCAAGGCTTCCGTAAAGGAAAAGCCCCAGAACATTTAATCAAGGCTAAAATGGATCCAGCAAAAGAACTTGAAGAAGCCATCAAAGTGGTCCTCGATGACGCCTTCCAATTCGCCATCAAAGAATCTGGCCACTATCCAGTCACCCAACCAAGCTATGACGTCGTTAAAGTGAGTGACAAAGAATTAACCCTTAAATTTAGTGTTGTCACCGCGCCAGTCGTCAAACTTGGTGCTTACAAAGATTTAGAAATTGGTCATGAGCCAATTGACGTCAAAGATGCCGCCGTTGAAGCAAAAGTCCAATCTTACCTTAGCCAAAATGCTGAACTAACCTTAAAAGAAGGTGCAGCAGCCCTTGGTGATACCGTTGTCCTTGATTTTGAAGGCTTCGTTGATGACGTCGCCTTTGAAGGTGGTAAAGCCGAAAACCACGAACTCGAACTTGGCAGTGGTCAATTCATTCCAGGCTTTGAAGATGCCCTTGTCGGCGCAGTTGCCGGTGAAAACCGTGATGTTCATGTCACTTTCCCTGAAAACTACCATGAAAACCTTAAGGGCAAAAAAGCGGTTTTTAAAACGAAGATTCATGAAATTAAAGCCAAACAAGTGCCAACCCTCGATGATACTTTTGCCGCCAGCCTTGGTTTACCAAATGTCAGCGATGTCGCGAGCTTACGCGTCCACGCTTTATTTGAATTAACCAAAGAAGCCGAAAGCAATGAACGCAGTGCCTATGTTGAAAAGCTTTTAGCCAAACTTCGTGAAACAACCGAATTTGAAATTGCCGAAGACATCATCCACAGTGAAGGCCACCATATGCAACACCAACTTGAAGATCAAGTCAAAGCACAAGGCATGACCTGGGATCAATATAAAACCGCAACCGGCCAAAATGATCAAGAAATCCACGATCGTTTCCATGAAGAAGCGCGGATTTCAATCCAAAACTTCTTAATTACTTCCGAAATCGCTAAACTCGAAAAAATCGAAGTAACCGATGCTGAAGTTGACTTTGAAGTGTCAAAAATGGCCCAAACTTACCAAATGGAAGAAAAGAAGATTCGCGAAATTCTTGGCGATAATATCAATAACCTTAAGAGTGATATTCGTCAACGCCGCATTATCGACTTCCTTGTTGAAAATAATAAATAACTTAAGTCGACGAACCGACACCAATAAGCGACGATTGGTACAATGTAATTATAGGAGGTAGTATGAGTCGAACCAAAAAAGTGAAATACGAATTACCCCTCATCATTACGCGGAATCAAGTCTATTTTCCGCATAATCAAAGTGATGACTTAGATGCCGGCCGACCACAAACCGTGGAAGCCATTAAATTTGCAAACAATACCGAAGATAAACTCTTAATTGTGGCCACCCAACGGGTTTTTACGATTAATAACCCTGGGTTAAACGATGTTTATCCCTTTGGGGTCCTTGCACGCTTAACGAAAGTACGCGAAAAACCCCACCATGTCACCGTTCAGCTTGAACCGTTAGCACGTGTCTTTATCGAATCAATTGAAAGTGATGAAGCCGGTACTTTTGCGGTCGCGAAAGCGATGCATGTGCCCCATGACCCCCTCGATGGAAGTGTCGATATCAACGCCCTTAAAGAAGCCATCTATACGTTCTTTAATGATCGCCTTGAATTAACAAGACGCTTGCACATCTCGATTGACGATATCCGCGCGGAAAACCTCGGTCTTGAAGAATTAATTTACTTCCTCGCCAATAAAACACTCAATAGCACGGAGCAACGGATGTCGATTCTTGAAGAATCCAATCTTGAAAAACGTATTGATCTCCTTTTAAAACTTTTAGAAGATGATGCGGCTAACGATGCCGTCAGTGCGATTACCCAAATCGTTCGCAATCGCCCCCAAAGTGATCCGTCCCTTCAAGAAAAAGGTGCTGTTAACCCGGACACCATCATTATTGAAGAAGATGAAGATGAGGAATTTGATAGTGGTGATGAGATTTTAGAAAAACTCAAAACCCGCTATTTCCCCAAAAACTTTGTCACCCGCATTAAAAAAGAAGTTAAAAAGATGGCACGTTCGGAAATGGGTGAACGGGCCCGTATTATTGAATATCTCGACTGGGTGATGAAATTACCCTTTGATCAAGAAACAATTGATAACCTCGATTTAATTAATGTCCGGAAAGTTTTAGATAATGATCACTATGGACTCGAAGAACCAAAAAAACGGATTATTGAATTTATGGCTGTTAAACGGCTCGCTAAAGAAAATAAAGCCACCGTCCTTTGCTTCTACGGGCCACCGGGTACCGGGAAGACAAGCTTAGCCTTAAGTATCGCGACCGCAATGGGCCGAAAACTTGTTAAAGCGAGTTTAGGTGGGGTTGATGAAGAAAGTAAGCTCCGTGGCTTCTTACGGACGTATGTCGGGGCTCAACCGGGCATCATTATGTCGAGTATGCGTAAAGCCGGGACAATTAATCCTATTTTCGTCCTCGACGAAGTCGATAAGCTTGGTAAAAGCGCCAATCGGGGTGACCCGAGCAGTGCCTTACTCGAAATTTTAGATCCTGAACAAAACAAAGGGTTTATTGATCACTATATCGATGAGCCTTATGATTTAAGTAAAGTCGTCTTTATTGCAACCGCTAACTATTTCTGGGATATTCCGCGGCCACTTCGTGACCGGATGGAAATGATTGAGCTTAAAGGCTATACCGAAGAAGAAAAAGTCCAAATCGCTGAACGCCACCTTATTCCTGATGGCATTGAAAGTCATGGCCTTAAAGGGTATGACATCAAGTTTACCGATGACGCGTTACGCTTTATTATTGGTGGCTATACTTGGGAAGCAGGGGTCCGGATGCTTGATCAAAAGATCAGTGCCATTCTCCGTAAACTCAGTGTTGAAACGTTAACTGATGTTGAGAGTAATTTTACGATTACTCCTGACGAAGTGAAAAAACACTTAGGACGTCCCCGTAACTTCTTTACCGCTAAAGAAAAAGAACCAATTGTTGGTGTTGTCACCGGCATTAGTGTCGCCGGCAACATTGGCGATATTATGAAAATTGAAGTCACGACCTTTAAAGGTAAAGGGATGGTAAACGTCACCGGTAACCTTGAAAAAATGCTCAAAGAAAGCGGTGAAATCGCCGCTAGTCATGTTCGGAGCTACGCTCAAAAGTATGGCGTTGATCCTGATTTATTCATGAACGTTGATTTAAATGTGCACTTCCCACAAGCCAGTACCAAAGACGGCAATAGCGCGGGCGTTGCGATGACCATTGGCATCATTAGTGCCCTCACGAATCGCAAGATTAATCCGAATGTCGCCATGACAGGGGAAGTGACCTTAACCGGTCGTGTGCTCGCGATTGGTGGCCTCTACGAAAAAATCCTAGGCTGTATTCGAGCCGGCATTGAAACGGTGATGTTCCCAGAAGAGAACGTGATTGATTTAGAAGAAGTCCCAACTGAAGTGAAAGAAAAAATTAAACTTATTCCAATTAAAACGATTGATGAAGCCGTGGCGATTGCCCTTTTACCAAAAGAGGATACTCCTGCGGTTGCCTAACACGTGATGATAAACTTTTTAAAAACAAATTTTGTCCAAAGTTTTACAACGAAAAATGACGGGAGTGTGCAAACACTCCCTGAAGTCATTTTCATTGGGCGAAGTAATGTTGGCAAAAGTAGTCTGATTAATGCGCTGATTAACCGTAAAAACCTCGCCTTTACGTCAAAGAAGCCTGGTTTTACAAAGTTACTCAATTACTATAACGTCGATGATACCTTTTATCTAGTTGACGCGCCGGGTTATGGCTACGCCAAAACAGGGAAGCGGACGAATGAAGCGTTTGAAGTGATGATGAATAACTATTTCACTGATAATAAAGCGTTAAAGATGATCTATCTACTCATTGACTCTCGGCGTGAACTAAGTGTTGAGGACGAAGAATTTCTATCCTTTGTCCTCCACTTTAATTTGAAGGTGACGATTGTCTTTACAAAGGCGGATAAGCTCAATCAAAGTATGCGGGCAAAGGCTAAGAACATGTATAAGAAGTTATTTAGTGACCAACCGTTTGATGTTTTCTTTACCAGTTCGGTCGCTAAAGAAAATATTGATAAGCTACAAAATCACATCGTGCAATCTGTTAAAGATAACTCACTACCTATTATTTAAATAATTTGATAGAATTAATTGACATTGGTTAAGGAGTAAATCAGCTCTTACTTATAGAGACTTCTTGGATGGTGAAAAAGAAGAGTAAGCGATTTGCAGGTCGTAACCATAAATGATGTCCGTTCCGTTTGCGTTAAAAACAATTGAGTGCGTAGTCAACAAGATTACGAAATAAGGTGGTACCACGGCAGCGTTCGTCCTTTGAGTGGTACTTTTTTTATTATAAGGAGCAAGATATGAAAAAACTCGACACCCATTATTCCCATAAAGCCGTCGAAGCGGGGCGTTATTTAGCGTGGAAAGACGCTGGTTACTTTAAAAGTGGTGATCTTACAAAACCAAAATTTAGCCTCGTGATTCCGCCGCCGAATGTCACCGGTGTACTTCACTTAGGCCATGCCTGGGATAATACCTTCCAAGATATTATCGCCCGTTATAAAAAAGCCCAAGGCTTTGATGTTTTCTATCTCCCAGGAACTGATCACGCCGGGATTGCCACGCAAGCCAAAATTGAAGAAAGACTTCGTAAAACTGGGGTTTCTCGTTATGATTTAGGGCGGGAGAAGTTTTTAGAAGAAGCGTGGAAATGGAAAGAAGAATACGCCGCCACAATCCGTAAACAATGGGCGAATCTTGGGTTGATGCTTGATTATGATCATGAACGTTTCACACTTGATGAAGGTTTAAATAAAGCCGTTAATCATACCTTTGTTGAACTTTATAAACGCGGATTCCTCTACCAAGGTGAACGGATTATTAACTGGGATCCAGTTTTTGAAACGGCCGTTAGTAATATTGAAGTCATTCATAAAGACGTAAAAGGGAGTTTTTACTATTTTAAGTATAAATTAGTGGGCAGTGAATTCTTTTTAAGTGTCGCGACGACCCGCCCGGAAACGATGTTTGCCGACGTCGCTTTAGTGGTGAACCCTAAAGACGAACGTTATCTTTCTTATATTGGTAAACACTTTATTAATCCGGTTAACGGGGAAGCGATTCCGCTGATTGCTGATGACTATGTTGATGTGGCCTTTGGTACCGGGGTAATGAAATGTACGCCGGCCCATGACGCTAACGACTTTAAAATAGGTGAAAAGCACCATTTAAAGCGTCCTATTTGTATTAATAAGAATGGAACCCTCAACGAACTGGCAGGTGAATTTAATGGCCTCGACCGTTTTGACGGCCGTAAAAAGCTCGTCGCCAAGATGGAAAAACTTGATTTACTCATTAAAATTGAAAAAATCACCCATAGTGTCGGTCATAGTGAACGAAGCGATGCGATTGTTGAACCTTATTTATCAAAACAATGGTTCTTAAAGATGGATTACTTTGCAAGCCAAAGTATTGCCCAACAAGAGGGTGATGATCCAGTTAATTTTTTCCCAAAACGCTTTAATAAAACGTATTTAAACTGGATGAATATCGCTGAAGACTGGTGTGTGAGCCGCCAAATCTGGTGGGGACACCGCATTCCAGCCTATTACCATAAAGAAACAGGTGAAGTCGTGGTTAGTGCCACCCCACCTCAAGATATCGAAAACTACATTCAAGATGCGGATGTCCTCGATACCTGGTTTAGCAGTGCTCTCTGGCCATTTTCGACCTTTGGATGGCCCGAAGAAACCGCCATGCTCAAACGTTATTTCCCAACCGACGTCATGGTTACCGGTTATGACATTATTTTCTTCTGGGTCTCAAGGATGATCTTTATGGCCTTAGAACTAACCGGTAAAAAGCCATTTAATGATGTTGTCATTCATGGTCTCATTCGTGACGAAAGTGGCCGTAAGATGTCAAAATCACTCGGTAATGGGGTTGATCCTTCGACCGTGATTGAAAAATATGGGGTCGATAGTCTTCGTTATTTCTTAGCAACCGCGAGTACCCCTGGACAAGATGGCCGCTTTAGTGAAGTCAAACTTCAAAGTAGTGTCAATTATCTTAATAAAATATGGAACGCGGCCCGCTTTATCTTAATGAATCTACCCGAAGACTTTAAACCAGGGGCGATCGATTATAAGAGAGTCGATCAAATTGACGCTTTTATCCTTCATCGTTATCATGAGACCGTGAAGAAGGTCACCACTTTAATGGATAAATATGAACTCGGCATGGCCAGTACGTACTTATATAATTTTGTCTATGACGATTATTGTTCAGCCTACCTTGAAATGGTGAAGGTCACATTAAATAAACCAGGTGACCACACGAATACCCATAACGTCATGTATCATACTTTGCACGGCATCTTAATGATGATCTATCCGTATTCGCCGTTTATTAGTGAAGAGATCTATCAATCATTACCGAATGCGAAAGCGTCGATTATGCTTGAAAGCTATCCAAAAGTCGCGCGTCATAAATACGCCTCTGCCAATGAAGAAGTAAGTGCGGTGATTGATCTCATTCGCGAAATCCGCAACTTCAAAGCGACGAATGGCCTCGCACCAAACGCCAAAATGAAGCTTTATATCAATCAAGCAACCTTCAATTTTGCCCCATATTATGATGTCATTATGCGTTTAGGCTTTATGAATGAGATTAAAGAAGAGGCGATTCCTTTAGCGATGCCGACGATTATTCTTCCATCCGCTAAATTCGGACTGGAAATCGAAATCGACAAGAAAGCCCTTATTCAAAAACTTGAAGAAGAAATTGCGTCACTTGAAAAAGAGATTGACCGAAGCACAAAAATGCTTAGTAACCCTGGCTTTAAAGTTAAAGCGCCGGCGAATAAAATTGCAGAAGAAGAAGCAAAAGCAAAACATTATGCCGAAAGCCTTCATATTGCTCAAGAAAAACTAAAAACCTTGCGCTAGTTTTCTCATTCCTCTTTTATTTATGATTAGGAGGAATAAAGATGCGCGAATTATCACAATATGCCTTACGTAAGGTCACCGGTGGCGAACCCATTACATTAACTGCGATTATGACTGTGTTAGTCATCGCGGTTGTGACCGTCGTTGTCTATAAGATTTTTACATCAAAAGCCGGCTCAACGACGATTCCGGGAGGTTTCAAATTTGAATGGAAATAGGAAAATGAAAGATCTTCCTTTTCTACAACGACCCCGTGAAAAAGCACTTCATTATGGGATTGAAACGTTAAGTGAAATCGAACTTTTAGCGCTTTTAATCGGTAAGGGCACGAAGGATAAAAATGCGGTTGAAGTCGCAAAATCCTTGCTTGATCGTCATATTTCACTCGCCAATCTCTATCGTATTACGGACCCGCGTGTCCTCATGATGAACGGGATTGGAAAGGTTAAGGCGTTAACGATTCTTGCCGTGTTTGAACTGAATAAAAGAGTGTTATATGTTGAAGATAGTGCCCAGGAGCTCCGTTATGATGAGCTTAAAGTGGTACGGGCTTATCAAAAGAAGATTGGCCGATTACAAAAGGAAACGCTCTATCTTCTCTCGCTATCGAGAAAGAATGTGATTCTTAGTGAAAAACAACTCTATATCGGCAATGAAAGAGGGTTCGTACTTGACGCGAAAGAAGTGATGCGCGAACTCTTAATTAGTCACGCCGATCGCTATGTATTAATCCATAATCATCCAAGTGGGTATGTCGAACCAAGCGTTCATGACTTAGAAACAACTCGCTTAATGGCAAGTTATTCGTCAAAGTTTGGGGTGGAACTTTATGACCATCTCATTATTAGTGCCAACAGTCATTATTCGATAAAAAGAAGCTATAAGTTATAATTTAGTATTTAGTTAGTAGTTTTTTATATAGTGGTGGCAGGAAACCGATTCTTTGTTATCCGAAATTGAATGAAGTTTACTCATTGCTCGAAAATTAAGATATGGGCATAAATCATGGAATTTTATCCCTTACTATGTAAAAGGAATGAAAGTGATGATAAAAGTCTTGCCTAAATCGCTTCGTTATGGTATTTTATTAACGTTATAGCCTCACGAGCTTTAACCGCCTAAAAATGGTTCCAAAATGAGTTACTCTACCATGATAGCGAGTCCAAGTGAAATACATAAAGGAGGTTAGCACATGTATGCAATAATCGAAACCGGTGGCAAACAAATTAAAGTTGCCGCAGGAGAAATTATCTATGTCGAAAAACTTGACGTCGCAGAAGGAGAAAACTTTGTCTTTGATAAAGTCTTATTAGTTGGCGGCGACAAAGCACAAGTAGGAGCACCTTACGTTAAAGGCGCGACTGTGACTGCTAAAGTTTTAAAACAAGGATTAAACCGCAAACTCAAAGTTTTTACTTACAAAGCAAAAACAAAGAAAAAACGGATGCTCGGACACCGTCAACCATACACCGCTCTTGAAGTTCTTGAAATAAAGGGCTAAGAGTATGATTAAAGTTGTCGTTAAGAAGATTGACGAAGAAATCTTAAACGTTCGGATTAGTGGACACGCTTATAGCGGTGAACCTGGTCACGATCTCGTTTGTGCCGGCGTCAGTAGCGTTGTCTTCGGGATACTCAATAGTATTGAAGATATCGACACTAGCTTCCGCGTTAAAATTGGTGATGGTCTTGTGGAATTAACCCCACTCTACCGCCCATCAAATGAAAATAAGGTGATTCTCAAAGTCTTAATCACAAGTTTAAAAACAATCGAAGAAAATTACGGAAAGTATATCGCAATCCGTGAAGAAAGGGAGAAAAAAGTATGAAATTTATCTTAAATCTACAATTCTTTGCCAGTAAAAAAGGTGTTGGTTCGACAAGAAACGGACGGGACTCCGCTGGACGGCGTTTAGGTGCAAAACGGGCTGATGGCCAATTTGCAACTGCCGGTGCTATTTTATATCGTCAACGTGGTACAAAAATTTATCCAGGAGTAAACGCCATGCGGGGTAGTGATGACACCATCTTCGCCACCGTTTCTGGGATTGTCCGCTTTGAACGCTTAGGTAAAAGTCGTAAACGTGTAAGCGTTTATCCAGTCGCTGAATAAGAATTAAAAAATAATGACCATCTTAGACTACTACGATGGTCTTTTTTTATTACTTATAATAAAATAGATAAGAATAGAGGTAGATATGGCAAAAAAATTAGTGTCGATCGTTGTGCCCATGTACAACGAAGAACCAATGGTTCCCCATTTTTTAACAAAGATCGATGAGATCATAAAGATTAATAGTGGTTATACTTTTGAAGTTGTTGCAGTCAATGATGGAAGCCGCGATAAAACGCTTGATATCCTCTATGAAGCGCAATCAAAATACCCATTTTTAAAAGTCGTTAACCTCAGTCGTAATTTCGGTCATGAAGCAGCTGTTGCGGCGGGACTTAGTGTCGCCAAGGGGGACGCCATTATTCCGATTGACGCTGACTTACAAGATCCACCCGAACTCATTGCGCCAATGCTCGAACTTTTTGAAAAAGGGTTTGAAGTGGTGAATGCGCGCCGTGCTAGTCGGAAAGAAGATGCCTGGATCAAACGCTTCACCGCAAAGCAATTTTATAAAGTAATTGATAACTTAAGCGGCAAGGTCCGCATTCCTCAAAACGTCGGTCACTATCGCTTATTGAGTCGTCGCGTACTCAATGAAGTCATTAAGTTACCCGAAAGCAATCGCGTGTTCCGGGTTGAAGTTCCTTATGTTGGCTTTAAAACGGCAGAAGTTGCCTTTTCACGGCCAAAACGGGAACATGGTAAAACACATTACAATATGAAATCGATGATTGACTTAGCGATTAACTCGATTACCATTACGTCAACGAAACCGCTTAACTTTGTCTTTAAGTTTGCGATGCTCATCGGCATTATCGCTGGCCTTAGTTCTATTACCCAACTTGTCTTGTTCATTTTAGAAATGACAAGTGTTCTCGTGTTTCCATTTATCAATCACGGTTTATTCCTCGTGATTAATATCGCTTTGATTCTGACAACCGTGTTACTACTCAATTTAAGCCTTATTGCTATCTATCTCGCAAAAACGTTCAATGAAACGCAAAAACGACCATTTTTTGTCATTGAATCGGTAAAGGAAGTCCGCTAATGTTTGTCGATCAAGTTAAAATTAGTGTCAAAGCCGGGAACGGCGGAAACGGTATGGTCAGTTTCCGTCATGAAAAATACGTTCCTAAAGGCGGTCCTGATGGCGGCAATGGTGGCCGGGGTGGTTCCATCTATTTTGTTGCCACCCATAATATTTCAACCCTAAGTGATTTTCGCTTTGGCCTTAAAATTAAAGCTAATAACGGCGGCAATGGTGCGGTTAAAAACCAATATGGTCGGAGTGGTGAAGATCTTTATGTAAATGTCCCAGTCGGTACCGTCGTTTTTTTAGAACCAACACGCGAAGTAATTGCTGACTTTAAACATGTTGGCGAAACGATCTGTATCGCTAAAGGTGGCCGTGGTGGCCGCGGTAATACGGCTTTTAAAAGTAGTTTAAACCGTGTGCCTCGAATTGCGGAAAACGGCGTCCAGGGCGAAGAGTTTTCCTTAACTCTCGAACTTAAACTTTTAGCGGATATCGGCTTTATCGGTTTACCTAATGCAGGAAAATCTACCCTTCTTAGTGTGATTAGCGACGCCCGTCCCGCTATTGCCAGTTATCCTTTTACGACCCTTAATCCTGAACTAGGTGTCGTCAAGACCCCAAGTGGCCATAGTTTTGTAGCTAGTGACTTACCCGGTATTATTAAAGGCGCTCATTTAGGCAAAGGATTAGGCTTACGCTTTCTTCGTCACGCCCAAAGATGCCGTGCCCTCCTCTTTATCATTGACGGCGAAAATAGTCATGATTTCTATGCTGAATACAAATTGCTTCGGGAAGAAGTTAAAAATTATGGTTATGGCTTAGAAGATCGTCCTTTTATCGTCAGTGTTTCCAAGGAAGAAAGTCCTGAAGTCACGAAAAAGATCAAAGCGTTTGCTAAAAAGCTGAAAGATCATGATGTGATTGGTTTTAGTAGTTTATTAAATGAAAATATCGATACCCTTCTTAATGCGATTGATGAAACGATCTCGAACGCACCGCAAATTGAATTAGTCGATGAAACCGGGTCGAACCTTAAATATCGTGAATATGATTTAACCAAAGCGGCTGATCCTTCCGTGTTTACCATTACCAAAGAAGGTAAAAATGTCTACCGAGTGAGTGGTCCTGCTGTTGAAGAACGTTACGCTAAATATACCCTTAACAGTGAAGAGGCAGTCTTATCGCTTCTTAATTACCTCCGGGAGGTTGGGGTGGAAACCGCCCTTGAAAATGCTGGCATTAAAGATGGCGATACGGTCATTCTTGTTGACTTTGAATTTGAATATTATCGTTAGGAGGATGTATGGAAACCTTATCACAATACCTTCGTGTTATCACCCGCTATCTAAAACGAAAGGCTAAAGGCTTTAATGGTTATATTCTTGGCCTTAGCGGTGGCCTTGATAGTGCAGTTGTTGCCCGTCTTGCCCAAGACGCAGTTGGAGACCAACTTTTATGTGTGATTATTGATATTGATAGTCATCCCCAAGATTTAGAAGATGCCCGCGAACTATGCCGGGTCCACGGATTAAAGTATTTAGATATTAATTTAAGTGCCGAATATCATGCCCTTGTTGCTAATTTAGAACAACATGCCCCATTAAATGCATTAAGTAAGATTAACACCAAAGTCCGACTCCGGATGGTGACGTTATACGCCCTTGGACAAACCCACAGTAAACTCGTTTTAGGAACAGATAACTTAGATGAACTTTATACCGGATACTTTACCAAACATGGTGATGGCGCCGTTGATCTTTTTGTCATTAATTCACTGACAAAAGGTGAAGTGCGCGAAGCCGCTAAATTATTAGGGGTCACATCCGCTATTGTCAATAAAGTCCCAACCGCAGGATTATATCTTGGGCAAACCGATGAAAATGAGATGGGAATTACTTATCCTGAGCTTGATGCTTTCTTACTTGGTAAACCGGTGAGTGAACACGTCAAGACGCGCGCCCTTGCCCTTCACCGGATAAGTGCCCATAAGCGGGATAAGACACCACGACCACGAGCGTATCGGCGTGAAGAAAGATAAACTTACCCCAGCACTCTATGCGGGTCTTATTAGCGTCGTTCTCTTTGTTATATTATTAATTTTTATAAGGATGGTGAGTGCATGATTTATGGTTTAAAAGGCATTGTTTTCAAACAAACCGTCACTGAAATTATTTTAGATGTCAATCATGTTTTTTATGAAGTGAAAGTCCCCTCATTACCAGAAGTACCGCTTGGTTCCGAACTTTTTCTTTATACATATCAAGTCATTCGTGAAGATGACCAATATTTAATCGGTTTTGGGGATTTAAGCGAAAAAGAACTTTTTATCAAACTAATTAATGTCAATGGGATTGGCCCGAAAACCGCCCTTGGTATCTTAACTGCGACGACCCCGGATAAATTCTTTAACGCCATCACGACCGAAGATTTAGCCTATCTAAAAAAACTACCTGGTGTTGGCCCAAAAGGGGCAAGTCAAATGATTCTTGACTTAAAAGGAAAACTTGAGACCAACACGAACCGTGGTGAGAACCCTTATGAAGAAGAAGTCATCATCGGTTTAACGAATCTCGGCTTTAAAAAGGCAGAAATTACCAAAGTCATCAAAAAAGTATCAAGTAAATCATTAACGGCGAATGAACTCCTCAAACTTGCCCTTAATGAGTTACGGAGAGGTTAACCATGAGTCGCGTCGTCAGCAATCACGCGAGTGATAGTGAACGGACGATGGAAGTCACGCTTCGGCCGCAAACATTAAGTGAATATGTCGGCCAACAAGCGCTGAAACATAATCTTCATATTTTTATTCATGCCGCGAAAACCCGACATGAAGTACTCGATCATGTTTTGCTTTTTGGCCCACCTGGATTAGGAAAAACGACCCTCGCCCATATTATCGCCCATGAAATGGACGCCAATATTAAAGTCATTAATGGGCCAAGCATTGAAAAAGCAGGTGATCTTGCCGCGATTTTAACCGTCCTTGAAGCAGGTGATGTTTTGTTTATTGATGAAATTCATCGCCTTCCCCGTGTAGTTGAAGAAGTCCTTTATAGCGCGATGGAAGACTATAAATTACAAGTAATGATTAACATTGACGGTAATATCAAAAATCTTGAAGTCGATTTACCGCCCTTTACCCTCGTTGGTGCCACCACGCGGGCTGGGGATTTATCGAGTCCGTTACGAGCACGCTTTGGCATTAGTGAAAAAATCGATTACTATGAAGAGCAAGATATCTTTGATATCATCAAACGAACGAGTCGCGTGTTTAATTTAACGATTAGTGATAACGCCGCCCTTGAAATCGCGAAACGCAGTCGGCGGACCCCGCGGATTGCCAATCGCCTTTTTCGGCGGATTCGTGACTTTGCTACTTTTAGTGGACTAAATGTGATTGAAAAGGAATTATGTCTTGAAGCCCTCTCCCATTTACGGGTTGATCCACTTGGGCTTGATGATGTTGATATTGCCTATCTCTCCACCCTTATTGAACGCTTTAAAGGGGGACCCGTTGGCCTTGAAACATTAGCTAATGCGATTGGTGAAGAACTCACGAATTTGGAAGACGTCTATGAACCTTATTTACTGCAAATTGGGATGATTGACAAAACCCCTAGAGGCCGGGTAGCGAGTGAAAAAGCTTACGCTCATCTTAAGAAACCACGCCAAACTTCGCTATTTTAAGGAATCCGCCTTAAAATAAGGCCCACACTTTATTTTTGTTGTTAAAAATGTCATTTAATAGTATTCTATTAAAGCGATAAATGACATCGACTAATTTTTTATTATGATGGAGGACCACTTATGCGTCGACTAATTGCCTACCTAACCCTAACATTTACCATTATTATTGGGGCAGCCTTAAATACGATTACACCACTACGTAATCTCGTGACAAACCACGAATATCAAAGTGGCCGTGAATTTGTCTATCGCTTAAGCGATAAGGAAAATCCTGATAACGTCTTTACCGACTATACCGCGATTGATGAAGTGGCGAGTATGATGGATCGTCGGATGAAAAACTTCGGGGTCAGTGAATATAATATTGCCAAAGAAGGCACTAATATTATTCGTGCCTCCACCACCTTACAAAGTGATGAAGAATACAAACGGTTACAAGTTTACTTAAACTATAATGCTAACTTCACGATTCGCATTGGCGATGACGATAATACCGAAGCTCAACTAAGTGCTGAAGAAGTCTTTAAAGATGTTCGGGCCCGCGTTGAATATCGGGGTCCATACCCGTTTATCATTTTCCCACTGAGTAATCCTGAACTTTTTGAAACAAACATCGTTAAAGTGGCTGAATCCATTCAAAGCGAAAAAGGATCGGGTGAAGCGGCTGAAGGCGAAGATCGCCCAAGTTTAGTCAAAGAAGCCTCCATCGTCATGTGGAGTGACTTTGACCCTGATAAAGATAGCTACCTTGACCCTAAAGGCGATACTCAAGGCAAAATCTTCTTAACGTTTGATTTCCGCTCGATGTGGTGGAATGATGAAAAAACCGAAATTGGCGTTGCCAGTCCGCTTGAAGGTGCCCAAGAAGGTCAAACCGAATACACCACCGCCCAAATTAAAAAAGCAAGTGATACCGCCCGTTATATGGCAAACGTCTTTAACGCGGGGACCCTTGATTATAAAGTTGAATTCCTCTTTGCTAATAAATATACAAATCCAAGTGTTGAACCACTTATTAATTTAGGCAACCGCGATAACTTAGCCCTCAGTGCAACCTTATTTGCTGCGCTTATTACTTTCTTAGTGGTCCTTGTCATTGCTTTCGCAATCTATCGACTACCGATTATTAATGCCTTAAGTAGTGGTCTTTTGACGTTCTTAGGGACCGTCTTTATCTTTAACGCTATTCAAGTTGAACTTTCCACCAGTGCCTTAGTCGGTCTATTGATTGTGTCGCTTGTGAGCTTAATGAGTACGATTATCTATAGTGCGAAATTCCGTAATGAAGTCTACAAAGGACGGAGCATGAAAAAAGCCCATAATGAAGCGATCGCGCGCTCTTCATTTATGACCATTGATATGCTCGTGCTCTTACTCATTACCGGTGTCTTTACTTACTTCTTTGGTGGCGCGACGATGGCCGGCTTTGCCACGACCTTAATCTTTGGTAGTATTGTCATGCTTGTGAGTGTCTTACTCCACAACGCCCTGATTCTGCCGTTACTTGCCAATAATCGTTTATCGAGTACGACCTTTGGTTTCTACGGCATTAATGAAACGAAAGTACCTAACCCCTTGAAAGATGAAAAACAAACTTACTTCGGTCGCTTTGTTAATCACAAACCTGACGCCAAAGCAAAAGTGAATGTTTTAGCGCTTGGATCATTGTCCGTTGTCAGTGCCCTCTTACTATTAATCTTTGGGGCATTCACCCAAATTAATCCTTATAACATTATTAAATATAACGAAAACACCACTCGGGTTTATTTCCAAGTAAGTGAGAATAGTCCGATTACGGCACTTTCCCAAACGAATAACCCACTTCTTTTACTTTCATACATCGAAATCGATGGTGAAAATCTTGAAGTGATGACTAGAGACGGTAATCCTGTCACTGAAACCCATGTCTTTACTACTTTAGAAGAAGTTGGTGAAACAGAAATCGAGGTCACTTACACGTTCTATGTCTATGACCTTGTTGGTAACTATGATGGCAACGAAGCGGTCACTTATAAAACGGCCGAAAACGAATCGATGCGCGCAGGCACTTTAACCCAAGCGCTTGAAGAAATCGTCAAACTCCGCGATGATAACGCCACCGTCTCCTTCAATGATGTCCGTAAAGTAGCCTTAACCCCACACTTCGGCCGCATTGCATGGGTCGCCCTCGTGAGTTTAGCCGTCATGGCCCTATATCTCGCCATTCGCTTCGGTATTACACGCGGTGTCACCACCTTTATTGAAGGTTTTGTCAGTGCCGCCCTTGTCTTCCTCTTCTTTATGGTCGCTCGCTTAGCAATTCCGCCACTGGCCACCATGGGTGCCTTTGTCGCGATTCTCTTTGTTGGCTTTCTCAATGTCCTTATCTTTACAAACACACGTGACGTTGAGAAAGATCAAAGCGTGAAAAACTTAACCATCCGCGAACGCTTTGACTTAGGTCACCGCTATAGCTTAAGTGCCCTTTATGTCTTTGTCTTAATCTTCAGCTTAGCCTTTGTCGTCTTTACCTTACTTGGACCAATTGCCGTTAGCAGTGTCTATCTGGCCGGCCTTGTTGCCGTGCTCGTGACGCTTCTCGTCGTCTCAAAATTCAATACCCTCCTCTTAAGTACAACCTTAAACTTATTCTCCTTGATGCCACGTCGCCGGAAAGAAATCAAATTATCGAAAGAACAAAGAACGTCGATCAAGAGTAAGTCAGGCGAACCTGAAGAAGCGATCTTTATCGGCATTAACGACTAATCTTAATTACATTCAAAGAAAAAGTACTATCCTTGTGATAGTATTTTTTTATGGATTCATTTCTTTTAAAACTATTAAATTATCTCGAACTAACCCCAGAAGACTATGATAAGTTACGGGCTCCAGTCACCGTCGGTGATCTTCCCGATGTCAGCGCTTTTTCTTCTTATTTTGACTTTATCGCCCGTGTTGAAGTAGCGATAACGCGTGATGAAGAAGTCTTAATATATGGCGATTATGACGCTGACGGGATTTTGGCAACAAGCATCCTAAAGTATGCCTTTATGAAGCGCGGCAAAAAAGTGAGTACGATGATTCCGAGTCGCTATAAGGATGGCTACGGCATTAATCGCAAAATCGTCGAAAAACTTATTAAACGCGATATCCACCTCATTATCACGGTCGATAATGGTGTCAGTCAACATGAAGCGATTGCTTTAGCACGAGCGAACGGGATCGATGTCTTGGTCAGTGATCACCATGAAATTGGCGCGACACGCCCGAACGCAAACGCGATTCTCCATCCACTTTTATCAACCTTACCATCAATCAATAGTTGCGGGGCCTATATGGCGTTAGTCATTAGTTATGGAATACTTGGCTATTATGATGATTACCTCGTAACTCTTGCTGCGATTGCGACGATTGCGGATATGATGCCGCTTGTGGGCCGTAATCGCACTTTAGTACGGTTGGGCATTGAAAACGTTAATCAAAAACAATATTTTCCGCTCGTCCGCCTTAGTGACGGCAACTATTTTGACGAAAACACCTTTGGGATGCGTATCGCACCCCGAATTAATGCATTAGGTCGCCTTAGCCAAAATTATGAAGCGAATATATTAGTAGAGTATTTTACAACTGATGACCCGAAACGAATTTACGAAATCGCCGCTTATGTCGAGCGGGTCTATGAAGAACGCAAGAAAATGAGTAAAGCCAGTGACTTAACCCCTGAAGAAATGGAACATCCCGCGATTGTCCTCATCAGTGATGAACTTGAAGGGGTGCTCGGGCTATTAGCACAAAGTTATGTTCAAACCTTTAATAAACCATCGATTGTCTTTACCGAAAGTAGTGAAAATCCTACCTTATTAAAAGGAAGTGCAAGAAGTAGTCACGGTTTTAACGTTGTTGAAGCCTTTGCGGCCCTTAAACCGCTCATTATTGCGAGTGGGGGTCATCCTGAAGCTGGCGGTCTCACGATTAAACGCGATGATTTTAGTGCCTTTAAGCACGCCTTTAATGGCCTTGCGGAAGCAAATCCCTTAGTCGCGAAAGAAGAGAAATATTTTGAGGTTACCTTTGACGAAATTAATGTCAAAAACTACGAAATTATTAATGAATTAGCCCCTTTTGGCTTTAAATGGCCTTCCCCAAAACTCAGTGTTTTAGTGAATAATCCAGGTATTTTAAAGACTTCAAGAGACGGAAAACATATTATTTCACCACTTGAATCCGGCGTTAAATTAGTCGGATTTAGTCTTGGCGAGGAGATCAAAAACTTAAAAATATGCACGCTTTATGGCCATTTTTCAAAAAGTATCTTTAACGGTAAACCGAATATTGATTTTAGAATTAGCATACTTAAATAATATTCTTCCTAAATTCAATTGATAAGTCAATTATTTTTTGCATCCATCTATGGATATGATATTATTAATGTGTAGTAGAAAAAAGGAGGAAATAATGAAAAAAAGAAATTTACTTTTACTACCGCTTTTTGCATTATTGATCGCCGGTTGTAAACCAGCCGCGTCAAGTGAAGAGCCGTCAACCACAAGTGCCCCACCTGTAACCACAAGTGAGCCAGTTGTGACGAGTGAACCACCTGTCACCACAAGTGAACCAGTTGTGACAACTGAAGAACCAAGTGTGACGAGTGAAGAAGATGAAGAAAGCTTACCAAGCGTTCCCGTCTCCGAAGTACCAGCCGCTGTCGTGGCAACAATTGCTGAATTACGTGGGATGACCAACGGATCAACAGCAACCGAAGCACAAAAAGAAGTCAAGTACCAAGTCACTGGTACCGTTACCTCAGTAGAACGTAGCGCAAACATCTCTGGCGTTGGTCCAGGTTGGAACCTCACCATCCAAACAGGTGGCGATGCCATTATGCTTTACGGGATTACTGAAGCTGATTACGCTGCTAAATGGTCGGCCGTGAAAGTTGGCGATTTATTAACCGCTACTGGTCACTTAGCCCCATATGGTGGTCTTCATGAACTTGGCCGCGTTGATTACGTTAGCCACGTTGCTGGAACCCCAGTTGTCCCAGAAGTCTTGACGGATATCTCACAAGCTGCATTAGTTGGTAAAGATTCCAAATTAGTCACGATTGAAGGACTTAAACTCCATGGCGTTCGCTCCTTATATGCTTATATGGGTGCAACCCGTGCCGAAATTAGTGTCAACTTAGACCTCCGTAAAGGTGATGTCGCGATTGGCACTTACATGCACTATAATATTCCAATGGCTCAAGCCGAAGCAGTTGTTGCTTTACTTGAAACCGTTACCTCCAATTCGACCATCAAATGGACAGGAATCTTAACCATCGGTCAAGGTGCCTTCCAAATGGCCAATGCGAGAGTTGAAGAATGGGACATCGACCTCGGTGAACCAGTCGTCTTAAGTGGTTTAAGCTTTGCTGACGCCACCAAAGAACTCGCCCATGATGAAGTCTATTCACCAAAACTCGTCGTCACCCCATTTGACGCAGATGTCACCGGTTTAGTTTGGGCCTCAAGTGCCCCAGCCGTTGCAACTGTTGATCAAGAAGGTAAAGTGACCCCAGTTGGCCCTGGCACAACTGATATTACCGCAACCCTTGGCGCAATCGAAGCCAAAGTTGTCGTTACAGTCAAAGCAGCCCCTGTTGGTGATCCAACCGAATTCGTTGTCAAACCAGTTAGAGATACTCTGGCAACTGATAAAAATGCTGAACTTACAAGCCCAGAACTTGTTGCAAAACATATTTCAGGCTTACCAGTTGGCACAACTGTAACCGCTTCTAAAGTCTATGTTGGCGTTGGCGGTGGATCAAGTAGTACTGATAGCATGCCTGATACTTATACCGTTATTAAATTTGGTACAAGCAGTGTTGTTGGTAATATGACCATTACATTACCAGCGGAAAAACTAATCGAAAGTGTTACCGTTAAAGGCCGTGGTTGGAATACAGATGTTGCTGCCCTCGCAATCAACACTGTCAGCAAAGACTTCACCAACCCAGTCGCAACAAACAAAGAAGATATTCGTACTTTTGAATATGCTTTACCATCAGCTACGAACGTTCTGGAATTTGTTTCAACCAAACGTGTTATCTTAACCGAAATTACTTTAACTTTAAAAGTTGAAGAAGTTGAACCACCAGTTGGTCCAGTCGAAAACTTCGCCAGCTTACCAGTTGGACATACTTCAATCGCTGACATCGTTGCTGCTCCAGTCGTTGGAAACTCATATACCACACGTGGTGTTATTCTTGGAACCAATGGTGGTGCATTCTACATGCAAGACCCATTATCAGGTGCTTCACTTGGTGGGTTTGGTTTAACAAATGAACAAAAACCATTACTTAAACCAGGAACTGTTATTGATGTGACCGGTTTATATGCGGTTAACAACAATGGTGGTCAACTTGCTACCTTATCTGCACTTAGTGTCGTTGCTGAAGAAAACCTCAGCAAAGTCACCCCAGCAATCGCTTCAAGCGCTGCTGAATTCGCTGCGATGAAGGCCGAAACCGACCTTAAAAAACATGCCCGCTTAGTTAAACTTGTTGGCGTCAAAGTAGTCGGCGTTGAAGTTGGTGGTACAAACAGATTTACCGTTGATTTAGGCGGTGAAACTGCTGTTATCGCTGTTAATTTTATGGATTCAATGGATGCTATTCAAAAGAATAGACCAGAAATTAAAGCACTCGTTACCGAACTCTTAGCGAATGAAACACTCGTTGATGTGTATGCCATTCAACAAGCGACCTCAACTGCTGGAACATGGTCATTCTCACTTGGAACTATCGATTATATCGTCGTTCCAGTTGCTTAATCCATCTTTCTACTAATAATTTCAAATAAAGATTAGACCCGAGGTCATCCCTTGGGTCTTTTCTTTTGAATAGGACATTTTCTATGGCTAGGGAATTATGTGCATTATTTGATATAATAATGAGTAGGTTACAAGAATATGGCAGAAATTAAAGAGACAAATCTTCCGTTACCAGTCATCCACGCATGGCAAGATGTGAAAGACATCTTTTTCATCTATATTACAAATGTAAATGATCGTGAAAATATCGAAAAAGCGTATGAATTTGCACGGCAAAAACATGAGGGTCAATTTCGAAAAAGCGGATTACCTTATATTCATCACTTAATTGAAGTGGCTTTTATCTTAAGCGAACTCCAAGCTGGTCCAAGCACCATTGTTGCGGGTCTTTTACATGACGTCGTCGAAGATACCGATGTAACGATTGAAGAAATTCAAACCCGTTGGGGCAAAGATGTGGCGATGATTGTTGATAGCGTGACGAAGATTCAACGCCTTAAACTATCCAAAAAAGGCGATGACTCCTCATTTCTTTATGAAGATCACCGCAAGATTTTTCTCGGCATGGCAAAAGATATTCGTGTCATTATTATTAAACTCGCGGATCGCCTTCATAATTTACGGACCCTCTATTATTTAAAACCTGAACGTCAACTCGCCATTGCGAATGAAACCATGGCCGTCTATGCTCCCATCGCAGGTCGTTTAGGGATGGGAAAGATTAAGGCCGAAATGGAAGACCTTAGTCTCAAATATATTGAACCTGAGGCTTATAAACATGTCTTAGAACTCGTTGAACAAAAATCCCCAAACTTACAACGGGCCTTGACCGAAGTAAGCAAACGTATCGCCGATATTCTTTTTAAGAATAACATCAAGTTTGAAATGAAGTTTCGCGTCAAATCAATCTATTCTGTCTATAAGAAAATGAAAGAAAAAGATAATGATTTCGACAAGATTTATGATTTAATGGCCTTACGGATCATCACCGGGACCGAACTAAATTGTTATGAAATCCTCGGCCTCATTCACGCCACTTATAAACCGGTTACCGGACGTTTTAAAGATTATATCGCCATGCCGAAAAGCAACATGTATCAAAGTTTACATACCACTATCTTTAGTGGCGACGGAAATGCGCTTGAAGTCCAAATTCGAACCCTCGAGATGGATCGCATTGCCGATTCGGGGGTTGCTGCGCACTGGGCCTATAAAGAAGGCACCAACTATAATCCAGAAAAAGAACAACGTGAAATTGAAAATAAACTTCACTGGCTCCGCGATTTTGTCGGAATCAGTTATCAAACGGGCGATAACGCCAAAGAATACATGGATACTTTAACCAAGGAAATCTTTGAAACGAGCGTTTATGTTTTTACCCCGAAGGGGAATGTGATTGAATTACCAAGTGGGGCCACCCCGCTAGATTTTGCCTATAAAATTCACACCAAAGTGGGCGATAGCGCGGTTGGCGCACTCGTAAACGATAAACTCGTGGCGATGAATACCCCACTTAAAACAGGCGATATATGTGAAATTAGAACAAGTAAGACGGCGACGGGACCAACGGAAACTTGGCTCAACATTGCAACCACTAATAGTGCGCGTAATCATATTCGAAAAGTACTTGGCCGTAAGAACCAATTATTAACGCGTGATGAAAATATTGAAAAGGGCCGTCTTTCCCTAAATGACGCCTTTAAAGAACGAGGCTTTGCCGAGCATGAAGTCGAACCTTACGTCAATAAACCAGCGATTTTAAAACACTTTGAAGTAGACGATTATAATGAGCTCTTGCTGCTTGTTTATTCGCGTAACATTACCCCGAGTACCATTCTCGACTATTTAAAACTTGATCGCCGTGACCATATTGGAAAGATCTTAGCCAAAGGTCGGAAAGTCGAAGATGCGAAAAATCCGGTAATTGTTCCCGGTGCAGGTACGGTCGCGGTCACCCTCGGAAATTGCTGTACACCGATTCCGGGTGATGAAATTGTCGGCTATATCACCAAAGGTAAAGGCATTACCGTCCACCGTATTACATGCCCTAATATTATGAATGTCATGGATCGCACGGTTGAAGTGGAGTGGAACCCACATAGTGTCACTAAACTGTATCCCCTTGATTTATCGGTTAAATGTCTCGACCGCGAAAATCTGTTAGTCGATGTGATGAATGCCTTAAGTCAAGCAAAGGTAAGTCTTAGTAAAATCAAAGCTACCTACCATCCAACGACGAGAACTAGTGTGATTGATATCACGATTTTGATTGCGGATATTAGTCAGCTAAGCAGTGTCCAAAATATTATCGGTCAAGTCGAGTCAGTTTATAAAATTGAGCGTGTTTTCCATTAAAAATAACTTAATAGTATTTATTTAGTAGTTTTTAAGTTTATAATTAGTTATTTTGATAAAGGGATTACATTGACTAACGCTTTGTTTTAATTTATAATTAAAGGGTCGATGAAGTGGATTTAATGATTGCTCAAGGCCAGAGACTAGTTGGTTGGTGAAAAACTAGCGAAAGCAAACCTTAAGGACGCCACGGAGACATGTCTTTAATCCATAAGAAGACCGGCTACACCGTTACCGTAATGAAGATGCGTTATAACAATAAACGAAGTAAGGTGGTACCGCGGAGCAATCCGTCCTTATACTACCTTTTTTTATTTCAAGGAGGAATAATAGATGGCTATGATTAGCAGCCCCAAAGGCACCCACGATATTTTAGGAGATGAAGCACGCGGCTATTCCCATATTATCAACGTGTGTGAAGAAGTCGCCACCCTTTACGGATACAGCCCGATCCAAACCCCAATCTTTGAGGCAAACGAACTCTTTGCCCGTGGGGTTGGTGATGCGACCGACATTGTTCGCAAAGAAATGTATGTTTTTAAAGATAAAGGCGATCGCTTAAATGCGCTTCGGCCAGAAGGAACAGCGGGCGTAATGCGTAGCATTATCGCCAACAAGCTTCATGCCACAAATGATTTACCGCTACGCTATTTTTATAGTGGTCCCATGTTCCGCTATGAACGGCCCCAACTTGGCCGCTATCGTCAATTTCACCAATTTGGCGTTGAAAGCGTTGGTGTTACGACTGTTTATGACGATCTTGAAGTCATTCTTTTAGCCATTCACGCCCTCCAAGCCCTCGGGTTTGAGCAAATCACGACGCGAATTAATAGTCTAAGTAGTCGCGAAACCCGAGAAAAGTATAAAGAAGCACTTAAAGGCTTCTACGCCGGACATCTCGAACATGTTTGCGATGACTGTAAAGTGCGCTATGAACAAAACCCCCTTCGGATGTTAGACTGTAAAGTTCCCGAAGACGTTGCCCTCAGTAAAAAAGCACCGCGCATTAGTGATTTCTTAACCGAAAAGGATCAAAAAGATCTTGATTTTATTAAAAATGCCCTTTTAGGATTCAACATTGAAACAGAAATCGATACCAGTCTGGTGCGTGGCCTTGATTATTACTCAGGTATTATTTTTGAATTTGAATATGTACCAGCAAGTGGTAAAAACTATGGCGCCATCGGCGGCGGCGGTCGATATGATAAACTCATCTCCGATTTAGGTGGGCCTGCTTTAGAAGGCGTTGGCTTTGCTTTCGGTTTAGAACGGCTTTATCATATCCTCCACGAAGAAGGAAAACTCGATCATGTCAAAGTAACCGATGACCTTTATATCATCAGCGTTGGAGAAACCGCTCGTTATGATGCTTTTACCCTCTTAACAAGTTTACGGACGAATGGCGTCAGGGCAATTACCAACTTTAGTGATAAATCCTTTAAATCATTATTCAAAATTGCGGAAAGTCGGGGTGCGAAGTATGCGCTCATTATTGGCGAGAATGAAGTGAATAATCAAGTTGTCAGTGTCCGAAATCTAGAAACACAAGAGCAATCCGAAGTGAAATATCAAGATATTACGCATCATGTTCTTGATTTACTTGGATTCCATCACCACGATCACGGTCACGACCATGACCACGATGGCTGCGGTTGCAACCATGATCATCATGATGAAGATGGTCATGATTGTTGCTGTCAAGATGGCGAATGCGCCTGTGAAAATGGTCAATGTGATTGCGATTGCGAAAACAAAGACCAAAAGTGCAACTGCTCATGTGGTTGTGAAAATTGTGCCGACTGTGCCTGTCCAGATGAAGATTGCGACTGTAACTGTGGCCAAAAGAAAGAACGTCCGATTAAAGATGACGACTGCGGCTGCGGTGGATGTGGCTGTAAATAATAAAAGAAATTGTAGGTATTAACATGTATCGTAGTATTGAAAACGGAAAAATTAGTGAACGGATTGTCGGTGAAAGTGTCAAAATCATCGGCTGGATCGCAAAAAAACGTGATTTAGGTGGTCTAACCTTTATTGACTTGCGGGATCGAAGCGGCATTGTGCAAGTGCTCATTAACGAAAATATTGAACGTCCCGAAATGCGCAATGAATATGTCATTCAAGTCGAAGGCATTGTAAGTTTAAAAGCAGTTCCAAATCCGGCCTTGAAGACCGGCAAAGTCGAAGTTGTCGCCACAAAGGTGACCCTAATTAATAAAGCGAAAAATCCCCCGCTTATTATTGCGGATGAAACGGATGCCCTCGAAGACGTCCGCCTTAAATATCGTTATTTAGATTTAAGACGGCCAACGCTTCAAAATAAATTAATGATGCGCGCCAAAATCACAAAAGCAACCCGTGCTTTTCTTGATGATGAAGACTTTATTGAAATTGAAACCCCTATTTTAACCAAAAGTACCCCCGGCGGTGCGCGTGATTACTTAGTGCCAAGTCGTTTAAACCCTGGTACTTTTTATGCATTAGCCCAATCCCCACAAATTTATAAACAACTCTTAATGATTGGTGGTTTTGAAAAGTATTACCAAATCGCTCGTTGCTTTCGCGATGAAGATCTGCGTAGTGATCGCCAACCAGACTTTACCCAAATTGATATTGAAACGAGTTTTCTCACTTATGAAGAAGTACTCGCCCTTAATGAACGCCTCTTAGCCCGCATCTTCAAAGATGTCGTTGGCTATGAATTAAAACTTCCGATTCCGCGACTTAGTTATAAAGACGCCATGGAAACCTATGGCAGTGATAAACCCGACATTCGCTTTGAACTCAAAATTATGGATGTTAAAGGTCTTTCATATGATTCCTTTATCCATGGCAAAGAAGCGGTTAAAGGTATAAAAATAAGTGATCCGACGAATAAACTCAGCCGGAAAGTGACCGATGAACTTAATCTAATTGCCAAACGCTACGGCTTAGCTTTCTTCGGCTTACTTAAATATGATGGCCTTCATTTAACAGGAAGTTTGGCTAAGAATATTGCAAACCACGATCAATTCATTAAAGATTTAGGCCTTGTTAAAGATGATGTCCTCTTCCTTGGCTTTGATGCCCCAACGGCGCGTATTCTGAGTGCCCTTGGCTCATTACGGAATGAACTTGGAAAACTCTTTAATCTCATTAACAAAGAAAAATTTGGCGTCTTATGGGTCGATTCCTTCCCCTTATTCGGTTATGATCCTGAAACGAAAAAATATGTGAGTGAACATCACCCATTTACCCAACCCGTAACCAGTGATATTCCCAAACTTTGGACCAAACCAGAAGAAGTCATTAGTTACGCCTATGATATCGTCATTAATGGCTATGAAGCAGGCGGCGGTAGTATGCGGATTTATGATCAAGATATTCAAAACCGGATTTTTGAAATTCTTGGCCTTTCTCCAAAAGAAATCGAATACTTATTTGGATTCTTCATTGAAGCCTTAAAATACGGCACCCCACCGCATGGTGGTTTAGCCTTTGGATTAGACCGCTTAACGATGGTTTTAAGTGGGACTGATGACATACGTGACGTCATTGCCTTCCCGAAAAACCTGAAGGGGGCAAGCTTAATGAGTGAAGAACCCTCCAACGTTAGCCCCTACCAATTAGATGAATTATATATTAAACTAAATAAAGGAAGTGAGGAATAGAATATGTTGTTTAGTAAACGTAATAATGTCGATGCCTTAAGCATTGCCGCGATTCGTGCGACCGTCATTGACGTCACGAATATGGCGAACTCGGGCCACCCTGGGATGGCGATTGGCAGTGCGCCGCTTGTTTATAATCTTTATAAGAATCATTTGAAAATCGATCCCCGTAATCCAAACTGGATTGCCCGCGACCGCTTTGTGTTAAGTGCTGGTCATGCGAGTGCGCTCCTTTACACCATTCTTCACTTAGCCGGTTATGCCGTCAATATTGATGATCTTAAAGCCTTTCGGCAATTAAATAGTATTACCCCAGGACACCCAGAATATAAAATGACGGCTGGGGTCGACGCGACCACTGGACCTTTAGGTCAAGGACTCGCTAATGCCGTGGGGATGGCTTTAGCGGAAGCCTCCCTCGTTGCCCGCCACAATAAATACGCTCATCTTTTAAGCCATTATACGTATGCGCTGGTCGGTGATGGCTGTTTACAAGAAGGGATTAGCCAAGAAGCCATCTCTTTTGCGGGCCACCAAAAATTAAATAAACTCATCGTGTTTTATGATGCGAACGAAGTCACGCTTGATGGGCCACTTAGTGATTCCTTTAGTGAAAATGTTGCCCTCCGCTTTAAAGCCAGTGAATGGAACGTTTTAAAAGTCGCTAACGGCAATAACTTAAAGCAAATCGATAAAGCCATTCGAAAAGCGAAAAGAAGTGATAAGCCAACCTTAATCATTATGAAGACGATTATTGGTCAAGGTAGCCGTCAACAAGGTACCCACAAGGTCCATGGCGCCCCCCTTGGAGAACTCGATGGCACCTTTGCTAAAGGCACCTACCTTTATCCAAATGCCCCATTTGAAATTCCGCTCCCAGTTTACGAAGGAATTCGCAATAATATCGCCAAAAATGGTGCGAAAGCCCATGAATTATGGCAAAAAGCTTACACCCATCTTGAAGCGGATGCCAGTGTTGAAGGCGAAGATCTTAAAATTGCTTTAAGTGATGATACCGCCGGCATCTTATCGAAAGTTAACTTAAACTTCGATGCCGAACTAAGCGAAGCCACCCGCACAACGAGCGGGAATACCTTAGCCGCCTTTAATCGTCACCTCCCACACTTAATGGGTGGAAGTGCTGACGTCGCCAGTAGCGTGATGACGACGATTAATGGCGAAACCAACTTTACAGCTAAAAACCGTAAGGGTCGTAATATTAACTTTGGCATTCGTGAATTTGCGATGGGCGCAATGAGTAATGGGATGCTCCTTCATGGCGGAATCCGTCCTTATGTTGGTACTTTCTTAATCTTTAGTGATTATTTGAAAAACTCGATTCGGCTTGCAGCCTTAAGTCATTTACCAAATATCTATTTATTTAGTCATGACTCGGTCCATCTCGGCGAAGACGGACCAACCCACCAACCAATCGAACAACTCGCGATGCTTCGTGCTACCCCAAATGTTGATGTCTGGCGGCCCGCAGATGCCCGCGAAACCTTTGTGGCTTGGAAAGTTGCCCTTGAAAGCAAAGAACGGCCAAACGTCTTAGCCTTAAGTCGGCAAAAATTACCAATCCTTGCTGGCAGTCAAGAAGAGGGTATTCGCAAGGGCGGTTATGTCGTGAGCAGTGAAAACAAAAAGAAAAAGCTTGATTTTATTGTGATTGCGACCGGAAGTGAAGTCAACATGGCCGTCAAAGCCCAAAACACCTTAGCGATGAAAGGCTTTAACGTCCGCGTGGTCTCAATGCCATCTATTGATGTTTTTAGACGGCAAGAAGCTTCCTACCGTGACGAAGTCTTATCCTTACCAAAAACCCACCGGATCGCGGTTGAGATCTTATCGAGCCAAGGTTGGCATGAATGGGCTGATCACACCATGTGTTTAGACCGTTTTGGTTATAGTGCGCCACAAAAAGATATCTTAGCGCATCTCAACTACAACCAAGAAACGCTCGCCCGGTTAGTGGAAAAAGTGCTTGATCCTAAAAGTGCTAAAGCGAATGATCCTGTTTATTCGGGAGCAGAAGTAAGTCCTTTACCGCCTGTTATCACCGCCCTCAATGAGGAAGTGCCTGGCGAAGACAAAGTAGCGACCGCTTTAAACCTTAAAGTCGAAGAAGTCGCGGCTGAAGTTAAAGGTACTGACGAAAAACCTGTCAAAAAGACAAAGAAATAAGCGAACGCTTGTAAAATAAGAAAGATGGATGGTGATATCCATCTTTTTTTATCCCTTCTCCCCTTGATAAATAATTAAAGAAAGGCAACATCTAAGATTGATTAAAGCGTCACTTTTCGCTATAATAGGGACGAGGTAATTTATGGCAGAATATGTATACATTCAAAATTACAATAAACAAGGAACGATGGGGATTTCTCATCAAGTTTTTGATCAAATTGCAGAAATTGCCACGAATGAAGTGGCCGGCGCAACTGTGTCTCGTCGCAAAAATCGTTATTCGTTATATAAGCCCGTTCAATGCACGATCCGTAATGGCATGGTGACCGTTAAAATTTCACTGAAAGTCAATGCGAACACCAATGTCAAAGAAGTCGCCCGCGAAGTCCAAGAAAACGTCGCTAACTCCTTGAGCCAAATGACAGAGCTCATACCTTTTAATATTAATATTGAAGTCATTGATATCGGTTAATTTTAATGAAAAAACAAGCGAAAGTACGACATATTAAGCACAATATTTATCGTTATCTAACGCTTTTTTTGTTTATTCCCTTACTAGTCAATTTAATTGGGAACTTTATTGGGATTAGTGGTCACTTTACCTATTACCACTTTGGGTATAACGCGATTGCCATTGCATCACGCTATATCGAAAACACGATTTTAAATATCGGCTGGCGGATTTTCCTCTTAGGAATGACGACCGTCCTTAGTAGTGGCTTGATGTACGGACTTTACGTCGCAGCTCGGAAAGGCTATGTTTTTGCCTTGGTGATCGGGGTTCTCCTTTATATCGCCGATGCCTTTTTATCCTTAAGCCCACTTTACTTTGAATCAACACAAGGCGTGATGATCACAAACTTTATCCATTTAGTGATGTTTGCCATGCTTTTCATGATGATTTTGTTATACTTACTTATCAATCCCGAAAGGCGGAAAAGTTATGATTACGCGTAACCAAAGTCATGAGATTGCCGTACAAGCCTTATACGCAATGCTCATTAATATTAAAAATGGCCAAACCTTCGAATTTAGTGACATGATCGCTAATATTAGCGAATATCCTTACAGTGAACTCCCCATCTTTTTAAAAGAAACACTCCTCAATTCACTGAAGCACTATGATGATATTATTCTCGCGCTTGCGCCGTATTTAAGAGATTGGAAATTCTCCCGCCTGAACTTAGTGACCCAAGCGATCTTAATTTATAGTTACGCTCATTATTTCTATATTGGCAATGTCAGTAAAGCCGTCGTCATTAACGTCGCGGTCAAGCTCTCAAAACTTTATACCCCCGATGAAGACTATAAATTTATTAATGCCGTACTGGACGGGGTCTTAAAGCATGCGTGAAATTTTAACGATTAGTAAACTTAATAACTACGTTAAAAACTTGATTCAAGACGATCCTTATTTAAGTTATGTTGAAGTTCGGGGCGAAATCATCAACCTCAAACGTTACGCCACGGCCATCTATTTCACCCTTAAAGAGGGCGACACAGCCCGACTAAGTGCTGTGTCTTTTAATATTAAGGCGTTTCCAAGCACCCTTAAAGAGGGTGATGAAGTTGTCGCCAGTGGCCGCATCAGTGTTTACGAAAAAAGCGGGACCTATCAAATTATTTGTCATGATGTCAGTTATTATGGCCTCGGTGCGAAATTGATGGCCCTCCAAGCCCTTAAAGTAAAACTCGAAAAGACCGGGATCTTTAGTGCCGATAAAAAACGTAAAATTCCGCGGTTCCCAAAAACAATTGGCATTATTACCCCCAAAGATAGCGCGGCCCAAAGTGATATCATCACCAATATCAATCGTCGTTATCCGTTAGCAACTTTAAAGATTATAAATGCGACCTTCCAAGGTGATAGTGCGCCGCTTTCACTCATTAAAGCTTTTAAAACGCTCAATGAAACAAACATTGATGTGATGATTATGGCGCGGGGCGGTGGCAGTAGTGATGATTTGTGGGCTTTTAATGATGAAGCGCTCGTCCTCGCCCTAAGTGAACGTAAGGTGCCGCTTATTAGTGCGATTGGCCATGAAATTGATACCACCCTCGTCGATTATATCGCTGACTTAAGAGCGAGCACGCCGACGGCCGCCGCTGAACTAAGTGTCCCCGATCAAAATGAACTTCGCCAAGATCTCGCAAATGTCGAAATAAGGCTTCAAAACGCGATTTTAAGCAAATATGACCTTTTACACACTTCGCTCGTTAATTTAACCAAGCGCCCTGTTTTAATCAATTTTAATGAGATTATTAAAACCATTGAAACAAGTCTCTTATCATTGCGAACCAAATTAGGAGCCTATAGCGCTAAAATCATCAATCAAAGTGAGTTATTAGTCCGGAGTCAAAGTGAAAGACTTCAACACGTCACGATCAATCGCTTGAACCGACAAGGGGAAGATATCACCTACTTAAGCGCCAAATTACTGACCCTAAATCCGAAAAATGTCCTGGAACGTGGGTATGCCTTCATTACGAGAGATCAGGCAGTCATTAAAAACGCAAAAGAATTAAAAACAAAAGATATCATTAAAATTCAATTTAGTGATGGCAGCGTAAAAGCGGAAGTCCTCGAAGGAGAAGAATATGAATAAAGTATTATCATTTGAAGAGAAGTTAAGTCGCCTCAGTGTGATTGTGAGTGAACTTGAAAGCGGGAAATTAAGTCTTGATGCAAGTTTAGCTCTTTTTGAAGAAGGCAATCGCTTAAGTAAAGAACTTGCCACCGAACTAAACAATGCGAAAGTAAAAATCGAAGAATTACAGTCAAAATAACCCGTTAGCAAGTTATTAGTTTTTATTTAGTTCTATTTTAGTAGTTTTTAAGTTTTAACAATTGTAATGAATCAAGCTTACTTATTCCTTTGTATTTAAAAGTAGGGTCATGTAATAGGTTTTCTTATTATGTAAACTAAACCCTTGAGGTATAATGATTCTATGAGCAGAATAATATTACATATTGATTTAAATGCCTTCTTTGCTGCGTGCGAGGTTATTCGTGATCCGTCTTTAAAAGGCAAACCGATGATTGTTGGTGGCGGTGGCCGACGTGGGATTGTAAGTACCGCGAGTTATGAAGCCCGGAAACTCGGCATTCATAGCGCCATGCCAACCTACAAAGCGGTTAAACTATGTCCTGAACTCATCATTATCGAACCCGATTTTAAACTATATCATCACTATTCCTCTCTATTTTTCAATTATATAAAAGAACACGT
>Ga0265293_10001892_pt1 | contig 44046 bp, 39 predicted proteins | sample Munlanlewell138R_FD_192505 | JGI IMG/M metagenome (GOLD analysis project Ga0265293, IMG submission 192505) | Leachate microbial communities from a municipal landfill in Southern Ontario, Canada - Leachate well 138R | ecosystem: Engineered > Solid waste > Landfill > Unclassified | place: Canada... | reverse complement strand
GAAGTATATTGGCAAAAACCACGGCCGGGCTACGCCGGCCCGGTCATCCAACTGGCGGCATAAAAACCATGAAGGCTTTCCACCTTATTTTCGCCGCCAACCTGTCCGAACAACTGGGGCCACCTCTGTAGAGCTGCTCAAAGACATAGAGGAACTGCTCGAGCCCACGGGAATTAATGGCTTCAGAGAAGCTGCTTTTCTTGATTCCGTCAGGAGGTGCAATATATTGCCGGGCAAAGTCGTTTTCTTGAAGTTCCTGAATAAGCTCTTGAGCAGACACATGGTCCTCCAGATGGTAATAAACGAGTGCTTTAAGATGATGCTCAAAATCCATTTGCAGGGGCCTGTTCCCTCGAGACGTTAGTGGTGGTGTGTTTGGGAGTATTAATTGAACCGGTTTCCATAATTTTGTAAATGATGGTATGAGATATTTTCCTCTACGGCGAACGATGCGTAACATTTCGTAACCTCCTGTAATAATAGGGTCTTTTACGAAATGCGCGTTACGCCTTTCATGGAAATGTCAAGTAAAAAATGCTCCCAATAGCTTGATTTTTAACAAAATATTGCAGAAGATTATGTGCAATTTTCTAACCGGAAATTACTGATTTCATATCAAGATCATGAACTGGAATGGCTAAAAAATTTACAGTTACCATTATTCATTGGTCAGGTGCGACGCAAAGATTTAACATTGAATTTATTTCCAACATTTGAATTAAATCATGCTTTTATATTGAGAGACTTAAAGAATATAAATGAGCTAGTTGTAAAACTACAAAATAAAGATAAAAAAATATCATTAAATCAAAGTCGCTGCGAAATATCTTTAGGGATCCCTTTGCTGTCATTCAATATGAAGCAAGCTATTGATAAGAAATTTGCTACTCGCGCATATCATGTCCTTAGCGAATATTTATCAATGGAGCAACAAAACGTAAACTCCCGCAAATTAAGATTTTTTCGCTTTGTTAAATGGGAAACCAACAAAAAAGTATCAATATCTGGAAGAATTGTGGCCTTACGCAAGGATTTCGTAAAAGACGACCTTTATGATGCTTGTGAATCCATTGTACCTGGGCTTGAGGTTATAAAGGTATACGCTAATAATCATGATCCAAAGTTAGAAAAGAAGTTGAACTCATTTGTGGGTCATTTGCGCGATTTTTTGACTACACCTGAAATACTTGATGAAAATGGTAGTTTTATACAATGGGAAGATCCATTCTAAGTTTATCCGCACAGTTAGTTTCAAGCATTACGTTAATTTGGGTGGCCGTGAGGGACTCGACCGGATCAATTTATTAAGAGCTTGCATGAAGGTGGTTCATGCTTGCAAAAAACAAGTACAAAAGCGGGAACTTCCTACATTTCAATATATTTTAAGCAATTGCAATCAATTGCAAAAGAGGGAGCATGGGACATCCATAAAATTATAAAATTCTGTGTGTGAATCTGCATGGACGAAAAGATTGATTGCTTGTACTGTGAGGAGCATATGCAGTGCGCCCAAAAGAGCGACCAATATAACTATTTATCTAATATTATTTCATATAATGTATCTTGAGGGGGTAGTAGGCTACGCCTGTGCGAGTTCGAATCTCGCCTTCGGCACCAAAACATGATCCGGGAGCGTTCGATACGCTCCATCAAACCCGCAGCCGGAAACGGTTTGCGGGTTTTTTTGTTTCACTGGGATGTGATGTGTTTTTGACACCAGGTCCATATTGGAAGGGATCTCAGATAATTTCTCAAGGGAATGGACTTTGAACAAATTATATGGTGAAAAACCGAAAACCAGGTGGCGATTTCACCAACTTTTTGTCCTGAAAACCCGTATTCAAATATCAGAAAAATTACAATAACCTGATGTTATGGACTATCTTATTTTTTGTGAGCAAGGCTCGGATCTTGCATGTATCATCATAAAAAGGAAAATCTGCTGACTGATACCATGCGTTTATTCACGATTCCGGCAATCCTGATCTGCCTGTCCATTATTATCGGATGCGCTGCTCCCAAAAAGCATTCCTGGAGCAGGTTGGAAGTCTCTTCTTATGCCGGAGAAAAAAAAGCAACGTCCAAAAAGCGGGTTTGGATCAAAACAGGGGGCCCGATCAAAGTCTCTGCCCGGCCTCCACGTCCGGAAAAAATTATTCGCTTCGGGGAAAAATCAGAAATACAAATAGCTGAGCAGAAAACGGCTGAACCCGCGGATCTCTCCCCTGGTACAACAGAATCTGAAATCTTCCTTGAACAGGAGTTGACCGCGCTCAAGTCAACGGATGATTGGGATGATCATCAAACAGGAGTTATCCAGGAGGTTGAGCTGGAGGACCTTGCTGAAATTGAAGTTGTCTACGACTTCCCAATTACCGTCAACCGCCAGGTGGAGGTTTATCTCGAGCTTTTTCAGGGGGCGCAGCGTCAATATTTCAGTGAATGGCTGGCGCGCTCGGGGCGCTACATTCCCATGATTGTGGCAGAGCTTGAGGCCGCAGGCCTTCCCCTTGACCTGGTTTATCTTTCAATGATCGAAAGTGGCTTCAGCCAGACCGCAATTTCTAAAGCAAAGGCTGTGGGGCTCTGGCAGTTCATGTCACCTACAGGCCGTGACTATGGCCTGGAAATTACGGAATATATCGATGAAAGACGCGATGACAGAAAATCAACCAGGGCAGCCGTCGCCTATCTGGGCGACCTGTATGAGGAGTTTGGAGATTGGTTCCTGGCTGTAGCGGCATATAACGGGGGCCCCGGAAGAATGCGAAACGCCATCAGGAAAGCCAGGAGCAGGGATTTCTGGAAGATTGCCCAGGAGGATATCCTTCCTCTGGAAACAAAACGCTATGTACCGAAGTTGATTGCAGCAATCATTATCGCCAAAGAGCCTGAAGCGTACGGTTTTACTGATATCGAGAACAACCGGCCTGTCTCTTACGATACAATTGCCGTCGGCCCCGGCTTGAGTTTTGATACTGTTGCCCGCATGACAAACTCGAGCAGCACGATAATACAAAACCTGAACCAGGAACTCCTGCAGGAAAAGACCCCGCTTGACAGGGAAAAGTATACGCTCAGAATCCCCAAGGGCACCAGGAAAATGGCAGAGAGAAGCCTGTCCCGGCTTTACGGTTCACTGCTGTCGGAAAAAAGCATCCTTCTTGCTGACTCGCATAAGTACCAACCTTCCCAAAACGCCACTCTCCAGGATTAGGAATCCGCAAGCGCTGTTACGAAGTTTTCTTGCACCGGCCCCTGCACAAAGGGGGTAATGGCCAATTCTTGCCGTTTAGAGTGAAGAGAGCTACGATGCATACCAGGGAGGAAAGCCACGACACGGGAAAAATAGTGTCCAGGGATCAGGTTTCGATCCCTTGATAAGAAAATTCCAGGGCCCGCAGGTGAGCAGGGAGAAATTTTACCGGGCGGGACGAAAGCGGGAAAAGAAATACCGAACTCAAAGCAACCTGATTTTTTGGCGGGCCTGCAACACCTCACTTCTGCGTTGCCAGCCTTGCTGAGCGCTGGAGCATCATCCGATTCGAAGAGGACCAGGGAACCGGGTGGAAGCTTCCGAGGGCTTTCAATCCGGAATCCGCCATGGCTGCCGTCAAGAGTCCTGGGCCTTGAAACGGGTTCTTTCCGGACGTTTACTGATTGTGTCATAAAACTTGCAGAGAGACAGCTGCTCGGAATACCGGGGGTCAACAGGAAAGATATCCCGCCACATGTTCGCGTCCGGGGCGAGATACTGTTATACTGTTCTTCGTGGCAGGCACCGTCGTTTTTCCAGGAAAGGATGAAATGCATTGCGGCAAAGACGTATTGGTCAGAGTCAGCATATGCGGGAACCGCGGTTGGCGGAGTCGTGCTTACAAGAATAATTCTCTTTATGGGGAAATCAGGAAGCCAATAACAGAGAAAAGCTTTCCTGCAGCAGTTTGCCGCTCATCCTCAACTGAGAAATGCCAGGGTTTGTCCACTTGCTGACTTGGCGTGTTCCCGTCAGTCGACCACCCTGGTATCCTGCCTGCAGGGAGAAAGCTCACGACCTTGAGGTATTCCGAAAGCATCGGCCTCTTTGACTTTCATTGGGCTGGAATTGTATAATTTGAGGTGATTATCACTCAAGCTCAGCACTCTGCAATGGGTCAAGTTGCCCTCTGAACTCTAAGGTACGTGTAATTCTAAAACTGATGGCCACCGATCCTCCGCAGGAAATTTGTCATGGTTCAGAAAGCGGTCCGGATGAACGGTGTTGGCAAAGGAGATGAGCCGGTAAAAAGGAGGTAAAAAGCCATGAAAAAATTCGCCCTGTTTGTCTTCAACGGAGAGCCGATGTGCTTCATCCATGTGCTCCTGAACGCCTTGGACATGAAGGCCAGGGGAGAGGAAGCGAAAATCATCATTGAGGGCGCTTCGACCGGCCTGATTCCCGAGCTGGTCCGACCCGGCAACCCCTTGAACGGGTTATGGAAAAAGAACCTGGAGGCCGGTCTTGTCGCGGGGGTGTGCAAAGCCTGCTCAAGCAAACAGGGAACCCTCGAGGCTGCAAAGGAACAAGGGCTGACCCTGCTGGACGAAATGTCCGGCCACCCCGCCATGGCGGCTTATCGGGCGGCAGGGTACGAAATCATTACCTTCTGATCCGGGAGGACCGTGATTTTCGGCCTTGGCGCCGGAACATCCGGAGGGCTGAGCAAGCTCCTGGCTTTGACCTGGGTGGAAGGACGCTGGGGCAGCCGGGCAGGACGAAAGGTCAGTATTCCTGCTCGGTGACCACCTCATTCTTGATGGCACCGATAAGCGCTTCAAAGGCGGGCAGGACATCGGTCCTGAATCGGCCGGCGACAAGCACGTACATGATGGGATCGCCGATGGCAAGTCGGCCTTCGTTGATCCAGGCCCTGACCGCCTCGATCCCTTCGAGGGCGCTGTAGTGGCGGATAAGCTCCGCGAGCCTGTTCCTGTCCGTGGCAAGGTTTATGCCCCGGACTTCTTTGCCGTTTTTGGCAGTGGCCCGCACCAGGCCGTTGTGGACCAGGATCATGCCCAGCTCGCGCGGGTCCGCCTGTTGCTTGACTTCCGCTATCCATTCATCGATCATGTCAGCTCTCCAATAATCGGGCCGTGGCCCGGTTTGTTTTTCTTTTTTATATCTTTTTTGCCGGCAACAATTCAAGGGGATTGAACCGGCAGCCATTTTTCCTGTCCAGTGCCGCCGGTTTACTCGAAGGAAATTTTTTGCTTCTTTTTTTGGAGGGTATTGTGCGATAATAGTTCATCATTATAATAACAACCGATAGACATTTGGCTGCCAGCAAGGCGGCCAAAACGTCCATGGAATGCCTTACAGGCAAGTTTTACTGAGCCGTTTAAAGAAATTCAAGAGCGCAGAATGATCCATCAGATCGGGTTTGAGGCGGATGTTCATGGGCAATCGCAACATGTATTCACCAGATCCCAGAAGGAGGTACTATAATGTTTGGACTCGGTACACCGGAACTCATTGTCATTTTCGGCATCGCCTTCCTGATTTTCGGCGGCAAGAAGCTGCCCGAACTGGGAGCCGGCCTCGGCAAGGGGATCGCGTCCTTCAAGAAAGGTTTAAGCGATGCAGACAAACTGGAAGAGGAGAAACCGGCAATACCATTGGCAAGCAAAGATCCGTCTTCACAGGATAAGGCGGTGGATGCACCTTGAAGGGGCTTGTATAATTTTCCATAAATACATATACTGCATCCTCCGGGCCAAAGAGCCTGCGTCCAAGGATTTCGGCCCGCGGCCGAATGTGTGCGGCGGAAAACGGCCACGCACTTCCACCTGGAAAGGAGCAACATGACAGACAGCCTCGGGGCAGGCCAAGCCTGCCCTCCGTCACAAACAGACCTGTCCGGCAGCCTGACCGACAGGCAAGGCCGCCGCATCAGTTACATCCGCCTGGCCATCACCGACCGCTGCAACCTCCGCTGCCGATACTGCCGGCCGGAATCCGGCGTGCCGTTTATCCCCCACGATGAAATTCTTTCCCTGGAAGAATTCGAGCGGCTGGTGCGGATTTTCTGTTCCCTGGGGGTTTCCAAGGTCCGGGTCACAGGCGGGGAGCCGTTTTGTCGGCGGGGCTGCATGCCTTTCCTGGAGCGTTTGCGGGGGGTCGAAGGGGTGCATACCCTCCATGTCACCACCAACGGGGTCAAGACGGCCCGGTATTTGGATGACCTGAAAGAGATCGGCATCGACGGGATAAATCTGAGCCTTGATACCCTTGACCCGCAGAGATTCTGGTCCATTACCCGGCGCGACTACCTTGACAGTGTCCTGCAGGCCCTGCATGGCGCCTTGAGCCGGAAAATTCCCCTCAAGGTCAACAGTGTTGTGCTGGATGACACCACTGATGAGGAAATGGCCGGGTTGGCCGGACTGGCCGAACAATATCCCCTCACCCTCCGCTTTATTGAATTGATGCCTTTTTCCGGCACGGCGCGCACCGGCAGGATTGAAAACGGCGATCTGGTCCGCCGGCTGCAGAGAATCTTTCCGAAGCTGGAGGAGTGCACAACTGTGTCGCCGTCGACCGCCCGGCTCTTTTCCCTGCCGGGTTACGCCGGCCGGCTGGGCGTCATCCAGGGGCATTCCCGCCAGTTCTGCGCCACCTGCAACAAGGTGCGCATCACCCCCGTGGGCACGCTGAAAACCTGCCTGTATGACAACGGCGTCCTGGACTTGAAGGAGTTGCTGCGCGGTGGAGCAGGTGACGGAGAAATTGCGGCGGCTATAGTCGACTGCGTCGGCAACCGTTTTGCCGACGGCCACGAGACCGAGTATTTCTGCCGCCGCTCCGCCGAGCAGTCCATGTCCCAGATCGGCGGTTGAGAGGGGGTCAAGTCTTTGCTTGACTCATCTCGATGATGTTCCGCACCGGTTCCAGGCAACGAATACCTTTCACGCGAATTGCATTCATCAAATCAACAGTTGGGCGGAGATGACGGTGCCGGACGCAATTCGGTCGACGCCTTCGGGAACGGCCGCCAGGACCTGGGCATCGGCCATGGACTGCAGCCGGCTGGCGGCCCGCAGGGGATGGAACTGGGGCAGTTCCGTGCTCTCTTTGATCACCCCGAACACAAAACGGGTCCAATGGGGATGCCCGCCTCCGATTTCCTCGGCGAGCCGCATGGCGATCCTCGGAAGGCCTGGTTTTTCATAGCCGGCCAGGCGTTGGAGGCCGGGCAGGGCAATCTGCAGAAAACCCATGAGGTTGGAGGGCGGCCCGCCGGGCAGGATGAAGACCGGTTTGCCTCCCAGAAGGCCGAAACCGACGGCCTTGCCGGGTCCGATCCGGATGCGGTGGAATACCTTCCGCCAACCCAACCGTTCCAGCATCCGAGCAACCAGATCCCGGTCTCCCGACCAGGCGCCGCCGCTGGTGACCACGGCATCGATGTCGGCGGCGGCTGCCGCCAGGCTTTCCAGAAGTTCATCCGGCTCGTCCCTGACGATGGAACAGCCGGTGGCCCATCCGAAGCGGCGGCACCAGGCATTCAAGGCGACAAGGTTGCTGGCGTATAATTTCCCTTCGGGCAGGGGCCGACCCGGCGCCACCACCTCATCGCCGGTGGCGATGAGGGCGATCCGCGGTTTTCGGCATACCCCCACGCGATCATGACCGGCGGCGGCCAGCAGTCCCACCAGTCCGGGTGAAAGGGGCGTCCCGCGGGAAACGAGAAGTCCGCCCCGGGTCACGTCGGTTCCTTTGCGTAAAATATTGCGCCCTTTCTCGGCGCTGTTCCCGGCAATCACCTCGTTGCCCTCCACCCGGGCAAATTCCTCGGCGAGAACGGCGTCGGCATTTTTCGGTATGCGGGCGCCGGTCAATACCCTTACTGCCCCTCCGGGCTCCACACGATCTTCGGAGAGAATGCCGGCCGCGGCGACGCCGGCGAGGGCCAGCCGTACCGGTTGCTCCGGGCAGGCGCGGGCCACGCTTTCCGACCGGACCGCGTAGCCATCCTTCATGGACGCATCCACGGAGGGCGAATCGACCAGGGCACGGAGATCCTCCGCCGCCACCCGGTCGACCCCCTCATCCAGGGGAACCGTTTCGGAGGGAAGCGGCTCCAGATGATTCAGGGTCAGGGCCAGGGCCTCGTCGAGCCCAAGGGCGAAATCAGACGTCATGTGCTCCTCTCTTCAATTCTCGGGGTTACAGGAAGCAACAGCCCCGGCTTGCCTGGTCCGGCTTTCCCGGTCATGAGGTTGCGCCCGGGTCTGCCTGCGGATCGGAATCCTGCCGTTCATCGACCGGATCAAAATAGCTTTCACCGGCACAGTGCCTGCACAGCAGTACTTCGCCGCTCCGGATTTCCCTGCCGTCCCGGACCATCTGCCCGCATTGTTCACAGACCACGCGCCGGCGGGGAGGGCCGGGCATCTGACACGGATCAGGCCGCACCCGCACCCGCTGGACGGCAAACAGCAGCTCATCGGGCATCCGCTTGTAGCCCTCGATCTGCCGGGTCCGGGCATCGGGGGCATCCGGGGCGAAGTTCGCGGCCAGGTCCCTGGAGGATTCGGTGGAAACAATCCGGTAAGCCGTCCCGGTCTCGAGGTTGAGGAAGGTGGCGGCATTGATGCCGAAATCCTTGAATTTCAGGGTCCTGCGGCCCAGCCGGCAGCCCGTCACGCTTTCAATGGCATCGGTGGCGCACCGGTCGATCTCCACGAAGACCATCAGTTTTTTCCGGAAGGAGGGAGCCTTGGGGTCCGTAATGTCCACCAGCCGGCATCCCAGCATGGCCATGCGCACCCCGATGATCTGGCCGGCGCACAAATGGCCGTGCCGTTGCACGGATTCGGCCAGCAGGTTTGCAAAGGATTGCATCGATTCTCCTGTTTCTGAGGGAAGGGATATCTTCACCGGCCGGGGAGGGCAACCCGCCAAAAAAATCCGTCAGGCCTCGAACTTGAATCTGGCGACCATTGTAGCGATTTCCCCGGCTATCTCCGTCAACTCGGCTGCCGCCTCGTTGACTTTCTGCGCCCCGGTATTCGATTCATTGGCGGCATGGTTGACATCCTGTATGCTTGCCGAGACCTCGGTCACGCCCTTGGCGGCTTCCGCGGCGCTGCCGGCCATGACGTTGGAGCCGCTGGCAACCTCGGCAATGGCGGTGGCGATATTGTTGGTGCCTGCCCGGGCCTGATGAATGTTGCCGGAGATTTCATTGGCGTTTTCCTTCTGCTGTTCAACCGATTTGGAGATGAGCGCGGACGCTTCGTTGATGTGATTGATGATATTGGCTATCTCGTCAATGACCTTGACAACCTCTCTGGTATTGCTCTGCACGCCCTTTACCCTGCCGGCGATATCCTGGGCCGCCTTGGCGCTCTGATCGGCGAGTTCCTTGATTTCGTTGGCGACCACGGCAAATCCCCTGCCGGCATCACCGGCGGAGGCGGCTTCGATGGTCGCGTTCAGGGCCAGCAGGTTGGTCTGCTTGGCTATGCGGCTGATGACCGAGGTCACATCGCCGATATCCTCGGCAACCTTGCCCAGGAGTTCAATGGTCTGCATGGCAGACACCGATTTGCTTTTGGCCATTTCGGCAATATCCGAACCGTCCCGGGCGAAGCGGGCGACATCGGCAAGCTCCATGGAATTTTCCTCGATTGCCGAGGCCACGGAATCGACGTTTTGCGACATCTGTTCGGCCGAAGAGGAAATACTCTGCACATTGACACTCATTTCTTCCGCTGCCGAGGCGATGGCATTGATATTGGCTGACATCTGCTCGGTCGCCCCAGCCACGGAACCGGACCGGGTGGAAACCTGTTCCGCGGAGGAGGCCATCTGGGCCGACAGAGCCGACAAATCGGCGGAAGAAGTGTTGAGCTGGCCGGCATACTCGGCGATGTCTCCCACCATGATCTGCAGCTTTTCGATGAAGATGTTGAACCACTTGGCCAGTTCGCCGATTTCGTCGCGGCTCTCCTCCTGCAGCCGGACGGTCAGGTTGCCTTCACCTTCGGCGATGTCCTGCAGCATGGTGACCGCCTTTTTCAGCGGACGGATGATCATGCCGGAGATGTACACCCCCAGTACAATCGCCAGGATCAGGGAGCCGATCACCAGGAACAGCTCAATGGTCTGCCACCTGCTGACCAGGCCGGCGGTCGTCTCCATGGTGCTCTCGGTATCGGACTTGATATTCATGGCCGCGTTGAGCACATCGGCCTGCATGCCCGCCATGCTCTCCCAGATCTGCGAGGAGGCCTCATTGAGCCTGGTTTCCTCGGCCAGGACGAGCTTCTTGGCATTGATGGTCCTGTCCGTGCTGCCGGCCAGATCATCGAGCAGAGCGGCGATGGGCGCCGCCGCCGGATCTGCGGAAAGGACCTCCAGTTCGGTGCTGATGTTCCGGAGCAGGGTCGAGGCCTGGATCCTGACATAGTCGATATACTCCGCGTCCGACGAGGCTATCGACTCGTTGACCAGGGCGTTCATCTCGTTGCACAGTGATTTGACCGACGAGGCTGCCTTGACGGCGGCAATCGCCTGGCCGGCGGTACCGGAAATCTCCTCGAACTGCCGGCCGACGGCGGCGGCGTCACTGGTCGCGGCGACTTTTTTCTCTATGTCGTCGATTGCTTCGTATATCTTGATCTCCGCATCGAACTGGGCATTGTCGACAATGCTGATGGTCAATTTGATGACCTCGGCGATCAGGGAGTTGTATACCTTCTTCAGTTCCCCCAGGTCCTTGAGGGCCTGCAGCTGGCTGGTCTTCAGGGTCAGGAGCCCCTCCACCGCCGCGAGCAGTCCGGCGTCCTCATCGGAACCGGAGAGGGCGCTCTGGCGGTGGTCGGCCAGTTTACTCCGGATATCCGCAAGATTGTCGTCGGTCCGGGCATTGACAATGGCAACGGCAAACGTCTGCAGCGGCATGGTCTGGCTTATCCGCGCGACCTGCATCTCGATGTTTTCATCAATGGCGGTGGTGGCCTGTTTCAGATTGGCCTGGATGTTGCCCAGAGAGACAAATCCCGCCAGGCCGGAAAGACCGGCGATCGCCGCGCAGACGATGAAGCCCAGGGAAAGCTTCCACTTGAGTCCTGATCTGAAAAAATTCATTGTTCTATATGTCCAAAGGTTTGATCCGGCCATCCTCAATGATGGTCAGGAAGATTTCGTCCATGCCCTGATGATCTCCGGGACCGTACTGCAGGACAATGCCGCCCAGATCGAAGGCGCCCGTTTCCTGGACGGAGCGGAGAAAGTTCTCCCGGGTCAGGTCGCCCTGGACGGATTCAGCCGCCATGGCGAAAAATTTGCCCACCATGTATCCTTCCAGGGAGACAAAATCAGGGGAGACGTCCGGTTGATATTTGCCGAGCGCCTCCCGGTATTCCTGTACCAGGGGAACGCTCTGATCGTCGGGAAAGCTGACCACCTGGGAGATGATCGTCCCGTCTCCGTCTCCGCCAAGCTCCTCGGCCAGGGAACTGGTACCGACAAAGGATATGTTGGCGTAGACCGTGTCGGTCATGCCTATTTGTTTGGCCAGCTTGATGAATTCCGCGCAGGGCTTGTACACCCCGACCATGACCACGGCCTCGGGAGCGGCCTTCCTGATGTTGAGCAGGCCGCTCTTGACCGCGGCGGTATTCCGTTCATACGTCCCGGTGGCGACCAGTTCCATGCCTCTTTTTCGCAGGGCGATTTCAATGCCGCTCAGGCCGGCCTGGCCATATCCGTCATTCTGGTAGAAGCAGGCGATTTTTTTCAACCCCTGCCCGTCGACAAGATACTGGGCGAGCCGTTCCATTTCCTGGTAATAACTTCCCCTGACATTGATGACGTATTTCTTGAAGGGATTGCGCAGGAATTCGGCGCCGGTAAAGGGGCCGATAAAAGGGACCTGCTCTTTTTCGGCAAGGGGAACAACCGCCTGGGCCGTCGGGGTGCCGACCCCGCCGATCAGCAGAAACACCTTGTCTTTTTCAATCAGGTCGCGGGTGTTCCTGATCGCTTCGCCGGGTTCATAGCCGTCGTCTTTGCTGATCAGGACGATTTTCCGTCCTTTTACTCCCCCGGCGTCATTTATCCGGGCAAAGGATGCTTCGATGCCGGCGCGCAGGTTGGTGCCGAGGTCCTGGGATGGTCCGGACAGGGCGCAGGACTGCCCGACGACGATCCTGTCGGGGGTTACTCCCACTTCAGCATGGATGGCCCCGGCGGCAAGCAACAGGAAAAAAGAGAAGAACCAGCATATTTTGTTCACAACAGCACCTCACTGAAAATGGAAAGAAGAATGATTGTCAATGAGTGGGGCTCCTCATTGCATTGTAATGAGTATATACTCTTCAAATCGGTAAGGCAAATTCCCGGAGCAAAAAGCGGAAATTTGCATTGCTGCAGATGTGCGGCGACTTTTTTCCCTGCCGGGCACCAATCTTCAGTCAATCGGCATGGCTGGATACTGTTTTCTTTGAGGGAGTGGTTTTTTTTCAGCGCCCGGAGCGAAACCCCTGACGGCGGAGTGTTTCCGCGCACCCGGGTCTCGATCCCATGCAGGAGGCCGGCTCCTGGAACCGGAATAAGGGAGGCCCCACGGCAAGAGGCGTTTTCGCGTGGCCTGCCCCGCCCTTTACTGCCAGGGCGGTTTCAATCCCGTGACGGGGCGGTGGGCCGCGCGTACAGTTCGGCCACGCCGGAAGTGTGCTGATGCGCCCTGTAGATGATTCTGCGGCTGTCGGCGCTGACGGCGAAATCGGGGTAGACAAAGCCCCCGGCGGCCAGGGGGCCGTTCACCCTGGTTGCCGCGCCGCCGGCGAGAGGGACGGAAAAGAGTTCATCGGCTCCGGTCTGGGAGGGCGCCAGGTACAGGACGGAGCCGCCGTCCGGACTGACGGCAAAGGAGCTGACGCTGCCTCCGGGGGTCAGGGGAGAGTTCAGCTTGACAGCCCCGCCGCCCATGGCCACTGCGTACAGCTCGATCAGCGCATCGGTTTCCTGGTCGGCTAGATATATGACACGGCTGTTGTCGGGGCTGACGGCAAAGGAAAGCACATCCCCGCTCCGGGTGAGGGAATCATTGAGTCTGGCCGCCTTGCCGCCGGTGACGGGCACGGAATAGAGTTCGACCACGTCATCTTTTTTCTGGTCGGCCCTGTACACGACGCGGCTGCCGTCGGGGCTGAGGGCAAAGGAAGAAACATTCCCGCCCCGGGTGAGGGAATCATTGAGTCTGACCGCCTTGCCACCGGTGATGGGCACGGAATACAGCTCGACGACCTTTTTCTTTCTATGGTCGGCCGTGAACACCACCCGGGAACTGTCCGGGCTGACGGTAAAGAATCCCACCGTGCCGTCGGCGGCTGGCTTGGTATTGAGACTGGCCGCCGCTCCGCCGTCGAGGGGGACGGAAAAAAGTTCGCTGCCTCCCCCCTTCAGCCGGTCAGCCGCGAACACGACCCGGGAGCTGTCCGGGCTGACGGCGAAAAAGCCTACACTGCCGCCGGCAGCCGATCCACCGTTGAGTCTGGTCACCGGGCCGCCGTCAAGGGGGACGGAAAACAGATCATACACGCCGTTGATCAGTTGATCGGCCACGTACACGACCCGGGAGCTGTCCGGGCTGGCGGCGAAAGCATCCACATTGCCGCCGGCAACAGGTTCGTCGTTGAGCCTGATCACTTTTCCGCCGCCCAGGGGGGCGGAAAAGAGTTCATAGACTCCGGCCGTCCGCTGGTCGGCCAGATATACCACTCTGCCTGAGTCGGGACTGATGACGATGTCGGCCGCCACATTGCTGCCGGCGGGCAGGGGATCGTTCAGCCGGGTCACCGTTCCGCCGCCGATGGGGACGGAATAGAGTTCGTCAACTTCATTCCTTTCCTGATCGGCCCTGTAGACGACGCGGCTGCTGTCCGGGCTGATGAAAAATGCGTCCACATTCCCTCCCGGAGCGGGCGGTTGGTTGAGCCGGACAACCGAACCGCTGCCCAGGTGGACGGCATAGAGCTCAACGGTATTCTCCGCTTCCTGGTTTGCCCTGTACACGACATGGCGGTCGTCCGGACTGAGGGCAAAAGAATGGACGTAGCCGCCGGGGGCGAGGGGCCCGTTCAGCCTGCCGTTGTTCGTTTCGGCCAAAATCTCCTGTGCCGGATAGAGGAGAAATACGGAGCATACCGCCAGGATGAAAAGAAGGTATCCGCCGCCCGCGACCCGCAGGAGGGCAAGGAAATGCATAATCGACTCTCGGTTGGACAGGAAAGGGTGAAGATAACCGGTACAAAAAATAACACATTTCCGGCGGGATGTAAATTGTCATCCCCTGGACCTTCCGCTGATGACATCAGTGGTTTGACTTGCCTGGAAAACCATGTATTGTACTCGTATCATTTCGCCTCCGCGGGATGAAGCAGGCGGTTCACGTTTCGCCTGCAGGGGAAAAAAGCGCTCAGCCCCTTGCGAGGGCAGGAGGGAGGAGCACTGATCCATTGGCAACTTGACATCAGGGAGGAAAAACCGGATGAAAAAACGCAGAATCGGCACCACGGACATCGAAGCCTCGGTCGTTGCCTTTGGCGCATGGGCGATCGGCGGCGGGACCTGGTGGGGGAAAACGGACGACGACGAGTCGATCAGGGCCATCCATGCCGCCCTGGACGGCGGGATCAATCTGATCGATACCGCCCCGGTATACGGCTGGGGACGGAGTGAAGAAGTCGTCGGCAAGGCGATAGCGGGCCGGCGGGACCAGGTGGTGCTGGCGACGAAATGCGGCCTGTGGTGGCATGATCAGCGGGGACCGGTATTTTTTGAACTGGAGGGACACACGGTCCGACGGCTGCTGCGGCCGGACGCCATCCGCCGGGAAATCGAGGACAGCCTGCGCCGTCTGGGCACCGACTGCATCGATTTGTACCAGACCCACTGGCAGACGACGGAACCGGACAAGGACCCCATCGCCGAGACCATGGAGTGCCTGGTCAGGCTGAAGGAGGAGGGAAAAATCCGGGCCATCGGCGCCTCCAATGTCGATATCGGTCACATCCGGCAATACCAGGCCGCCGGGGTCCTGGACGCGATCCAGCCCAGGTACAGCATGCTTGACCGGCAGATCGAGCGGGACCTCCTGCCCTACTGCATGGAGCACTCGATCAGCACCCTGGTCTACTCCCCGCTGGAGCAGGGCCTGCTCACCGGCCGGATAGGCATGGATTATGCCGTCGCACCCGGCGAGTACCGGGGCAATATTCCGTGGTTCAAGCCGGAGAACCGGCGCCGGGTCCTGGACATGCTGGCCGGCTGGAAAGGGCTGACCGAAAAATACGGCTGCACCCTGTCGCAGCTGGTGATCGCCTGGACCATCGCCCAGCCGGGCATCACCTTTGCCCTGTGCGGGGCCAGGAAGGCCGCGCACAGCAGCGAGAACGCGGCTGCCGGCTCCCTGGTTGTAGATGAAGCAGATATTCTGAAAATACGAAAGGATGTCGAGGGCTTAGGAGATCCGGAATAAACAGGTGTCCGGCGCCGGCCAGCCTGAACGGGGGGACGGGCGCCTTTTCAGAAACGGTCGGTAAAATAGGGCTGCAGCACCTCGGGCAGGGCGACGGTGCCGTCCTCCTGCTGGTAGTTTTCCAGTATTGCCACCAGGGTGCGGCCAACGGCCAGGCCGCTGCCGTTCAGGGTGTGAACCAGCCGGCTTTTCTTCTCTCCCTCCGGCCGGTAGCGGATACCCATGCGGCGGGCCTGAAAGTCGAGAAAATTGGAGCAGGATGAGATCTCCCGGTAGGTATTCTGGCCCGGCAGCCACACCTCGATATCATAGGTCTTGGTGGCAGAAAAGCCCAGGTCGCCCGTGCAGAGGGTGACAACCCGGTACGGCAGCCGGAGCAGCCGCAGGACCTCCTCGGCATCGGCCAGCAGTGACTCGAGTTCCCGGTGCGATGTTTCCGGGGTCGTGAACTTGACCAGCTCCACCTTTTCAAACTGATGCTGGCGGATGAGGCCCCGGGTGTCCTTGCCGTAGGAACCTGCCTCGGAGCGGAAGCAGGGCGTGTAGGCCGTGTAGCGCAGCGGCAGCTGTGCTTCGCTCAGGGTCTCGCCGCTGTGCATATTGGTCACCGGCACTTCGGCGGTAGGTATCAGCCACAGGTCCCAGTTGTCTATTTTGAACAGGTCGGCGGCGAACTTGGGCAGTTGGCCGGTGCCGGTCATGGTGGCGCTGTTGACCATGAACGGCGGCAGAACTTCCTGGTAGCCGTGTTTCTGGGTGTGCAGGTCAAGGAAGAAATTGACCAGGGCCCGGGACAGGCGGGCCCCGAACCCCTTCAGGAGCGCGAACCGGGCGCCGGCGAGCTTGGCCGAGGTCTCAAAGTCGAGAATGTTGAGCTGTTCGCCGATTTCCCAATGGGGCCGCGGGGCAAAAGAAAACTGGGGTATCCCGCCCCATTTCCTGACCTCCACGTTGTCACGGTCGTCCTTGCCCACCGGCACCGAGTCGTCACAGAGATTGGGGATGGACATGACGACGTCCTGCAGTTCTTCCTCGACTGCGCTCAGCCGGGCATCCAGTTCCTTGATTCGGGCCGACGCCTTCCGCATTTCGCCGATCAGGGGTTTGGCCTCGTCATCGGCCCCGCCCTGCTTGAGTTCGGCGATGCGCCGGGAAACGGTGTTCCTCCTGTTCTTGAGGTTTTCCACCTCGGCCAGGAGGGCAAGGCGATCGCCGTCTATTTCGGCAAAGCGGTCAACGATGGCGGAGTCCATCCCCCGCCGCATGGTCTTTTCCCGCACCAGGTCTATATTTTCACGGATAAAGCGCAGTTCAAGCATGATGTTCCAACAGCTTCCCTTTCAGTTAAACCAATCCCGTCAACCAGTCTTACTATCACGGCGGCCCGCGGAACGCAACGCCTAATCAATTGCTTTTCCCGGAGCTCTCTGCTAATTTCAGAAATTTACGGAAGGAACGATTTCTTCGCCGGGTTGAGGAGCAGCTCAGTTGGAACCCTACAAGCATATTGCCGTTTTTCTTGCCGAATTCCGCCGGGCGGCCCGTTTCCTGGGTCTGTCGCTGATCGGGCTGAGCATCGGTCTGTTCCTGATATCCGGCAACCTGCTGCTGGTCATGCAGGAGCATCTGGAGGAGCAGCTCTATTTTTTTTCCGTTGCCGGTCCGTTTCTGGCCCATGTCAAGGTTTCCATTTTCGGCGCTCTGTATATCCTGATGCCCTGGATCATGTATGTGGTCTGGAAGGGGGTCGGCCTGCCCTTCGGCCTGACCGGCCGAAGGCTGTTCTGGTTTGTCTGTGCAACCTGCCTCCTTTTTTATGCCGGGACGATTTTCTGCTACATGATTACCCTGCCCTACGGGGTGAGCTTCCTGCTCGGCTTTCAATCGGAGGACCTCAAGGCCGTGATATCGGTGGGGCGCTTTGTCAATTTCGTGACCGTTTTCATCCTGGCCTTCGGGATTATTTTCGAACTGCCGGTTTTCATGGTGTTCTGCGCCGGAGTCGGCGTATCGAGAAAGTTTTTTGCCCGAAACCGGCGCTACGCCATCCTGATCATCGCCATTCTCGCGGCGCTGCTGACCCCGACCCCGGATGTGGTCAATATGGCGCTGATGGGCGTGCCGCTCTATCTACTCTACGAGATCGGCATTCTAATCATCCGCGTCTTCAACCTGGACCGGAAACAGACAAGGCCCCCCGTCCGGTAGCAGGCCGGAGTATGAGCGGAGGGGTCAGGATTCGATTATCCGTATCCCGTGCTGGAGCAGCAGCGCGGCGGCAACCCCGGTTTTCGGGGTCAGGCCGCAGGAGGGGCTGCCGCCCTTGAGGTAGGCGGTGCCGATGTGCTGGGCCTTGATGACGGCCAGGCACTCCTCCGCTCCCAGGATGAAATTGCGGGTAACATCGAGGCCGTCGCGGGTGATGACCGACGCCCTGCCGGCCAGAACATCGTGGCCGTCTCCGCCGCTCAGGTCCGCGGCGGTCCTGGGAGTGGGCAGGCCGCCGAGCTGTTCCGGGCAGACCGGTATCCATAGGCGGCCGGCCAGTTTTCGCATGCAGGCGGCCGAATATCGGCGCTGCCCGTCGTATCGGGTTCGGAGACCCATGAGACAGGCGCTGACCAGACAGATTTCAGGACGTGTTGACAACATGGTGCAACGTCATCAAAAAGGGCTTACACTGGCCGAACGCAGGTTCCTGCGGCGACTGATTTTCATTGTCGCCGTCCTGGGGCTGCTGTGGATTGTTTTTGCGCCTGAGCGGGGGCTGCTGCATTATCATCGCCTGCATAAACAGATAGAGACGCTGAGCCGGGAGAACAGAGAGCTGGCCGAACGGAATGCCCAGCTGAAGAAGGAGATCGAACGGCTGCGCAGCGACGAATCCTACCTCGAGGAGCTGGCCCGGAAAAAATACGGTCTGCTCAAGGAAAACGAAACCGTCTACGAGTTCAAGTCCAAAACGCCGAAGAAATAGGCCGGACGGTTTGCCCTGCATCGGAACCCCACGGGTTCCGGACAAAGTCAGGCTCAGGAAAACCCTGATTTCGAGGAGCAGCCGCTCAAGGCGCCGGAGGGGATCTGCGGTCCTCCCTGACCGACACGGAAGCTCGCGGCCGACACGGTTTTCTTGACCTCGAGGCCGCCGCAATGCTTGCACTTGACTGTTTCCGGCGAGGTGACCGACATGATGACCTCGAAATGGGCCTTGCATTTCTTGCAGACATATTCGTAAATGGGCATGATCCATTCTCCATGAGGAGGGGTTGACGAACGGACAACGCGGCCGCCGGAACGTTTCCGGCTGCCGCTTGATTGGGAAATTTAAGCACGGAGCGGGACGTTGTCACGTGAAAAAAACATGGCCGCGGCCGTCAATGCGCCGCGGTCCGGATATGAGGTGCTGCGGCGGATACGCGGCCTGATAGGGTTCCACAGGGCCATGGGCATCGAAGTGTATCCGCGCAGCGGGGGCATGCGGCGGTTTCTGGAGATGACGGACCCCGGCACCGGAGTTCCGGCGGGACAAAAGGCAAAAGGAACTACCCGCCCCGGGCAGGCGGCCGACGGCCGGACCGGGTCGGCCGGAACCCTTCTCCGGGCGCTGCGCCAGGAGGTCGCTGCCTGCACCGGGTGCGTCCTGGCCGCCGACCGCCTGGGGGTCGTTCCGGGCAGGGGAGGAAGGGGCTGCCGCCTCATGGTGGTGGGAGACTGGTCCGCCCAGGATGGCGGGTTTGCCGGGGAGATCCTGTTCGGCCCGGACGAGGATGTCATGCTGGGGAAGATGATGGCGGCCATCGGTCTGGCGCCGGAAGAGGTGTATGTGACCAATTGCATAAAATGCTGCCCCGCAGGCGGAAGGGAACCGGACAGCGCCTGCGCCGCGGCCTGTTTTTCATTTGTCAGCCGCGAGATCGCCGTCCTCGAGCCGCCGATAATCTGCGCCATGGGCGACCTTGCCGCCGGAATGCTGACCGGCAGGAAGGAACCGCTGATCCGTCTGCGCGGCCGTTTCACCGGCTGTCGTCCCGCCGCCTCCGCCGTGGTCATGCCCACCTTTCACCCCCGCCTGCTTTTGCGCAACCCGGAGATGAAAAAGGCGGTCTGGAGCGATCTGCAGGCGATCAGGCGCCGCCTGGAGGGGAAGAGCGGCTGATTTTCCCCTCGCGCATCGCCAGCAGGCCCCGTTTGCCCAGCTCCCGGAAAAAGGTGGTGACCGAGATTTCCGCTTCTCTCCTGCTGGTCTGATGCGCGGTTTGAAAACCATCGACGATCTCCCTGACCGTCCGCTGCCCGTCGATCATCCGCCAGACGGCGGTCCCCATCACGTCCAGCTGCAGTTTCCGGTCAATGACGGTATTCCGCCGGGAGGAGAAGCGTTTGTAAATGCCCTGGAACCAGGGTTTCACCTGGACCTGGTAGGCAAGGCGGACTTCGCCGTTGCCGCTGTCCTCTTCCGCGACCCGGGGATTTTTTACCGGTATGCACTCCAGGGCCTGGTCCTTTGACCCGGGCCGGTTGAACCGGGAAGCCTGTTTCGATCTGTTGAACACCACTGTCGCCTGCCGGAGGTTGCCGGTCGTTCACGCGGCCGGGCGCGCGGTATACCGTCTGCGAATGTCCTCCATGATGGTTGATCCGGGCGCGCCGCGCTTGCCTTCCCCTTTTGCACCCAGAATGACATTTTCGTCGGCGATATGCCAGAGCTTTAACCAGGTCCAGAGGGGTTTTTTCTGCAGCCGGCGGAGAAGGCGCTTCGGCCCCCCGGCCTCTTCCACCCAGGTGCAGGAATCCGGAGCCACGGGGCCGGCGGGCCGGGCCGGATCGGCCAGAGAGGCGCCGAAGGCGCACAGGTCACGGTTGTTGAGCAGAGCCGCGGCGGGCTTGAAGCGCAACAGGGTCAGATCCGAATCGTCCAGCGAGAAGGTGAGGGTGAACCGCCCGACCAGGAATTCGTGGGCCCGCAGTTTTGCCGCGGCCGGCAGAACGGCCCTGATATCATAGACCGCCCAGAGGAGGTCGTCGCCGTCCGCATGGTCGCGGAACGAGGACAGGACAAGGCTCATGGTCCGTTCTTCCCCGGGATTGTCATGAAAGCGCAGCAGGGTCGCCCGGCCGCAGGCCGGGCAGAAGAGCAGCAGCCCCCTGCTGTCAAGGGAGCCTTCGCGGCACGCAAACCCTGTCGCCGCGAACGGCTGGAGAAGTTCTTCAAGGGCGGGGGGAAGAGACCATTTCCGCAGGGCTGCGCCCCCTTGTCCAAAGGTTTTGCCGATTTTTTTCAGGACCCGGTCAGGGGCAAAGCGGCGGCCGGCATGGCGCCATTTCATTTCCAGCACCGGCCGGCCCTCGTCCTCGAAGAAAAGATAATCGCGGAGGATGACCGTGGGCTGCCACTGCGGCGGCACCCGCACGGTTATCCCGTCCCAGCCGATAACCGGCCACTGTTCGGAAGAAAGAGTCATCCAGGTCTAACGGGGGATCAGGTTTTCCCAGCTGTCATCCATCATGGCGGCGGGGCAGGGCTTGCTGTCCATCTGGCACTGCTTGAGGAAACACTCCCGCTCTGCAATGATTCGGTCCGGCATGGTCAGTTTGACCATGTTGCCGATATTCTCATCGATGTTTTTCTGGTTGTGCTGCAGGGACAGGGTGATGTAGTTGCCGTCCTGGTCGGTGAAGCGCCATTTCCACTCCAGGACGATGCCGAAGGCGTCGCCGGTGAATTCGTCCGGTTTGCCGAATTTTTTCTTGTACCGCGCCAGGAGCTCGTTATAAAATTTGCGGCTGGAATCCTTGTATTTCATTTTTATCCTGACTATCTCCCCCGGGCGGTCGCAGGTGCCGTAGGAAATTTCCCCCCGGCGGAACCCGCCGATATCATTGATTATCACCTCCATGACATAGTTGTTGTAGGTCAGGAATTCGTATTCATCGATGGAGGCACCCAGCCGGATGCCGTTGATTTCACGGGGGACATTGTCCGCTGCCGCTGCGCCATGGGCCGGCAGCAGCAGAAGCAGGCCGAGCAGGGTCAGTAGGCGGTGAAGAGTCATGGGCCTTCTCCTCCGGGCGGCAGGTTTATTGTTCTGAACCGCATTCTCTCCAGGCTTCCTCCTTGAGGTGATCGAGAAGATAATGGGTCTGGTCGACAAATAGCTCGACGTGCAGCTTGATGATCCGGGAAACGGTTTTCGGCAGCTGTTCCGGATATTTTTCCATCACCCTGTGAAACGCCTCCCTGGTGATGGTCAGCACCGTTGCGTCGGTCAGCGCAGTGGCTGAAAAAAACCAGTCGAACTCCGCCAGCAGGGCCAGTTCGCCGAAATAGCTGACTCCGTCTGGGGCAAGCAGCTGCAGATGGAACTGGCGGCCATGATGGTCCGCGCAGATGCCCACCTTGCCGCTGATGAGCAGATACATGCGGTCAGCCGGTTCGCCCTGGACGACAATCGGTTCGCCGGCGGGGAATTTCTCCATACTGGCAAGATAGGCATAAAGCCGGAGGGTTTCAAGCGCTGTTTCATGGAAAAAGGGAAGCTGCTGCAGGAAGGCCGTTTTCCTGTCGATGCTGCTGCCTTCACCGCTGTTCCGATGTTTACTGTTTGTGGACGAGTTCATAAAATACTCCCTTTCGGTCCATGAGTTCCGCATAGGACCCCTGCTCGATGACCGTTCCGGCCCTGAGAACGATGATCCTGTCATACGAGGGGGTCAGGTCGAGCCGGTGAATGACGGCGATGATCGTTTTATGCCCTCTATACCTGGTATCAATGAGTTTCTGGATCAGGGCCTGGGACTGGTTGTCCAGACTGGCGGTGGCCTCGTCCATGATCAGGATCGGGGTGTCCTTGAGCAGGGCGCGGGCGATGGCCACTTTCTGCCGCTGGCCGCCGGAGAGCCGGTCGCCCTTGGAGCCGACCTCGAAATCAAGGCCGATGTCAAGGATCTCGTCCCGCAGGCCCTGACGGGCAAAAGCCTCCATGGCGACGGCGTACAGGCGCTCCTCATCGGGTGTTTCCCTGATGGTTCCGCCGAAGAAAATATTGTCCTTGAGGCTGTGGCGGTACAGGTATTCGGTGGGACAGAAGGGGATGAAATCCCGCTGATCGGTGAACATCGGCAGCGACGCCAGGGCCCCGGTCTCCCGCAGCCGGCTGGTCGAGGTGAAGCAGGCCTCTATGTCGACGCCCATCAGATGCTCGAGGAAATAATGGCGGGTCGAAAGAATTCTGTCATCCAGTCCCTCGGGCAGGTCGACGATCGAATGTCTGCCGGGGATAAACCGCAGGGCCAGGAGGAGCAGCCGGTTTCGGTGCTGTCGCTGCCGGGGGGAACCGTTGCCGAGATCGTCGAGCAGAGTTGCGTAGTTTTCGAGTTCATCCGCCTGCATGGGGCTGCGCTCAAAAAAGAACTCGTCTTCGCCGATGTCCTTGAGCAGATGAACGGTTTTCCGGGCGATGTCAAGCCCCAGGGCAACGAGGTCCCCTTCCAGCCCCCGTTCATCGATCAGCTTCCTGAACACCTTGTTGTCGGGAAGATGTTCGGTGTCGAACTCGCCGCTCAAACTGTCGCCGAAGATGATATTGTCCCGCAGCGAACAGTAGGTGAGAAAATAATGGCAGTCGTAAAATTCGATGATGCCGGCAAACTGTTCGTTGAGTTCTCCCTGGATGATGCTCCGCATGTGCAGGAATTTATCCAGCAGCGGCATGATCCGTTCGCGGGGCGGCACCATATTGAGGCCGAAGCGGAGGATATCCTCCTCGAGGCCGACCTCCCGCACCAGGGACAGCAGACGGGACCGGTCCGGCAGGTTTTTGTCATCTCCGCCGGCCCTGACAGCATAGAGGAGATTGTCGCGCACCGTTCCGGTGAAGATGAATGGCTGCTGGGAGATCATGGTGATGTTCCGGCTGATGTCCGCCTTGGACAGGGTGTTGATCTCCCTGCCGTCCAGGAGGATGGAACCATGGCTCGCATTGTAGAGCTGGGCGATCAGCAGGGCCAGGGTTGACTTGCCGGAGCCGGAAAAGCCGACCAGGGCGATCTGTTCGTTGGGCCTGATTCTGGTCGTGATGCCCTCCAACAGCTTGACCGCGCCGACGGAGAAGCCTGTCCCCTTCAGTTCGATGTCGCCCCGCAACCGGTACGGTTCCCGCCCTTCCGGCAGCAGGGGATGTTCGGGGGGAAGGTCGAAGATCTTCATGATCTGCCGGTAGCGCACCGACGCATCCTGGTATTCCTGGTAATATTCCATCATTTCCTTCCAGGGGTCATATATTTTTTCATAGGCGGAAAGAAACGCCACCAGGGCGCCCAGGGTGAACTGGCCGTGAATGGCCAGGTAGCCGCCGACCAGGAAGAGGATGAAGGGGCCGAAGGACTGGAACATGTTGTTGGCGAACTTCATGCCGTATTTGACGACGAAGAGTTTTTTCAGAATGTGGTAAAGCCGGTCGACATAGGCGGCCATGCGTTTTTCTTCGAGGGCGAAGCTGGAATTGGAGTGGACCTCATGAATGCCGGAAACCGCCTCGTTGACAATATTGCCCATGGCCCGGGTGTTGCGGATACGTTTTTTGTTGAACCGGTTGTAGCGGCGCTGCAGCAGGGGGATGACCACCAGCTCGAAGGGGTAGACAATAACGGTCAGCAGGGTCAGCAGCGGGCTCAGGCTGAACATGAAGCCGAGAAAGACCAGGAAGGTGAGAATGGAGGTGACCGGAATGGCCAGCGCGCCGCCGAGAAAGAGACCGATGGCATTGAGCTCGGCGGTCATGGCCGAGATGACGGTGCCGGGCTGCATCTTCCGATAGAACTGCAGGGGGAGCTGGAGGATGTGGTGGTAGAGTTCGTTGCGCATGCCCACCAGTATTTTCTGGCCGATCACCGTCTGCATGACATTGATGAGGTACTTGAGCAGGCTTGCCAGGGTGATCGCCCCGATATAGAGGGCGCAGTAGAGGAACAGCAGCTGTTCATTGCGAAGGTGGATGGCCTCGTTGACGATGCGTTTCTGCATTTCCAGGGGAAAGACCCGGAAAAAGAGGCTCACCAGGATGACGGCCAGCAGCAGGAGCTGCAACGGGCGGTGGCGGGTGAGAACCCAGTAAAACAGCGGCCGCCGGGTTATCAGCACGTCGGCCTCCGGTCAGGCAGGAAAAACATGGGCCGGGTTCTCCCGGCCGAACCGACGGATCGGGCCGGAAAAATTGGTGACCGAGCGCGAACCGCGGCGGAGGGTCCATGACCGTCCGGCGGGGTACCGTCCGATCGGCCAACCTTCATGCCTTTGCCCACTGCAGGTTTCCCGCAGGGTTGATTTTCGCCAAACAGGCAATTGCCGGACATAGTCTACTATATGATTGTATCCTCTTGAAAATCAAGGGATTTATGCGGCCCGGCCCTCACTGTCCCCCGGTCAGTACGCCAGGTAGGAGAGCGATTTGAGAATCAGGGCAAAGCCCATGGCGAACATGCCGGTCAGTCCCATGCCGCAGGAAAAGCCGGCCAGCAGCACCGGGGCATACTGGCGCCACATGGCGCCGAACCGTTTATGGAAGTAGTAGCGCCCGAGCAGGGCGCCGGCCACTTCCAGGATAATGCCGTGGGGGGTCGATTGGCCCAGCCCCCTGACCACCCCGTAAATCAGCAGCACCGGCAGGCCCAGGAGGCTGAGAATCATGTACAGCACCACCCCGAGTCCCAGGCCGGAGAGGACGTAGCTCGCCTTGAGGGCCTGAAAGAACAGGGAGTTGCCTTCGAGGGTGGAGGTCTGCATCAGCAGGGTATTCAGGGCCTGGAGGTGCCACAGTTCCTGGGCGTACGGGTACGAGCTCGAGGGAATCGGGGCCAGGCGCCAGATGAACTGGGAAAAAAGCAGGCTGGCCACCATGACTACCGGGAAGACGATCAGCTCGGCCTTGATGATGCCGCGGAACGATGTGCCGGTCAGTTCCACTTCCCTGAACCCGACGGTTGCTTCGCCGTAGTTGTGAATGGGAATGGGGGCGTACCATATTTCAATTCCCTGGTAGCCGAAATACTTGGCGCCGGCGATGAAGCTGGCTTCCCGCACCAGGGGCAGGCTGACGAACTGGCCGGCAATCCCCTCCATGCGGGCGGTGATGTAGGAGATGACCGGGGTGTAGATGAAGCCGTAGCCGAGGAAGAATATCCAGGGAAAGTTGGGGACCAGCCAGACGCAGAGCCCGACATAGGAGAGGGTGGAAAAGAAATAGATGGCGATGGATACCCAGAAGTTGATGTCCCCCCGGCCGGGCGGCGGGGAAAAAAGGTCCTTGAATGTACCCCGTCCCGCCCCGCCGCGGCTGAACGACCTGGCCACGGTCCAGACTCCGATGACGCCGATGGCCAGACCCAGGCCGATGCCGAAGCTCATGTAAAAATCGAAGTTGTTGGCAAAGACGGTGTCCACGGTGCCCATGCCCTGGTGCCAGCGGTGGAGGATGCCCTGCTGCCACAGGATCGGGTTGAGAATCACGGTAATGGTCAGGCCGACCAGGCCGCCGATGACGGCCCAGAACGGCAGGACCATGCCGATGAAGACCAGGCCGAGATCAAGCTGCAGACCGGTGGCGACCGCCGGGAGGACTCCCTCGGTATGGCGGGTCAGTTCGATCCAGGGAATGGGTATGAGGCGGATGGGCTGGGTGAATATCAGGCCGGAGACGACCGGCAGGAGGACATAGACGGCGCCGAAGGCCAGGCCGATGACGCCGCCGATGGAAAAGACCCGCCATTTCCAGCCCTTGTCCTTTTCCTCCGCGGATTCGGCCAGGGCCATGGTACCCAGGGCGCCGACCGGGGCCATGGGGAAGGGGAGCCGTTCAACATCTGAGGTGATGCGGTAGAGGGCATAGCCGAGCCCGAAACGGTCGACCCGCTGGATGATCTGCGAACCGACAAGCAGGAGGATGGGGATCAGCCAGTCGCGGTGGAGAAAGGTCCGCGCCGCCATGGACGCGGAGTCGGCGGCGGGCGCCACCCAGGATGGGATGAACTCGGTGACGCCGAGCATCTTGGCCGCGTCGGACTGCACCAGGTACTGGTTCCAGAGCAGGCCCTGAAAGGGCGAAGCCAGGGCCGCGCCGGCCATGTAGTACAGGATGAAGATTTCCTGCTGCCGGAGGCTGGTATGGGCCCGCTTGGCGATTTCGGCAAAGAGGATGATCGTCACCCAGCGGGCGGCCGGGCCGATGCCGGAGCCGATGACCAGTTGGAGGTACATGGAGCCGGGCATCATGAGAAAGCCGATGAACACCGCGCCGATGACGGTTTTCCAGTCGAAGCCTTCCTCGAAATGGTCCGGGGCCTTGAGCAGGTCCCGGTATTCTTTCAGTTCCTTGTCGTCGTACATGATGCCTTGCTGGTATCAGTCCGGCAGGACCTGGTAGCTGGCGTCGGAAAAGAGTCCGATGATGGCCCAGGTGCCGCCCATGAACAGATCGCCGATAATCAGCCCGATGAAAAAGAGCCGCAGTTTCTTGAACAGGACAACCCCGCCGTAGCGCATGCAGATCGTGTTGCAAAGCCAGCCGACGAAGAAGCTGAACCAGAGGATCCACATGGCCGAACTGTAGGCGGTAAGATACCCGATGGGGTGGATCGGCCACCAGTAAAACCGGTGGTAGCAGGTCACCAGAATCAGCATGACCACCGCGCCGGCGGCGGTGAAGATCCGGACCCAGTTGCCTGCCTCGACCCCGGTCTCGTTCAGGCGCACAACATTTTCATACACGTTGAGGGTGGTGCCGGTCGCCCATTCCAGCTGCAGCTCCCGCATGCCGTATTTGTAGCACAGAGCCAGCATGGCCAGGAAGGAGCAGATGACCGCGGCGACCAGGGTCGCACCCAGGCCGAAGAGCAGCAGGCGGCGGGAGGAGAGGGCATGGTGGACCTGCCGGGCGTGCAGCAGGGACGGCATCAGCGATTCCCGCAGGTCGACGAACAGTACTTTCTGGGCAACCGCCGCGATCAGGAGACCGGCGTGGGTGAAAAGACCTGGTCCGAAAAACGCCAGCAGGCCGTCGATGGGGGCGGCGGTGAGGGTGAAGTAGCCGATGCCGCCCTGGCAGATGACCCGGGAGGCGACCAGGGTGATCATGAAGAAGGCCGAGATGACGAGCACCGCGGCCTTGAGCCCCATGCCGAAAAAGACCGCCCAGGCGATGATGGCCGCCATGCCGGCAACGGCGATCCAGAAGGAGAGGCGGACGCTGAACCATTCGGTGTGGACCTCCACCTTGCCGGGCCGGAGGGACTGGACGAAAACGTCCCTGAGATGCTGGCGGGAGAGCCAGAGCAGAAAGAGAAAAAAGACGCCGTAGGCGCCGATCATCTGGGTTTCCTCCGGCCGTGCCAGGGTGGGGCCGAAGGTGACACCCAGGGAAGCCGCCGGGATGGAATAGCCCAGCATCGCGAGCAGGCCGAACAGCAGGCCGCCGAGCAGGTAGAAAAACCAGAAGGAAAGGGAAATCTGGCGGGCGGCAAGGAAGGCGAAGCCGATGAAGACCGGATAAATATGTATTTTCAGCTTGATGAATCCCGACAGGAGGCCGGTCTGGGGGAAATAGGGGCCGGCCAGGACCAGGGTCGGGATCTGGGGCACCGTGGGGTAGTAGAAGTTGAGGCCGTTGATGGTGTGCAGCAACACCGGCACGGCAAGCCCCCACAACAGATAGGGGTTGCGGATAAAGCCGCCGAGCCGGTTTTCCTCGTAGTGTTCCTCCATGATCCTGGGAACGGTCAGGAGAGGGAAGTTCATCCGTTCGTTGTGGATCCATTGCCTGCTGAACAGATTGATGAGCGCGACCATCACCGTGTAGCAGAGGAAAATGAAGACGCCCCAGGAGAGCAGGGGCGCCGCCCAGTCCCGCCAGGGAATACCGGCAAGCAGCTCGAGCCATCCCATCTGCCTGCCGTTGAGCAGGCCGTTGTACATGCTGTCAACGGCTTCTTTTCCCGGATACAGCCAGGCGGGCAGCAGAGGGTGGACAATCTCCTGCCAGTTGTTTTCCGCCGTGGCAAACTGGAAGGGCACGGTCAGGTTGAGGAAAAACGTCCTTGTCAGGCCGGTATAGGCAATCCCCGAGCCGATGACCATCTGGATCCAGATGACCAGGAGTTCGCTGCCCGTTACGATCCGCGACCGGGGCATGAGCTTGCGCAGCAGTCCGGCTCCCAGCGTTGTCAGCAGCAGAACGTAGAAGGGGGCGAGGGGAAAGTGCCCGCCGCCCAGGGGCGTCGCCTGGTGCTGGATGTTGTTGACCGGGGTCAGGACGCAGATCAGCCCGGCCAGCAGCACGCCGGCGATGACGGCCCTCGGCCTGATGGCCGGCTGCTGTGTGGTGTCGGGGCTCATGCCGGCTCGTCCGGGGCGATGGTTTTTGCCTGCGGCAGGAGACCGGCATAGAGGGCATGGGCTTCGTCGTCCAGTGACCGCCATACCAGGAGCTGTTTGCGCAAGGCGTTGAGAAAGGATTTGTTGACCCGCTGCCAGAGGCTCACCTCGCCGGCCCGGCGCTTCATCACCACGCGGATTTCCAGGTATTCTCGACCTTCCGCGGCCGGGCAGAAGTGGATGTCCACCCACTGCATGATGCCGAAATCAAACGGGGCCAGCCACACCTTGGCCCGGAGATGGACGCAGCCGGTGGCCATGGGCAGCTTTTTCCCGGGTTCCGCCGCCATCCTGACCACTTCGACCGGGCCGGTGGAAAACAGGCCGTGCGAGACGTCCTGATGGCCCTTGAAATAGCTGTACAGGAAGCCGGCGATGGAGGCGTTCTCGTGGTACTGCATGAGAAAGGGCAGGGTGATGTCCATGGCATCGTTTTTGACCGGGGGCATGGTCCAGGAGCGGTTGACATCCGGAATGGCGATATTGGACGCGACCCGGGAAGGGTAGAGCACCGACAGGAGGACAACGGCCATCACCAGCACCATGGCCGCGACGCCGGCGGTTGAGGAGTAGTTGACTGTGATGCCGCTCCACAGCCTGGTCTCCGAGAGCAGCTCGGCACTCGTCTGCGCGAGAACATAGCCCAGCACGGTGGAAATGATGGCAAACGCCAGCGCTTCGGCGATGAACAGAAAGCCGACGTGCCGGGGGGCCAGCCCCACGGAGGTATAGACGGCGATTTCCTTCTTGCGTTCGTACACCGAGCTGATCATGGTATTGAGAACGATGAGAACGGATATCAGCAGCGGAATGATGATGTTGGGCATCCCGGCATAACTCATGGTCTCGCTGGCGTTGTACAGATAGACTCCCTTGTCTTCCCCGCTGAAAATGGTGAGGTTGAAGCGGTCGGTCAGGTCTTCGACTTCCTGTACGGCAACCGGTCCGGCCGTGCCGGATGAGATGGCGACCCCCTTGAGCCGGCCGCCCATGTCGAGCAGAAGCGGGGCCGGCACGATGAGCACCTGGTCCGGGGGAATGTGCTGATAGCGTCCCTGGAAAACCCGGACATCCTCGCCGGATTCCAGCGCTTCCTGTTCAACTTCGCTCAGCTCCAGCGCCGATTCGCTGGGGAAAAAGGCCGGGGTGATGATTTCCCCGTCAAGGTCCGTTCTCTGCTGGAGGAGATGTTCGGCGAACACGCCGACGATGGTCATTTGCATGCCCCACAGGTCAAGCTGATTGCGTTCCGGGTCGTCGGGGTCGACGGCCAGGCGCTCGGCCAGGCGCGAGGGGAGGAGGACGGCCTGTCGTTCCCCCGGAGCGAACCACCGGCCGCGCACCAGGATATTGTTCAAGCCGGTGACGGCAGGTTCGGCGGCGGACAGACCGGTGATCCCGCTCAGGCTCAGGGTCTGCCCCTGAAAACCGGCGTTGATGCGCAGGGCCCGCACCGGTTCTTCCGGTTCCAGCCAGACCCGCGGCGCAACCCGGGCCGTGCCGCCGAACAGGGTGGCGAAAACGGGCAGGGACTCGGGCGGCAGGTCGTGCCAGCCGATGTTTTTCAGCAGAAGGCCGTGGTAGGGAGCGGTATCGGCAAAAAGCAGGCGGCTCTGCCGGCTCATCGACTTGACCGTGGTGAAGCTCATGATGGTGAAAGTGAGGATGATCAGGGTCAGGCAGGTGAGGCCGGTGCGCATACGGCGGCGGCGGAGGTTGGAGACGCCGAGAAAAAACGCGGCAACGAACGCCTTCCAGGTGCTGATTTCCGAGGGGCGCTTATGGGACGTCCTGCGCTGCAGAAGAGTCATTTCATCCTCGAAACGGAGGACAATGATCATGGTCACCAGCAGCGACAGGCCGATGATGAAAAAGGCAAGGATCACTACCGTCGGGCTGTAGGCCAGTTCGAAGGCGGGGTGCACCTGGGCGATCACCAGGATGAGGAGCAGGAGAATCCCGGTAAAGCCGGCTATCCGTTTGTAGATCGAGACAAATCCGAACAGCAGCCGCTCCATGCAGAAGGCAAAGGGGACAAAAAGGGCGATGTAGAACAGGACCCCGAAGAGCACGTCCTTCTGGGTTTTTTCCACATGATTGTACACCCGGCTGGCCAGGGCCCAGGAACGGCTGGCCTCCTCGGAAAAAACGTCGTATTGCAGGTCACCCAGGGCCTGTTCGGCCGCGGTCAGGGCCCGGAGCCCGTCCGCCTGCAGGAACTGGATCCTGGTGCTGTGGATGCCGTGCTCCTCGAGATTACTGATCCTGGGCCGCAGCAGGTTCCACATGTCCCTGGCAGCCAGATAGGCGGTGTTGTGCAGCGATGGATGGCGGGAAACGTCGTATCCAGTACCCTGCGGATTTGCCGGGCTGGAGTTGGTCAGGATGAGTTTTTTGTTCAGGACCGAGTCCGACAGGGTCAGCTTGAGGGGTGTATCAGGTTCCAGGTAAATGGAGGCAATGACGGATTGCCGGGTGTCGATGCGGCTGTACCAGAAACGGACCGGCGGAGCCTCCCGGCGGCCGTCCAGCAGCTCCAGCCGGGTCATGTACCGGAAACTTCGCGGCTCCAGCAGGTTGAACAGAGTGGTCTGGCGGCATTTGAACATGATCAGGTCGGTCTTCATGGCGTTGCGCTGCATTTTGACCCGATAGGCATCCTTGCCGGTCAGCTTTTTATCTATGGCCCAGACCGCCGATCCGTCCTCATCAAAGCGGTATCCCTCGAGAATGATTTTGTCCTGCACATGTTTTTTGTCCGCCACGCCTTTGAGAAGGAAACGGCCCTGCCGGTCGGTCATGACGTAATAGCGGCTCAGCCCCTGGAAGGCGAGCAGGAGAGTCTGGGGGGCCGGGTGCTCGGCAAAGAGTTCCCCGTGCAGCAGGAGACGGGTGTTCCCTTCGACCGTGGAGAAGCCGTTGCGGGAATATCCCTGCTCAAGCTGGCTTGCGTGGTCAACGGCGGTGATGAGATGCTCGGCCATGAGCCACTGCCCGGCGGCATACTCCCAGTCAACGCGGTCGGCTGTATCGTATGGGGTTGACCAGTATTGACGGATATCGTCAATGGTCGTCAGTGTCAGCCCGGGCAGCGCCGCCAGGCTGCTGACTTCCCCTCCCAGGGCGGGTTTGTCGGGCAGCAGGTCCTGCCAGGGCAGCAGGCGGTCGGGGCGCAGGGTTGAGACAAAGGCCGGGCTTTCGGGCGGCAGCGCCGCAGCGCCGTTCTGGAGGGCGGTTTCGATATCCCTGAATGTCGCGGTCCGGGAGATTCGCGCCAGCAGGGGATGATACAGAAAACCCTGATGAAAGGCGCCCAGGCCGGTGCCGTGGCTTGACAGGTGAAGGGAAATGACCGCCCGCGGCTCGTAATCGGCCATAAAGGAGCGGAAGCGCCTGACTTCGCTGAGAATTTCCTGCTGCTCCCGGATTTCCTCCATCACGGCCAGATGTTCCGTCTTTGACTCCGCGGCCAGGGAAGTCAGCAGTTCGTGCTGGCCGCTGTCTATTTCCTTTAAGCTTGCGATCCAGCCCAGCCGGCGCAGGGTAAACCGTTCTCCGGCCAGCACCCTGATCCTGTCGGCGATATCTCCTCCTTCTTCCTGCAGGCGCAGGCGCATCAGTTCCCCGGAAAGAGCATCGACGCGGAGCTTGAGCGCCTGACTGACGGCCTCCTGCAGAAGTTTCGCCGCGCTGTCGTCAATCCGGCCGGCGGCGTATTGCTCCAGCACCTCCAGATAGCTTTCCCGCTGCTGCCGGTCGGATTTCAACTCCCGTTCCTGGTCCCTCAGATCCCTGGAGGTGGCGGTGGCGGCCCAGATGGTTTCCCGCATGCCGGCCAGTCCCTGGGCATGGCCGCTGCTGGCAATGAGGAGAAAGGGCCGGTTGGGCGGCCGGCGGCCCAGGCGTTCCGCCAGTTGCAGCAGACCGGCAATGGACAGGGCTTCGTCCGCGCCGGGAGAGCGCCCAGGAATAAAGGCGCTGGAATCGTAAAACGCCTCGACGATGATGAGTTGGTTCGCCAGGCCGGGATCGGTCCCCGGGTAGAGGGCGTAAATATTCCGGGTCCTGGCCGTTGTCCAGCGGATGGTCGTTTCCAGGCGGACCTTTAGACCGTCGAGCGCCTGCGGTCCCGCGCCGGTCCCACCTTCAAGCAGGGCGAGGGTTTCCTCTTCCATCCAGAAACACGGAAACTGGAGGGGTGAAAGCTCTTCCTTGTTGGCAAAGCTGCTTTTCGACGGGGTGCCGCGGCTGATGTAAATAAGGGCGGATGCGCCCAGCGAGGCGGCATGAAGCCAGTTGCGGCCGGAATCGAATTCCATGAGGACTATGGCGCCCGCTATTTTTTTGGTGTTGAAGTCGGCGAGGCCGCCCCTGCCCACATAGACAAGATTGCCCTCCAGGCCTTCCGGCGGCAGGCCCTGGGGGGTGACGGCGTTGTAGCGGATGGGGTCAAGGGTGATTTCCCGGTCCCCGGCGATGAGCTTTGATTCCTGATGTTCGAGGACCGGGACGGTAAAGCTGAAGGTGTCAAGCAGGTCCGGACCGGTTGCCGCCAGCCGTTCCAGGATATATTCGGCCGTCTTTTCCGCTCCCTGGGTTCCAGTGCCCCGGTCTCCATAACCGCTCAGGGTTTCCACGGTGCCGCGCAGCCCGGAAAGTGCCGCGTGCCGAGCCGCGGGTTCCGGCGGGGAGACTGCCGGAGCCGCAGGCGCTGCAAAAAGTATTCCGAGCAGCGCGGCAACGGCGGGGAGCCGTCGGAGGACCTGCGCCGTTTTCCGGAAAAAAAGGATCATTCTATGGTCCCAACCGATATGCGCAGTTCATCACGCTGCTCGATCTTGTCGATCAGGCCGTCGCGGATCCATATCACTTCGTCCGAGACGTTGAGCATTTTGAAGTCATGGGTGGCGGAGATGATGGTCACTTTGCGCTCCTCGCTCATTTGCTTGAGGAGATTGATGATTTCCTCCCCGGTGGTCAGGTCGAGGTTGCCCGTCGGTTCGTCGGCCAGAATGATGGCCGGGCCGTTGGCCAGGGCCCGGGCCACGGCCACCCGCTGCTGCTGGCCGCCGGAGAGCTCCGAGGGCTTGTGGTTGAAGCGGTCGGCCAGCCCCACGGTTTTCAACAGGATCATGCCCCGCTCTATTGCTTCGTCATTGCCGGTGCCGGCAAAGATCATGGGCAGGGTGACATTCTCCAGGGCGGTCATCACCGGGATCAGGTTGAAGGTCTGGAAGATGTAGCCGATCTTCCGGCAGCGCAGCCAGGCCAGTTCGTATGCGTCGAGCTGGGCAATATCCACCTCGTCGATGAACACCTTGCCCGAAGTGGGCTTGTCGAGGCCGCCGATCATGTTGAAAAGCGTGCTTTTGCCGGATCCGGACGGACCCATGATGGAAACGTATCGGCCGGCGGCAATGGTCAGGCTGATGCCTTTCAGCACCTCCAGGGTGTGGCTGCCCAGCTCAAATGTCTTGACCACGTTGGTGGTACGGATAATGGCGTGCTGTACGTTGGTGGATCTGTCGGGCGGCATGGTTTACTCCTCCACCCGCATTGCTTCCACCGGCGCCATCCGCGCCGCCTTGACGGCGGGAAAGACGACTCCGAGCAGGCTGAGGAGGCAGCCGGTGGAGGTGGCGGTCAGGATGATCATGGTTATTCCCCCCAGGGGCAGGGCCGTGAAGACAAGAGCGCCGAACTGCACGGCCGACGAAGCGACGGCAAAAACCGCCCCGAGGAGTGCACCGGCGGCGGCGCCGATAAATCCCTGCATCAGGGCTTCCAGCAGGAACAGCCGCAGGATGAAACTGTCCAGGGCGCCGAGGCATTTCATGGTGCCGATTTCCCGAAAACGTTCGGTGACCGCCATGAGCTGCGCGTTGACGATGCCGACCACGCAGACCAGCAGGGAAAGAATAACGAGCCAGCGCTGCTTGGCGCTTTCGCCGATGGCGGCGTCCCCCGGCTGAACATCGTAGCCCGCCTGCAGCAACGTCCTGAAGCCGGCGTCGGTTCCGGTCTGGAGGATGGCTTCGGCTATCCGGTTGCCGGCCTGCACATAGCAGAGAAAGGCGACGGCCAGCACCAGGCTGAGGGTGGTGATCAGCGAGCGAAAGAAACGGACCCGGATGGACTGATAGGCAATTTCAACGGATTTTCCGAAGGGGAGAGCGACAAGCCGTTCCATACCTGCTGCAAACCTGTGGGGATGAATAATTATTGTCATTATAACAGAAAGCACTTCCCCAAAAAAGCTTAAAAGGGGCACCAGGGGCATGGCCGCCGCTTGGCGAAAAATACGCCGTTGTGGTATTGTCTGTTGACTTTTCCTTTCCACCACCTTAAGGAGCATGCAGGTGAAAATAAAGGGAACAAATGGAACTTGTCTTAGCTAAACCCCGGGGATTCTGCGCCGGGGTCAAAAGGGCCATAACGATAGTCAGCCAGGCCCTGGAAAAGCACGGCGCCCCGGTCTATGTCCTGCATGAGATAGTGCACAATACCCATGTTATCCGCGACCTGGCCGGCAAGGGGGCCGTTTTCGTCGAAACCCTCGAGGAGGTGCCCACCGGTTCGGTGGTGATTTTCAGCGCCCATGGCGTCTCCCGGGCCGTTGTCGACAGGGCGGCCGAACTCGGCCTGCAGACCATCGATGCAACCTGCCCCCTGGTATCGCGTGTGCACCGCCGGGTCATGCTGCTCAACAAAATAGGCTATGACGTGCTGGTCCTCGGGCACCGGGGTCATCCCGAGGTGGAAGGGACCTGCGGCTACGCCACCGGGGCGGTGCATATTGTCTCCCAACCCGGGGAGGTCGCAAAGCTGCGGGTGGCCGATCCGCAGCGGGTCGGCTACGTGACCCAGACGACACTGAGTCTTGACGATACCAGGGATCTCCTGGCCGCGATCCGCCGCCGTTTTCCCGCCATCAGCGAACCGGAGCGGACCGACATCTGTTACGCAACCACCAACCGCCAGAATGCGGTCCGCAGGCTGGTGCGGGAAGTCGACGTTCTGTTGGTGGTCGGTTCCCGAAACAGCTCCAATTCAAACCGGCTGCGGGAAGTGGCCGATCTCCGGGGAATAAAGGCCTACCTGATCGATTCGGCCGCGGAAATCGATCCCTCCTGGCTTGCAGGTGCGAAGCGGGTCGGCGTCACTGCCGGCGCCTCGGCGCCGGAACTCCTGGTCAGCGAAGTTGTCGAGTGGATGCGGGAGCATGGCGCCTCGTCGGTGCGGGAGATGGAGGGCAAGGATGAAAACGTGGAGTTCCCCCCCGGGGCCATTTAGCCGGCGGAATCACCCCCGCCCCTGCCGGCCGCCAGCAGTTCCCTGAACGTACAGCAGACAACCCCCGCGGATCCGAGCTCTGTCAGCAGGATATCCAGGAAGGCAAAGGCCGGGTCGTTCATCCGCTGATGATGCAGCATGAACCCCATGCCGCCGCGCCGGGCCGCGGCGGCCATTTCCGCGAACAGATTATCCCAGTCCCGCCTGAAATCCCGCTCCCTGCGGGTATGCAGGTCGATGTTGACCGCCAGGTCGCGCAGGATGCCGTTGGCGGGCGGGTCGGCGTTGGCGAAGCGGGAGACGGCCTGAAAGCCGAGTTCGGCGAGGATTTCCAGAGTGGTCCGGCCGCAGCGGTTCCAGGGCGGGGTAAAAACCGGCAGGAAATGGTCGCCGAAGAGCAGGGCCAGGCGTTCGCGGCCCCGCAGCAGGTCATCCCGGATCGCGGCGCGGCCCCTGGATTCGCCGAACTCGCATTTTTTCCCCGCCGGTTCGTGATTGGCGTGGTTCCAGCCGTGCTGATGCCAGCACCACAGGGGGCTTGCCGGATCAAACCGCTGCAATTTTTCCCGCCCCGGACGATCGAGCCATCCCGGGACGACAGCAAGGCAGAGGGGCATGCATCGGGCGGCAAACAGCCGCATGAGGCGGGAAAACCGTTCGTCGTCCGCGGCGATGTCGTCGGCCCGGAAAAAAACCCGGAGCTGATTTCCGGCCGCACAGGCGTCCTGGAGGATGTGGCGGATCCTTACCCGCACTCCCTCCGGCAGTTCCCCGGTCCACAGCGCCGGGATCCTCCCCGGCCCCGCCATTACTTTGCCCTTATCCATTGCTCAAGCCACTTGCCGGTAAATTCGGCGCCGTCGAGGCGGACCCGCGGACGGTGCGGTTTGCTGCCGAGCAGAAGCCGTATTTGCCCGGCCAGCAGCGGGGGATCCAGTTGCCGGTCTTCCAGGAGGCCGAGGCCGGCGATCCGGGCCAGATGTTCGACCCGCAGCCGCTGCTCTCTGTTCTGGCTGAAGGGGTAAATCAGGCCCGGCGTTCCCGAGGCCAGGACATCCATGGTCGTGTTGTACCCGCCCATGGACAGGGACAGGTCGGCGGCGGCCAGCCAAAGAGGAAAGTTTTCGGCAAACCGTTCAATGACGACATTGGCGGGGGCCTGCCGCCGCAGCTCGGCCACCTTGCCGGCATCCATATACGGGCCGGTGAAAACATAAAGCCTGGACGGGAAGGCAAGGTGCCGGACTGCCTGGACCGCCGCCAGAAGAAGGGGATGCCCGACACTGCCGCTGCCGGCGCTGGCGACCAGAAGTTTTTCACCGGCTCCGAGTCCCAGCTCCAGCCGCAGGCGGCGCCCTTCGTCCCGGGATGCCCGCCGGCAGACGTAGCCGGTATAGACAACGGGGATCCGTATATCCTCCATGCGGGAAAAGGTTTGGTCCAGGCTGATCACCGCCGGGTCTCCATGGACGAGCACCGCGTCAAACAAGCGGTTGAGCCGGTCGATGACCCGCTGTTCAAACTTTCGCGGGTCCTGTTTTTCCACCAGGATGTCCCGAACGCTGCTCACCACCCGGCAGCGGGGCATCCGGCTGCCGCGGACAGCCTCCAGCAGCGGCAGCAGTTCAAAGGAAAAGTTGTTGCGGCCGAAGGGAAAAAGTTCGATGAGCAGGACATCGGGCTGGAGTTCACCGGCAATCCTGAGCAATTGGTCCCGGCGCTGCCGTTTCACCGTTTCCAGTTCCATGGCCCGGTCAACGGGAAGCAGGGCGGAAAACGCCGCATCCATTTCCAGCCCCGGCAACTGCACGGTCCGGACATGAGAGGGCATCGGCACGGTCACCGGGGGGCCGCCGAGGACGAGGACGACCCGGTGGCCGCGCAGGGCTCGGGCGATCTCAAGGGTCCTGAACAGGTGGCCGATGCCGAGCACATGTTGGCAGTAGATCAGGACGGTCATTGGCATTTTGCTGGTTTCAGGATTCAATCCCCGACAAGTTCAAATTTTGAAAAACCGCGCAGGAAGTACCGTATCGAAATCGAAATCGGGATTGCTGTCGAAATCGAAAAGCCCGCCCGCATGACCGCCTCCAAATCTTTTATTTTCATCGTCAAGCCTTCAGGGCTTCAAATTCCAGACCGCCAACTCATGAATAACATAACGACAGATCAGGTAGATAGAATACAGAAATTACCGTGTGCCAAAAGACCCCTTGGTATTACAGCAATCAGGATTCGATCCCGATCCCGATAGCGATCCCGATCCCGACGGGTGCAAATTTTCGTCACCCCAGCGCAGGAAATATCTCATCGAAATCGAACTCCCTGCCACCACACCAGGTCGGGTGCGCAAACATGTTCTTCTCCTCATTCGTCCCCGCAGCGCGGGGTGGGGCGCTGCCAACTGCCGGCTCCCGACACCAGCCGTGAACCCCTCATCCGCCCTTCGGGCACCTTCTCCCCGAGGAGAAGGGTGTTTTTTATAACCCCTCTACCACTGGGAGAGGGTGGCCGGAGGCCGGGTGAGGGGTCTTCCGGCTGCAAGCCGCAAACTTCTTCTGTCCACCCGATGGGTGCGAATTTCTTAATCCAGCGCAGGAAATACCGTATCGAAATTGAAAATCCTTACTCAACCGGCGCCTCAGTATTGTCTGGATCGCCGTCCAGGGACAAGGCGTTCAACCGGTAGAGATACAACCCTTTTTCGGTTTGTTCAAGCAGATGCAGATGGGCGGGTTCGACGACCCGCGGCTCGTCCGGCAGAAACGCACGGCCCAGAATATGATACAGCAGGCACTTGATCACCCCTTCATGGCAGACGATCAGGATCGACTTGCCGGGCCATCGGCGGCCGGCTTCCTCCAGTGCAGCCGCCGTCCGGTCCAGGACCTGCAGCCGCGATTCGCCCTCCGGGGGGGTGAAGCGCCAGCCGAGCCTTTCCTGGGCACGGAGCTCGGTTTTGTATTGCTTTTTTAGTTCGGCCAGGGGCAGGCCGGTCCAGCGGCCCCAGTCCTGTTCCCGCAATCGTGGATCGGTCCGCACGGGCAGGCGGAGGATACGGTTTATCCGTTCCGCGGTGGCGGCAGCCCGGCCGAGATCGCTGCACAGGATGGCGTACCATTTCAGGGCCTGGAGCCGGGCCCCCCATTCCAGCGCGGCCTGCTGTCCGGCGGCGGAAAGCGGGCTGTCCTGCTGGCCCTGGATCCGCCGTTCCTCATTCCACCCGGTCCGGGCGTGGCGAATCAGGCCGATGAGGGTGGAACCGTGGCGCTTCATCGGCTCTCCGACCTGTCTTTCCTGCGGCGCACCGCCTCCAGGAGGAGCTGTTCCAGCAGGGCGTAGTTGCGTTCCAGGTCATGGCGGCGGCGGATATGGGCGGCGGCCCGGACGCCCATTTGCTCTCTTTCCTCCCGGCCGGTCAACAGGCGGATAACGGCCTGGTCAAAACCCCGGTCATCAAAGGGTTCGGTGAGCAGTCCGGTGCGGCCGGCATCGACCACTTCCGGAATACCGCCGTTGTCATAGGCGACCACGGGCAGACCGCATGACTGGGCTTCAAGGTACACCATGCCGAGCGATTCGTTGATCCCCGGAAAGACGAACAGATCGCCGCCGCTGTACAATTCGAACATCCGGTCCCGGTCGATTCTGCCGGTAAAAATGACCCTGTCGCCAAGCAGTTTCGCCGCCAGGGAGGCAAGGCGGCGCCTTTCCCGGCCGTTGCCGGCAATGACCAGCAGGAACGCGTGTCCCTGCTGCAACAGCCGGCCGCAGCTTTCGATGACCTTGATCAGGCCGCGGGTCTTGACATCCGCCCGGAACATGGCGGCGGTGACGATGACCGGCTGCCCGCCTGCCCGCCATTGCCGCCGCATGCGCCGGCGGGCATCGTTGTCGCGGATGAACCGGGACGGATCGATGCCGGGCGGCAGGTAACCCAGTCGTTCCGGGGGCAGGAGCCGCTGGAGGTTGACAAGGTCGTCCCTGCGGTTGGTCAGCACCAGGTCGGCCGCCAGCAGCGCCTTTCTGTTCAGCACAAAACCGGGCCTGGTCAGGGTGCTTCTGGAAACCCTGCTCGCATAGCTCCCCTGAAAGATCACGTAGGGCAGACGCAGGGAGGAACAGACGTCCGGGCCGATCAGATCGGGGGCCTTGTAGTAGGTGTGGTAGGTCAGCCACAGGTCGACGGCCTCCCCGGAGAGCTGCCTGGTGATCCGTTTTTTTTCCAGGACGGCGCGGAGGATGTTCCACGGTTTCCAGAATATCCAGCGGCTGCGCAGGGTGCTGACGACCCGGACATCATGGCCCCTTTTCCGCAGGTGGTCGTAGAGACCGCCGGCGATGACCAGATCGCCCGAGGGGTGGGGATGCCCTAACGGTTTGAAAGGGGCATAGAAGGCGATGCGCATGGTTGTTCACAACGGTCGTGGCCGGCGAGAATGCGGCGGTACATATCGGCAAGTTCCCCGATCAGACGGCGGTTGTCGAAGGAGGACCGAACCAGTTCCCGACCGCGCGAAACCACCCTGCGGCGAAGGGCTTCATCGTTCAGCAGTCCGACCATGTTTTCGGCCATGGCTCCGGCATCGCCGGGCGCGGAGAGCAGGCCGCCGGTTTCGCCACCGATGATTTCCGGCAGGGCGGAGACGGTGGTGGCCACAGCCGGCACCCCCATGGCCAGACTTTCCACCAGGACGTTGGGGATGCCGTCCCGGTCGCCGTCGGGTCCTATCTCGCAGCCCAGGGCAAAGAGATCGGCCCGTTGAAATTCCTCGATGACCCGGGCGTGGGGCAGGGTCCCCTGCCAGCGGCATTGCCCCTGCAGTCCGAGGTCAAAGATCAGTCGGATGATTGCCTCCCGGTCCTCGCCGTCGCCGATGAGGGTGTAGTGAAAGGGGAAGTTCCGGCCGCGCAGCAGGGCCAGGGCATGCAAAACGGTCGGTATCCCTTTTTTCGCGGTCAGGCGGGCGACGGTGAGTATTCTGAAGGGCGGCCGGGGCTGTTGCTTTGCCTCGCCGCCGTTGAAGAGGCTCAGGTCGATGCCGTGATAGACTCTGAAGACGGGCGTTGGGCTGCCGTCCGCCAGGTGGGCAAGATATTGCCGATTGTATTCCGTGCAGGTGACGACCATGGCGGCGCGGCCGATTTTCTCACGCAGCTGCCGGGTATCGGAGGTATAGATGTCCTTGGCATGGGCGGTAAAGCTGAAGTTCACTCCGCCGAGGAGGCCGGCGAACATGGCCACCGAGGTGGGCGAATGGGCAAAGTGGGCGTGCAGGTGGACCACCTCCGGGGCCCGGCGCAGGAAGCGGGTGACCAGAAAGGCGGCCTGGAGGAGATGTTTTATGGTCCCCGGGCTGCGGGTGCGGGCGAATCGGCCGGCGGCCATCCGCAGTGCTTCCCGGAACCGGGCCGGCATTCCTGTCCCGGCCAGGGCCCCGGCCAGCACCAGGCGGGGGAAGTCGATGAAGAGTTCCGTCGGCAGGTAATCAACCCGGGCCCGTATTCGGCGGACATTGTCGTGGCAGAAGGGTTCCCGGGGATGGCGCATGGAAAAAATGCGGATCGGGATGCCCCGTTCCTCCAGCAGCAGTATTTCGTTGGCGATAAAGGTCTCGGAGATGCGGGGATAGCCTTTGAGAACCATGCCCAGGACAGGCGGCTTCATTCCCGGGATTCCTTGAAGCGGTCGATGCGGTCCTTGATGAAGTCGATGCCGTCCAGCTTGAAGGCGGCGATTTTCTGCCGATAGGCCGGCAGCCGGTCAAGCATGGCGGTGAGCTGACGATGCAGGCGGTCAACGTTCAGATCCTGCCAGGGGAGATAGTCGACCAGTTCCCGCTGCCCGAAGGCCCGGGCGCGAATGAGTTGCTCCAGTCGGGGCGTTTCCCTGGGAATGATCAGGGAGGGCGTCGCCTGGGTCAATATTTCACAGACTGTATTGTACCCGCCCATGGAGACCACCAGGTCCGCGGCCCCGAGCATTTCCTCCATGCGGGAATAAAACGGCAGGACCTTGATCTTTAGCGGTCTGGCCCGCCTGGCCAGGTGCCGCCGCTGCTCCTTGGGCATGAAGGGCCCGGTGATCAGAACGGACTGCACCGCGGGAAGCCGGCAGGACTCGATCATGGCAAGATAGGTGTCCATCATTGTGAAGCCGTCCCCCCCGCCGCCGGCGGTGACGACGATCATTTTTTCATCGCTGCGGACGCAGAACTTCTTTCTGGTTTTCTGCTTTCTGGAGTCAGTCGCCACCCGGCGGGGCAGGTAGCCGGTGAAAAACAGTTTGGCGCTGGTCTGCGGCGGTATGCCGTATTCGGCGACCGCGTCATAGATGTCCTGGCGGCCGTACACCCATATCTCCGAATAGAGGTCATCCAGGTACCGGTACACCTTTTTGTGCTGCCAGTCGCGGCGGACGGTATCGCGATCATCCATGATGTCGCGCAGGCCGAGAACCGTCCTGGTCCGGGGATGATATTTCCTGAACCAGCGCAGGATCGGGAGAACTTCACGCTTGAGGCCGAGGGGCTCCTTGTCGACGATGAACAGGTCGGGCTGGAAACTCCTGGCCGTGGCCGAGATAATGGACTTGCGGATGGCCAGGGCGTGTTCGGCGTTGATCCGGATGGACAGGGCATGATATTCGTCGTTGGTTTTCTTGATCATGCCGGGGATGCGGACGAAATCGACGTTTTCCGGCAGGCTGAAGCGGCCGGCGATGGGCGAGCCGGTGAGGATGAGGATATTGGTCGATAATGACCGCAAATGGGCCGCAATCGCCATTGTCCGACGGATATGTCCCAGACCGTAGGTGTCATGGGAGTACATCAGTATGTTGTAAAAGGGGTGGTCTCCCATGACTCCTTGAGATATTCCTGCAGGGAAAAATGTTGCCGGCCGGCCAGTTTCCGGATCTGGTCCGGGGTCAGTTCCCGTCGGTCCCGGATTTTCCGTGCCGGCACCCCGGCCCAGATCTCGTAGGGGCCGGGATTTCTGGTGAGGACCGCGCCGGCGCCGATAACTGCGCCGTCGGGTATTTCGGTGACCTGGTAGAGGACCAGGACGTTTTCATGGATCCAGACGTCGCGGCCGATATATTTATCCTGCCATACCACGCCGTACTCTTCCTGCTGAGCAAGCAGCGGCTGGCGGCCCTGGTGCAGGTGGTCATGGGTGTAGATCCGGCTGCGTGCGCCGATCATGCACCAGGGACCGATATGGATGGAGCCGGTGCAGTCGAGGATGGAAAAACGGCTGATGCACAGATTGGTCTCCCTGTCCGGCGAGGCAAAGCATTCCGGCGGCATATAGAGCCGACCGTGATGGACATTGCCGTGCGGCCGGCGGACACACTGCGCCAGGACGTCTGTGAGTTCCTTCCGGGTCTGGGTTGCGGCTTCAAATTCCAAGGTTGCCTGCCGGACTGAAGATGATGGAGTTTTTTCCGGCCGTTCTTGTTGCCGAAGGCACAAGCAACCGGGTCCTTGACACCTGGAGCGGTCCGCTTTTTCGTCCATGACTCTCGCGCCGAAAGCGGAATAAAACAGGTAAATAAGTAGATGTATCAGGCGATTTTTGCAAGGAAAAGGTCGAAGCACGACAAAAAAACCCCTGCCGGAAGCCGGCAGGGGTTTTTGCTGTTGTCTATCTCAAGGGAGATTAGAACTTCATGCTGAGGTGATGGCTGAGCAGCCAGATATCCTCGGTCTCGAGGTTGGCAGCGCCCATCTCGGCAAAGTCGCCGACCACCCACCAGCCGAAGTGCAGCTCGTAGGTCAGGTTGTCGTACAGTTTGTA
>Ga0265293_10001891_pt1 | contig 44075 bp, 38 predicted proteins | sample Munlanlewell138R_FD_192505 | JGI IMG/M metagenome (GOLD analysis project Ga0265293, IMG submission 192505) | Leachate microbial communities from a municipal landfill in Southern Ontario, Canada - Leachate well 138R | ecosystem: Engineered > Solid waste > Landfill > Unclassified | place: Canada... | reverse complement strand
CGCGGCCGGTTTTCGCCAGGTTGTTCCAGAACAGGCGCGCGATGGCGCGCGTGGGTTGGCCTTTCGGTGCAAGGCCAAGCCGATGCGCGTAGTTGGCAAGCCCGTGCATGATGTGGGTGATAGGCAGTTTGCGCGGACAGCGCACGATGCAGTTGTAGCAGGAGGTGCACATCCACATGGAGTCGGACTTCAGCACATCCTCGCGCTTGCCGGCGCGGATCATCATGAAGATCTTCTGGGGCGAGTGCTCCCAGTGCGGGCCGAGCGGGCAGGAGCCCGCGCACACGCCGCACTGCATGCACATCTTGACCCATTGGCCTTCCTCGACGCGGTCTTCCACTTCCCGAAGGAAGTTGTTCTTGTAGCGCGCCACGGCCAGACTGTTTGCTTCACTCATCGGGACGATTCTCCTCGATCGAAACCTGGGGCGCGGGGGGGCGACCCCGCGCCGTGACAAGCGGAAGCCGGGCTCCCGCGTTCGCCATGCTTAGAAGCCCTTCATCGGCGACGGGCCGAGGGCGTTGAGCTGTTCCACGTACTCATCGATGAGCGTTGCCACCCGGGCGTTGTCGGTGATGGCGACCTCGAGACTGGTCACGCGCTCGGTCTCCAAACCCATCTGTTTCATGGTGTCGTCGATCTTGCTCATGCGGTAATACGCCATCTCGGAGCCCTTCACGAAGTGACACTGGTAGTCGTCACCCTTCTTGCAGCCCATCATCATGATGCCGTCATAGCCGGAGTTGAGGGCGTCGGTGATCCAGATGGTGTTCACCGAACCCAGGCAACGCACGGGGATGGCACGTACAAATGCTGAATAGACGTGGCGCTGCAAACCCGCCATATCGAGGGCGGGATAGGCGTCGTTCTCGCAGGCCAGGATCAGGATGCGCGGCTTTTCCTCGAATTCATCGGGGATGTTCACCGCCTTGATCTGGCTGCCTACCGTGTCCACTGAGTAGTTCTCGAAGGAGATCACGCGCACCGGGCAGGCGCCCATGCAGGTGCCGCAGCGGCGGCAGCGCGACTCGTTGAACACCGGGAAGCGCTTCTCGTCTTCGTCGATGGCGCCGAACGGGCATTCCACCGTGCAGCGCTTGCACTGGGTGCAGCCTTCCAGGCGTGCGCTGGGGAAGGACAGGTCCCAGGCGCGCGGATGGGCGGCACGGCCCCGCGCAGCGTTTTCCGTAGCCTGGATGGCCTTCATGGCGGCGCCGGCGGCGTCTTCCATGGCCTGGTGCATGTCCATGGGACGGCGCACGGGGCCGGCGGTGTAGATGCCGGTACGGCGGGTCTCATAGGGGAAGCAGATGAAGTGCGAATCGTTGAAGCCGTGCTTGAACTGCGGGACGTCGGGGCCCTGGCGGTAGTCCAGCTTGAGCACCGATACGGTGCGCAGTTCGTCACGCTTGGCCTTGGCTTCCTCGTCGCCGCCCTCGGCTTTGGTGTTCACCTCGGTCCATTCGTCCAGGTTCACACCCGCATTGGGCACCTGGCCGGTGGCGAGCACCACCAGGTCCGCGACCGCCTGGGTGTCCTCGTCGAGGATCAGGTCCTTGAAATCCACCGTGCAGCTGTCGCCGCCGCTGACCTTGGCAGCTTTGCCCTTGGTGAAGATCACGCCCTTCTGCTGCGCACTGCGGTAGAAGTCCTCGCCCATCCCCGGCACGCGCAGGTCCTGGTACATGACCACCGTGTCCACATCGGGATTGGCGTCCTTGAAGTACATGGCCTGCTTGATGCTGGTGGCGCAGCAGTGGCCCGAGCAGTAGGGCAGGTGCTGGCCACTTTCGTCACGCTGGCCGGCGCACTGCACGAACACCACCGATTTCACTTCCTTGCCGTCGGCGCGCTTGATGGCGCCGCCGTTGGCCGCCTGGGCGAGGGCCTCAAGGCCGGCCTGGTCCACCACGTTGGCCTGGCCGCCGCCCAGCTCGGGTAGCTTGTTGATGTCGTAGGGGGTGAAGCCGGTGGCCTGCACGATGGCGCCCACGGCCTCTTCGATGACCGAACCGCTCTCCTGGGCCACCTTGACGTTGAAGCGGCCCGGCGCACCGGCGGTCTCCGCCAGTGTGGCGTTCAGGTGCACGGTGATCTTCGGGTGAGCGGAAACCTTCGCCGCCATGTCTTCCACACCGGTGGGTTGCGGATCGGCATAGGGCGAGGCGAACGGCACGCGCTTGTGCAGGTTGGCTGCGAAGCCGCCCAGCTGGCCGGTTTTTTCCACCAGCACCACAGGGTAGCCTGCATCCGCCGCCGACAGCGCCGCGGTCATGCCAGAGATGCCGCCGCCCACCACCAGCACGCGCTTGTTCTCGGCACGGGCGGGATTGCCGGCGGGCAGCTTCATTTTCTTGACCTCGGCGCAGCCCATGCGCACGTAGTCCTCGGCCATCTCCTGGCGCACTTCGTCGTGGTCGCTGCCTTCGGCCACCACCCACAGCACGCCCTCGCGCAGGTTGGCGCGGGACACGGCGGCATCGGGGAAGCTGAAGGCCTCGGCCTTGGCGCGTCGCGAACAGCCGGCGATGCACAGATGGGTGACGCCATCGTTGGCGATGTCGTCACGGATCATCTGCACGCCTTCCTCGTTGCACAGGAAGGGATGGCTCTTGACCACGGCCATCTTGCCTTCCTTTTGCGCGATCTTTTCCAGTGCCGGCACGTCCAGCACGTCGCCGATGCCGCAGCCGGAACAGATGTACGCTGCGAATTTGTTCTCCGACATGATTACGCCACCTCTTTCGAAGACTTTTCCGCCGCAGCGGTCTTGTGGATCACCTGGATGGCCTTGAGGCTCGCGGCCGTGGCGCTCTGCGCCGCCCGGTTCACGTCCAGCGGGCTCGCGGCGCTGCCGGCGCCGAACATGCCGCCATCCTTGGAGCCTTCGATGAAGCTGGAGGAGTCGAGGATGATGTCATCGGGCAGTGCGACGCCCTTGACCTCCGGCTCCATGCCCACGGCCAGCACCACCAAATCGTGCTCGGTGGCGTAACGGTGGTAGCCCTCGGTGTCCACGCCGTGCAGCACGGGGTTGCCGTTCTGCTCGTTCAGCGCGATGCGGGCCACCTTGGACTTCACGAAGCGCACGGTCTTGTCCGCCTGGACCATCTTGTAGAAGTCCTCGAAGCGGTCGATGGCGCGGATGTCGATGTAATACACCGTGGAACTGGCGTCGTCGCCGAAGGCCTCGTGCACGTACTGGGTCTGCTTGAGCGAGGCCATGCAGCAGATGCGCGAGCAGTGGCGCAGGTGGTTCTCGTCACGCGAGCCGGCGCACTGGATGAAGGCGACATTCTTCGCCTCCTTGCCGTCGGACGGACGCAGGATCTTGCCGCCGGTGGGGCCGTGCGGGTCGGCCAGGCGCTCGAATTCCACGCTGGTGATGACGTTGTCGAAACGGTCATAGCCGTAGGGCTGGATCTTGGCCGCATCGTAGGGACGCCAACCGGTGGCCCACACCACGCTTCCCACCTTGAGCTGCACCTCGCGCGGCTGCATGTCCAGATCGACCGCGCCGACCTTGCACGCCGCCTTGGCCTTCTCGCCTTCCGGGGTGCCGACGATGGACGGATCGATGACGTAACGCTGGGGATAGGCCATGGTGTGCGGCAGGTAGGCGGCCTTGATCGTGTCCATCCCGTAGTTGAACGGGTTGGGGATCTCTGCCGTGACGGCCTTGCCGCAGTCGCCGCAGCCTGTGCAGTTCTCGTTCACGTAGCGCGGGGCGATGCGCAGGCTGACTGCGTAGTCGCCCCGTGTGCCGCTGACGGCGGTGACCTCGGCCATGGTCATCACCCGCACGTTCGGATTGCCCTTGATGCGCCGCAGGTTGATCTCCAACCCGCAGGTCGGATGGCACATCTTGGGGAAATAGCGGTACAGCTGGGCGGTACGCCCGCCGAGCGCGGGGTTTTTCTCAACCAGAATGACCTGTTTGCCGCACTCGGCGGCCTCAAGAGCCGCCGTCATCCCGGCTATGCCGCCGCCGACGACCAGAATGGTCTGGCTGGTTGCGATTGGAGCAGTCATCGAACCTCCGCAGGAATTGGTGTTCGCCACTAAAGACAACCCAGATTCTATGGCGACCATGACGGCAGGGGGCGATCCCCCGCGCCAAAATGTTTCTATTAATGGATAGAAGCAGTGAATGTAGATAACGTCTAATACAAGTCGCAGGAGTGAAATGCCAAAGCGCCCCCCCCGTTAACAGCGGCCTGAGGCCGCGCTTGCGATAGAAATTCGGCGCATGCCACCGAACGCTTGCCTCGTCCCGCGCGCACCACCAATGACGGCTGCGGATTATCGCCGATACGGGGCAGTTTTTTGATTACAGCCGTCACACAGCAAAGAAAACCAGGGCCGCGCGCCCGGGTCGCCGCCGTGCGTTTTTTCCGGCTCAGCGCGTCAGGTGGGCGTCGGCCGCACCTCGAAAGTCATGGTCTCCAGATCGCCGAAGATCCAGGTGGCGGCCGGCGCGCCGAGCCCCGCCACGGTGCCGGGATTCACCAGCCAGGTCTTGCCGTCTTTTACATGGGGCTGTTGCCGTACTTCCGGCTCATGGCTGTGACCACAGCACACCAGATCGTAGTCGCCGGTGCAGGCCATGGCATGACCGTAGTAGGGATAGTGGGTGACGAAGATCCGGCGGCCGCCCAGCTCGATGTCGGCGTCATGGCCGTGATAGATGAAAAGTCCGTTGGAATTGCAGGCGATGCGGGCAATGGCGACCGGGTCGCCCAGGTTGTTGCCGTGTACCGCATGGATGGGAAGCCCCAGTCTGAGGGAGGCCTTGAGGGTGTTGCCGCCGATGAGGTCGCCGCAATGGATGACCATCGAAGCGCCTTCATCGGCGGCGGCCTGGATGGCGCTGGCCAGCATGGGGCCGCGGTCGTGGCTGTCGGAAACGATGCAGATCTTCATACGATGAGCGGCCCGTGGTAGTCCTCGTCGAAATCAAGGGCGGTCATGCCCGAACGGATGCCCTTCATCTGCCGCTCATGGTCTGACTGGACCTGCAACAGCGTGACCACGCAGTCGCCGATGTTGTCGAACTCCTCCTTGCCGGTCCCGAACTGCTGGGCCTCGGAATAGAAGAACTGTGCACGGAAGCGCGAGTCACCGGTCTTGAAGATGACAAAATGCGCGTTGCGCTCCTCCCAGTAAATGGCCGGGCAAACACTGAGCTCGTCACTGTCGGGTTGCAGCGCGAGTTCCGCGTCGGCCTCTTCCAGAGGCACGCCGCGGCCGTAGCGTTCCCGCAAGGTCTGGGCGACCAGTTGCCGTTCCGTGGACGAAAAATCAGCGATCGTCTTCATGTGAATAGTCCCGTTTATGACCCAACAAAATTTTCTTGGTGTTTAAACCAGGTCCAGCCTTGTAAGAATATCCTTATTCACTAAACCTCGATATTCCGAGGTTCCAATCCTCCAACCAAGACGACTCACCATGCAATCGACTCCTGTCCAGGAGGTCAAAAAGACCACCTGCTATATGTGTGCGTGCCGTTGCGGCATTCGCGTCCATTTGCGCGATGGCGAAGTGCGTTACATCGACGGCAATCCCGATCACCCCCTGAACAAGGGCGTGATCTGCGCCAAGGGCTCCTCCGGCATCATGAAGCAGTACTCGCCGGCACGGCTCACCAAACCGCTGCGCCGCAAGCCCGGCACCGAGCGCGGCGCCGCGGAGTTCGAAGCGATTTCCTGGGAAGAGGCATTCTCCACCCTGACGGAGCGCCTCGCAAACTTGCGTGCCACCGATCCGAAGAAGTTCGCCCTGTTCACCGGCCGCGACCAGATGCAGGCCCTCACCGGCCTGTTCGCGCGCCAGTTCGGCACGCCCAACTACGCGGCCCACGGCGGCTTCTGCTCCGTGAACATGGCTGCGGGCATGATCTACACCATCGGCGGCTCGTTCTGGGAATTCGGCGGCCCCGATCTGGAACGCTCCAAGCTGTTCGTGATGATCGGCACTGCCGAGGACCATCACTCCAACCCGCTCAAGGTCGCGCTATCGCAGTTCAAGCGCGACGGCGGGCGCTTCATCTCCGTCAATCCGGTGCGTACCGGCTACTCGGCCATCGCCGACGAGTGGGTGCCCATCCGTCCCGGTACCGATGGCGCCTTCCTGCTGGCGGTGATCCACGAGATCCTCGCCAAGGGCCTGTACGACCGTGATTTCCTGGTGCGTTACACCAACGCCGGCCAACTGGTGAACATGAACGACGCCAGCGACGAGTTAGGCATGTTCGTGCGCACCGAGGTACCTCCCCAGGAAGCCTGCTACGACCCACAGAACACCCTGTGGTGGGACCGCAACACCAACAAGCCCGTGGTCACCCACACGGAGGGCGCGGACCCGTTCCTGCTGGGCGAGTTCAAGCTGCATGACGGCACGGTGGTCAAGCCCGCCTTTCAGCTGCTGCAGGACCGCGTCAAGGATTACACGCCGGAATGGGCGGAGCAGATCACCGGCATTCCCGCGGCAACCATCCGCCGCCTGGCCCACGAGATGGGCATCACCGCACGTGACCACCGCATCGAGCTGCCCATCGCCTGGACCGACAGCTGGGGCGTGGAGCACGAAACCATCACCGGCAACCCGGTGTCCTTCCACGCCATGCGCGGCCTGGCGGCGCACTCCAACGGCTTTCAGAGCATCCGCGCCCTGGCCATCCTGATGTCCATCCTGGGCACCATCGACCGCCCGGGCGGGTTCCGTCACAAGGTGCCGTTCCCGCGCCCCATCCCGCCCTGCGCGCGCCCGCCCAAGGGCCCCGAGGCGGTACAGCCCAACACCCCTCTGGCGGGCATGCCGCTGGGCTGGCCGGCCGATCCAGACGACCTGTTCGTCGACGAGCAGGGCGAGCCGGTGCGTATCGACAAGGGCTTCTCCTGGGAGTATCCGCTGTCGGTGCACGGCCTGATGCACAACGTGATCACCAACGCCTGGCGCGGCGACCCGTACAAGATCGACACCTTGCTCATTTTCATGGCGAACATGGCGTGGAACTCCACCATGAACACCTCGGAAGTGCGCAAGATGCTCAACGACAAGGACGAGGACGGCGAATACAAGATCCCGTTCATCGTGGTGAGCGATGCCTTCCAGTCAGAGATGACGGCGTTCGCCGACCTCATCCTGCCGGATACCACGTACCTGGAGCGCCACGACGTCATGTCCATCCTCGACCGTCCGATCTCCGAGTTCGACGGCCCGGTGGACTCCGTGCGCATCCCGGTGGTGCCGCCCACCGGTGACTGCAAGCCATTCCAGGAGGTCATCGTCGAGCTGGGCTCGCGCCTCAAGCTGCCGGCGTTCACCACGCCGAGCGGCGAGCGCAAGTTCCGCGACTACCCGGACTTCATCGTCAACTACGAGACCGAGCCGGGTTCGGGCATCGGCTTCCTCGCCGGCTGGCGCGGCAAGGGCGGCGAGAAGAGCATGGTGGGGGAACCCAACCCCAAGCAGTGGGAGATGTACGCGAAGAACGACTGCGTATTCCACTACGAGCTGCCCAAGAGCTACCAGTACATGCGCAACTGGAATCAGGGCTACCTCGAATGGTCACAGCGCAATCGCATCACGCGCTACGCCGAGCCGATCCTGATCCACATCTATTCCGAAGTGCTGCAGAAGTTCCGCGCTGCTGCGCAGGGCCGCGGTATCAGCCGCAAGCCGCCTGCGCATCTGGCCAAGCGCGTCGAGACCTATTTCGATCCGCTGCCGTTCTTCTACGACCCGCTGGAGTGCCAGGTGTCGGACAAGCACAAGTATCCGCTGGCGGCGATCACCCAGCGCCCCATGGCCATGTATCACTCCTGGGATTCGCAGAACGCCTGGTTGCGCCAGATCCACGCGCACAACCTGCTGTACGTGAACACCAAGACCGCGCTGGCCGCCGGTATCCAGGACGAAGACTGGATCTGGGTGGAGAGCCAGTGGGGCAAGGTGCGCTGCATGGCCAAGCATTCCGAGGCCGTGGAGCCCGGCACGGTGTGGACCTGGAACGCCATCGGCAAGGCCGCCGGCGCCTGGAACCTGACGCCGGACGCCAACGAGTCGCAGAAGGGCTTTTTGCTCAACCACCTCATTTCCGAGGAACTGCCGGCCAGCGGCGGGTCGCACGTCTCTAACTCCGACCCGATCACCGGCCAGGCGGCGTGGTATGACGTGCGGGTGCGCATCTACAAGGCGGAAGACGGTGAGGAATTCACGTCGCCCCAGTTCGCGCCCATGAAGCCCTATCCGGGCCAGCCCGAACGCAACAAGGTCTGGAACTACTTCGCCGGCAAGGTGAAGAAGAAGGCCTGAGAAAGGTAGCCGTGGAGATCGCCGGGACGATTCATTCCCGCGGCAGGAGCGGCTTGAGGCCGCTCCTGCAGGCATCCGGTGGCTCTGCGGCAACAAAAAAGGTTTCGACAAAATGACCCAGCTAGCCCTAGTTATCGACCTGAACGTGTGCGTTGGCTGTCACGCCTGCGTGACCAACTGCAAGGAGTGGAACACCTCCGGCAGTGCCGGCCCGATGGTGGACCAGAACCCCTACGGCAAGGACCCGACCGGCACGTTCTTCAACCGCGTGCAGACCTTCGAAGTGGGCGAATTCCCGCTCACCGAGACCTTGCACTTCCCCAAGTCCTGCCTGCACTGCGAAGAGCCGCCCTGCGTGCCGGTGTGCCCGACGGGTGCGTCGTACAAGCGCAAGGAAGACGGCATCGTGCTGGTGGACTACGACAAGTGCATCGGCTGCAAGTATTGCTCGTGGGCCTGCCCTTACGGCGCACGCGAAATCGACGAGCAGCAAAAGATTATGAAGAAGTGCACCTTGTGCGTGGACCGCATCTACGACACGTCCATGACCGAAGAGGAACGTCGCCCCGCCTGCGTGCGCGCCTGCCCGGCCGGCGCGCGCCTGTTCGGTGACATCCACGATCCGGAATCGGAAGTGTCGGTCGCCATCCGCGAGCACGGCGGTTACCAGTTGATGCCGGAATGGGGCACCAACCCGGCCAACCACTACCTGCCGCGGCACAAGACCAAGATGCACATCCGCGAGGATGAGATCGAACGCGCGGCCAATCCGCTCAAGATCGACAGCAAGCTGCCCAAGCCGAGCGGCGACGAGCCTTCGCTCGACGACGTGTCCAGCTTCTAAAGGTAGGGAAAAACACAATGCATCCAGCATTCTCTGTCATTTTTCTAACCACCCTCATCGGCATCGGTCAGGGTCTGTTCCTGGCCATGTTCACGGTCGAATCGCACGTGGCTTTCGCGATGCTGCCCAAGCAGCCGCACGCGTTCTATGCCTACGGCAGCCTGCTGGCACTGGTGTTTCTCGGCGCCGGCCTGATCGCGTCGTTCTGGCATTTGGGCCGGCCGGAACGCGCCTGGCGTGCCGCGACGCGCTGGCGCACCTCGTGGCTGTCCCGTGAAGTCATCGTGCTGCCGGCCTTCATGGGGGTGACCTTCGTCTACGGCGTCGCACACATGTTCAGCTTCAGCCCGGTGGTGGGTGCGCTGCCCGGCGGTGCGCCGGTCACTCTTACCAACCTGGTCGGCGCCATCGGCACCATTCTCGCCTTTGCCCTGTTCGTGAGCACCGGGATGATCTATGCCTGTGTGCGCTTCCTGCGCGAGTGGAGTTCGCCACTGACGGTGATCAACTACACCTTACTGGGCTGGGCCTCCGGCTTCACGGTTGCCACCCTGTACGCCGGCTACGCGGCGCCGCATCTGGTGCCTTTCATGGCCGGCTGGGCATTGATCCTCACCGTGCTCGGTTTCATCAGCCGCGTGGCATCGCTCATCCGCAACGCGCGCCTGAAGCCGAAGTCCACATTGCAAAGTGCGCTCGGCGTCAAGCACCCGAGGATCGTGCAGAAGACCCAGGGCGCCATGGGGGGCTCATTCAATACCCGCGAGTTTTTCCACGGCGCCAAGCCGGCACTGCTGCGCTCGGTGAAATGGTTCTTTCTCGTCGCCGCGTTCGTGGTACCCATCGTGCTGCTCAGCGCCGGTATTTCGGGCCGCACCACCACCATCCTGCTCGCCGCCGCGCTGATCCAGTACATAGGCCTGCTCGCGGAACGCTGGTTCTTCTTCGCCCAGGCGAATCACCCGCAGAACCTCTATTACCAGTCTGTGGCCTGAGCCCGCGCACACGCCTGGAAGCAAAAAAAAAAGCCCCGCACTGCGGGGCTTTTTGTTGGGCGCGCCGGCGCCGGAGTTCACATTCGATGAAACAAAGCCATCGACTTCTTTACAGACATCGCGGCGCGATGTGCTTGGACCTTTCTCCCGCGCGTCCGGTCAAACATCCTCGGTGCCCGTGGATTCGCAAAACGGCTGCGCAGTCGTGGCATGGAGCGAATGCACGGGCCGTTCTGTGAGCCAATCGGCGGTGACTTGGGAGTGCGCTCCCTAAAGTCACTCACCGATTGCAACAAAGCCATCGAGCGAGCACCACATGAAGAATCAGTTCGTAGCGATTTTACTAGCTTCCGCGTGTATGGGAGGTGCCGCGGTTGCTGGTGCGGCCGAGTTCAATGCGACCGTGCCCATGAAAGCGAAGGGGGCAGCAACGTATTACGTGCCCGGGCATATCGACGGGCTTGGGCCGGTTGAGTTCATGGTGGACACCGGGTCCGGTTACATGACCATCAACGAAGAGGCCTTGCGCGAACTCAAGCGCAGCAACAACGCCAAGTACGTGCGTGATCTGCGTGGGGTGCTCGCCAACGGCAGCGAGCTGATCGTACCCGTCTACAGGCTTACGTCGGTGAACATCGGCGGCAGCTGTCGCATCGACGACGTGGAGGCGGCAGTGTTCCCCGGCAAGACGCGGTTCATCCTCGGGCTCTCCGCGTTGCAGCGCACCTCGCCGTTCATCTTTTCCATGAAACCGGCCTCGCTGGTGCTCAGTCATTGCTCCACTGAACCGGCCGATCGCGTGGCCATCACCGTGCCCGCCGCGGCGACCACGGCGGTCGAGTAGAAAAATGCCTGCCCGCGACGAGCGGGCAGGCATTTTTACGCGGCATCACATCCCGGAACCGCCGCCACCCATGCCGCCGCCGGTGCTACCGCCGTCCATACCACCACCGGTGCTCCCGCCATCCATGCCGCCGCCCATCCCGGGCTGGTCCATGGTACCGCCGGAGGGCGGCGGGGCGGTGGGCTGGGTTCCCATCTGCGACTCGAAGGCGCTGAACTCCGACTGATCCAGGCTGCCGTCCTGGTTCGTATCGTAGGAAGTGAACTGGTCAGAGAGGTCGCTCAGCGAGCTGGCTTCGTCCTGGCTGACCATGCCATCGGCGTTGGCATCCAGGTCATTGAAGGAGATGCCGCCTCCGCCCTGCTGCTGACTCATGCCACCGGCCGGCGGCGACTGCATCTCGAAGGCGCTGAATTCGGTCTGGTCGATATTGCCATCCTGGTTTTTGTCGACGGAGGTGAACTGATCGGACAGCGTCGGCTGCGCGCTGGCCTCGTCCTGGCTGATCATCCCGTCAGCGTTGGTGTCGATGTCGTTGAACGACATGCCCGAAGCCGTCCCACCGCCCGCGCTGCCGCCACCGGCACTGCCACCGCCCGCGCTGCTGCCGCCCATCTGGCTCTCGAAGGCGCTGAATTCGGACTGATCGATGCTGCCGTCTTGATTGGTATCGGCGCTGCTCCAGTTCTGGCTCAGCACGGTCGATTGCGACGCCTCGTCCTGGCTCACCATGCCGTCGGCGTTGGCATCCAGTTCCGAGAAGCTCTTGTCGAGACCACTGCTCTGTTGCTGCATGGTGCCTGCACCGGCACCCGCACCGGACGCCAGTGAATCCTCGAGCGCGCTGAATTCGGACTGATCGATGCTGCCGTCCTGATTGGCGTCGGCTCTGCTCCAGTTCTCATTCAGCACGGGGGACTGGTAGGCCTCGTCCTGGCTCACCACGCCATCGGCGTTGGCATCGAGTTCCGAGAAACTCATGTCCATGGAACCGCCGCTCATGGAACCGGCCTGGCCTTGGGCGAAGGCACTACCCGCGGCCAAGGCCATGGAGGCCGAGAGTACTGCGATCGCGATAGGCGTCTTCTTCATGGAACCCTCCTTGCGTGTGTGAAACTGGATGCGGGTACTCCCGCAACCACATTCCGGCCCCCCAACGTTTAGCGCGTTTCGGCGGAGCGATGACGCGCAAACTCATGAAATCCACCCATGAGTGGATTGGCAATTTCTCAACAAAAAACACGGAGGGGAAGTGAAGGCCCGGCCGGTGTGACGCAGGAAAGAAAACGCCGCCGGCCCGCAGGCGCGACGGCGTTCAGCTTTGTGGGTGTGACGCAAGTATTCTAGACCACGTAGAGCGATTTTGCCTCTTTCGCTGCCTTGGCTTCCTCCGGGGCGTAGGCGGCCCCCGACCAGAGCATCTCGTAGGCAATCTCCTCGTTGCCGTTCTCGCACAGGGCCAGCGCGTCCCGGAACAGCGGCTGGAAGGTCTCGGAACGGTGCGAGGCCTCATGCTCCGGGAAGGAGCGCCAGAAGGTGACGATGAGCGCCTCGCGATTCTTGAGTGGGCTGGTCACCGCCCGGCCGATGGTCGAGCCCTCGTTGGAGATCATGCCGCTGTTGAGCGCCACGAACCCGCCCACGAAGCCGGTTTCCGAGTGATAGGTCTTCACGTTTTCGCATAACAGCGCGACCCGCTCCTGCAAGTCATCGAGGCTGTAACCGTCCTTCAGGATCACCCGGTTGACGGTGACCACGCCGTCGTGGGGGAAGTTGTTGATGAGATTTCCGGCCATGGTGTGAACCTCCGCTTTTGATGGCTTCCCGTGTATCTCCCGGGCGCGTATTAGCGTCTGGTTATTAGCTAATGTAATAGCCAGATAAAAACAGTCAACTATTCACTTCGGGAGGGTTGAAGCGGAAGGGAGGGCGGCGCCGGCATCGGAATGACGGATGTGCACGTCGCCCCGGCGGAGGCCGGGGTCCATAAAGGGAGTCGAAAGGCCGTGCTGCCACGGCCTTCTCACCGCCCCGCTCCCTGACAGCCTCAGGGAGGCGACGTCGAATCAGCAGTGATGTGCCCGGTGCGGAGCGGCGAATTACCGCGCCTTCCGTCCCGCCTCGAAGGCGCGCTCGTTCATCGCCACCAGCTGCGGCTTGCGCGCGCGGAAGCGATCGACGATGCAGCGCTTGAGGGTGTCGGCCGGAAACGGCAGATGATCGGCGATGGCGCCCAGCATCACCGTGTTCACCAGGCGCAGGTCGCCCAGTTCCCTGGCGATGGCGCCGGCGTCGAAGCCGTGCACGTTCACGCCCGCGGCGCGCATCTCGGCCACCGGGTCCTCTGAATAGTCAAACAGGCCCAGCGACACCACCGGCGGGGCAAGCCGCAGCGTGTTTACCATGGCGATGCCGCCTGGTTTCAGATAATTACTCCAGCGCATGCCTTCGGCCGCTTCGAAAGCCACCAAAACATTCGCCTCGCCGGGGACGATCTCTGGTGACAACACGCGCTCCCCGAAGCGCACGTGCGATGACACTACGCCGCCGCGCTGGGACATGCCGGCCACCTCGGTCTTCTTCACGTCGAGGCCGAGGCCGATGGCCGCTTCGGCCAGGATCTCGGCGGCGGTTATGCCCTGACCGCCGATGCCCACCACCAGGATGTTGGTCACGTCGCTCATGCCGGCACCTCCGCACGGGGCTGCCACGGCACGATGGCCTCGGGGCCGCAGGTGCGCAGGTGCGCAGGCACAGGTTGCAGCCGGTGACGGCGGGTAAGGTCGCGAGCGGAAGCTCGCTCCCACAAGCAGGAGAGTCACTGCCCGAGATCACCAGTACCAGACCACATGCAAGCCGCGGCCGCCCTTTTTCACGTGGTCTTCTCCGCGGCCTCCGTGGTTACGGCTTTTCTCTTCGACAACCTACCGCGTCAGCCGCCGGTAAATGTCGGCAACCTTGTAGGGCAGGCGGGCGACGTCGTCGATGACGATGTAGCGGGCGGCGCCGTAGAGGTGGGGCAGGTATTCGCGGGCCTCGCGGTCGAGGGTGATGCAGAAGGGGCGGATGCCGCAGCGCAAGGCCTCCAGCAGGGCGCGGCGGGTATCGTCGATGCCGTACTGGCTGCGGTACTCGTCGCCGAAGTCGTCGGGACGGCCGTCGGAGAAGGTGACCAGCAGCCTGTGGCGTTCGGGCCGCTCGGCGAGCAGGCGGGTGAGGTGGCGGATGGCGACACCCATGCGCGTGTAGTCCTTGGCCTCGATGCCGGCGATGCGGGCACGCACGGTGTCGTCATAGCGGTCTGCGAAGGCCTTGATGCGGTAGATGTCGCAGCGGGTGCGGGTCCAGCCAGAGAAGCCGTAGATGGCGTAGGCGTCGCCCAGGGTTTCCAGGGCTTCACACAGCATCACCAGGGCCTCGCGCTCGGCGTCGTTGACCCAGCCCTTGGTGGAGCCACTCATGTCCACCATGAACATGGCCGCCAGCGATCGCTGGTTGCGCACGCGCCGGCAGAACAGCCGCGGCGAGGGCTCGGCGCCGCTGCGACGATCACACTTGGCATCCACCAGGGCGTCGAGATCGATCTCCTCACCATCGGGCTGGCGCGCCAGCAGTCTGTCCTCCCCGCGCATGGCCTCAAAGCGGCGGCGGATCTGCTGAATCAACGGGGCGTAGCGTGCGCGCACCTGCGCCACGTAATCGCCGTCACCCGGCTTCACATCCTGGGGGTAGACGTGACACCAGCCACGGCGATAGGACTGGCGGTGGAAATCCCATTCGTCGTAACGCCATTCCCCGTCACTGTCATTCACCAGTTCCGGGGCGCCGGTGTGGTCCGTGGGCTGCCACCCACCGGGGCCTGCGGGCGAGAGCGCCTCGCGGGGAATCTCACCCAGATCCTGCACCAGGGACTGCGCCGCGGCCTGCGCCTCGGGCGGCAGGGCGAGCACTTCGCCGTCGATGCGAATGGCCATCTCCCAGTGCCCGGGATCGGGCTCGGCGGAAATCTCCGGCCGGCCCTTGCGCCCTGCGGCCGCTTGCCCTTGCAGTGCCCCAAGGGCGTTTCGCAGCACCTGGGTCTCGCGCTCGATGCGCTCGGCCCGGACACGCCGGGCGGCGGCAGGATCGAGGCTACAGGCGTGGGGAAACACCGGCGGTGCAGCCCCGTCCGCCATGAGCGGGGGCAGGCACGCCAGGCTGTCGATCACACTGGCCGCCTTGTCACGCAGGCGCGGCAGCATCGGCGACAGCACCTCCGGCCAAGGGGCGTGTTGAGCCCCCAGTTCTGCGCCGAGCCCGGGCAACTCCGCACTAATGCGAGCTTCCAGGCGCACGGCCTCCAGCAGCGCCAGCCAGGCGAGCGCACGGGAGCGGTCCGGCCAGCACGAAACAGCCGCTTCGATGTCCGCGTTGAAAGTGCCAAAGCGCGTCTGCGCCCACAGCATGGCGGCCATGGCTTTATAGAGTGTGCGGTTACCCTCTGCGTCGGCGCATAGCGTGAGCAGTTCCGGGAGAAAGATGGTTTCGGTGTCGGTCCATGCCGCCACGCCGCTGCGTATGGCCAGGGGCCGCCCGGAAAGCCCGTGCACGAAGCGCGTGAGGCGCACTTCCACATCCGCCAGCCTCGCCACCGGGGTGCCGTTGTGCGACGCGCAGAATGCCTCCAGATCACGCAGCAGCGCCATGGCCGGGCGCAGGCCCTCGCGGTCGTAGGTATCGAGACCGGCGAGCACCCAGGCCTCGAAACCGGCGTGGTCCAGCAGCGCGAACGCCCTGGGAGCGAGGGAGACGACCTGATAACCGATTTCGTCGTAGGTCTGTGCGGCCACCCCTGCCCAGTGCAACACCCGCTCCTGCTGCGCCCGCGGCAGCGACTCCAACCCCGCCGCCAACCGCGCCACAGAACGATACGACGACGACGCCGACAACAACTCGTCCAGCGCCGCCTCCAGTTCAATTGCCGTCAGTGGTCTGTCCATTTTGGAGAAAAAAGCATTAACCACGGGGGACACGGGGAATCAATATCTTGGTTCTCCAAGGCTTCTCGGTGGTTGCTGCGACTTCGGCGAATTGCTGGCCCATCCGGCTCACTGCGCAGTCCTCGCTGGAGGTCCCCCTTCTTCACCCCCGTGTTCCCCGTGTCCCCCGTGGTTTTGCTTTTCTCTTCATCGCTTTTCTTCAAAACACAGCCCGGACCAGGTCGTCCAGGGTGCCGGTCATGTCGGGTTCGTCGGTGAGGGCGCGGGCGATGGCGGCGGTGCAGGCGGTGGCCGGGGCGGTGCCGGCGGCGATGAGGTGGGCGGCGTGGACCAGCAGGCGCGTGCTCGCGCCTTCGTCCAGGCCGACCCCCTTGAGGTTACGGGTGAGTTCGCCCAGCTTCACCAGCTTGCGTGCCGTGTCGAGGTCGACGCCGGCCTCGGCGGCGACGATCTCCGCCTCCACCTCCGGCTGTGGGTAATCGAATTCCAGGGCCACGAAGCGCTGGCGTGTGCTGGGTTTGATTTCCTTGAGCACGCTCTGGTAACCGGGGTTATAGGAGATCACCAGCATGAACTCGTCGGGCGCGGGCACCAGCTCGCCGCGCTTGTCCACCGCGAGCAGGCGGCGTGCGTCGGCCAGTGGGTGGATCACCACGGTGGTGTCCTTGCGCGCCTCGACAATCTCGTCGAGATAACAGATGGCGCCTATACGCACCGCCGCAGTGAGCGGGCCGTCCATCCACACGGTCTGGTCGTTGACGATGAGGTAACGGCCCACCAGATCGGCGGTGGTGAGATCGTCATGACAGGCCACGGTGGCGAGCGGTCGCCCGAGCCGCCAGGCCATGTACTCCACGAAACGCGTCTTGCCGCAGCCCGTAGGACCTTTCAAGAGTACCGGCAGGCGCCGCCGATACGCCGCCTCGAACAGGGCGATCTCGTCTCCCACCGGCCGGTAATAAGGTTCCCGGCCGACGGCCTCCAGCTGCGGGCTGAGCATTTCCGTGCTGTCCATGACTTAAAGCTAATCCATGGGGAAAAGAAATTAACCACGGGGAACACGGGGGCAAACCATAAAATGAAGCATATCGCCTCTGAACGCTCCATCGCAGGCTTAGCCCGCTCCTGCGGATTCCTCAGGAACACGAATCCGAATTCCCCGTGTCCCCCGTGTCCCCCGTGGTTAAGGCTTTTTTCCCATCAGTCCCGGCTGCAAGAACCGCCCTCGCACTCGTCGGTGGCTTCGTACATGCCGTCTTCCATGCGCGCAAGCCGTTCGGCGGCTTCCCGCTCGATCTCGGCCTGGCGTTCGCGCCATTTGGCGAGGCGGGCCTGGGCCTCTTCCTCGTTGAGGCCGATGCTCTGCTCGCCGAACAGCACCTGCTTGAGGAAGCGGAATGCGAACAACATGAGTTCCACGTCGTCGTTGAGGATCATGGCCTTCTCCTCATCGGACAACGTGAAGAGCTTGCCGAAGCCTTCGCTCGATACGAAGGCGCGGAAGGTGTCGATGTCGTAACAGGCCATGAAGAAGAGCTGGCGGCTCTTGAGTGACGGTTTGCCGATACTCGGACCAGAGGACTTCTTTTTCAGGATGAGCTGACGCCAGCCGCGCGCCAGTTCGTCATATTCGACGACGCCCTGTTCCTGGCGGTAGTCGTCGATGGTCACAGTACGCGCGACCTCGTGGCCCTTGCAGTGCGGCTCCTTCACCAGAGCGAAGGAATTGCGATCCACGTACTCGTCCTGCTTGCGCATGGACAGCAGCGCCACAGGGTAGTAGCGGCACGCCGTGGGGCGATCTTCGTACACGCTGCAGCCTTCCGGCCGCATGAACTGGCAGGCGGTGCCGTTCTCCACCGGGCGGAACTTCACGCCGGCGATACCGTCCTGCTCGAACTCGTAAGGGACGGTGTATTCCTTGAGGAATTCCGCCGCGCTGATGCCCAGGCGCTTTTTCAGGCGCAGCACGTCATAGGGCGTCAGCGAGATGTCGATGTTGGAACAGCAGGCGTTCCAGCAGCCGATGCCCTTGTGACAGGAGAACTGGATGGTATGCGAGCCCTCCACCATCTGCGGTACGACGGGGCTGCCGGGAATGGTGATCTCGGGGTTGGACATGAACGGAACCTTCGTTGAGAACGGCAGGGTTAATGATTGCACTTGCGACGGATTGCTACCACTGCCTACGGTGCGAAACGCGGAAAAACATGGGTCGGATTGTATTACGCGCAACGCGCACGGGGGCATGTCAGGCCTCAGGCCCGTGCATTGGGTCACACGCAGACGCTGCGCGCCACACTGACCTGCGAAGTGCATAGCCCTGTGGCCCGGATGAAGCGGAGCGGAATGCGGGAAACACACGGCCCAAGACCCGGATTCTGCTTGGCTTCGTCCAGACTACAAAAAAAGCCGGGACCTTGCGGTCCCGGCTTCCTCTACTCACCGACTGCGCGATTAATGCGAAGCGGCTTTGAACAGCTTGGACTTGTCGACCAGATCCACGTGCTTGCGCTTGAAGCAGGTCCACTTCTTGGTCTGCTTGTCGTAGACCGAGTTGACGAAGCACTTCCAGTTTTCTTCATCCACGAAGTTCTTGTCCATGCGGTAGTAGAAGCCGGGGTAACGGCTCTCCTCACGGAACTGGATGTGCTTCATGTGAGCTTCCGCGGTCAGGATGCGGTGGTAGTTCTCCCACGCGCGGAGCAGCTCGTGAAGGTCCTTGGCGCGCATCTTCTCCGCGTCTTCCTTCAGCATTTCGAGCTTCTCTTCCGCAACCTTCAGCATGTGCTCGTTGGTCTTGTAGTAGGTCGCGACGCCGGCCACGTACTCGTCCATGATCTTCTGCAGGCGGAACTGCAGCATCTTGGGCGTGATGTAGTTCGGGTTGACGTCGATGGCGGTGGTGTAGTCCTTGTGCTCAAGGAAGTTGCGCACCGGCTTGTAGATCTCTTCGGCCAGCTGATTCACGTCGGCGTCGAGTTCCGGATTGAAGCTCTGGTTGTCGATCACGTACTGCAGCATGGCCTTGGCGGCGATGCGGCCTTCCGCGTGCGAACCGGAGGAGAACTTGTGGCCGGAGGCGCCCACGCCGTCACCGGCGGTGAACAGACCCTTCACGGTGGTCATGGAGCGGTAGCCCCAGTTCCAGCCCTTGGGCAGGTGCGCGGGCACGTCGGAGTATTCCTCGTCGGTGGGCGCGCCCAGGTCGGTGGGACCCGACACCCAGATGCCGCAGCAGCCGGAGTGCGAACCCAGCAGGTACGGTTCGGTGGGCATGAGCTCGGAGTTCTTCTTCTCGGGCTCGACGTTCTCACCGACCCAGATACCGCACTGGCCCACGCACATGTCGAGGAAGTCTTCCCAGGCCTCGGCTTCGAGGTGCTTCACTTCCTTCGGCGTCAGGGTCTCGCGCAGCTTGGCGAGGGCGGTGACGGTGTCCATGTAGATGGGACCGCGGCCTTCCTGCATTTCCTTCAGCATGAGGTGGTTACGCAGGCAGGACGCGGGCACGGCGGCCTGGCCGTACGGCGGGTAGTCGTCCAGCAGTTCCTTGTTCTTGACCATGTAGACTTCGCCGAGGGCGTTCGTCGCCTGGGATTTGAACAGCAGGAACCAGGCGCCCACCGGGCCGTAACCGTCCTTGAAGCGGGCGGGCACGAAGCGGTTTTCCATCATGGTCAGCTCGGCGCCGGCCTCGGCGGCCATGGCGTAGGTGGAACCGGCGTTCCACACCGGATACCAGGCGCGGCCCGTACCTTCACCCACGGAGCGCGGACGGAAGATGTTCACGCAGCCGCCGGCGGCCAGCAGGATGGCCTTGGCTTTGTAAACGTAGATCTTGTTCTCGCGAACGGAGAAGCCGACCGCACCGGCGATGCGGGACGGGTCGTTCTTGTCGTTCACCAGCTTTACGATGAACACGCGCTCCTGGATGCGATCCAGGCCCAGGGCCTTCTTGGCGGCCTCGGCGACGATCCACTTGTAGGATTCGCCGTTGATCATGATCTGCCACTTGCCGGAACGCACGGGCTTGCCGCCGTCCTTCAGGGCAGGCAGGCCTTCGCGGATGGACTCGGCGCCGTCATGGCGCACGCCGTCGGCGTCGGTCTTCCAGATGGGCAGACCCCACTCCTCGAACAGGTGCACGGAGTCGTCCACGTGACGGCCCAGGTCGTAGGACAGGTCGTCGCGGGTGATGCCCATCAGGTCGTTGGAGACCATGCGGGCGTAGTCGGCGGGATCCTGCTCGGTGCCGATGTAGGTGTTGATGGCGGACAGGCCCTGGGCCACGGCGCCGGAGCGGTCCATGGCGGCCTTGTCGACCAGCTTGATCTTCACGTCCTTGCCGGTCTCGGCCTTGACGGCTTCGACCCAGCGCATCATTTCGTAGGCGGCGCCGCAGCAGGCCATACCACCGCCGATCAGCAGAACGTCCAATTCTTCCTGGACTACCTCAGGGGCTTCAAACGTACCAGCCATGATCTTGGTTCCTCGATTCGTTGATTACTTGCGGATCAGTTCAGAGGCATCGCCAGCGCGGTAGCCCTTCATCACGCCACCGTCTTCCGTGCCCGTGAAGAAACCCGGCTTGGCAATGTCGGCCAGCTTGGCCGCGGGCTTGTTGCCGTACGGATCGATGGAGCCTTCCGGCGTGGTGCGGATGGGGAACTTGAAGCGCTTCATGGTGCCGTTGCGGAACTTGATGGTCCACATGATGGAGTCGGAACCACGCAGCGGCTGTACCTGGCCGCCCAGGGGAACGATGTCGGCGTAGTGGCGCGCTTCGATGGCGCCCTGCGGGCAGATCTTCACGCAGGAGTAGCACTCCCAGCACTGCTCGGGCTCCTGGTTGAACGCCTTCATCGCGTGGCCGGTCTCGGAGCCGTCCTTGTCGAGCTTCATCAGGTCGTGCGGGCAAATGTACATGCAGGCGGTCTTGTCCTGCCCCTTGCAACCATCGCACTTCTCGGTACGAACATAAGTTGGCATTTCTTTCTCACTCCTTCGTTGAAGTAGTCACAAACACACACGTCCCCGTCCCGCACGGAAGACGGTGAAAACCCTCATTTGGCCGAATGGCCGGTCAGCTTGACCTCCACCTTCTCGGTCAGCCCTCCGTAGTATTCGCGCAGGATGACCAGCACCTCGGGGCGGGAGAATTCGGCCGGCACTTCGGCGTCCTCCGAAAGCATCTTGCGCAGCTTGGTGCCCGACAGCAGCAGGCGGTCGCCCTCGCCATGCGGACAGGTGCGTGCGGAGGCCATACCGCCGCACTTGTAGCACCAGAAGGTCCAGTCGATTTTCAGCGGCTGGGTCTCCAGAGATCCCTTCGGGATTTCGTCGAAGATGTGGTGCGCGTCGAACGGGCCGTAGTAGCTGCCGACGCCGGCATGGTCACGGCCGACGATGAGGTGCGAGCAGCCGTAGTTCTGGCGGAACAGCGCGTGCAGCAGCGCCTCGCGCGGACCGGCGTAGCGCATGTCCAGCGGATAACCCGCCTGCACGATGGTGTTGTTGACGAAATAGTTCTCGACCAGGGTGCCGATGGCGCGGGCACGCACGTCGGCCGGGATGTCGCCGGGCTTGAGGTTGCCGAGCAGGGAGTGAATCAGCACACCGTCGCAGGTCTCGATGGCGACCTTGGCGAGATATTCGTGGGAGCGGTGCATGGGGTTGCGGGTCTGGAACGCCGCCACCTTGCTCCAGCCCATGGAGTCGAACAGCTCACGAGTCTGCTTCGGGGTGAGGAACAGATCACCGTACTTGCTGGGGAATTCGCCCTGGGACAGCACCTTGACGGGACCCGCCAGGTTCACGTCGCCCTGCTCCATCACCATTTTGACACCCGGGTGCTCCAGGTCGGTGGTCTTGAACACCGTGGCGCATTCGTGGGCCTTGTCGATGATGTACTTCTCGGTGACCTGCATGGTGGCGAGGATCTCGCCGTTGTCCGCATCCACCAGGGCGATGTCGGCGCCGGTCTTGAGCCCGTCCGCCGTGGCCTTGTCGGTGGAGAGGGTGATGGGGATGGGCCAGAACAGGCCGCTGGCCGTCTTCATGCCGTCGCATACGCCCTGCCAGTCGGCATGGCTCATGAAGCCGTCGAGCGGTGTGAAACCGCCGATGCCCAGCATGATGATGTCGCCCTTCTCGCGCGAGCTGACCCGTACCTGGGGCAGGGACCGAGCGCGCGCCTGCTCAGCCTTCAGCGCCTCGCCTTCAAGCAACAGGGGCTTCAGACTGCCGCCACCGTGCGGATTGACCAATGCCATACGCGTTCCTCTCCGTCAAAATCGGGCGACGTTGTGTCGTAGCGTCTACCGGTAGTTATGCCGCTGGGGGTGAAGGCTAGCACCTGTTTTGAAAACACGGGAACGCACATTTCTTTATGGGCAGATAAGCAACGCCGATTTAAGTATTTGCTAATTGATTTTTGTCAGTTTCTGGCGTTTATCACACCACCTGAACGTTTCCGTCGAGACTGCCCGGCCGCACGCTAACAGAAGGCAAACACTGAAATTTCCTGTATCTGCGACATTAAGCATTTTGCGTACACAGGAAACCGTGCGCTTGGGCACAGTTGCAGCGCACTAGACTTGGTCTACGCTTAAATGCCCTCTAATAAACTAAAATTCCGTGCGTTCTCCGTCATCACCGGCGGGCCACTGCGCCGTGGCCAGCCCAGTACCCAGATCAGCCTCGATGAGGCGGCGCCTGACTTCGAGCAGGCGCTCGATGAGGGCGGGCTCGCGTTTGGCGTAGGCGTCGGCGTCCGGCACCCGGTTGACCACCACGCCAAGCAATTCAGTGATGGCGTTGCCGATGGAGTTCTGGCTGATGGTGACGATGAGTTTGCCTGCGTCGTTGCGGTAGATGAGCTGTTTGAAGGCCGGCTGCCAGCGAATCGCGTTCGCGTACTTGGCATCATGGACACAGCGGTCGCGCACCTTCTTTGCGGTGGCGAGAAAGTCGTCGTTGCACAGCAGCACCCGCTCGACCTGTGCGGGGAAATGCACGTCGTCCAGACGGTCGGCATTGCGCGTCGAGACCTGGGAAAAGAATGTGCGGTAGAAATCCAGGAAGCCCTTGAGCACCTGGTCGTATTCCTCCCAGAACGCCGCCTTGCTGAGCGCGGCGGCGCCACCGCGCACTTCCCAGCTCGGCAGCCCCTGTGGATAGCCCGTGAGCCGCAGGCGTGCGTCGGCATCGCTCGCCGGCGTCAGCATTTCCAGCTGCAACGCGGTATCGAAGAATTCGCGGTAGACCTTGCGCATGTAGGCCTGAAACAGGCTGTGTTGACCGCCGTCAGTGAGGTTCGGGTTGGCCGGATCCGCCGGTTTGGCGCGGCGCAGTTCGTCCATGGGAAACACGATGAAATGGTTGTGCAGCATGCGGATGCTCGGCACCCCCGGCGAGGTAAGCGGCCAAGTGGCGTCGAGGCTCGCCTCGCCAGCCAGCACCAGGGCCTCGTCCGGGTCCGGGTACTGCTCGAGCATGTAGTCGAGGATCACGTGGTTCATCCTGTTCCACACCCGACGCGTGGCCTCGGGCACCTGGGTGCGCCGCACCGGGCGGCCGAGAGGATTCAGGATGGTGTTCGAGGTGTTGTAGATGATGGAGGTATCGAACTCGTTGCTGTGGCCCAGGGCCTTGCGGTACAGCAGCAGGTTCTCGGGATTCAGCAGCAACCCATTGTTGTGGATGAGGTCGTTGAGGTTTTCGGTGCTGTTGAAAAACTCGTTGGGCTTCATGCCCTCGGGCACATCGAGGGGGATGGGACGGAAGGGTGTGACGATTTCACGGGGTGCAGACTGCATGACATGCCTCCTTTGCTGAACCCCCATCATGACAACCCCTCGGGCTTTGCAGACCTCAAACGTTTTAATAACCACATAAAGCCATTACCAGTGGCGCAGGTGCCTCATCGCACCTAGCATCCATTAGTGAAGCGCTGACCGCATCACAAAGCTTCACTATAAGTACAGGTTGCGGCGAACAAATAAACCAAGCGCGGTTTCCGGACAGGTAAAAACCGGAAAACTCGTGCGTCTTTTTTTAAATAATCATGGAGAAAACCACATGCGCCTCATACTTCTCGGCGGCCCGGGGGCCGGCAAGGGCACGCAAGCCAATTACATCAAGGAGCGCTACGGCATCCCGCAAATATCCACGGGCGACATGCTGCGCGCTGCCGTCAAGGCCGGCACGCCCCTCGGCATGGAAGCGAAGAAGATCATGGATGCGGGCGGACTGGTATCCGACGACATCATCATCAATCTGGTGAAGGAGCGTATCCGCGAGCCTGATTGTGCCAAGGGCTTCCTGTTCGATGGCTTTCCCCGCACCATTCCCCAGGCCGAAGCCATGCGCGAAGCGGGGGTCGCCATCGATTACGTGGTGGAAATCGACGTTCCCGACGCAGAGATCATCCAGCGCATGAGCGGGCGGCGTGTGCACGTGGCCTCGGGCCGCACCTACCACGTGGTGTTCAATCCGCCCCGCCAGGAAGGCAAGGATGATGTCACCGACGAGCCCCTCATCCAGCGCGATGATGACCGGGAGGAGACGGTGAAGAAGCGCCTCGAGGTCTACCACGCGCAAACCGAACCGCTGGTGGATTACTACGCCAGTTGGGCGGCCATGGGCGATGGTCGCGCGCCGAAATATGTCAAGATTGCCGGCACAGGCAAGGTCGAGGCGATCCGCAACGCCATTTTCGACGCCCTGGGCTGAAGCGGTCGGCGGCGCCGGCCTAGGAGAATGTCCGGCAAAGAAGGGCGAAGCTGTCGCCGCCGCAACCACTGTGGCTAACTGGATCTTTTCGAACGACTTCGAGTGGATGGGAGCATAGTAATGGCCAACAAGAAGAATGCGTTTTACGCGCAATCCGGTGGTGTCACCGCCGTCATCAACGCCTCCGCCTGCGGCGTGATCGAAACCGCGCGCAAGCACGGCGATCAGATCGGCAAGGTTTACGCCGGTCGCAACGGCATCATCGGCGCACTGACCGAAGACCTCATCGACACCAGCCTGGAGTCCAGCGAAGATATCGCTGCGCTGCGCCATACGCCGTCTGGCGGCTTCGGGTCCTGCCGCTACAAGCTCAAGAGCCTGGAGAAGAACCGCCGCGAATACGAGCGTCTCATCGAGGTGTTCAAGGCGCACAACATCGGTTACTTCTTCTACAACGGCGGCGGCGACTCGGCAGACACCTGCTACAAGGTGTCGCAGCTGTCCGAGGCCATGGGCTTCCCCATCCAGGCCATCCACGTGCCCAAGACCGTGGACAACGACCTGCCCATCACGGACAACTGCCCGGGCTTCGGCTCCGTGGCCAAGTACATCGCCGTGTCCACGCTGGAAGCCTCCTTCGACGTACGCTCCATGGCCAAGACCTCCACCAAGGTATTCGTGCTGGAAGTCATGGGCCGCCACGCGGGCTGGATCGCCGCCGCGGGCGGACTGGCGGAGCAGCGCGGCATCCCGGTGGTGATCCTGTTCCCGGAGATCGAATTCGATCAGGCCAAGTTCCTGGCGAAAGTGAAAGACAACGTGCAGAAGCACGGTTTCTGCACGGTGGTGGTCTCCGAGGGCTGCCACTGGCCCGACGGCCGCTTCCTCGCCGAGCAGGGCACCCGCGACGCCTTCGGCCACGCCCAATTGGGCGGTGCCGCGCCGGTGGTGGCGAACATGGTGAAGGAGGCCTTCGGCTACAAGTTCCACTGGGCGGTGGCCGACTACCTGCAACGCGCGGCGCGCCACCTGGCCTCGCGTTCGGATGTGGAGCAGGCCTATGCCATGGGCAAGGCGGCGGTGGAATTCGCCCTGGCCGGCGACAACGCGGTGATGCCGGCGGTGGTGCGCAAATCCTCCTCGCCCTACGTATGGGAAGTGGGCAAGGCGGATCTTGCCAACGTGGCCAACGTGGAGAAGTTCATGCCCCGCGACTTCATCACCGAGGACGGCTTCGGCATCACCGGGAAGTGCCGCGAATACCTGGTGCCGCTCATTGAGGGTGAGGACTACCCACCCTACGAAGGCGGCCTGCCCCGCTACGTGACCCTCAAGAACGTCGCGATTGAGAAGAAGCTGCCGGCCTTCGAGATCTAGACGTAACGCGGAGGACGCGGAGGCGCGGAGAACGTGGAGGGATGACTCTCTCGTTCTCGCGCTTTCTGCGGCCGCGCCCCCACTGTCCTACATCCGCCCAGCAATATCCGCACGACCACCGGTGGAAAGCGCTCCATTTTTTCGCTGGCTGGCACGCTTGCCATCCTCCGCGATCTCCGCGCCTCCGCGCCCTCCGCGTCAAAACATGCCGGTCGCCGGCGCGGCTCCCCCATTCGGGCTGTGACTTGGCCGGTGGTTGGGCACTATACTCAAACGACCTACGGAAGCCTGTTCCCATGTCGCAGCTCACCGATCCCTTTGGCCGACGCATCGAATACGTGCGCATCTCCGTGACGGATCGCTGCGATCTGCGTTGCTTCTATTGCATGCCCAAGGGCTTCCACGATTTCGAGGAGCCGGAGAACTGGCTGAGCTTCGACGAGATCACCCGGGTGATCGGGGCCTTCGCCGAACTGGGCGTGCGCCGGGCGCGCATCACCGGCGGCGAGCCGCTGGTGCGCCATGACCTCCCGCAACTCGCCGCGCAGTTGGCCGCCCTGCCGGGCATCGAAGACCTGTCCCTCTCCACCAATGCCGTGCAACTGGAACGCCATGCGGCCGAGCTGCACCGCGCCGGCGTCACGCGCCTCAACGTCAGCCTCGATACCCTGGATGGGGAGCGCTTTCACACCATTACGGGCGGCGGGCGACTCGACAAGGTACTTGCCGGCCTGATGGCCGCGAAACAGGCCGGCTTTGCCCCGGTGAAGATCAACATGGTCGTCATGAAGGGCGTCAACGACGACGAAGTGGAGGCGATGGTCGATTTCTGCATCGAGCACGACTTCACCCTGCGTTTCATCGAAACCATGCCCATGGGCGACACCGGGCGCGACGCCGCAAACCGCTATGTGGATTTGCGCGAGGTGCGCGAACGTCTGGAACGCCGCTATACGCTCCTGCCGGGCGTCATGCCAGGCGGCGGACCCGCCAACTACATGCGCGTGGCCGGCACCGAGTTGCGCATCGGCTTCATTACGCCCATCTCCCAGCACTTCTGCGAGACCTGCAACCGGGTGCGGCTGTCCGTGGACGGTACGCTGTACATGTGCCTCGGCCAGGAGCACGCGTTCGAACTGCGCCCGCTGTTGCGCGCCGGTGCCGATGCCGAAGCCCTGAAGGCGGCCATTCTCGAGGCCATCGCCCTCAAACCCGCTCGCCACGAGTTCACCGAGAAGCCTTCGCAAGTCATGCGTTTCATGTCGAAGACCGGCGGCTGAACCCCGGCAATGGAAGCCGTTTCGTCGAGATGGCGGCAACCATGGACTTCAACGAAAAACTGATCGCGGCACTGGAAGCCGACATCGCAGCCAACCGGCTGATCCTGCCCACCTTGCCCGAGATCGCCCTGGCGGTGCGCCGCACCGCGGAGCGCCCCGACGTCTCGTTCTCGGAGATCGCCGCGGTGATCGCCCGCGACCCCGGGCTGTCCGCACGCTTGCTCAAGGTGGCCAACAGCGCCGTGATGCGCGGCAACCGGCCCATTGAGGACATTCGCGGCGCGGTGCAACGGCTGGGTCTGCGCCTGGTGCGCAGCCTGGTGAACAGCCTGGCCATCATCCAGAGCTTCTCCTTCGGCGGCGAACCGATGCGTCGGCGCCTCAAGGCCATTTCCGATCACAGCATCGACGTGGCCGCGCTCAGCCATGCCATCGCCGCCGAGTCCACGCGCCTCAGCCCCGATCAGGCGCTGCTGGCCGGTCTCGTGCACGACATTGGCAAGCTTCCCCTGCTACGCCGGGCAGAGGGCCTTGGCCCCGGCAAACCGCTCAATCGCGAGCTTTGCGTGCGCACGCATCCGTGGTTGGGCGCGAAGGTACTGGAGGCCTGGAAGTTCTCGCCGGAGCTGGTGGCCGTGGCCGCCGAGCACGAAGACCTCATGCGCTACTCGGCGAGCGTGGATTACGTGGACGTGGTCATCGCCGCCAATCTGCTCGCCTATCGCGGTTCGGAATGCGATCCGTATGCCGCAATCGCCTTGCAGGACGTACCCGCCATCCGGAAGCTCGGGCTGACCGACGGACTCACCGCCGCGCACCGTCAGCGCTATGCGGCGGCCCTGGCGATGCTCGAGGTCGATGGGCCGGAGCGGGATTGAGGCCTTGTGTGAGGCCAGCCCCTGACAAACCTGCTGCTGCGTCACCTCTCGAAGCAGGATTTCAGTGCTGGAGCAGGCGCTCGATGTTGAGCGCCGGCGCGGCGAGGCGGGGTGGACGGCCGTGCATGTGGGGCATGACCCCGAGCAGCGGCGCGGGGAGCCGCAGCATCAGGTCCTGAACGTTCTCCGCCACGGAGGCCATGTGCGGATCGACGAGATTGACCACCCAGCCGGCGAATCCCAGTCCGCTGCGCTCGATACTCTCGGCCGTAAGCAGGGCGTGGTTGAGGCAACCCAGGCGCAGACCCACCACCAGAATCACCGGCAGACCCAGAGCGGCGGCGAGTGCCGCCACATCGGCGCGCTCCGAAAGCGGCACACGCCAGCCGCCCACGCCTTCCACCACCACACAGTCGGCGCGCGTGCCAAGGGCGTCGACCCCGTCGGCAATCACAGCAACGTCCACGCTGACCCCGGCCTGATGCGCAGCGATGTGCGGCGCGATGGGCGGTTCGAAGGCGTAGGGGTTGACCTCCGCATAGCCGAGCGGCGATGACCCCGCCTCCTGCAACATCAGGGCGTCGTCATTGCGCAGCCCGGCGGCCGTCGCGCGACACCCCGAGGCGACCGGTTTCATGCCGAGTACCGACAGCCCGCGCGCCCGCAGGGCATGCATGAGCGCGACGCTCACGAAGGTCTTGCCGATCCCCGTATCGGTGCCGGTCACGAACCAACCGTTCATGGTTTCCCCCGCCGCAGGCCGGATTTCACGTCGAGCAACGGAATGCGCACTTCGCCCGAGGCGGCCCGCGTGGGTTCGGCAACCGTGGGCGCCCAGGCGTGTCCGTAGATCACCTCGTAGGTGGCGGGCAGGCGGTCGTCACGGCGAAAGCCTTCGTAGGCGTCGCGCATGGCCGCGAAGCGACGCCGCCCCGTCAGACCACGGGCACGCCCCGCATTCATGTTGTGCGCGCCGATGGCCTTCAGGTCGCGCAGCAGGCCCTCCACGCGCGGATAGGTGACCGCGATCTCCTCCCGCTCCATCACCGGATCGGCAAGGCGCGCCTGCACCAGGGCATCGCCCACGTCGTGCATGTCGATGAAGGCATTCACGTGTACTGCACCGTCCGCGGCCGCCCAGCTCGCACGCAGCTCCTTGAGCGTATCGGGACCGAAGGTGGTGAACATGAGCAGCCCGCCCGGCGCGAGCACACGGCGGAATTCGGCAAACACCACGTCGAGCGGGTTGCACCATTGCAGCGCAAGGTTGGAGACGATCAGGTCCACGCTCCCCGCGGCGAGCGGCAGGCGTTCCACATCGGCGCAGACGAAACCGTGGTGCCGAAGACGCCGGGCAATGAACCCGAAGCGCGCACGTGCGCGGCACACCATGCCATGGGCGAGGTCGAGGGCGATGATTTGCGCCTTCGGGTAACGCCGCGCGATGGCCGTGCTCACATAACCCGTCCCGGACCCTGCGTCCAGGATACGGCGCGGTGCGAGCCGCACCAGTTCGAGGCGTTCGAGCAGCCGATCGGCGACCTCGCGTTGCAGCACCGCAGCCTCGTCGTAGGCCGCCGCCGCTTGGTCGAAGGAATGCCGCACCGCACGATGGGAGACCTGGTAGTCGTCAGTCATTCAGAAAGGCCGCGAGCGCCTGCTCGAACTGGTCTGGATGGGAAAGAAACGGCGCATGGCCCGCACCGTCGATGAGTGAGAGCCTGGCCAGTGGCAGCCGACGTGCGGTCTCGGCAGCGGCGGCGGGCGGCACCAGGGCGTCGCGCCCGCCGTGGATCAGCAGCGCCGGCACCTGCACGCGGGCGAGCACGTCACGCAGATCGCCGTCGCGCAGCACGTCGAGGCCGCCGTGCAGGGCCGGGACCGCCGGCTCGCCGCGGGCGAACACAGTCTCGCGCAGGGCGCGCAATTCGTCACGCGCCCGCTCGGAGCCGCGTGCCTGGAGGGCGAGAAAGCGCGACACGGTAGCGCGCCAGTCCGCCGCCAGATCGGCGGCGAAACCGGCGAGCACGCCACCCGCCATGGCGTGTGGCCAGTCCGGCGCCTGCACGAAGCGCGGCGTGGCGCCGACCAGCACCAGCTTGCTCATGGGCGCGCCGATGTCTGCGGCGGCCAGCGCCACCAGGCCGCCCAGCGACCAGCCCACCCAGGCGGCACCGGAGGGTACGCAGGTGGCGACCGCCTGCGCCAGCGCCGCGGCGGTGTACGCCACGTCGAGCGGCGCGCTCGCACCGAAGCCCGGCAGGTCCACACGCAGCACCGTATGGGTGTGCGCCAGCGCCTTGGCCGTGCGCGCCCACACGCCGCCGTGCAGACCCCAACCGTGGATCAGCACCACGGGCGGGCCGCTGCCTTCGATGTCGATGTGAATGCTCACTCAGAGTTCCCGGACGCCACAGATTCAATCAAGCGCAGTGACACGCCATTCAACCACAGCCAGCGCAATCGCGAGCGGAAGCTCGCTCCCCAGAGAGGCAATAGGCGAGCGAGCTTCCGCTCGCGATTTGCCCTTAGGAAACGGGTAGTTCGTTCAGCACGTCCAGCAGGCAGTCGACCTGCGCCTCGCTGTGTGTCGCGGACAGGGTCACGCGTAGGCGCGCGGTGCCCTCGGGCACGGTGGGCGGGCGGATGGCGGAGACCAGGATGCCGCGCGCCTCAAGGGCCGCGCTCATGGCCAGTGCATGCTGCGGATCGCCGATGAGAATGGGTTGGATGGGTGTGGACGAGTCCATCAGGGGCAGGCCCAACTGGGCCGCCCCCGCGCGGAAGCGCGCGATGAGCGTCTGCAGCTTTTCGCGCCGCCAGCCCTCCTGCTGCACCAGCCGCAGGCTGACGCGCGTGGCCTCAGCCACGGCCGGCGGCATGGCCGTGGTGAAGATGTAGCTGCGTGCCTGCTGGATCAGTGTTTCGATCACATCCTCCTCGCCGGCCACGAAGGCGCCGAAGGTGCCGAAACCTTTGCCCAGGGTGCCCACCAGCATGGGCACGTGCTGTGCCCCGAGCCCGTGCACCTCCAGGCTGCCTCGGCCGGCGGCGCCGATGACGCCGAGGCCGTGGGCGTCATCCACCATGAGCGCCGCACCCTGCGCGCGGCAGGTCTCGGCCAGCACAGCGAGCGGCGCGATGTCGCCGTCCATGGAAAACACCCCGTCGGTGACCACCAGTTTGCGTCGCCCCTTGCTCGCTGCCAGGTCCTGCGCCAACGCGGCCACGTCGCCGTGGGCAAACCGGGTGAAGCGCGCACGGGAGAGCAGGCCGGCGTCAAGCAGCGAGGCGTGGTTGAGACGGTCCTCGAACACCGCGTCGCCCGCCCCGAGCAGCCCGGCCACGGCACCGAGATTGGCCATGTAACCGGTGGAGAACAACAGTGTGCGCGGGTAGCCGGTGAAGGCCGCCAGTTCCTCTTCGAGGGCGTGGTGGGGGCGCATGTGACCGGCCACCAGGTGGGCCGCGCCGCTGCCTACGCCATAATCGGCTGCGGCGCGCTGGAAGGCGGCGATCACCGCCGGATGTCCGGCCAGGCCCAGGTAGTCGTTGGAGCAGAACGTCAGCAGCGCGCGGTCGTCCACGGACAGTACCGGGCCTTGCGGACCGTCCACGGTGCGGCGGCGGCGGTAGAGGCCCGCCGCCTCGCGGCGGGCCAGTTCGTCACGCAGGTCCCACATCAGACGGCGAGGGCGTGCAGGTCCAGGCGCTGGAACAGGTCGCGGTCGCGGTCGGTGGTGGCATTGTCGGTGGTGAGCAGCCTGTCGCCGTAGAACAGCGAGTTGGCGCCGGCGAAGAAGCACAGCGCCTGGGCCTCGTCGCTCATGGCTTCGCGCCCCGCGGACAGGCGCACGTGGCTGGCCGGCATCATGATGCGCGCGGCGGCCACGGTGCGGATGAATTCCAGGTCGTCGAGATCCGGCAGGTCGGCCATGGGCGTGCCCGGCACCTTCACCAACTTGTTGAGCGGTACGCTCTGGGGATGACTCGGCAGGTTGGCCAGTTCCACCAGCATGGCGGCGCGGTCACGGCGCGTCTCGCCGAGACCCAGGATACCGCCGGCGCAGACGCTGAGGCCGGCCTTGCGCGCATGGGCCAGGGTGTCCAGGCGATCGTCGTAGCTGCGCGTGGTGACCACCTGGGGGTAATACTCCCGCGAGGTGTCCAGGTTGTGGTTGTAGTAGTCGAGCCCGGCCTCCTTGAGGCGCAGGGCCTGCTCCCCGGTGAGCATGCCCAGGGTCACGCAGGACTCCATGCCCAGGGCCTTCACGCCCTGGATCATGGCGATGACCTTGTCCAGGTCCTTGTCATTGGGCTTGCGCCAGGCCGCACCCATGCAGAAGCGGCCGATGCCGGCCTCCTTGGCCTTGCGCGCATCGGCCAGCACGGCGTCCACGTCGAGCAGCTGTTCCCGCTCCAGTTCGGTGTCATGGTGGGCGCTCTGGGAGCAATAACCGCAGTTCTCCGCGCAGCCACCGGTCTTGATATTCAGCAGGGTGCTGACTTGGATGGTGTGCGGATCGAAGTGCCCGCGGTGTACGGCCTGGGCCTCGAACAGCAGGTCCATGAAGGGGCGGGCGATGAGACGTTCCACTTCGTCCACGGACCAGTCGTGGCGGAGTTCAGGTTTGCTGTTGCGTGCGTGGGACATGGCTTTTCGTGAGCAATGAGGGGCTTTAGACTGGCGCGAGTATTCCCACGCCACGGATGGCTGTCAAATGTTTGCACAACCCACGGTTTACAAGCGCGCATCTTTTGAACAATCGCTTGCCGCCTGCGTGCTCTGCGGCGCACCCGGAACAGCACTATGTCCGGGCTGTTATGGCGATTTGCCGCGGCTCGGCACCGCCTGCAAATGCTGCGGCGAGCCCTTGCCGGTGGCCGGCGTATGCGGTCACTGTCTGCGCACGCCGCCGCCCTTCGATGGCACACGCGCCCTGTTCCGCTATGCGTCGCCGGTGAGCGAACTGGTGCTGCGCCTCAAGTTTCAGGGCGCGCTGCACCTGGCCAACCTGCTCGGGGGACTGCTTGCGGGGCACCTCGCGACCGTCGAGCCCCGGCCGGACCTCATCATCCCGGTGCCGCTGCACCCCGCGCGCCTCGCCGCCCGCGGTTACAACCAGGCGCTGGAGTTGGGGCGGCCTCTGGCCCACGCCTTCGGCGTGCCCCTCGGGCCCACCTTGTGCGCGCGGGTTCGCGACACCGCGGCCCAATCCAACCTCGACCCGGACCGGCGTCGGCGCAACGTGCGCGGGGCCTTCGCCGTAAACGGCCCGGTGCCGGCCCGCGTGGCCATCCTCGACGACGTGATCACCACCGGCGCCACCTTGGCCGAACTGGCCCGCGTCCTGCGCCGCGCCGGCGCCCACCACGTGGAGGCCTGGGCCCTGGCGCGTACGGTGCGGTGAGGGGGGGATCAACGCGGAGGGCGCGGAGGTCGCGGAGAAGGAAAAGAACCGGGGGTTGTTCTGATTGATTGACGTGTTCCAGTGAATCGCTTCCCTCCGCGCCTCCGCGATCTTTGCGTTCAGCCCCGCTCAGTACGCCTAACGCAGGGCTTCGGCGCGCTCGCGGGCGTAGGCGGCGAGCTTGGGTTCCAGGCCGGCACCCAGGGCACGGGTGTAGGCCTTGGCGGCCTCCGTCGCGTCGGGCAGGCGCTCCAGGGCGATGGCGAGGCCGAGCCACCATGCCCCCCCCGAGGGATCGAGGGCGAGGGCCTGGCGGTAACGGGCGGCGCTCTTCGCCATGTCGCCGAGGCGTTGGTGGAGGGCCGCGGCGGTGGCCAGGTATTCGGCATCGGGCCGCGCCTCCGCGAGGCCGTGCTCAAGGATGTCGACCGCCCCCTGCAGTTCACCCTGTTGCAACCGGACACGGGACAGGAACAGGTGAAAAGAGGCCTGCTCAGGGTGCAGGCGGACGGCCTCTTCCAACAGCGTGCGCGCCTCCACCCAGCGCCCGGCGGACAGCCACAGGCCCGCGAGGGCCTCACGGGCTTCACGATAGGCCGGTTCGTGGTGAAGCGCCTCCGCGAACAGAAGTTCGGCCTGCTCCCTGCGACCGGCGCGCAGGGCCGCGTAACCGCGCTGATAGGTCTCTGCAGCACGCTGGCGCGGGGTCAAGGCACGGGGCGTTTTTTGCAGGCTACGGGAGGGCGCGGCCTCCGCCGTTACGCGCGCATCCCGATCCGGCGTCGCCACGGCGGGCGCGGGTGCGCGCCTTGCCGGTACCGCCGCCGGAGTGACGGGCTGCTTCGCCGCCGCCACGCTCGCAACCGCCGGGACGGGCGGAGTGACGGGCTGTGCCGCTGGGGTAGGCGCGGGCGGCACATCGGCCGGCGCCGTGACAGGGGCGGGAGCGGTAACGGGCGACGCCGGTTCGGCAACCGGGAGCGCAGGCGTCGCGACGGGGGCCGGGCTGGCGGGCAGCGCCGCCGTCACCTGCGGAGCCGGCGCACGCTCCCACAGCCACAGGCCCGCAGCCGCCGCCAAGCCCCCGACCAGCACGGCTGAGACCAGCATGGGCCAGCGCCTGCGGCCGTGCATGCCGTGACCGGCCAGGCCGTGGAGCGCACGGGCCCCGGCGGGGCGCGCGTCGGCACGACGCGTCTCCAAATCGCGCAGCATCTGGTTGATGAGGCTCATTCCAACACTCCGGTAAACAGCCCGCGCCAGTAGCCGAGCGCGAGGACCAGCAGGGCGCCCGTTACCAGCCCGGTGGCCACCCAGGGCAGGTGCGTGGGCGGTTGCACGTCCTCGGTGTCGGCCGCCGCAAGGCGCACGTGGGCGGCCTCGATGGTGTGACCGCCACGGCCATAGCAGGCCATGAGCGACTTGTGCGCGAGGATGTTCACCAGGCGCGGGATGCCGCGGCTCGCCCGATGCAGGCGGCGCAGTGCGCCCCGGGTGAAGCGCACCCTACCCTGCGAGCCGGCGACCAGCAGGCGATGAGCCACATAAGCAGCCATACCTTCCAGGTCGATGGGTTCGAGGCGGTAGGAGAAGGTGATGCGCTGGCGCAGCTGGCGCGCCGCCGGCCGCGCCAGTTTCGCATCCAATTCCGGCTGGCCGAACAGCACCACGTGCAACAGCTTGCGCTTCTCGGTTTCGAGATTGGTGAGCAGGCGCAGGATCTCGAGGGTCTCGGCGGGCATGGCTTGGGCCTCGTCGATGCACAGCACCACGCGCCGCCCCTCGGCGGCCAGGCCGACCAGGCGCACGTTCAGTTCCTTGACGATGCGGTGCTGGCCCGCATTGCGCGGCAGCTCCAGCCCCAACTCCTCGGCCACCGCCAGATTAAGCGCGCTGGGGGTGAGAAACGGGTTCGGGATGTAGGCGGTGTAAAACTCCTCGTCCAACAGCGCGAGCAGCTTGCGGCACAACAGCGTCTTGCCGGTGCCTACCTCGCCGGTCACCTTGATGAAACCCTCGCCGCTGCGCAGCGCCACCAGCAAGGTATTGAGCGCCTCGCGATAGTGCCCGTACTCGAAGAAATAGGCGGTATCGGGCGTGAGCGAAAACGGCGGCTCTCGTAACCCGAAGTGCTCAAGGTACATGGCTTGGACCAACGGACCAACACAGAGGCGCAGAGATACAGAGAACACAGAGGAATTCGGGCCCGATGCATCTCCGCGTCCTCTGTGTCTCTGTGTTGAATCTCTTCATGCTACTGCGCCATGGAGCGGATGGTGGGCGAGGACAGTTGGATCTGGTCGGACCACACGCGGCCGGAGTCGACCACGGTGGGCTTGAGCAGGATCACCAGCTCGCTCTTGCGCTTACTGAAACTCTTGTGCTTGAACAAGTAACCGAGCACGGGCAGCTTGCTGAGGAACGGCACGCCGGTCTCCTCTTCCACCTGGCGGGTCTGCATGAGACCGCCCAGCACCACGATCTGACCGTTGCGCGCGCGGATCACCGTATCGGATTCGCGGATGGTGCTGGCGGCGAGCGGCAGGGTGAAGTTGCCGCCGGCGGCGTTGATGTTCTTCACCTGCTCGGTCACTTCGCTCACCGACGGGTGCACGTGCAGGATGATGTCGCCGTCGCGGCCGATCTGCGGCAGCACGTCCAGCGCCACACCGGAGAAGAACGGCGTGAGCTCCACGTTCACCTGCTGGGTGGTGGCGGCGCCGGTGGTGGTGGTGCTGTCCACGTTGGTGACGAAGAACTCGTCGGAGCCGACCTTGATCACGGCCTTTTGGTTGTTCACCGTGGACACGCGCGGACTCGATAGCACCTGCACCTCGCCCTGGTTCTGCAGCAGGTCGATGAAGGCGGTGAAGTCCTGGGCGAACAGGCCCACGGTGAAACTGCGGCTGATATTGCTGGTCAGGGAATCGGTAAAGGTGAGCCCACCCGCGTTGCTCTGCGACGTGGCCGCGCTGGCCGAGCCGGTTACGTCGGTGCCAAAGCCGAACACCCCACTCTCACCCGCGTTGTTGCGCAGCGCCGCCCAGTTGATACCGGACTGATAACCATCCGCCAGCTCCACCTCCAGGATACGCGCCTCCAGGATCACCTGGCGCTGCACGGTGGCCTGGGTGGCCTCCAGGTAGTCCGCCACGGCGCGCAGCTCGCGCGGCATGGCACGCACCACCACCACGCCCGACTGCGCGTTTACCGTGACCGAGCGGCCCTCGCCGCCCACCAACTGGTTCAGCGAACCGGCCAGGGTGGCCCAAAACTGCGCGTCCGAATCGGTGTTGATGCGCGAGTAGCTGTTGGCGCTGGCCGTGGTGCGCTCGATGGCCTGCCCGCCGGAATCGCCCATGGTGGTGGCACCGGCCTGACTGACTTCGCCGGGCGCCGCGCTCATCTGCGACTGGCCGCTGCGTTTCATGTCGATGTAGTCCACATGAAAGATGCGCGTCATCAGGCGCTCGGGCAGCACCGTAAAGCGCCCCGCGGCGCGCTCGTACTCGAAGCCATGGGTCTGGCGCACGATCTCCATCACTTCCGGCACGGTCACGTTCTTGAGATCGAGGGAGATGCTTCCGCTCACCTCGGGCGGCACCACCACGTTCCAGGCGGTACCATCCACCAGACCGAGGAAGAAATCGCGCGCCGGGACACCGCGCACGCGCACGTCGAAGCGCGGTTCCGCATCGGCGTCTTCCGCGCCGGGCAACTGGATGTTGATGGGCGGCAGCAGCGCCTCGCTCACCTCGGGGGGCACGGCACCTGGTTCGGCCGTACTCTTGCCATCGGCAAGCGCCGCGCGCAGCTCCTCGGCGGGCGTCGGTCCGCGGCTCGCACAGGACGTCAACAGCAAAACCGCCGCAAGCGCAGCAAAAAGGGATGAGGCTCTGGCGTTCATTCTTGTTCCTGCTTTTCCGTTGCCGACTGCTTGACGCGCGTGGGCAGCAGCCGCACCACCACTTCACTGCCGCCCCGGCGCAGACGCACCAGTGCGGGCTCGATGGCATCCACCCGTGCACCAGCGATGACATCGCCGACCCGTACCGTCTTTCCGTTGATGACCGCGCGGCGCTCGTCGCGCGCGATGAAGGTGGAACTGAGCTTGAAGCTCGCTACGCTACGCGCCGACGTGACGGCCCGCGCCGCCTGGGGCGGGCGCATGGGGTCCTCGATCGCGAAGGCGAGGAAGGGCGCCAAGAGGAGGATCAGGAAAGCAATCCTAGACACCGATCCAGGCCTCCGTGAGTCCGAGCGTATGCACGCGGATGGTCACGCGCGCCCGCGGGTAGTCGAGCATTTCGAGGCCGGCCTCGTCCCAGTACAGGGCGCGCCCCAGCTGTTCGAGGGCACGCAGGTAGTCGACCGTGCCCTGGAACGAGCCTTCCAACACCAACTGCATGCCATGGCGGTACACCCCGGCGCCGGTGCTCGCGTCGGCCGCAAGCAAGGGTTCCGCAGGCAGGCTTTCGACACTGACAAGACGCAGCCGGGTTTGGTGCGTCAACACATCCTCGAGTACCTGCGCCATCTCCTGCGGGGTGACCAGGCCGCGCACCGCACCGCCCAGGCGCTCGTCGCTGGCGCGGATGGCGGCCTCCAGTTCGGCCAAGCGGCGGCGGTTGGCGGCATCGGGATCAGCGACGCGCTGTTCGAGCAGTGCCTGCATCTGGCCGTCGATGTCCTGCACGTTCTTCTGGATGTTCTCGATGCCCGCCATCAGGCGCGTCTGGCGTACCTCCAGCGGGTCCATGAGCAGTGTCTGCCAGCCGAACACGAGGGCCGCGAGCACAGACAGAAACACCAGCGCACGCTCGCGCAGCGATAACGCGTCGATGCGGGCAGCAAGAGCAGTCGCACGCCGCTTCATGGCGCCTCCCCTTTCTCGGGCAGCGAACTCTGCACCGTGAAATCGACACGGGAGGACTTCTCGGCGCGGGTGATGGTCAGGTGACGGAACTGTGCACCGCTGAAAGCGGGCTCGCCGGCGAGGCGTTGCAGAAACTGGGGCACGGCCTCCGGCTGCAGCGCCCGGCCCACGAGCCGCAGGTCATTGCCGGCGCCGGCGATGCCGATGTGCGTCAGCCACAAAGGCGCCGGCCGTTGACGGGCGAGACCTTCCAGGTGCGCCGAAAAGCCTTTGGTATTGCCTTCGGCACCACTACCGAGCTGGGTCAGGATGCGCGTGCGTGCATCCAGTTCCTGTGCCAGCTGCTGGACGCGCGCCTCGAGGGCAGCGTCGCGGCCGCGCTCCGGATGCAGTTGTCGCAAGGAATCGATGCGCGCCAGCGCCTCGCTGCGGCGTTGTTCGGCCTGGGCGTGCTGTACCTCGAGGGCACGCACCTGCCAGGCACCAAAGGCGTAGAACAGGACCAGCCCCGCCAGCACGCCCGCGCCGCCCTGGACCATTGCCCTGGCGGAAAAGACCTTCTCCTGCTTGCGGAAGATCGGCTGGTAGAGGTTGATCTGCTGGGCGCTCACAGGGCCTTCTCCTCACGTCTGAGCGCAGCACCAATGGCCATGAAACAACGCGCCTGCAGCGCGTCCGGCAGCGCGACCGTGGTTTCGAACAGCGCGTTCATGTCGAGCATGCGTACGGCAATACCGAGGCTGGCGCCGAACCGGCTCAATAGTCCGGGCAGCGGTTCCTCGGTAGGCGCGATCACCAGCGTACCGATAGGCGGCAACGAGAAATGACTCTCGTAATAGTCCAGCGAGCGCTGCACCTCGAGCACTATGGCATCGACCAGCCGTTCCAGCTGCGCAGGGTCGCGCAACTGCGACACGCCGGTATCCATGCTGCGCGACAGGTACAGCGCTCCCTGTCGTGTGAGCGTCAACAGGCCGCCGTGGCGACCGAGTCGCAGGACCGCAACACCGCTCTGATCTTCCGGAAGTTGCGCGGCCACATTGCGCTGGCACAGCTCCGGGATGTCGATGACCTGCAGGCCGACGCCGGCCCCCTCCAGCAGGCCGATGTGCTGTTGCACGGTGGCGATGCGTGCGGCGACCACGTACATGAGTTTGGGACGCCCGCGTTCCTGCTGGCCCGGGATATCGAACACGTCGACGATGACATCGTCGATATGGAAATCGATGAGTTCACGGATGCGCCAGCGCACCGCGGCCTTGAGTTCGGAAGGGTCGACCTGGGGCGCCTCCACCAGGAGCAGGGAGAAGTCCTTGTCGTCGACCACGCTCACACAGTGCGCGGCGTCGAGGTGTTGCTCGCGAACGAGTTCGGCGAGGATGCCCGGCTGCGCCGGGGCGGCGCACTCACGGAATTCGCAACTGGCGAGCACGGGCGCGCGTCCGGGCAATTGCTCGATACGCGCAATGCCTATCCCGCCAGGCGACGCGGCGAGCCCCGTGACGCCACTCACGTGGTTGCGCTTGCGGAGGAAGGCGAGCAGCGGATTTTTTCTGTGAGCGGCCAAGTTCTAATGCGCCAAGAGTCGAAAAAGGACCGAGTGACTCACCTAACTCTTTGTCGTGTCGACAGTCCGTTACCGACTCGCCAGGGAGCACGAGACGCATTCTAACGGGTTCAAACTGTGAATTGCATCACAGTTTTGCCTATGGAGGTACCGCGCAGGCGCAGAGGTAGTGGGCCGCGAGGCCCGCGAAGGTGGCGCCGCCCCACCACAGTTGCAGGGTGTAGGCACCGCCCGTATCGCCGAGGGCCAGTCGCACCACCGACGCGGCCGTCAGCAGGCCGGCGGTGATCAGCCCGATGCGGTGGAACACCCCCAGCCCGACCTGGTGTCCGAGCAGGTACAGGGCCAGCAACGCCGAGCTCAGCAAGACCGCCACAACCAGGGGAAGCGCGGGTCCGAACACGGCGACCAGGCTTGCCCCCTCTCGCTCGGGCAGGCGCGTCACCAGCGCCGCCAGCACCCACAAAAACGTCGCAAGCCCAAGGAGGCCGGCGGCCTTGCCCGGTCCGGCGTGCTGGGCGCTCCAGGCGGACGCCACCACCAGTGCCACCGCCGTGGCCAGGACGGGCTGGGCCAGGTAACTGTGCCGGCGCAATGCAAACCAGGCGATCGCCAGGCCAAGGCTGAGCACCAGGATGAGCACCGGCCAGCCGAGGGGAACGGCAAAGCACAGCCCTGCGACGAACAGCATCATGCCCAGACGGCGCCGTTCGATGGGTATCCCTTCGGGGGACGCCGCGCCCGGCACGTACCACATCCAGGCCGCCGCCCGCACCAGTGCGTAGGCGAGCAGCAGGGCGATGAGGGCGCTCACATCGGGCGCACCGCGCGTGGCCAACCAGGTGGCGGACAGGGCGGGGAACAGCAACAACCAGACGTCGGCACTGCGATCGAGCGCCAGGATCCCCGCCAGGGCCCGCAGGCGCTCTAGGTGCACGGATACGGACCGGACGGCGGCTGGCCTCACAGCGTCCTCGTAAAGGCAGGAAGGAAATACTCGCTCACCATGAGCCGGCGACCGCTCACCTGGAACACCGAGCGACGTGCCCAGACCGGCTCGCCCACGGCGGTCACGGTGGCCAGGGCCACCTGGAAGGGTCCGCGGGCAATCAGCGGGTGGGCGAACAGGAAGCCACCGAGTGACCGCTCACCCAAACGCTGCAAGCGGCGGTAGCGGCCGCGCGCGGTGGCGTCCGGGATGAGGGTGCGCGCATACACCCAGCGTTCCGTACCGCAACACAAATAAACCTCGCGCAACAGGGCGAAGGCGCCCGGACGCAAGCCCAGCGCGAAGGCCTCGCCTGGCGTCGGCCGGATGCGCGCCTGCTTGATCAACTCGACGCGAAAGGCCGGCCCGCAGCGGTCCACCAGTCGCTGGGTGAGCGACGAACCGTCCTGCAACCAGGGCAGCAGCGCCGCCGGCGGGGACACCGAAGCGGGCTGGCGCACAGTGCGCCAGACGGGTTCGCGGAGGTGGGGACGGCGGTTCATGGCTGGCGCGGATTATATACGCCGCCGGGGGCTCCGGATTCGGGGAACGCCAGCAAGAAAAGGCAAAAAGCTTAACCACGGGGGGCACGGGGAACACGGGGGAGAAGATTTCCGGCGGTTGTGGGAGCAAGCTTCCACTCGCGATACTCGGCCTGAGAGACCCAAGCCTGTCGCGATCAGAAGCTCACTCCCACATGAGTCCAGAACATTTTCCCTTCTTCCCCGTGCCCCCCGTGGTTTGGCTGTTTTCAATCAGACGTGGGCGTAGCGCTGGTCGTCGCCGACCCAGCGCGCCACCAGGGGCGGGACGTGTGACGGGTAGTCGCGCAGCAGTTGGGCGGCGACCTCGGCGACGCGGGGCAGCAGGTCTTCGTCGCGCTCCAGGTCGGCGATGCGCAGCTGTTGCAGGCCGGTCTGACGCGTGCCGAGCAGTTCGCCGGGGCCGCGGATCTCCAGGTCCTTGCGGGCGATGACGAAGCCGTCGTTGGTCTCGCGCATCACCGCCAGGCGCTCGCGCGCGGTCTCCGACAACGGCCCGTGGTACATGAGCACGCAGGCCGACTTGGCCGCGCCGCGGCCCACCCGCCCGCGCAACTGGTGCAGCTGGGCCAGGCCCAGGCGCTCGGCATTTTCGATGACCATGAGACTGGCGTTAGGCACGTCCACGCCCACCTCGATGACCGTGGTGGCCACCAGCAGGTCCAGTTCGCCCGCCTTGAAGGCGCTCATCACCGCCTCTTTCTCGTCAGGTTTAAGGCGGCCGTGCACCAGGCCGACCCGCAGGGTGGGCAGGGCCTCGCGCAACAGCACCGCGGTGTCCTCCGCGGCCTGGGCCTGTAACACGTCCGACTCCTCGATGAGGGTGCACACCCAATAGGCCTGCCGCCCTTCCGCGCAGGCGGAATACACGCGCTGCACCACCGCCTCGCGGCGGTTGTCGGGCACCACCACGGTTTCAACGGGGGTGCGGCCCGGGGGCAGTTCGTCGATCACCGACAGGTCCAGATCCGCATAGGCGGTCTGGGCCAGGGTGCGCGGGATGGGGGTGGCGGTCATGATGAGCTGGTGGGCATGGCGGCCCGCCTTGGCGCCCTTCTCCTTCAGCGCCAGGCGCTGGTGCACGCCGAAGCGGTGCTGCTCGTCCACCACGACGAGGCCGAGGCCGGCGAACTCCACGTCTTCCTGGAACAGGGCGTGGGTACCCACGGCCACCAGCGCCGCGCCGGTGGCCACCGCCTCGACGGCCGCGCGCCGCGCCTTGCCCTTCTGCCGGCCGGACAGCCACACCACATTCACACCCAGCGGCGCCAGCCAGCGGGCGAAGTTGCGGTAGTGCTGTTCCGCGAGGATCTCAGTGGGCGCCATCACCGCGGCCTGGTAGCCGGACTCCACGGCCATGAGCACGGCCAGCGCCGCGACCACGGTCTTGCCCGAACCCACGTCGCCCTGCACCAGGCGCTGCATGGGGGCTGCACCGCGCAGATCGGCGGCGATCTCCTTCGTCACGCGCCGCTGCGCGCCGGTAAGCTCGAAAGGCAGCGCGTCGAGAAACGCCTTGGTGAGTTTCCCCGTGGGCTTGAGCGGATAGGCGGCCTCGCGGCGGGTGAGCTCACGCAACCGGCGCAGGCTCAGGTGATGGGCCAGCAGCTCCTCGAAGGCGAGTCGACGCTGGGCGGGATGACGGCCTTCCGACAGCGCGGAAAGGGCGACGTCCGGCGGCGGCCGGTGCAACAGCTGCAAGGCATGGTCGAGGGCGGGAAAGGCCAGTTCCTCGCGCAACGCGGCGGGCAGCCACTCCGGCAGCGCATGAGTGTCGAGCCGAGCCAACGCGGCATCAATGGCGCGACGCAGCGACGGCTGCTGCAGGCCCTCAGTGGCCGGATAGATAGGCGTGAAGTGTTCCTCCACGGGCGCATCCTCGCCCACGCGCCGGTATTCCGGATGCACCATCTCCAGGGTGGTCGCCCCTGTGCGCACCTCGCCGAAACAGCGCAGCCGCGTGCCGCGCGCGAGCGCCGCCTGCTGCGCCGCGGTGAAATGGAAAAAGCGCAGCGTGAGGCTGCCGGTGCCGTCGGCGATGCGCGTGAGCAACATGCGCCGCCGCCCGAACTTGATCTCCGTGTGGAGCACCTCCCCCTCCACCACCGCCTGGTCGCCCGGCCGCAGCGCCCCCATGGGCACCACCCGCGTGCGGTCCTGGTAGCGCATGGGCAGGTGAAACAGCAGGTCCTGCACCGTGCGCAGACCGAGGCGCGCAAACCGCTCGGCCTGACTCGGGCCGATGCCTTTGATGGCGGTGATGGGCAGGGTGTCGAGGGAGGTCATGGCCTGCGGGTGAAGAAAGAAGCTTTAAACACGGGGGACACGGGGAACACGGGGAAGAAGATCTCAGGCGTGTGCGGGAGCGAGCTTCTGCTTGCGCTGCTCGGCCCGACGGGCGTGAGCTTGTCGCGAGCAGACGCTCGCTCCCACATGAACGCA
>Ga0265293_10001889_pt1 | contig 44122 bp, 46 predicted proteins | sample Munlanlewell138R_FD_192505 | JGI IMG/M metagenome (GOLD analysis project Ga0265293, IMG submission 192505) | Leachate microbial communities from a municipal landfill in Southern Ontario, Canada - Leachate well 138R | ecosystem: Engineered > Solid waste > Landfill > Unclassified | place: Canada... | reverse complement strand
CCGGCAAAGAGCCGGGCGATCTCGAGTCCCATGCCGGAGCTGGCCCCCGTGACGAGAGCAACCTTATCCTTCAGTCTCATGGTCCTTTCTCCTCCATCCAGGGAGTGCCTAAACCCTTCGGCATTACTCTGCGCTCACCGGCGCAATACCGAGCGCATCCGCGACGCCCTTCCCGTAGGCCGGGTCGGCTCTCGAGCAGTTCTCGATGTGCCGGACCTTGATGAAGTCGGGCACACCCTCCATGGCACGTGCGGTGTTCTCGAAGAGGACCTGCTGTTGTGCCGGGCTCATAAGGCGGAAGAGCTTGCCGGGCTGGGTGTAGTAGTCGGAGTCATCCTCGCGGAAGTTCCAGGCCCCCGCCATACCGGATAGCTCAAGGAACGGCTCCCGGTATTCGGGCTGCTCCTGCCACTCGCCGAAACTGTTGGGCTCATAGCCGATGGTTGAGCCGGCGTTGCCGTTCACCCGCATCTGCCCGTCGCGGTGAGAGGGGTTTGCAAAGTAGCGGGGGCGGTTGACCGGGATCTGGTGGTGGTTGACTCCCAGGCGGTAGCGCTGCGCATCGCCGTACGCAAAGAGGCGGCCCTGGAGCATCTTGTCGGGGGAGAACCCGATCCCCGGCACCACGGCGGCGGGGTTGAACGCCGCCTGCTCCACGTCCTGGAAGTAGTTGTCGGGGTTTCGGTTCAGTTCGAGCACGCCTACCTCGATCAGGGGGAACTCGCCCTTGTACCAGACCTTGGTGAGGTCGAAGGGATTGTAGGGCATATGCTTCGCCTCCTCCTCGGTCATCACCTGGATGAACATCGTCCAGCGGGGGAAGTCACCCCTCTGGATGCTCTCAAAGAGATCGCGCTGGTGGCTCTCGCGGTCTTTTGCGATCACCGCCTCCGCCTCCTGGTCGGTCAGGTTCTGTATGCCCTGCTGTGTGTGCAGGTGGAACTTGACCCAGACGCGCTCATCATCCGCGTTGATCATGCTGAACGTGTGGCTGCCAAAGCCGTGCATGTGGCGATAGGAGAGGGGGATCCCGCGGTCGCTCATGGTGATGGTGACCTGGTGCAGGGACTCCGGGAGAGACGTCCAGAAGTCCCAGTTGCTGGTCGGAGAGCGCATGTTGGTCTGGGGGTCGCGCTTGACGACGCGGTTGAGGTCCGGGAACTTGTGGGGGTCACGTATGAAGAAGACGGGGGTGTTGTTGCCGGCAAGGTCCCAGTTTCCTTCCTCCGTGTAGAACTTCGTGGCAAACCCGCGGATGTCGCGCTCGGCATCGGCTGCACCGCGCTCACCGGCGACGGTCGAGAAACGCATGAAGATCTCAGTCTCTTTGCCGACCTCGGAGAAGAGCCTGGCTTTAGTGTACCGGGTGATGTCGTGGGTGACGGTGAACGTGCCGAAGGCGCCGGAACCCTTGGCGTGCATGCGCCGCTCCGGGATCACCTCCCGGTTGAAGTGAGCGAGCTTCTCCTGGTACCAGACGTCCTGCATCAGCATGGGGCCACGGGGGCCGGCGGTCACGGCGTTCTGGTTGTCCGGCACGGGTGCGCCGGCAGCGGTGGTCAGTTTCTTCTTATCCTCCATGGTCTGCTTCGCCTCCCTGTGCTCATCGGGTGAGGTAGAAGAGACGAATCCTCCTGATTTAGACTATCCTTCATCCTCATTTAAACTTTGCCTGATCTGAAGGGATCTTCTTCCGCCATCTGTTTTCTCAAAAAAGCAGGCTGGTTCACTCATTCTTCCGGGGAACGGTGATCTCTTGCTCCGTGAACCGAATAAGGCTCTCCGGGCCTCCTGTGGTTGTTCACAGGTCATCTCGCTCCGGCACTCCCCCGTGTCGGTCCCACCACCAGAGGATAAGGATACGAATCTCTCCTCCCCCGGGGGTCTCCACGATCGGAGTGACGGGATCCCGGGGCCTGCGAAGATTTTTGATGTCCGGGTGGCCATGAGGAGATGAGCAGGAACTCAAAAACCATGAAGCGAAAGATCATCGATATCGACGAAGAGAAGTGCACCGGGTGCGGGCTCTGTATACCTGACTGTCCCGAAGGGGCGCTCCAGATCATCGACGGGAAAGCCCGCCTCGTGAGCGACCTCTTCTGCGACGGGCTCGGCGCCTGCATCGGGACGTGCCCCGAAGGAGCGATCCGCGTCATCGAGCGCGAGGCTGAGCCTTACGACGAGAAGGCCGTGATGGCAGAGAAGATCGTGCCCCAGGGGGAGGGGGTCATCAGGGCGCATCTCAGGCACCTCCTCGACCACGGGGAGGCGGAGCTGTACCGCCAGGCGATCGAGTACCTGAACGCACACGGTATCCCGGTCCCCACCCACGAGGCCGGGGCGGCACCCGGGGCACGGATCATCCCCGGCAGGGAGGCCGCGTCGGTGGAGCGTGCCGGCCGGGTCGGGTCGGAGCTCCGGCAGTGGCCCATCCAGCTTGCGCTCGCAAACCCGGGCGCCTCGTACTTCGGCGATGCGGATCTTCTCATCGCCGGGGACTGTGTCCCATTCGCCTACGGCGACTTTCACCGGGACTTTCTGCAGGGCAGGGTCCTCCTCATCTTCTGCCCGAAGCTGGACGCAAACACCGAGAGGTACATCGTGAAACTCGCAGCGATATTCTCGCAACATACGATCCGCTCGATAACGGTCCTCCATATGGAGGTGCCCTGTTGTAGCGGGGTGCGTTACGTCGTGGATGAGGCCCTGAAGCGTGCAGGAAAAGCGATCCCGGTAACTGAGCATACCATAACGCTCCAGGGCAACGCGGTCGAGGGGGATCTGGTCCAGCGCCGGGGTCACCGCCGCGAGACGTAACGGCTGCCTCTGAGGTAGAACCGGAGTGGGCGGTCTGCCGCCTTCGTGATCCCGACCCGGGTCGTCTGCACGATCTCCCCCGCCGCCCCCTCAGGCCGGCGGTCGGGGAGGGTCGCGGGCGAGAGTACCTGGAGGCGGTCTCCGGAGAGGGAGGTTCCGTTCAGGTCCATCGTGATGCCGAGCGCCTGCGTCAGTTTCCCGGGGCCACTTGCGAGCGCGAGCGGGTCATCGGTCCCCCGCCGCTCCTCCATGAGTTCGATCCCAACAGCAGGCTCGAGCGCCCGGATGAGCACCGCCTCGCCCGTGCCCTCCGGCCGCGTCACGACGTTGATGCAGGTGTGTAGACCGTATATCAGGTAGAGGTAGGCGTGGCCCGGCGGGCCGAACATGACGCTGTTTCGCTTCGTCCTCCCCCGAAACGAGTGGGCCGCCGGATCCCCCCGGAGGTAGGCCTCGACCTCGACGATCCACCCCATCGTCGTCTTAGCCACTTCCTGGTGCGCAAGCAGGCACCCGAGCAGATCTTTTGCGACGGTGACGGTGTCGCGTTCATAGAATGTCGGCGGCAGGATCAATGGTGTGCTCCTCAGGGTGGGTCTCTCCCACCGGACCATCAACGTTTCGAGTGAGGAGTTTTTCCGGCGAAACGGCTATATCCCTTCGGCCGGAGTCACCGATGTAGATGTGATACAATCCCATCCGCCACCTCTCCCATCAACGCCCACGGACCGGAGGGGAGCGTACCCCGGCACCCGGTATATGGCTGTACAGCCGATAAGGTTCGATGAGCGCCACCCCCTGCCGGGCTCCTATCAGGCGGACTTACGGGATTTATTTCACCCGGATCCCTGTATAACACCTCAAAAATGCCTGGTTATGCCTCAAAACCATAATGTCCAACCCGAAAGTGATAAAGATGTCCTGTACTACACATAGTATCATTGCGCATGTCCACGCCACCCCCCAACAGAGTACTCTATGTTGATGATGAGGTCGCCCTCCTTGAGATTACTCAACTCTTCCTTGAACGGACGGGTGAGATCGCCGTCGATATAACGGCAGACCCGCCTGAAGCCTACGAAATGATCGTGACCGGCCGGTACGATGCGGTCGTCTCGGACTACCAGATGCCCGTGATGGATGGGATCGCTCTCCTGAAACGGGTCAGGGAGAGCGGGTCACAGGTTCCCTTCATCATCTTTACCGGCAGGGGGCGCGAGGAGGTGGCGATCGAGGCGCTGAACAGTGGTGCCGACTTCTACATCCAGAAGGGAGGTGACCCGAAAGCGCAGTTCGCCGAGCTCGCGAACGCGATCCAGCAGCTGGCCGGGAGGCAAAAGGCTGAGGTTGCGGTCCGAAAGACCAGGGAGATACTCCAGAAGACCGAGGCCCTCGCCCACCTCGGGAGCTGGGTACTCGATTGCAGGACAGGAGACCTCACGTGGTCTGATGAGACCTACCGCATATTCGGCCTTGACCCGGGGGGGCGCGCAATGACGTATGAAGCGTTCCTCTCGATGATACACCCGGATGATAGAGACCTCGCCGATACAGCATACTCTACCTCCGTCGCGGATGGAGAGGACACCTACACTGTCGAACACCGGCTTATCCGCGCTGATACGGGGGAGACTCGATGCGTCGTTGAGCACGGCGAACACCTGCGGGACGAGTCCGGGCAGATCATCAGCTCGATCGGAATGGTATACGATATCACCGAACGCAAACTCGCTGAACTCGACCTTCTCCAGAACCACAAAGACCTGCAGGCGGCGTATGAACAGCTCACATCCATTGAGGAGGAACTCCGGACAAGCTTCGACGACCTTGCTGAGAATCAGCGCCAGCTCCAGGAGAGTGAGCGCAGGCTTGCCGATATCATCGATTTCCTCCCGGATGCAACCTTCGTCATCGATGAGAGCGGTCACGTCATAGCCTGGAACCGTGCAATGGAGAAGATGACCGGCATCCTGAAAGTGGATATGCTCGGCAAGAGCGATTACGCTTATGCGGTTCCATTCTACGGTGAGGCACGCCCGGCCCTGATCGACTATGTCCTCAGGCCCGATAAACTGGTGGACTACCCTTACAACATCAGTGTGGAAGACGGAGATCTCCTTGAAGGAGAGATAGCTCTTGCCAGTCCCGGCGGAAGGGAGGTCACCCTCATGGTCAGGGCATCTCCTCTCTATGATCGGAAGGGGAGGCGCGTCGGTGCGATAGAGATCGTCCGGGATATAACCGCACAGAAACAGGCAGAGGCAGAACTTCGAGGAAACCACGAAGAACTCCAGGCAGCACATGAAGAGCTCACCTCAATCGAGGAAGAACTCAGGACAAGCTTCGACGATCTCGCCAGGAGCCAGCGCCATCTCCAGGAGAGCGAGGATCTCTACCGGCGGATATCTGAGAGCATCTCCGATGCAGTATACGTATGTGACTTCAAAGATACAGGCGAACATATCATCAGCAGGATCACCGGAGCGGTGCATGAGATCACCGGATATACCGATGAAGAGGTTCTCGCGATGCAATGCTGGGGGCACCTTGTCCATCCGGATGACCGGCCCATCTTTGAACGCGAAATCCTCTCGCTCTCTCCGAATACGTCTTCAACCACTGAGTTCCGGGTAGTCCGCAAGGACAGTTCGATCCGGTGGCTCCACGTCTCGGCCAACTGCATAAGGAGCCAAAACGGCGGTACGCAGCTATACGGCGGGTTGCACGATATCACCAGGCGGAAAAAGGCCGAAGAGGCACTACAGGAGAGCGAACAGCACTTCCGCACCCTCGCAAACAGTGGACAGGCCCTGATCTGGATGAGTGGGCTGGATAGGGGTCCAGATTATTTCAATGAACAATGGCTCGCCTTCACCGGAAGACCGCTTGAAGAGGAAGTCGATAATGGATGGATCGAAGGTGTTCATCCCGATGACCGTGCAAAATGCGTCAGAATTCTCAAAGCCCCCGTTGCCCGGCGCGAACCATTCAGCGCGATTTACCGCCTGCGACGGAATGACGGAGAGTACCGCTGGATTCAGGATGACGGTACCCCCAGATACGACACCTGGGGCAACCTTATCGGCTTCGTCGGCCACTGTCTTGATGTCACTGAACGGAGAGAAACAGAGAGAAAATTGCAGAAAACAGCGGACCTGATGGAGAACATCATCCGGGTCGCGCCCACGGGTATTGGAATGATAGTGGACAAGGTCTTTACAGAAGTCAACCCGCAACTCTGTGAGATCACCGGATACTCGCGCGATGAGCTCATCGGTCAGTCTGTACGATTGTTCTATCCAGAGGAGGCCAGATACAGGACTGAACGCGAGGTGATGCGGGAGAAGATCGAAAAGACTGGAAAGTGTGAGCGTGAAACCCGCCTCCTGCGCAAGGACGGCACTAAGAGTGACGTCCAGATCTCTATAGCACCGATCGATCAGGAAGATCTATCACGGGGCATGGCATTCACCGTGCTGGATATCACCGAGAACAAGGCGATGGAACAGGAGATCGAATACCATTCCGGGGAACTCCTCCGCCAGACAAACAGTCTGGCAATCGCAAACAAAAAGCTCACCCTCATGAACAGCATCACCCGGCACGATGTCCTGAACCAGCTGACGATCCTCTTTGGCAACCTTTCATTCGCACAAGAAGACACTGAAAGTGGTAAAGACATCTCAAACTACCTCTCCCGGGTGAGAAGTGCTGCCGACCGGATACAGCGCCAGATTGAGTTCACCCGGGACTACACGGACGTCGGCGTTAAAGCACCAGAGTGGCAGCGGATCTCTGACGCAATCTGGTCAGCAACGCAAAATAAATTGCCGATAGATGATGAGACCGGAGACCTTGCTATCTACGCGGATCTGATGCTTGTGAGAGTCTTTACAAACCTTATGGACAACACAATCCGGCACGGTGGGCCGGTGAGCCGGGTCCATATCCGGTACCGGGTGGAAGATAACAGTGATCTCGTTTTAGTATGGGAGGATGACGGTATCGGCATACCTGCTGAAAAGAAAGAGGAGATCTTCAAGAGAGGGGTCGGGGAGAACACCGGACTTGGTCTTTTCCTGATCCGGGAGATTCTCGGGATCACCAATATCACCATAACCGAGACAGGAAAACCCGGGAAGGGGGCGCGGTTTGAGATGCTCGTACCCGAAGGAATGTACCGGATCTGAACAGGAGAGATACCTCCACATACGTGAGCCCCGGGATGGGGTTTTACCACCGCACCACAGAACCAGAATAACGGTCGCATACCGGGTGTGCCCTGGCCTTCGCTTCACCCGTCCGGGGAGATGGATGTCCACAACAGTGCGGGGCCCTTCGCCCACCAGAACAGGATACGGCCGCCCTACTACTGCCGGCGGATTTGATGATTCTGATGAATTTACAAGATATATATAGTACGAACACCCCACGCTCTCTATGAGCAAAACCTTCTCGCGTATCCTCGCCAGGAAGAAAGTGATGAGTAACGACGGTATGCTCATCGGATCCGTCAGGAATGTCATGGTCGACCTCACCACGGGGCAGGTTATCGATTTGATTGTAAAACCTGACGATACATTCAGGACTGATGGTTACAGGATGGACGGGGATCGGATGTTCGTGCCGTTTGAGGCGGTAAAAGACATAAAAGATTATATCGTCGTCGACCGCTACCTGCTGAAGAGATCGGGGTAATACATCCTCACCGCCTCGACAAACCCGTCTCCGTACCCCTCCCGGGTCACCTGGTCCGCCGCTGACCGGATCGGCTCCGGAGCATTCGCAACCGCCACACCGACGCCTGCCACCTCAAGCATCTCGATATCATTCTCCGAATCCCCGATAGCCAGGATCTCAGACGGGAGGAGCTCCATCTCATCCATGAGACCCCGTAGCGCTGTTCCCTTGCTCACGGCAGGATCCTGTATATGGATAGCAAAACCCGTATCCAGCACCTGCGCCGGGAGGTTGTGGGCATGGGCGACGGCCTTCACCTCGTCGGGATCGACCTTCCGGGCAAAGGCCACGTCGGCAAACCGGTAGCGCGCACTGAGGAGTTCGAGCTCGATCCCCTCCCGCGCAAAGTGCTCCCTGATGACATCAAACGTCTCCAGGCATATATCCCGGTTGCCGGGGATATGGAGGGTACCTCCAAACCCCCGCCGGTAGACACCACCGTTCTCGCTGATGATCGTTCCGTTCGTCCCGATCATCCGGCAGAGTCCATCCATGAAACAGACGGTGTTGCCGCTTGCGAGCACCACCTCGATACCGGCATCGATGAGAACCCTGAGTGCCTCGATGGCCGGGGTGCTGATACGTCGACGCCGGTCGGTTATGGTGCCGTCGATGTCGGTTACGAGCGCCTTCAGCACGACTTAAGCCCTGCCTGTTCGACCATGAACGCAGCCTCGCCCTCAGGGAGGTTCGGGCTGTCAACCAGGCGCGCGACCCTCTTCCCGCCCTTGCTCTTGCGCAGGTAGAGCCGGAAGGTTGCGGTGTGGCCCACGATATTGCCGCCGATCGGCCTCGTGGGGTCACCGAAGAGGATGGCCGGGTTTGACATGACCTGGTTGGTCACGAGACCGACAGCGTTGTGGTCGTCGATCAGTTTCAGGAGGTCATGCATGTGGCGGTTCAGTTTCTGTTGCCGGGCGGCGAGGGTTCCACGCCCCGCATACTCCGAACGGAAGAGAGACGTCAACGAATCGATGACGAAAAGCCTGACCGGGTATTCGCTGGTGCGAAGCTCGTTTGCAAGCTCCCGTGCAGTCTCAAGGAGCAGCATCTGGTGATCGGAGCTGTGCGCCCGGGCGACGTGGATCCGCTCAAGGATCTCCTCAAGTTCTCCGAGATCCGCCTCGTCGGGGAGTCCGGCGACCATCTGCTCGATACGCTCCGGGCGGAACGTATTCTCGGTATCGACGTATATGACGCTCCCGTTCAGGCCCCCGATCTCCTCAGCGAGCTGGACGTTGACAGCCATCTGGTGGACGAGCTGGCTCTTCCCCGACCCGAACTCCCCGTAGACCTCGGTTATCGCCTGGGTCTCAAGACCACCGCCGACGAGATCGTCGAACTCGGGAACCAGTGTCCTGAGCTTCTTGACATCTTTTCTCTTATCCAGGATATCCCGGCCCGTCTTGAAGCCTCCGATATCCGCCATCTTCCGTGCGGCAAGGATAACCTTCTTCGCAGTCCCCTCGCCGAGTTCCGCTGCCTCGGCAAGATCCGATGTTACGGCCGTCGCAATGCTCTCGACGGTTCCGTAACCAGCTTCACGGAGCTTATCGGCGGTGGCTGGTCCGACACCTGGTAAATCTTCAAGATCAATCTCTGTCATCTTTTATTCCTCACTTGATCTCTTATGTATCCTAAACTTGCCTGTACACTAAGAATGTAGGACAGGGAAGATAATGGTCGTTTGCAGTGCGGGGTGAAAGTGAAGAGCCCTGGATCAGGTCACCCGGTGAACTGATCCAGGCGACGCTGGAGATCCCCCTGATCCGGGCATACGGCTTCTACATGGGAGATACTGATCACACCCCGGCACACCGTACCCTTGGCGCGCACTTCGTACCCGATGGGCAATGGCCCGGCGAGGAGGTAGCAGGCATCGCCGGTATCGATGCAGGCGCCCTCTGCGGTGGCGATGACCGTCCCTTCGATCTCCACCTCCTCCTCATCCCCGGTGAGGATGAGAAGGGCGCTACCCCAGGAGAGGTGGAGTTCGATGTCGCCGTAGCGCCCCCGGCGGGCGCCTGCGTTATAGACCTCGATCCGGTCCCCGACGATCAGGCGCTCCTCCGCCTTCTCCCCCCATATGACGACCGGGATCTCCCCGGTCTCGTCGGCGATGACCAGGTTCCTGACCGATGACTGCCTCCCGCTCCGCGTGACAAACGGGTGAGGCGGTTGGATGCTCCGGACCCTCCCCGTGACCGAGTATGTCCCTCCCTCCTCCACGCCGGCGATCGTATCCATCGGGATCGTGACCTCCACGCCGGAGGGCGAGACCGACCCCGCTTCGCCGAGGCTGAACTCGATGCCACGCTCGCTCTCGCGGGGGGTTGCGCCGTGGATGGTGACGGTCGTCCCCGCCTCCACCCCGAGAAGGATATCCGGTTCCCAGGCGACGAGCCGGAATATGCCCGTCTCGTTCCCGATCACCGCCTCGACCATCACCCCGGGGCTCCCGTCGCGCCGGGTGAACGCCCGGGGGCTCTCGACGGCGACGACCCTGACCACGAGGTCTCCGCCCGCCGGCTCCTCCGGGCAGGATATATCGCATGCCGCCTCCTGGAGGGCGACGGCGGTGACGTCGGGCTCTCTCCCCCCGCCCTTCGGCCGGCCGAGTACCTCAAAGACGCTCCCGGCCGAGAGTTCATGGACAGCCCCCGCCTGCTCATCCCAGAACGTCAGCCGGGCCTTCCCGGTCTCATCGCCCACCACGATGTTTGCGACAAGCCCGGTCGTGCCGTCGGGGCGCTCAAACCCCCTCGGCTCCCCGACGGAGAGCACCTTTGCAAAGAAGCAGACAAGGCTTGAGGCCCCGGGGAGGTCGCGTATCCTGATATGCGCCCGCCCGAGGTCTTTGACGACGAGCATCGCCGCCGTCCGCTCATCGAGAAGGTCGCCCGACTCTGCCACCTTCTCCGCGACCAGGTGCTCAAACTCCTTCCTCTCAAGGAGATCATCGACCAGGAGGTAATGAAACTTCAAGCGCTACCTCTCACGCCTGCCAGGGCGGGACGACCATGGTAGCGGTCAGGTCGTCGATCGTCTCGGCCCGGCGCATCAGGCCCGCGTTCTCGCCCGAGAGGAGGACTTCGGCGCACCGGGGACGGCTGTTGTACTGAGACGACATGGCAAACCCGTAGGCGCCGGTATCCAGCACCGCGAGTATATCACCGGCCGCGATATCGGGGAGCAACCGATCTTCCGCGAGTATATCGCCGGTCTCGCATATCGGTCCCGCGATGGAGTACTCCCGTTCCGGAGGCGCATCCGCCCTGTTTGCCGCGACGACCTCATGGTAGGAGTCGTACATCACCGGACGGGCGAGGAGGTTGAACCCGGCATCGACGTTTGCAAACGTCTTGTGAGCGGCCTTGACCGAGCTCACCCGGGTGAGGAGGATTGTGGAGTCGGCGACGAGCCACCTGCCGGGCTCGACCCAGAGCTCAGGTGCGATCCCGAGGTCGCGGATGCCGGCCAGGAAGACCGGCATGACCGCTCCCGCGTAGTCCTCCGGTGTAGGGGCCTGATCGATCCCTCGGCGGTAGGGGATGCCGAGGCCGCCCCCGATATCGATGAACGAGAGGTCGACACCGATGTCGATGAGGTCGCTGGCGACACCGATCAACACATCGACCTCGCGGGCGAAGGGCTCGACGTCGAGGATCTGCGAGCCGATATGGCAGTGGATGCCGACCGGGTTGATATGTTCTGCGGCGAGCGCGTGGCGGTAGGCATCCAGTATCTCACCCGCCGGTATGCCGAACTTGCTCGTGGCAAGCCCCGTCGCGATCTTCGGGTGGGTGGGAACGGTGATCTCGGGGTTGATGCGGAAGGCTATATCGACGGTCGTTCCCGCCTCCCCGGCCGCGCGGTCGAGCTCCCGGAGCTCATCGAGCGAGTCTACCGAGACCCGGACGCCCTTTTCGACGGCGAGGGCGAGGTCTGAGGGGCTTTTTGAACTCCCGTTGAAGAGGAGCGACTCCGGGGACATCCCTGCCGCGAGGGCGAGCGTGACCTCTCCGGCCGAGAAGACATCTGCGCCGGCGCCCATCGATGCGAGCACCCGGAGTATCGCGAGGTTGCCGTTCGCCTTTGCGGCGTAGAGCACCCGGACCTCCGGGTAGTAACCGGTGAGGGCGCTGGAGAGGCGCCTGAAGTTTTCGCGGATCCGCGTCTCATCGGTGACGTAGAGCGGGGTTCCGAACCGCTCCGCGAGATCCACCGTATCGTGGTCGCCGATCCGGAGATGCCCGCCCCTGACCGTGAGGTGAGGGGGAAGGATCACAGGTCGAGCCCCCGCATCCGCTCCACCGCCTCGTTGATCCGCTCGATGGATCGGGTGATGGCGAACCGGACGAAGCCTTCGCCGTTCTGACCGAAGCCCACGCCGGGGGTCGCGACGATCCCCGCCTGGTCGAGGAGCTGTGCGGCAAACGCCATGCAGTCGTCGACCGGAACCCAGACGTAGAATGTGGCCTTCGGCACCCGGACGTCAAACCCGATATCGGTGAGACCCGCGACGAGCGCATCCCGCCGCTCCCGGTAGATCGAGCAGGCCTCCTGCACGCAGTCCTGGGGGCCGGTGAGCGCCGCGATAGCGGCATGCTGGATGGCGTTGAACGCGCCCGAATCGACGTTCGTCTTGACCCGGCCGAGACCGGCGATGATATCGGGGTTCCCGCAGGCCATCCCGATCCGCCACCCGGTCATGTTGTAGGTCTTTGAGAGCGAGTGCATCTCGATACCCACATCCATGGCGCCGTCGGCTTCGAGGAACGAGGGCGCCACGTAGCCATCGAAGGTGATCTCGGAGTAGGCGTTGTCGTGGACGACGACGATATCGTGCTCACGCGCAAACTCGACGACCTCCTCGAAGAACGAGAGCGGGGCGATGGCCGCGGTGGGGTTGTTCGGGTAGTTGATGAAGAGCAGTTTTGCCTGTTTCACGACATCGGTCGGGATATCGTCGAGTGCCGGGAGGAAATCGTTCTCGACACGGATGGGAAGTTCATGGACCTCTCCCTCGGCAAAGAGCGTGGAGGTCTTGTAGACCGGATAGCCGGGGTCGGCGGCGAGGACGATATCGCCGGGGTTGACGAAGGCCTCGGCGATATGGGCTATGCCCTCCTTTGAACCTATGAGGGCGAGGGCCTCCTTCTTCGGGTCAAGGTCGACACCGAACCGGCTCTGGTACCACCCGGCGACCGCCTCGCGGTAGGCGGGCATGCCGGCATACGAAGGGTAATGATGGTTCTTCGGGTCGCGGGCGGCGGTGCAGAGCGCTTCGACGATATGCGGCGGGGTGGGGAGGTCGGGGTCGCCGACGCCGAGGTCGATGACGTCGACCCCCTGGCGCAGTTTCTCCTCTTTCATCTCATCGATACGCACAAAAAGGTATGGCGGAAGGTGATCCATGCGTCTTGCGTACATTACCTGAATACTTACGCCCGGGAGACCTATCTATTTTCTCACTTGCGGCGGGTGAGGGGTGGAGGTGGGGCGAAGAACACCATTGTAGTCAACGCAGTTTCTGGTAACCGGCGTGGTATACTGACCGGCAACACCTCAAAAATAGTCCGGTTCGGCGCCCCCGCACCTCCCTCCGACGAATAGACCTATACCCTGGAGGAGGGAGATATAGGTGTATGCAGTATGAGATCACCGGGGACAACCTCCAGATGGTGACGCTCCGCCTCGCTCTCGGCGAGAAAGCCTGCGCTGAGGCCGGCGCCATGGTCAACATGAGCGGGAATATACAGATGACCACCCGTATGAGGGGCGGCCTCTTCGGGGGGCTCAAGCGGGTTGCGACCGGCGAGAGCTTCTTCATGACCGAGTTCACCCCGGGGGGCGGGGAGGGGTTCGTCTCCTTCGCCGGGAACGTCCCGGGAAAGATATTCACGCTCGACCTTACCGAAGGCGAGTTCATCGCCCAGAAGACGGCGTTCCTCTGCTCGGAGGAGGGGGTCAACCTCGATGTCGCGTTCACAAAGCGCCTCCGCTCAGGCCTCTTCGGCGGTGAGGGGTTCATCCTCCAGCGGCTCTCCGGCAGTGGACGGGCGTTTCTCCACTGCTGCGGAGATATCATGGAGATGACGCTTGCACCCGGAGAGACGGTCAGGGTGGAGACCGGGCTCCTGGTCGGGTTTGAGAGCGGTGTCGACTACAACATAGCGCTCGCCGGCGGCGTGAAGACCGTCCTCTTCGGGGGCGAAGGGCTCTTTTTGACCACACTGACCGGCCCGGGCCGGGTCGTCCTGCAGTCGATGAACCTTGCAAAACTCGCCACGGCCCTGACACCCTTCATCCCCACAGGGAACTCATCGTAACGGTAACCTGATGGTCGCAGAAAACCAGGAGTATACTATGAACTCCTCCGTCATGGTGGTGCACGGCCCGGAGGTCTTCGATGCAGGCGACGTCGAGCGGATGATCACCCTCCTCTCGCCCCGCGAGGTTCTGGTCGCGGGGGTGATGGCCCGGACCGCTGCACGGGAGTCGGGCCTCCCGGTGACCTGCACCGACGAGCGGCCGAGCATCCTGTTCAAGACTCTCCCCGGCCGGGCCTTCCTGGTCAACCGGGGAAAGACGCCGGAGTCCGGCCAGATATTCGGAGATATCGTCGCCGGCCGCCTGGATGGACTCGTCCACGTAGAGTGCTCGGACAACACCGTCTATGCATGGGACCGTGCTGATATGCCCCTCGCGCGAGAAGTTGCGGAGAAGACCGGGTTTTCTCTCATGCCCGTAGTGAGCACCCCCCCTGAGCGTCGCGGGGTGCGGGAGATCCGGGGCTGTATACCGGGTGAGGCGGTCTTTGTCGATGGAATCGTGATCGGGACGGCGACGGCCGGGACGGTCGTCATCACCCGCCGGGATGGGACGATCCAGGCCGTCACCGGGCTTGACATAAAACCCCACGGGGTTGAGAAACTCCTCCGGAAGGGGCTTCCCGATCTCGAGGCGGCCTGGTGCAAGAGCGGCATGATCCGGTCCGTTCCACCACAGGAGGGAGAGGTTCTCGCTCCCCCCACCGGCCGGATCGCGGTCATCGACCACTGCGGTCACACCCTCTACAGCGAGATCGAGAAAGAAGGGATCTGCGGCATCCTCGCAATCGGGGACGACACGACCGCCGTCTGCGGTCATATCTGCTCCCATGCCGGTATCCCGGTCCTCGGGGTGATCGACGGCGACGGGGATGGCATAGTCGAACCGGGGTTTGCGCCCGGGTCGGTCGTGGTCAGGGTCACCAGCGGGCGGGATGATGACGTCGGGCGCGAGGTTGCCGCCGCCCGGGATCTCGACCCCGTCACCTGGGAGGAGTGGGTCGAAGAGACCCTCCGCTCCCTTGAGGGGAGGGGGCGGATCGTCGTCGATCGCCGGTGATCTATGCGGTGCGCTGAGTGTAAAGGGAGGGGGCTCTGCGGGCTATCTCGCTGCCCGATCATGAGCCGGTTCTACGCCCGGGCACCGGTCAGGCCGAGCGACCACTACCAGGGCGCGGCCCCCTCAGTCTTCGTCGGGAGCCACGGCTACCCGAAGGTCTCGGGCGGGCCGCTGATGATCAACGATGCCGACAACCCGCCGGACTGGATCGCGCGCGGGCTTGCGATAGAGGATATCGTCGGGATACGTGCCCGGACGATACGCGGTACCGCCGGGACCGGTCGACTCACCGACAACCTCCAGGAGATAGCGCTCTCAAGCAGGCCGCTCGATGTGGAGGTGCGGTTTGTAAAGCCGGTCTCTTTCGATCTGCGGTTCGACGGCACGATCGCACCGGTCGGGCTCACCGGGGCCATACGGAAGATGGATGTCCTCGATAACGCCCTTGTGGATCGGGCGGTGGATCGGGCAACATCAGACACCGACCTCTCCGCCACGGATGCTTTTGAGGTCCTCCACGCCTCGGGAACCGACGTCTACCAGATCACCCAGCTCCTCACCGCCGGCCTCCTCGGACGGCGGCGGCACGTCGTCCCGACACGCTGGGCGATAACAGCGGTCGATGATTCGGTATCGACCCGGCTCAAGAAGAAGATCGCACGCTACCCCCCGATCAGTGATATAGAGATATTCTCGGCATCGCTCTACGGAAACCATATCGTCTGCCTCCTCGTCCCGGGGGACTGGCGGTTCGAGATGATCGAGGTCTGGGGGAAGCAGTCGCTCTGGGGCGGCGAGGAGGAGACGATCGCTCAGGACAGCGAAGGGCTCACCCGGTCCGGCTACTCACCCCTCATGGGGGCCTACTACTCCGCCCGCCTCGCGGTCACCGAGTACCTGGAGGGCATACGGCGCTCCGCCCGGGTGATCGTGCTCCGGAACATCACCGGCGAGTACTGGGCGCCGCTCGGAACCTGGGTGGTGCGGGAGGCGACACGAAACGCCATGGCCGGGGAGAGGGTGCGGTGTGCCACCCTTGAGGAGGGAGTCGATACCGCTTCCCGCCTCATCGGGTTCTCCCGCTGGCATCCCCACAGCCGGCTCATACCAGAATTGATGACCCAGAAGACGCTCTTTGATTTTTAGGCTCTCTGCTGCCGGTAACGCCCGATCAGGGTATCCAGGCTCTCGGCCTCATCAACGCTCTTGTCCTCCCGCACCGCTATAAGCCTCGGGAACCGGAGCGCATACCCGCTCGCGTAGTTCGGGCTCGCCTGGATCTCGGAGTAGCCCACCTCAAAGACGACCTTCGGCTCGAGCGTGACCTCTTTTCCTGAGCGGGCGATCACGCTATCCTTCATGAGGGCGTAGAGGTCGGCGAGAACCTCATCTGTGATCCCGGTCGCGACCTTTCCTACGGGGAGGAGCCGGCCCTGGTCCTGGACCGCGAGAAGGAACGATCCGAACATCTTCGCCCGTCGGCCTTCACCCCACTCCGCCCCGATCACCGCGAGGTCGAGCGTCTCCACACCGGGCTTCACCTTCACCCAGAGGCGCCCCCGGACGCCCGGGGTGTAGGGGGATGAGGGGACTTTCACCATGATACCCTCGTGCCCGAGGTCCAGGGCTTCGGTGTAGATCGCCTCCGCGCCGGCGATATCGGAGACCAGGAACTGGGGGGTGATGTGGGCGTCGAGCACCTCTTCGAGGATCCGGCGCCGTTCGGAGAGGGGGCGGTCCATCAGGGTCTCGCCGTCCAGGTAGAGGATATCAAAGACCCGAGGCACGACCTCGATCTCCTCCATCATGGCGCTCACCTGGTGCTTCCGCCGGAACCGCCGGATGACGTACTGAAACGGCATCGACCGGCCGTCCCGGACAGCGACCACCTCGCCATCCAGGATCACGTCATGACCCGTGGCCTCCCCGAGGTGCATGACGATATCGGGGAGGCTCTCTGTGACCTCCTCAAGCCTCCTCGAATAGATCCGGCAGACATCGCCTACCTTATGGAGCTGGAACCTGCTCCCGTCGTACTTGTACTCGACGGCAACCTCGCCGTGGTCCTCGATCTGCCCGGCGATGGTTCCCGCCTGCGCAAGCATCATCTTCACCGGCCGGAACGGCTCGATCGTCACCTCAGAGAGGGCTGCCGGGTCGTGCCGGGCGAGGAGCGCCACCTCACCGAGGTCGTTCATCGCCTGGTGGGCATGCTCGACCAGGTGGACGTCGATATCAAACGCCTTTGCGACGGCATCGCGGACGCTCCCCTCACCCATGCCGATCCTGAGCTCCTCAAGCATGAGCCGGGCGAGGTAGCGCCCCTCAAGGGGCCGGGAGTTTGCAAAGAGCTTCCGGACCAGGAGGAGTTTCCCCCGCTGGGACCGCGCCCCCTCAGCAGCCGCAACCCGCTCGAAGTCGCGGTAGACCTCGACGAGATCCATCTCCTGGACGAAGAACGACGTCTGTTCCTTATCCGCAAGGAGGCCCTCGATAGCAAGGCCGGCATCGCCGGTCGCGTTGATCGCTTCCCTGACGCGCTCCCGCTTTGTGCCGACGACGTAGGCGACAGCGTCGTAGAGGAGGTTTGGCCCCACACCGAGCTTCTGGGGGCTCCAGTCGGGGAATATCCGGCCCATGATGAAGCGGACAAATACAGGGAGTTCTTCGTCATCGAGCCCGGGAAGGATGGTGCTGACCTGTTCGATCATATCCAGGCGCCCCCTGATCCTCTCCAGGTTCTCACAGATTTGAGCAAACTCCAGAAATTGCATACCCATCCTCCTGGAGTATTAGGATGCAGGAGGAATCAATTCTTCTGTCTTGAGGGACCGAAAAATCATATACAGACAGATATCACGATGACGGGTTGCTTCCGGATTGGGAGAAGTATGGCAGCCTGAGGCGCCCGGGAGCAGGATGTTTGAACACCTTCACGCCGCTCAACACCATGCGTTTTTGCAGGCGAAACGAGAGGGGGATATCAAACATCGCCAGAACCTCCTCACCCGCGCCACCGGGTGGCTCCCGGGTGACAGGAACTTCCCGGCAGAGGCGTTTGATCATAAGGCCGGGAGTTACCTCTGCTTTGAGGAGGAGAAGGAGGGATCGCCCGGGAAGGGTCAATCCATCACAGCGCTCAAGTACGTCCTCCGCGATCGTATCGAAGGTGATGGAAGCCAGCCCGAATGGACAAAAACCGCCTTCTTCGCCAGCAGTCCGACCGGTACTGCACGCAGATCCTCACGACCGGGGGGCGAGGAGAGCTGTATCTTCAGCATCGGGAACCTATCGCCGATCAAGATATATTCGAACGACATTCACGAAAAAATCATGAATATTTCATTAAAATGGAGAATATTCGTGATTCGACAGAAATAAAAAAACGATGGGTATATCAATGAGAATCGGTAAGATCCACTATGACCGACGCCAGCGATCCCTGATCGGGCTACCGGGGAATCAGACACCATGACAGGAAATAATAATATTCGACGCAAGGAAGAGGATGCACCAGGGATAGGTGGAGCGCAGGAGCTTCCCGGCGGGGAGATCTGCCTCTCGCTTCTGCGTGAAGCGCCGGATGGGTTTGTCCTGGTAGACGGTGAGGGGCGATGCCGGTACCTGAACCAGGCATTCACCAGGATCACCGGATACACCGGGGATGACATCCCCTCCATAGCGGTCTGGTTTGAGCGTGCCCACCCGAACCCCGCATACCGCCGGGAGGTGCAGAAGATGTGGGAGGGGCTGGCCCGGGGTGATCGGGGCGCTGTGGTCGCAGGCGTCGTCTGCCGGGATGGAAAGGTCCGGGATATCGAGATCCGGCGGGCATTCATCGGGGAGAGGTACAACCTCTACGTCATCCGGGACGTCACCGAGCATGTCGCGACCGAAGAACTCCTCAAGCAGGCCACGTCGGAGCTGACAGCAGTGATCGAGGCGTTTCCGGACCTCTTCCTCCGGCTTAACGTCGATGGCACGATAATTGAGTCCCGGACCGGCAGGCGCGGTGATGGGGCACGGGCATCCCGGATGCTGCTCGGGCGGCGGGTGCAGGAATTTCTCCCCGCTGATCTCAGCGAAGAGGTCGAGAACGTGCTCAAGGGGGTGGTCAGGACCGGCGAACCTGCTACGCCGCTTGAGTTCAGCCACCGGGAAGGCGATGAGGTGCGCCACTATGAGGCCCGCGTCGTGCCGCTGTATGAGTTACACGCGATGGTGGTCGTCAGGGATATAACCGCGCGGAAGCAGGCGGAACAGGAGCTGCGTCGTTACCGCGAGCACCTTGAGGAGCTCGTCGCCGGGCGGACGGCTGAACTTGAACGTGCAAACCAGCAGCTCCAGCGCCTCCTCCACTACATCGAGATGACCGAACGGAGAACCACCGGAGAGTGACCGAACCACGTGGCCGGGAGAGCGGTGGTTCCTCTTTTGCTATCAGTGGGGTGTTCTCCTCCCGGGAACTGCTGGAACGGGGCCGGGATCGGCATGGTCTGCATGTTCCAGAGGATTGAGCAGGCCAGAACAGATCGCTCATCTCCCGGGCACTCACCTTCTGTGTGAGGAGTGCTGCCGGAGCCTGACCGCGAGGAGGGGCTTTGCGCCCAAGATCCACGCGGTCAGAGCTGAAAGCCACAGGATCCCGGGTGCTCCGGGCCTGGATCCTGTTCTGCCACACTGACCGCAATCTGGTCTGAGTAGAGCCCGAGCCCTTCGAGCGCGGAGAAGAGCGCTCGATCCTGCGTGTTGTTGGTCTCGCTTAAGTGGGCGAGCATCGCCATGTGGATATGCCCGGCGAGCCTCTGCAGGCAGCGGGCGGCGTCCGGGTTTGAGAGGTGCCCGAGGTTTGAGCGGATCCGCCTCTTTAAGAATGCCGGGTATGGGCCTTCCTCGAGCATCCGGGGGCAGTGGTTGCTCTCCAGGAGGACCGCGTCGCAGGAGGCGAGGTGATCGAATATGGTCGGGGTTATCGTGCCGGTATCGGTGCAGCACCCGACGCGGAGGTCACCTTCGGTTATGCAGAACCCGCAGGGTTCCCGGGCGTCATGGGAGGTGGCGAAGGGCTTGACCGAAAAATCGCCCACGGAGAATGACTCCCCGTACCTGCACCGGCGGACCTCGGCCGTCGTCCGGCTACACTTCTGGAAGAATGCCTCAGCCGTCCCGGCGGTCGCGTAGATAGGGACGTCGAGCCTCCGCGCCAGGACATCGACCCCGCGTATGTGGTCGCCGTGTTCGTGGGTGACGAGGATCGCCTCGATCACCGATGGATCCTCACCGGCGGCTGCAAGGCGGCGGAGGGTCTCCCGGGCTGAGAGCCCCACGTCGATGAGGAGCGATCCATGCCCCCCCCGGATGCAGGTGCAGTTTCCTTTGCTCCCGCTGGCGAGGACTGTCAGTTCCATGCTAAAGATGGTGGGCGTTTCCGCTATATAAGACCGGGGAAGATACCTCACAGGAAAGTGCCTTGTGGCCCGGGATACCAGTACCTGGTAGAGAGAGCATGAGCGGAAAAGACGGCTCCTGGCAGGGTGAGATCTACCGGATCCTCCCCGGCCTTGCGGGCGACCGGGTGGGGATCGACTACCCGGTGATCAGGAACCTCACAAACACCTACCTCGTCAGGTCGCTCGACGGAACGGCGCTCCGGTTCAGTATACCGGTCCTGCTCACGGCGCCGGTGCCGGAGTCCGGGGCAGGCGGCGACGGGATGGCAGGCGCCATCATCGATGCGGTCAAGGCGACGGTTCCCCACGAGCGGGATCTCGGTCCGATCGCGGGGGTCGGGACCGAGCACCCCGGTCACTGCCTCCAGAACGTCGAACCGGTTACGCTGGTGGCATCGAGGAGCGCCATCGGCACGGATCTCTGGCGGCCGGATCACGGGAACCGGATCGACGGTGAGGGGATCCACCTCGTCGTCAGGGGCGCTCTCCAGTACCCGGGCACGCCCACGCCGGTGCGCATCCAGAAGATCGAAGAGAGATTCCGGGCGCTCCTCGATGCCCTGGACCGTGTCGTACGCCGGGTTCCCGAGAGGGATCTCGTGGCGGCGCGTGACCTCTCTATCGACCAGAAGGAGCTCCGGCGCGCCCTCCCGGGCATGGGGCTTGTCGCGTTCATCGCCGACGGCACACTACCGGCGCGCCGGTTCACCCGCCTCCGGTGCCACCCCCGCATCGCCGGCCCGAAGGAGGGGGTGCATGTGCCGTTTTGCTGCCCGTCGGAGCTCGATCCGGTCGATGTCGAACTCGCCGGGAGCGGGAGGGTCGTGACGGGGCTTTCGATCCGGCGGCGGGAGGCCTTCGCCATTGCGGGCTCAAACGCTGAGGGAAAGAGCACCCTCCTCCACGCGGTCATAGCCGGGCAGGACGACCACGCCGCCGGGGATGGCCGGGAGCTCCTGGTCAGCGTCAACGGCGTTGCCCGGGCGGATGCGAGCGAGCGGGGACTCTTCGGGGCGGATGTCAGCCTCTTCTTCTCCCGGCTCCCGCCCGGTGTCGGGGGAGACCCCCGGGCGGCCTTCGGGCAGGGGAGCGGGTCGCTCGTGATGGCACATGAGATCCAGACGGCGCTCCGGATCGGATCGCCGCTCATCATCATCGACGAAGATCGGGCCGCAACAAACCTCCTGGTGCCGGGCTGCCTCCAGGGCGATGAGGTGACGCCGCTTGCAACACTGCTCGCCACCCGGCGGGAGGTTCTCGGGGAGGCGACGATCCTCTTTGCCGCGTCGTCGCTCGACATCCTCACCGCAGAGGCGGACAGGATCATGCAGCTCGTCGGCCATGAGACCCGGGCGCTCGACCGAGAGGAATTCCGGCGCCGGCTGGACAGCTACCTCGCCGGGGTGCGGGAGCGGCTTGGGGTGGGGTGAGTGAGTGGGGCGTCTTATCCCCGCGCCGCCCTGACGGCGTGGACCGCCTCCGGCACAAATGAGACGACCACCTGCTCACCTTCTTCGATACCGAGGCTATCCACCGTCTTCCACGAAAGGATCGATGTGAGCACAAACCCGCAGTCGACAGTCACCCGGCTAAAAGGACCGCGCGGCGCGATAGAGAGAACAGTGCCGGGGAGACTGTTTTTACCGTGGAGATCTCCCTCCCCGGACGGCCGCAGGATCCGCAGATCCTCAGACCGGATGCAGAGACAGACCTCCTCACCCACCCCAAACGGCGACACCGCCCGGATGGAGGTGCCGCCGATATCGATGACGGCGATACCGGACCCGGCGGCCACGACGACCCCTTCGATGATGTTCTCGATACCGATGAACCGCGCGACCTCCCGGCTCGTGGGCAGGGTAAAGACCTCCCGGGGCGTCCCCACCTGCGCAAACACACCATCCATCAACACACCGATCCGGTGGGCGAGCCGCTGCCCCTGGTACATGTCATGAGTCGATATCATGATCGTCGTGCCGAGGTCACGGTTGATCTGGAGCACGAGCTCCTCGATCATCCCGACCGAGACCGGGTCCAGGTTTGCGGTCGGCTCATCCATCAGGAGAACCTCCGGTTCGGTCACCATCGCGCGCGCAAGGGCCACTCGCTGCATCTCTCCACCCGAGAGCGTCCGGGCCTTCCGCTCCTCGTACCCGGCAAGCCCGATCACATCAAGGGCATCCCCGACCTTCTCCCGGATCGTCCCTTCACTCACACCGCGAAACCTGAGGCCGACGGCGACGTTCTCGTAGACTGTCGCGCTGAAAGCGGCGGGTTTCTGAAAGACCATCCCCATCATCCGGCGGATCCGTAGGCGTTGATCCCCCTTCGTATGGATACTACTCCCACCGATCCGGATCTCTCCTCCCTCCGGCGTATCGAGGAGGTTGATGAGGCGCAGGAGGGTCGACTTCCCCGATCCGCTCGGTCCGATGACCGCAAAGATCTCACCGCGTTCGACGCGCGCGGTGACCCTGCGGAGCACCACTGTATCATCAAATCTCTTTGAAACACTCTTCAGATCTATCATAGGATGATCACCGGTGTTGCACCATGGTTATGGCGAGATTGACGCCGAGTGCGATCGTAAGAAGGATGATACCGAGCGCGATGGACTTCGGGATATTGCCCATCGATGTCTCAAGGGATATCGCCGTCGTCAGCACCCGGGTCGATCTCATGAAGGACGATGCCATGATGTTACCACCGACCAGGATCGCCGCCCCAACCTCCGATATCGCCCGTCCAAACCCCACCGCGACGGTCGCAAGGATAGCAAACCGTGCCTCTTTCATGACGTTTATGAGGAATTGAAGGCGCGTTGCCCCGAGTGAGTGGAGGGTATCCCGGATGACCGGGTCGACCCCCGAGAGCGCAGATATCGTAAGTCCGGTCATGATCGGCAGGACGAGCACTGTCTGGGCGATGATCATCGCCGTCGGGGTGAAGAGCAATCGCATAAATCCAAACGGTCCGACACGGGATATCAGCAGGAATATGAGGAGGCCGACGATTACCGTCGGCAAGGAGTAAAGCGTCTGGATCAGGTTAATGAGACCTTTCCTTCCAGGGAACGTGCCAAAGTTGATCGCGGCGCCGAGCGGGACGGAGATCAGGGTGGCAGCGATCGTCGCGACGAACGAGACGATGACACTCCGTGCGGCGATGGTCATCACATCGGGATCGAGCGTGATGATGAGTCTCCCCGCCTCTATAAAACCCTCGATAATCTCGTACATATCTCGTTTCCTGAAAAGTAGCTCGCTCCAGGGAAAAATGGATGAAGATTAGAGCAAAGAAGCCCGATCAGGGGATCGGGTCCTTCACCTCAGTCTGCGGGACGCCGATCTTCTCCCAGTCGTTCTGGGCGGCATAGAAGAGCGGTTGACCGTACTGAGCGACACCGAAGGATGCGATCTCCTCCTGGACCTCATCAGTGATCATGAAGTTGACCCAGTCTTTCGCGATCTCGCTGCTGATGTCCGGGTACTTCGCAGGGTTGATCTGCATGGCACAGTAGACGTTGAGCAGGATGTCGCCCTCATCCACGAGCGTCACGAGGTCGAGATCGCCCTTGTAGGCGAGGTAAGTACCGATATCAGAGAGCACATAGGCCTGTTTCTCGTTTGACATCGTGAGGGTCTCACCCATACCCTTCCCGGCCTCAAGGTACCAGTCGCCTGAGCCCTGTATCTCGGTTGCGTAATCGAATCCAGCCCCCTTCCATATAGCCTTCTCTTTTGCGTGTGTGCCTGAGGCGTCACCGCGTGAGATAAAGGCAACTCCAGACTCCCCGGCCATTCCCTTCTCCCGGATCGTGGCAAACGCTTCTTCGGGCTTCATACCCTTGACGCCCGCAGGATCAGACTCAGGCCCGACGAGGACGAAGTAGTTGTAGGCAAATACGCGCCGGTTGATACCATACCCATCAGCGAGGAACACATCTTCACGTGCACGGTCGTGCACCATCAGGACATCGACGTCGCCCCGTTGCCCATACTCAAGCGCAATGCCGGTTCCGGCAGAAACAACCAGCACCTCGGCGTTGTACTGCTCCTCGAAGATCGTGCTCAGGTGGTTGAGGAGCCTGGTGTCATCGAGACTCGTCGTTGTAGCGATACGGAGCTGCTGTTTCTCAGTTTCGGGCCCTGTCGTCCCGATGCACCCACAGATCAGCATGAACGCGACCATGACAGCCGCGACGGTAAATAGAGTTCGTCTCAGCATACTTCTCAAATTGAGTGTCACATTCTATACATTTAAATATGATCATTTTATATCGGTGGTCACTAAATTAACTTAAAATAGTTAACTAAATGGAAAAAATAACGGTATTTTCCTGGCAGTGAGTGGGCCGGCTAGCCCCTCACCCGATCACGATATCGCAGTACACCCCATCGACCGGTTCGACGAAGAGGATCGCCTTCCCCCCGATGAAGGCGGGTTTCGGGAACTTCCGGAGTGCCACGACGCCCTCACCGACCACCGCGCCGTCGCGCGTCATGACCCGGTCGACGCCGCAGGCGAGGATCGCATCGACCGACTGGGTGCCCTGGATACTCCGGGTCGCGTCTTTGATGATGAACCGCCCATCGTTTGCGGATGCTGCAAGCCCGATGCCGGCGAGCGCACCGATCACACCGTCCTCAGTCCCGCCGAGCCCCTCAAGGCGGATCCCTGCCGCCCGGGCAAGCCCCCGCGCCTGGCCCTGCGTCACGATATTCTTCTTCGCCAGGTATCCGAAAGCGCGGAGATCATCCCCGATCTCAGGTGTGGTCGCGACGCAGATCCCGGGGTCGCTCCCCTCGACGAAGTCGGAGAGCATCAGTTCCTTCGCGGCCGCGAAGACATCGGCGCCGGCCCCGTTATCCGCGCCCTGGATGTGGATGACCGCACAGCTGTTGTGCGAGGTGTACGGGATCGATGGATGGACATAGAGCTGGTGGCGGGTTACCCCGGAGACCATGTACGACCGGGCGAGTTCTGCTGCGATCATGCGGGCGAGTCGTCCGGTTCCCCGGGACTCAAGGGTATCAGTGTCATCAATGCCAAGGTAGAGAGTCATGGAATCGCTCGTCTCTCTATCCGCACGCAAAATTTAAGAAGCCTTCTCCCGAGTTAACCAAAATGGATTTACTAAAGGGCCGCTCACGCCCTGATTATGGTGCCGATGCGCTCACCGTTCATGAGCCGCGTGAGGTTCCCGGGTACATGAACGTTCACGATCTTGATCTCTTTGACATGAACAGCATCCCGGAGCAGCTCGACCGCCATGCCCTCAAGCACCATATCCTCAAGGTTCATCTCCAGGAGCTCATCGGCTGTGATATCCGCTATGAACTCTGCATCAGGGTTTGTACGCGGATCCTCGGCGTAGAGGCCATCAACGTTCTTTCCAAGTATACAGTTCTTCGCGCCCACGACCTCGGCTATCAGGAATGCCCCCGTATCGGTCCGGTGCGGCGGTATACTGCCGATCCTCGGCGGGTGCTCGTAGAACCCATAGGGTGGTGTACCCTGCACGACCGGCAGCATCCCGAGCGATATGAGCGACGGGAGGTTTAAGAGGTCGCCGGTCTCGATCCGGATACCGTTGTACCTCGAGAAGAGGAGCGATATCATGACAGCGTTCTGTTCGCTGATCTTGCCCGCCAGTTCCGCGAGCACCCCCGTCGGCATACCGAGGTCGATCCCGACATCGAGTATGTGCCGCGTCCGGGCGCCACCGCCGGTGGCGACCAGGATCTTGTGATCCCGGGTGAGTTCGCCGATCTCCTCGATCAACGGGTAGATCACCTTCTTCCCATAATCGATGACACCGTGGCCGCCGATCTTGATCACGTTCAGGTCAGGCATGATCCGGATCTGCTGGATTTTCGCAGTCTCCCGCATCAGGCCACGCCGGACAAGGCTCTCGCCTCGTAGTTTCGATCCTATCTCAATTCGTCCTGTCATAATCAGTCATCCCCACTGTATTTAGGCAGGGAAAGTATTAAGAACTTCGTGGTATATCTACTGATATACCAACTGGTTAGGAGTGATGAAGTGATGAAGATCTATGCACGTGAGCGCCAGAAAGTCGGCACCGGCGTGAAACAACCACGTTTCCGCGTCGTCGCCGTCGCCACAGAGAAGGGTGATGAGAAACACCTGAAGGTAGAGGGAGTCCACTTCCGGAAGATCGAGCTCGAAGAGATCGCAAAGGATCTCGGGGCTGAGATCGTCTACCTTGAGGAGATGCCCGAAGAAGAGCGGGGCGAGATGAAGGCAGAGGCTGCGTAACCAAACCAACCCCTTTTTTCCTCCCGGACGTGCAAAGCTACTCCTACGATCAGATGCCCATACATGAACACGACGAGATAATCGATGCAGCTATCCGGATTCTCCTCAAAGAAAACCGGCAGATAACCATCAGTTTCTCGCCCGGCGGCATATCCATTCGCTTTCCCACAACCCGCAAACTCGCTGAATACCTCGATACCCCTCACTACTACGTCCTGCCCCGGTTCGGCGCTATGGAACGGGACGGGCTTATCACCCGCGTCGAGCGGGTCGGCATATCGACCACGGCGGCAGGGACAAAAGAGCTCCTCAAGCTCATGGCGGAGCGCTACAAGGAGCATGCGGAGGAGATCCTGGGTAGAGAGGTTCTCCAGGCGTTACAGGCGCACGCAATCGGCAACGAGTTGCAGAGTTGCACGTAGGGCCTGACATACCATGACAGAGCGGTAGCGCGCCATAGAACAGGGCAAAGCCGCACCCCGGGCCACCGGCTGCGAGGGCCCGCCGTCCAGCGCGCGGGATCGGGGATTACCGGTGCATCGAGCCCCGATCATGTGCCAGCGCACCCCTCATGCCAGATCCACCCATTTACCCCGGGGTAAACACGGTGCGGGGCCGGCCCGGGAGTGCTCTCCGGCAACAGGTCGCGATACCCCCCACCAGAAACCCCCCGGGGATCAGGTATATGCTTCATGGGGGAGACTGGTCTGTATACCCGGGATCGTGGGAAAACCATCAGGGCGCAGAGATGTCATTACACCCATCAGCAGGCGACGAGTCGACCCTCATGCGGTGGATGCGGCTCGAGATCGGCAAGATCAATAACGGTATCGTCACGGAGCGAAAACGCCTCTCGCACCTCCTGGGAGAGGAGCGACCATCATCCGTAACAAGGGGCGGGAGCCAGTACAACTTCGATCGGGAGACCCTCCGCAGGCTGGAGCAGGCTCTCCCCGGGGAATTACAAAGACAGCTCAGGCTTCCGATCACCTTCTATTTCGACTCGACCGTCCCGGATAGCTTCTTCCTCACCGATGAGGCCGCTCTTCTGGCCCTCCAGCACCTGGAAGAGATCAGTCCTCTCCGGCGGATGCGGGGAGGGAGACTCTGGATAGCAAAGCCGATCGTGTACGCCATAGTGAACCGGTACCCGACGGCCATGCAGATCGTGATGCGATAGGCGGGATCACGCCAGAAAAGAGATGAGATCGGAGCCAGAGCTGCCGATCTCCGGCAGGGGGTCTGTGGGCCAGATCCCTGACCGGTTGACGATAGTATCGTATGCAGCTGGCGAGACACTCACCGACCGGGAACCCGGGGTCTCATCCCCCGGTGTGGTCGGGGAGGGGTGCTGATCCTGTGGTCCGACGACGATGCAGGCAACAAGTCCGGCGATGACAAGTGCCTGGATGGCGATAACTAATAATACAGCCATTTTCTGCAGAGAGATCGTAAATCACCTCGCATGCCGGGTGGTGGGGATCCTATTTATATTTTTCTAGATTTATAATGCCCGATGCAATATATTGCCCTAAACGAAGGAATTAACCAATTCCCGGAGACCTTGTGCCCAATATCCCGGATCAGGTGCTCATATTCCCGGATGAGCACCTCCGCTAACCCGAGCGGCCGGCACGCCCTCCGCGATCTATACCTCCCCCAAACGCCCGCCGGATCCGCTCAGATGCCGGCAGGGTGACTTCATCCATCTGCGCATCAAAGTAGTCCACCCACTCCGAGACGACCGCGAGCTCCTCCTGGAGGCCGGCGATGGTCTCCCGGAGGTCTTCGACCTCCTTCATCCTTTCTTCCCGTTCCCGCTCGATCCCGGCTGTCAGTTGTACGATCCGGCGCTCCTGTCGGGCCAGCGTCTCCTGCATCACCGGGATATCGATCACCACTTCAGGGGAGAGCGCGGGAGCGCTCCGGCCAATCGCGGCCACAGGTTCTTCAGAGTCCGCCGGGGGATCTCCAGTACGAACTTCCCGGACGATCTCCTCAGGCGTGAGACCTTTCCCGGAGAGCTCGATAAGATTCCTGACGACCCGGACCGCACTCTCGGGGAATATCCTGACCGGGCCGATGGTCCGGTAGGTAAAGAGGCTATCGTATGTCCGGATAAGCGCCCGGATATCCTTCTCGGATACCCTGGTGAGCTGTGCGATATCGCCGGTTTTGAGTTCTTTTCTGGTTATGCCGCCACCCTCCTCTCTGTCGGTTTTACGGGCGAAGCCCTCACCGTAGTTCTTTGTCGTCATCAGGTATAGTACATGTCGATCGGGTTTTTCTCACTCCGCCACCCAGGTACCTGGTACCATGGACCGGAAAGAGGAGAGAGTTTTCGCAGGGACAACCATCGTGCGGAAGGCGGTGCGGTCTGCCAGGCTCCAGGTGCAGCCGGACGGAACCCTGCGGGTGGTCGCCCCCGCATCGTTCAACGTCGAGGAGTTCCTGCAACGCAATGTCGCCTGGATCGAGGAGCAACGCGCGAAGTACGACCGGCTTGCCACCGCCGGGTGTGGGAAGGAGGACCATCTCCTCCTGCACGGAGAGTTCTACCGCGTACTCCCCGGTGCAGGGTTCGCTATCGACGAGACCTCAGGATGCGTCACGTTCCCATCTATCTCCATCCTCAAACGAAACCTCACCCATATGCTAAGAGAGGAGGTCAACGATCGCCTGAGGGGCTACCCGGACCTCGTGAGGAGAGGATCGGGCAGGATAGCGATCAAACTCCAGAAGACCAGATGGGGGAGCTGCTCCTCACTCGGCAACCTCAACATCAACCTGCGCATCATAGCCCTCCCCGAGACCCTGCGCGAGTATATCGTCATCCACGAGGCGGCCCACCTCCGGGAGCAGAACCATTCAGCCCGGTTCTGGCAGCTGGTCGAGACCCATTACCCCGAACACCGGGCAGCGGAGGCCGAACTGCGACGCTACTGGGTCATCCTCGAACGAAATTCGGTCTGGCGTTCACTTCAGGATGTGCCATGAGCGGGAAAACCCATGACAGCCTTCGGCGCCGGTCTGATGCACCTTCAGGAGTATCTCCGCCAGAAGTGCGAGAGCTTCCTTGATTCGACCCACCGCTCATCGAGCTGGTCGATGATCGCATCGATCCGCTTCACCTGTTGCCGGATCTTCTCTCTCGTTCCGGGGTCATCCATCAGCTCGGCATGCCCCAGTATCGCCTGGAGCGGGTTTCGGATATGATCGGCGAGCAGGGCAAACTGCTCCATGTTCCTCTCGATCTGGGCGTACGCCTTTGTTTTCTGGTCTTCAGCCTCCTTCTGGGCGGTTATATCACGGGTGACGGTGATGACCCGGGTGATCTTGCCGCGCTTGAATATCGGAAAGTGCGTCTCCCGGACGACCATGACCCGATCATTAACCTGTAAGGGGCGTTCGGATGTCAGCGATCTCCCTGTCTGTATGACTCGCTCGTACTGCTGCCGTGTGGCGGTTGAGAAGAACGGCACGACGGAGAAGAGGTTCTTCCCGGCGACGTTTGTCTCAAGCCCGAGCTCCTCGCACCAGGTGATGAATGCATTGTTTGCGAGAAGGATGGTGAGCCGGGTATCGACGACGATGACTGCGTCGGTGATCGCGTCAAGGACGACCTGGTAGAGGTTTTCTGACTCCCGGAAGAGACATTCCGACTGTTTACGCTCAAGTGCACCGGCGATGATACGGACGGCCGCATCCAGGAGCACGACATCCTCCTCCGCGATCCGACTACCAGCATCCAGTTCATACCCGACAAACCCAACGACTTTCGCCTCCAGCCGGAGCGGGATCATCAGTGTCGCAGCAATATCACGCCGCCTCAAGAATTCACGCTCCTGCCCGGAGATCCGCTTATCCCCGGGTCTCCCACCCATATGCACAATCTCGCCCTCCAGGATCTGCATGACCCACCAGGGGAGCTCGCTCGTGAGGAATTTCTGGAACTCCCCACGACAGGGCACCCTCCCGGGCATGCACCACTCGTGCGTTGTTCCAAACACAGTCCTGGGATCGCTGAAGAAGGAGAGGTAGACCCTGCAGGCCCCGCACGCCCGGCCAAGATCCTCAAGCGATTCATCTATCGCCATGTCGATCTGCCCGGGATCCATGAATCGTTCAGGCATTGCAGCGATAGCGTGTTCGAGGTCGCGGCAGCGACCGGATGCATCCGCCGCTGTCCGCTGTCCTGTAGCGTCGAGGCAGGAGAGGAGGAACCAGACGTCGGTGGTCTCCGGATCGCGGACGGTACTGACCGATATCCGGGCATCGAAGAGCGAGGAATCCTTCCGCCGGGCAACAATCATCCCGCTCCATTGCCCGGCGGAGAGGGCATGGCCCATACAGTCTTCCCCCGCCTCCCGGGAGAACCAGAGGAACTCTACAGGCTTACCGGTCAGTTCGCACTGGACATAGCTCCATGTGGCAAGCAGTGCCTGGTTGGCATAGACTATGCACCCCCGCCGGTCGACGATGCAGATTCCGGAGAGTGAAGCCTCGACCATCTGTCCGAACATGGCAGAAGTAACACCTGGCGTCTCAACCCGTGTCCCGGCGACATCTTCTCTGCCCGGGCAATCCCGGTGTCGTAGAATATCTATCAAGTGCGGATCCATTCCCGAATCACCCTGGAGTGACAGATATCGGCTGCCGCCCCTCACTGCTCTGGAAAGAGCCAGGTCTGATGGATGATTAATCCACCAGGACATATAATATCTTTTCCATTCCGCCAGCAACAGCATCGGTCAGCATACGGCCCGGGGCAGGTGGCCGGGCACCGACCTCCCTATCCACACGTAATCCCGGGCATACCTCCGATCTCCACTGAAATGGATATATTTCCGGCGGAGTCCGGGGCCCCAGAGCAAGCGCGATCGGCTGCCCGGGTATGCCGAAGAAGAGAGAACTTTTCCTGCGCGGGTGGCGCAGACAGCCACCATGCAGAAGAGCGGGGGTCTGGGAGAGACCTGGAGACCGCAGGATGCCACCCCGGACCCCGGGATCACTCCCCCCCGCCGGCGGAGCGGGTGGGTTCCCGGGTATTGAGTATATGCTCAACGATCTTTGATGAACTGGCGAGCGGGCCGGGGTACCCGGATATCCGTATGACGTCCGCGCAGAGCCCGCGATCTCCAAGTTTCCTCCGGAGGCTCTCTTCATCGAAGTGCTGGTTAAACCCGAGTGTGATGATATCAGGCTGGATCTCCGCGATCGGCCTGAACATATCGTAGAGATCGCCGAGGAGCGCATGATCGACCGGCTTTAGTGCCCCGACCATCCGGAGCCTCTGGTCCTCGGGGAGGAGCGGCCGGGGCTTATGCTTCACGTTTGCATCCCGCGCCACGATCACGTAGAGCTCATCGCCGAGATTCCGGGACTCTTCGAGGTAATGGAGGTGCCCGGGGTGGAGGATATCAAACGTCCCGGTCGCGACCACGCGGATCACTCGACCACCTCAAGGTGCGTGGGGGTGCCATCCGCCCGGTAGCATCGCCAGTCCCTCTCCCGGTACGGGTACCCGATGATGATGTGGTAACGGCCTACCGTGGGAAAGAACCTGAGATCTGCCGGCGATGGGGAGAGGACGCCGTTCGGGTGGCTATGGGCGCTGCCGGCCTGGTGGATATCGAGCGGGAGCATATTGAGGAGGAACGAGGCGCTATCTTCCCTGACGATCGTGCCGGGCACCAGGTTGAGGTCGCGGATGACGCCATCCTGCTCCCGTAGCACCGCAACGAACTCGTTCGGGTGATGCTCCCGCCCAAGTTCAAAGAGCATAGCAAGCAGATCTCTGCTTATCCCATGTATAACCATTCTAATGAATATTAGGGGTGAGGTAAACATAAGCCCTCGCGTCGGGGGCAGATGCCCGGATAATCAGAACCAGGAGGGCTTCAAAGGGGGAGGCCCATGCGCCGGAGCATAGCGCTATCCCTCTCTCTGGATCTTTGAACCGCTCAGAACGGTCCGTCCTGCTCGAAGCTCCTCTTCAGCCGTATAGCAAGTTCCGCCTTGAAGAGTTCTTTTCCGAGGTAAGCGGCGTGATCGAGGCGAGAGAGACTCCCGTTCTCAAGGAGCGTATAGAACAGATCCTCCCAGCACTTCCCCCGCACGGCACGACCGCGGTGGACCGCCACAATGGAGTCCCCCTCTATGCCGATGCGGATGCACCCGAGGGGGTCGTAGGTGATCCCATCGGGCATGGGTTGCGCCTCTGTGATGCTCTCGTATGCAAGCGGGGGTTCCCGGCGCCGCCGCTTCTCCTTCAGGATGAAGAGATCGATCCCGAGGTCCTTGGGGTACGGGCGATCGGCCATGAGCGCCATCATATCGGTCGCCCGCCGCATCTCGGCGACCGATCCCCGGGTCTTATCGCTGTGCTCGCTCGTGAATATGATCGCAGCGCCGACTTCATACGCCATCCCGGCGAGCAGCGCGTTCACCCCCGGTGAGTCGGCATCCAGGAGCTCGGTGACATTTCCCGCTCCGAAGAAGAGGGGATAGGAGATCCCGGAAAAGCCCCGGAGCGAGGCGGTGAGCCCGGACCCCACCGGCTGGAGGAGGGGGTCGGCGATAAGACAACGTATCCCTGCCTCCTCTGCCGCAAGAAGGTTCTCAGAGAGCGACCGCTCGTGCGGCACCACGACCGCAGCCGCCCCGGCATCAGCCACCGCCCGGCCCACGGCCGGTATGTTCCCCTCATGCAGGGAGAGCACCAGGTCAGCGCGGAAGAGCGCCGCCGCTATGAGGGAGGGATCCTGTGTATCGACCGCGAGCGGCCCCTCGATTCCTTCGAGGGATAGAAAACACCGTTTTACGTCCTCAGGCGTCGCATCAAAGCCAAACCCCAGGTCCACGATATCCGCCCCGTCGGCGAAGAACCGCCGGACCTCAGCCTCAAGGTCGTCGCACCTGTGCGCATCCATGATCTCGGCGAGCACCTTCATCCGCGCCCCCCCTCCGATCTTCACGCCCCTGATGGTGAGGTCAGGGCTCGCCGCCTCCTCCCGGGCGACCACCCGCCGACAGGCCTCTTCGCGCCGCGCCCCGGCCAGGAACTCATCGGCGGGAACGGTCTTTGAGAGGCGGATCCGGTCGAGCACCGGGAGCACCAGCGGGAGGTCTGCCGCATGTCGCGGCCCCCGGTAGACCGGGACGCCGGTCTTTCGTTCGACGTCAGCGAATGACGCGGTGCACATGCCCGAGACGAGGGCCATATCGTATTTGCCGCCGCGAAGCAGTCGCTCAAGATCACCGGGCGCGAGGAACGATGCGATCTCACCGGTGATCACTACATCTATCGTATGGCGGTCGCTCACCTGGCCGACCGCCGCCTTCACGATTCCGACCGTTGCCGAACCGGTCGGGAGGAGAATGCGCATACATCTCAATTATTATCCAGGATAACAAATATTCTGATATCATGTTGCGGTGCGATCTACACATCCATACTAAATTCTCCAGGGACGGGGAGAGCAGTGTGGAGGAGATTCTGCGCAGGGCGGAGGCGATCGGTCTTGATGCCATCGCGATCACCGATCACGACACGGTAGACGGCGCCCGCTACGCCCTCCAGTGCGATACCACCGTGACCGTGATCCCGGGCATCGAGATATCGACGAGACAGGGTCACCTGCTCGCCCTCGGGGTCACAGACCCCATACCGGCAGGACGCGATTTCCTCGAAACCGTCGCCCTGGCCCGGAGCCGGGGAGCACTCCTGATCCTCCCCCACCCCTTCCACCGCTGGCGTCACGGCGTCGGGAGGAAGATTGCGACCAGCATCGGGGCCGTGGATGCTGTTGAGGTCTTCAACAGCCGCTACATCACCGGGTCGGCGAACCGGAAGGCTGCGGTTGCCGCACGGAGGTACAAAAAGCCCGGTGTTGCAGGGAGTGATGCTCACAACGCCCGTTACGTCGGGTTCGGGATCACATATGTCGCGGCTGAGCCGGACGTGGCCTCCATCCTCACCGCGATACGGGAAGGGCGGACGATGATCGGGGGGAGAATGACACCGCTACATACCTATACACAGCAGTCCATCAAGGGCGCGATCCGCCGGATACGGCAGACGGTGGACCGATGAGGTCAGCAGCTCGCTCCGGAGATCGGCCGGATGTGCGTGAACTCAGGAGGGAAGAGTTTCCTGCTGCAAACGAGGTCTGGCGCGGATACCGTGGTATCGTCGGTGAACCCGACCGGGACAGGGTCTTTGCAGTCCTCATCGCGGGGGAGATCGTCTCACTTGCCCGGTGCAGGAGGCACCCCGACGGCCTCGAGGTCGACGGCGTCTTCACGCCGGAACAGTATCGCGGCAGGGGCTACGCACGCATGGCGATGGAGGCACTGGTCGTAGCCTGCCACAACGACGACCTCTACATGTATGCAGTCGAAGACCTCTCCAGGTTTTACGCGGAGTTCCGGTTCATATCGATACCGGAGCGCGACCTCCCCCCATCCGTCCGCGAACGCTACACCTGGGCGGCAGGGAACGTGGAAGGAGCCAATGTCCGGCCGATGTACCGGAGAGCAGGGCTATGACAGACGTCTATTTTGCAGATCTCCGGGCGAGAGGACCCGGCGAGAGCAAGAGCCAGAAGATCCGCCGCCTTTTTGATGCGGCCGGGTTTGGCAGGATGGTCCGGCCCGGGGATCTTACCGCCATCAAACTGCACGTCGGGGAGCGGGGGTGCGATACCTACCTCCGCCCGATATTCGCCCGACAGGTGGTCGAGAAGGTGCGCGAACGCGGGGCACACCCGTTCATAACCGATACCGGCACCCTCTATGCCGGAAGCAGGTCTGATGCCGTCAGGCATACCGTCACCGCCATCGAGCACGGGTTTGACTACGCTGTCGTCGGTGCCCCGGTGATCATCGCAGACGGACTTTTAGGCGGCTACTGGAGAGAGGTTGCGGTCGCCGGGAAGCACTTTGAGAGCGTCCATATCGCCGGGGGAATCCTTGATGCCGACAGCATGATCGTCCTCTCGCACGTCAAGGGCCACGACCTCGCCGGGTTCGGGGGTGCGATCAAGAACCTCGCGATGGGTTGCTCCCCGCCATCGGGGAAGGCGGAGCAGCACGCCGGCCGGCCGTTCGTGGAGATCGAGCGGTGCGGGGGATGCGGGAAGTGCACCCTCGTCTGTCCGCAGGCGGCGATGACGCTCGTTGAGGGGCGGGCGTACCTCAATCCCGAGCACTGCGTCGGGTGTGGGGACTGCATGCGCGCCTGCCCCGAGGGAGCGATCGAGTTTGACTGGACGACAGAGATCCGGCCGTTCATCGAACGACTCTGCGACTACGCCCTCGGCGCCGTCCACGGGAAGGCAGGAAGGGTGGGCTACATCAACTTCCTCGTAAACATCACACCCGACTGCGACTGCGTCCCCTGGAGCGACGCTGCGATCGTCCCCGACATCGGTATACTCGCCTCGACCGACCCGGTCGCGATCGACCAGGCGAGCCTCGATCTCGTCAACAGCGAGCGGGGATTTGCCCGGACACACCTTGCGGCGAACCACGCGCCGGGAGAGGATAAGTTCAAGGGAACCTGGGACTACACGGACAGCAGGTACCAGACCACCTGCGCCGCCCGGATAGGTCTTGGAGAAGAAGATTACCGGCTGATTGAGGTCTGAATAACGATCTCTGCCCGGCCGGGAGAGGCAGTGCTTCCCGGGATCCGGGGAGGGCGAGAGCTTTTTTATCTCGGGGGAGAGGATCTGGTAATGGATCTCTCATCCGAACCGATCAGACAGGATGTCGCGGATACGGCACCGCTGACCCGGCGGGAGATCGCCGACCTCCTGCCCGGAGTTCCGGGGTGGTCACTCGAGGACAGGCGCCTGGTCGCCCGGTTTGCCTGTAAAAGTTTCTGCGATGCTGTCACGTTCCTCCAGGATGTTGCACGCCTTTCCGCGCAGGAGAGCCACTACCCAGATATGAGCATCCGCCGAGGCCGGACCGTGGATGTCGCCTGGTACACCTACGCCATCGGTGGACTCTCCCGAAACGACTTCATCATGGCCGCAAGGCTCTCCGAATGGCTCCGGTACCGGCAGAGCGGGGGTCTCTAGACCCCGCGCCGCATCCCGGACGGGGGTTTTGACGCACTTAACCGGTCTCAAAGGCCCGCATGACCCTCGACCGCATGGCCTCTTCCGGGAGCGCGCCGACCACCCTATCGATAAGCATGCCATTTGCAAAGAACAGAAGTGTCGGAATCGCTGTTATACTGAAACTCGCCGCTATCGCTGGATTGAGATCGACGTTGCATTTACCGAAGGTCACCCTGCCGGCAAAATCGCGCGCGAGATTCTCGATCACCGGGGCCACCATCCGGCAGGGTCCGCACCACTCCGCCCAGACGTCGATGACGAGGAAAGGGTGCTTCTTCATGGCATCCTGGAACGTAGTATCACTGATCTCAACGACTCTGCCGGTATCTCCGAGGAGGCCGGCCTCAAGCTCACGGAGGCGCTCCTCGCGGATACGCTGCAGGTCATCATCCATCGGTCTGTTCTCTTCCATACTGAGGAAGTATGACGGCACGCCTCTATAATGGTTGGGAGAGAGACAGGTTCTCGCAAAAGTATATATCAGCATACCTCCAACATGTTATATCACACGGGTTGAAGCGAGGTGGGGTAGTCAGGAAATCCCGGCGGGCTCATAACCCGTAGATCGATGGTTCAAATCCATCCCTCGCTATCTGCTGTTTTCGCGCATGTTTTTACACAGTATCTTCCTCTTCCATCGAAGATGCATCTCCCCCGGTAGCCCGTAGCGGGCATAGAGATGTGAAGAGATCAAAAAGAGGAGCGTAGACCCGGTGTCGCCCTCAGAGGCACTTTTTACGACCGCTGCTTTCCGGTCCTGAACGTCGAGAGGTCAGCCTGATGGGTGCCGGCCACGTACTCCACAACGCAGTGGTAGCACTTTTCGCCGTCGATATCCACCGGGTAGCACCCGGTCAGGCACCCGGTGCAGAGGTTCCGTTCGCCGCACCCGATCGCCTCCACCAGGTCTTTGAGCGGGACATAGGCGAGAGATGTCGCGCCGATGCTCTCCCGCACCGCCTCGACCTCCTTCCCACTCGCGATCAGCTCGGCACGGTTGGGCATATCGACACCGAGGTAACAGGGGGATATGATCGGCGGGGAGCCGACCCGGAGATGGATCTCCTCCGCCCCAGCCTCCCGGATCATGGATACGATCCGCCGCGACGTCGTCCCCCGGACGATACTATCGTCGATGAGGATCACCCTCCGGCCCTTGAGGTTCCCCCGGACAGTGTTGAGCTTGATCCTGACCGCCCGCTCCCGTTGCTGCCGGGTCGGCATGATGAACGTCCGTCCCATGTAACGGTTCTTCATCAGCCCCTCGACGAACGGGGCGCCCGATCGCTCGGCGTATCCGGCGGCGTAAGCGGTCCCGGAGTCGGGGACCGGGCATACGATATCTCCCTCGACCGGAGCCGCATCATAGAGTTCCTGCCCGATACGGCGCCGGACGTCGTAGACCAGCGTTCCATCTATGACCGAGTCAGCGCGGGCGAAGTAGATATACTCAAATATGCAGTGTGCCTTCCGGTTCGCAGTCGCGATCTGGACGGACGAAAACCCATCCTTATCGATCCGGACAAGTTCTCCCGGCCGCACATCCCTGATGAGCGTCCCGTCGAGCGCATCGATCGCCACACTCTCGGAGGCGGCGATGTAACCGTGGTCGAATTTGCCGATACAGAGCGGCTTGATGCCGAGAGGGTCGCGGAAGGCATATACGGTATCGTTTAAGAGCGCAACGATGGCGTAGGAACCTCGCAGACGCCGCATGCAGAGCCGGACGGCATCTTCCATGCTCTTTGATGTCCGGAGCGCCTCAGCAATAATATTTCCAATGATCTCGGTATCCGAGGAGGTGCAGAAGATCTGTCCCCGGTGCTCGTACTCTTCCCGGATCTCGGCCGTATTGACCAGGTTGCCGTTGTGGGCGATCGAGAGGTCAAGACCCCGGTAGCGAAAGTTAAACGGCTGGACGTTCTCAGGAACCTTCGCCTCAGCCGTCGGGTATCGGACATGCCCTATCCCGGCGTCGCCACGCAATCCCTCAAGGGTATCGTGATCAAAGACCTCGGCGACGAGCCCCTGGGCTTTATGGGTGTACAGGGTCGTGCCTTCAAAAGTGGATATCCCTGCGCTCTCCTGCCCCCGGTGCTGGAGAGCGTACAGGGCATAGTACAGCGGAAAAGAGACACCGCCAGCATCGACGATGCCAACGATACCACACATGATGCAACTCTAGTGCGTCGGTACCTTTGCTTTCTTCTCAGTCCAACGATAGCTGCGCAACTTCCGGCTCTTCCCGAAACCACAGGCCGCACAGATCCTGTGCTGCGCATGGTACGAGGGCTTGCCACAACGCCTGCAGGTGATGTGGGTACGCTTCTGCCGTTTGCCCATTGATGGTGTGCCTTTTGACATTCTCTCTCACCTGCTCATTCGACTGAAGGGGTGATATAGATCACGTTATCCCCACGGACGATCAGTGTGCCGAGTTTCTGCACAGCGCCGTCCATCTCTTCTTCTGCTTTATCCAATACCAGATTCATGTGAACGTCGTATCCCTGGAGGATACCCCGGATCTCTCTTCCACCCTTAAGGCTGATGATGACGGGCTGACGGTTCAGTGCCTGATCTAAAATATCCAACGGTCTTGGCGTCATATGATTACCCTCTGCCGTCCATTCTGGAGTAATATATTTGAGTGGAGAAACTACTTAAATATACCCGCGCTGTGCGAAGAAAACAACGTCTCTCCCGAGGTCTGGAAGAAATGTCAAAGTTTACCGTAAAAAAGCGTCACGTTATCAGAAAATCACAGATCGCCCGCCTCTTCGATCATCTCGTTGAAGAGATCGGGCCATCGGCCGAACTCTTCCGGTCCGAACGTATCGAACGGATCGAGACCGATGCCCCCGTCGAGATCTACCTCGTCGACAAAAAACCGCTCCTGATGGCCACCGAGACCTGGACCTTCCCCACCCTGCGGGGGCTGGTCGAGCACCCTATCCCCGAGCGGCGGGTGGTGGTCGATACCGGCGCGGTCAGGTTTGTCGCAAACGGCGCGGATGCCATGCGCCCCGGTATCGTCTCGATATCGCCGGATATCCGCGCCGGGCGGCCGGCACAGATCGTCGAGGAACGCTACGGAAAACCGCTTGCCGTGGGGATTGCACTCCTCGATGCCGCCGATATGGAGCAGCAGGAGAGGGGAAAATCGGTCAGGAGCATCCACCGTGTCGGGGATGATATCTGGAATATCGAGATCTAGCGCGAAAACTAAAAGATACTATTAAATAAAATTCTTTCCTCAATTTTTCTATGGTTAAAAAGCTCTTTGATAGCATTCTCGGTAAAAGTCCGGTAAAAAATGAGGACGAATACATGGAACTCGATCTCGCCTCCTATGAGGGATCGACCTCGGAGGAACCGGCATCCATGTATGTCAAGATCGCCACCATCGCCGATCTCAAGGATACACCCCGGGTCAAGGACGAGGTCTACAACGGCAATATCGTCATCGTCGATATCGGGCGGCTGAAGATGGACAAGGTGACCTTCGAGCGAATCTTAAAGGATCTCCGCGATGTGGCGAATGACGTGAACGGCGATATCGTCGGTCTCGGCGAGCAGAAGTACGTCATCATAACGCCGATGTCCGTCAAGATCTCGCGTGAGAAGATCGACGGTGGCCTGTAAGTGCGGGAGATCTACCCGGGAACCTGTCCTGCATGCGGGTGCGAGGTGCAGATCATCCACCACCATCTCGAGATCCCACATTTTCCGGATCTCCTGGTAGTCTCGATCGCCTGCAGTGGCTGTGGATACCGGCACACCGATACGATCATACCGAAGGAGGGAGAGGCGACCCGGTGGACGGTGCGGGTCGAGGAACCTGCCGATCTCTCCATCCGGGTGGTGCGGAGCATGACCGGGACGATCCGGATCCCGGAGCTCGGGGTCGCGGTCGAGCCCGGGAGCGCCTGCGAGGGGTTTGTCACCAATATCGAGGGAGTTCTCTCGCGGTTCTCAGGGGCGGTGGAGAGTGCTCTCGCCGGTGCGGAGAGCGACGAGGAACGGGCGGCGGCACTCCGGGTGCAGGATGCGATCGCGGCTGCCCGGGAGGTAACCGTCCCGTTCACGGTCATCCTCGAAGACCCCGCCGGAAACAGCGCACTCATCAGCGAAAAAGCCGAGAAGACGCGCCTCGATAGAACAACCTGATCGCTCTTTTTTGTCGGATACAGGAGGCCCACTGCCGGCCTGCCACCGGGGTTAACCTGAAATAGAACCACCTCCTCATACCCCCCACCGTGAGGTGAAGTGAGTTGGCACGAACAATATCCGTGGTGAAGTGGGAGAGCGAGCAGGACGTCGAGAACGCCGTCCGGGATATCAGGGGAGAGATGGAACGGCAGGGGGGTCTCACGAAGGAGACTGAACGGGCGATGCAGCATTCGCTCCTGGTGGCCGATCCCGGCCTTGCAAACCACTTCCTGCGAACGGTCAGGGAGCAGGTTCCGGATGCGATGCACTACTTCCAGGAGCGCGGCGGCGGGGCGTGAAGTGAAAAGAGCAGGGGGAGCACATCCCCCCGCGATCACTGGATATCGACACCCCGCAGCCAGACACCGGGCTCTTCCGTTACCTCGCCGACCACCCGTGCACCGGGGACGGCTGACTGAACGGCACCCACGCTCCCGGGCGGGACGACGAAGGCGTAGCCCATACCCATGTTGAATGTGCGGTACATCTCGACGTCGCTTATGTTGCCGGCCTCCTGGAGCCACCGGAATATAGCGGGAGGCTCCAGGGGATCGGTTATCGAGAACCCGTAGTCGGCGAGCCGCCTGAAGTTCAGGAGGCCGCCGCCGGTGACGTGACACATCCCGTGGACGGTGCAGGCCTCCGTCACCCCCAGCACCTCGTGATAGATCCGGGTGGGGGTCAGGAGTTCTTCACCGAAGGTCTTCGCCCCGCCGGGGAGGTGTGTATCGTATGATGCGTACTCCTCGACGACCCGCCGGGCGAGCGTGAGCCCGTTACTGTGGATACCGCTTGAGGGGACGCCGACGATCAGGTCGCCGGGAGCGATATTCTCGCCGGTGACGATCTTTTCCTTCCGCTGGATACCGAGGCACGTCCCGGCGAGATCGAGGCCGTTCACGAGACCGCGGAGCGTCGCGGTCTCGCCGCCGACGATGTTCATGTTCGCCAGCCTCGCCCCCTTGTTTAAGCCCTGACCGAGCTGCTCCATCTTCTCGATCGAGAGGGCATCAGTCGCGATGTAGTCGACGAACGCCACAGGTTCGATGTTCATCACGTAGAGGTCGTTCACGTTCATCGCGATGCAGTCGATCCCGACGGTCCGCCAGTCGCAGAGCGCATCAGCGACGAGCATCTTTGTCCCGACGCCGTCGACCGCGAGCGCAAGGGCATACGGCCCGCAATCGATGAGCCCGGCGAAGTGCCCGACCCCCCCGAGCATCGGGAACGCACCGGTTCTCTGGTAGGTGAGGTTTGCGACCAGCGCCCGCACCGCCCGGGCCTCAAGATCGATATCGACCCCCGCTTCACGGTAGGTATGTTCAGTCATCAGAGTTCTCCGAGAGATGGAATTCGTCGTGTAACACCTGTAAGGCACGTTTGCCGTCTCCACCCTTCACGACAAACGAAACGTTCACCTCGCTTGAACCCTGCGAGATCATCATGACGTTGATCCCGGCCTGGCCGAGCGCCGAGAAGATCCGCCCCCCCGTCCCGGGGGTTCCGGCCATACCGGCGCCGACGACGGCGACCGCGGCGACGTCCCGGTCATAGGTGACCTCGCGCACGATCCCCTGCTTCACGATCGGTGTGAGGGCACACATGGCGGCATCCTGGTGGGATTCGTCGATGATGATCGATATATTCGCCTCAGAAGAGCCCTGAGATATCATCATGACGTTCACCTCCCGCTCCGCGAGCGCCTCAAAGATCGTCCGCGCGACGCCGGGCCGGCCGATCATCTGCGCACCGTTGATGTTGACCAGGGCCACCTTCTCGATCAGGGCGATGGCCTTGACCACCCGCTTCTCCATATGTTCCCTGCGGAGGATGATCGTTCCCGGGCACTCCGGCCTGAAGGTATTCCGGACCCGGATCGGTATATCCTTCTGCATCGCGGGTTCGACCGAACGCGGGTGGAGCACCCTCGCACCGAAGTAGGAGAGCTCCATCACCTCGAGGTAGGATATATCGTCGAGCACCCGGGCATCCGTGATGATCCGGGGGTCTGACGTCATCACCCCATCGACGTCGGTCCAGATCCAGACCTCGTCGGCATCGATGCCGGCGCCGATGATGGCGGCCGAGTAGTCGGAACCGCTCCGCCCGAGCGTTGTGGTCACACCCTGCTCGGTCGCCCCCACAAAGCCCATGATCACCGGGACTGACCCGGTGAGGAGCGGCACGACGCGACTCCTGATGCTCGATTCGCTCGCCGGGAGGGCGCGGGCATCCCCGTGGTTCGCCGTCGTTATGATCCCGGCCTCGGCGCCGTCGAGGGCGACTGAAGATATACCGCGCTGGCGGAGAGCCGCGCTCACGATCGGGGCCGAGAGCCTCTCTCCGAAGGATACAATATAGTCGCGGGACCGGGGAGTCAGTTCCTTTAAGGTATAGACCGCAGTGAGGATGTTCTGCAACCGGTTGAGCCGGTCATCTATGTCCGCCGCCACCTCCTCGACGTGATCCGGGGCGACCTCGGCGAGGAGCCGGGTGTGCCGGGTCCGTAACGCCTGGAGAAATGTCTCGACAGGGGGTTGTTTCTTGCTCGCTGCGACCTCATCAGCCATCGCTATGATCTGGTCGGTAACCCCGGAGCACGCCGATACAACCAGCGCAACCTCATCACCCGCCGCATGGTGCGGTTCTACGATATCAGCGACCCGTCGGATGCAATCCGCTTCTCCGACGGAGGTGCCGCCAAATTTCATTAAAAGCCTCATTCTGGCCCACTCGTCCCCTGCAATTCCTTTATGGTATTATACAACGCACTGACTAATAAGATGCTTGTAGACGAGATTGTGGACGCTCACGTGCTGGTTATCGGGAGCGGTGGTGCCGGGGTGCGGGCCGCCATCGAGGCTTCCCGGTACGGCAGCGTGGTCCTGGCTTCCAAGACCATCGCCGGCAAAGGCGGATGTACGACGATGGCAGAAGGCGGCTTCAACGCTGTTCTGCGGGACCTGGATTCTATTGAGGTCCATCGTGAAGATACGCTCTCGGGCGGGGCGTACCTGAACGACCCGGCCCTGGTGGATGTGCTCGTCCGCGAGGCGCCGGAGCGACTGAGAGATCTCGTCCGATGGGGTGCGGTCTTTGACG
>Ga0265293_10001888_pt1 | contig 44127 bp, 42 predicted proteins | sample Munlanlewell138R_FD_192505 | JGI IMG/M metagenome (GOLD analysis project Ga0265293, IMG submission 192505) | Leachate microbial communities from a municipal landfill in Southern Ontario, Canada - Leachate well 138R | ecosystem: Engineered > Solid waste > Landfill > Unclassified | place: Canada... | reverse complement strand
TAGTTTTGAGTATATAATGTTTGCTGGCTGGAACGATAACAAAAGACATGCCGATGCTCTTATAAGAATGCTTAGAGGCTTGGAGTGTAGAGTAAATTTAATTAGATTTCACGAGATTCCAGATTTTCCTCTAAAAACCTCTCCAGATATTGTTATAGAAAAGTTTAAAGAGAGACTTAATAACTCGGGAATTATAGCTACTATAAGAGCTTCTAGAGGTCAAGATATATTGGCCGCCTGTGGTATGCTAAGCACCTCTAAACAGAAGAAATAATTAAATTGTGGCGTACGGTAAGTTTCATAATGGCAGTAAAAACTCGGGGTACTCTCTCTCTAAGGCTCTTAAAGATCCTAAGAAGGCATTGGGTGCTATGCAGAGGTTATGCTCTATGAGAGAGTATTGCAGTAGCGACATTGTTACAAAACTAAAAAAATACGACTTAACCGAAAAGGAGACTCAAGAGATACTTCTCTCATTAGAGAAAGATAAATTTTTAGACAACTCCCGTTATGCAGCTGCTTTTGTTAGAGACAAGGCTGCTTTTAATGGCTGGGGGCCTGTGAAAATTAGGTGGGCCCTTAAAGCAAAAAAAATAGAAGAAGAGATAATAGAGCAAGCTATGGAGCAACTACCTCAAGAGGGCCAAGAAGAGAGATTGCTACTACTATTAGATAAAAAATTAAAAAGCTTAAGTAGAGAGCAAGATAATTCTAAAGTTAGAGTTAAACTTCTTCGTTTTGCTGTATCTAGAGGCTTTGATTATGAAAAGGTTTTGAATGGGGTGAACAAAATTATGGCTAACTTTGTAAGAGAATAAATTAACTAATTACTATGTATACATTGGATCACAATAAAGAGATCCATCAGCGGATATTGGCGCTGGGGAGGTCTCTTTGACATTGATAAAAAGAGAGAAGAGCTAAAAGCTGGAGAAGAGAAAACAGTAGAACCAGGCTTTTGGGATAATTCGTCTGAATCTCAAGAGTTTTTAAGAAAATTATCTTCTATAAAATTTTGGGTAAAGGCATTTGACCAGTTAGAGACTCTTTGGGACGATCTCTCTGTTCTCGCCTCTTTCTATAAAGAAGACCCTTTGCTAGAACAAGAGGTAGAGGCTCATTACAACAAGCTTTTGAGAGAGGTAGATGCTCTGGAAATGAGGAGTATGTTAGGTAGTGAGGGAGATAATTTAGGAGCTATTTTAAAGATTAATTCAGGAGCAGGAGGTACAGAGAGCAACGATTGGTCTTCTATGCTAATGAGAATGTATGTACGCTGGGGAGAGAGAAATGGTTACAAAGTTCATGTATATGATGTTTTAGATGGAGACGAGGCTGGAATAAAATCTGCAACAGTTGAGTTTGAAGGGGAGTATGCCTTTGGGTATCTTAAGGGAGAGAGTGGTGTTCACCGTTTAGTGAGAATCTCTCCATTCAACGCTCAAGGTAAGCGCCAAACAACCTTCTCTTCTGTTTTTGTTTACCCTGCTGTAGATGATACTATTAATATTGAGATAAACGCAGGAGATTTAGAGTGGGATACTTTTCGCTCTGGAGGTGCTGGGGGGCAGAATGTAAATAAGGTAGAGACAGGAGTAAGAGTAAAACATATACCTTCTGGCATTGTTGTTGAAAACACAGAGTCTCGCTCACAGATGGATAATAGACAAAGTGCTTTGCGAATTTTAAAATCTCATCTCTATGAGCTTGAGCTAAGAAAAAGAAGAGAGAAGGAGGCCGAGTTAGAAGGGAAAAAAATGAAAATAGAGTGGGGCTCGCAAATAAGAAACTATGTATTGCACCCATATAAATTGGTAAAAGATAATAGAACCGGTTTTGAGACTACAGATACTCAAGAGGTATTAGATGGTGGGTTAAATGAGTTTATGAGAGAGTTTTTATTAAGTAATTCAAGCGCTTCCAATTAGTTTTGGTACACTCTTTGGTGTGTTTGGGTATAAATAATTTTTAAACATTTATAGAGATGGAGTTTAAATTTAATGAATTGTTCCCAATGGGGAAAGACAAAACAGAGTATCATCTGCTTACAAAAGAGTATGTATCTGTTTCGGAGTTCGAAGGAGAAGAGATACTTAAGGTAGACCCTAAAGGTTTAAGACTTCTTGCAAAACAGGCAATGCACGACATAGCATTTAAGCTACGTCCAGAGCACAACCAAATGGTAGCCAAAATACTAAACGACCCAGAGGCAAGTGCAAACGACAGAGCAGTAGCAATAACTATGCTTTTAAATGCCGAGATCTCTGCCAGGGAGGTTCTCCCTTTTTGCCAAGATACAGGTACCGCTACAATTGTTGCCAAAAAAGGTCAAAAAGTATGGACAGGAGCAAACGACCAGGAGGCATTGAGCCACGGAGTATTTGACACATACACTACAGATAATCTACGCTATTCACAAACAATAGCTTTAGATATGTACACAGAGAAGAACACAGGAAACAACCTTCCTGCCCAGATAGATATCTACTCTACTCCAGGAGATGAGTACAACTTTCTTTTTGTTGCTAAAGGAGGAGGCAGTGCAAATAAGAGTTACCTTTTCCAAGAGACAAAAGCTCTTCTCAACCCAGATAAACTAGAGAAGTTCTTAGTAGAGAAAATGAAACTTCTAGGAACATCTGCTTGCCCTCCTTACCATATTGCATTTGTAATAGGTGGAACATCTGCAGAGATGTGTATGAAAAATGTAAAATTGGCCTCGGCAAAATATTTAGACGAACTTCCAAAAGCTGGCGGAGAAGAGGGGCATGCATTCAGAGATCTTGAGATGGAAGCTAAGCTACTTAAAGCTGCTAACTCACTTGGAATAGGAGCTCAGTTTGGAGGGAAATATTATGCCCACGATATTCGTGTTATAAGATTACCTCGCCATGGGGCCTCTTGCCCTGTAGGTATGGGAGTATCTTGTAGTGCCGATAGAAATGTTAAAGCAAAAATAAACAAAGAGGGAATTTGGTTAGAGACTTTAGATTCAAACCCAGCACGATTAATCCCAGAGAAATACCGTGACCCAAAGGCTACTCAAGCTGGTGGTGTTAAAGTAGACTTAAACCGTCCTATGAAAGAGGTTCTTGCTACGCTATCTCAATATCCAGTCTCTACATTCTTGCTGCTCAGTGGTACAATTGTAGTTGGCAGAGATATTGCCCATGCAAAGTTAAAAGAGAGATTAGATGCTGGCAAAGGGTTGCCTCAATATATTAAAGACCACCCAATTTACTATGCTGGCCCAGCCAAAACCCCTGCAGGTTATGCAAGTGGTTCTTTTGGCCCAACAACTGCTGGAAGAATGGACTCTTATGTAAATCTATTCCAAGAGAATGGAGGAAGCATGATTATGATAGCAAAAGGGAACCGAAGCCAAGAGGTTACCGATTCATGTAAAAAGCATGGCGGTTTCTACCTTGGAAGTATAGGTGGCCCTGCTGCAATACTTGCACAAGAAAATATCAAAAAAGTTGAAGTCCTTGAATATCCAGAACTAGGAATGGAAGCAATCTGGAAAATTGAAGTAGAGAACTTCCCAGCCTTCATATTGGTAGACGATAAAGGCAACGACTTTTTTGAAGGACTACTTTAAACGTGGCTGCGATTAATTAATGTATCGCTATGCTATTGAATTTACTTTACAAATGAGATGGATAAAAATTTGCTTCGTAGAAAGAAGGTGTCTTACGGCAGTTGGTTACTGCTGCGCAGGAGCAGGCCATGACTTACTCAACGTGCAAGATAGTGGGCCATAAATATATACCCCATAGTTTTGAAGATCTAGCTAGGACTAAAGTTTCCCACACTACAACTAGCAAATAGCCAGGACATTAAGTAGTGCATTGGTGAAATTTCAGTATAATATTGATGTGAAAACTTGATCTGTTAATTCATCTGATTTTTCCCTGGGAGACGATTCCCAAGGAGATGATTACTCATAACTTACTTACAGTATGGTAGTTATATTTTTGAAATAAGCCCTTTTGGGTTCATTTAGAAAGATTAAATACTTGGCTACTAAGTATTTACTTGTAATCATCTCCTAGCAAAGTTTGCCAGCAGCATTATATGAAATTTCATAAATAAAATAATCATTATTATGAGAAGCGAAGCTAGGTGGGAAACTTTAGTTAAATGGATCTCTATTTACAATTCTAATGTGATAGAAGATAATAAGAGAGTATTTAACGTTTTTGGTATTGGGGGTTTTGTAGATAGTAATAGTGTTTAAAGAGGTTCGGTGTGAATGTTTATTTGGGTGTTTTTTCCGTAACGTTCTCTTAGTTCTATCTCTATTTCGGTTGCTATGTCGTGAGATCGTACGAAAGTGATGTTACGGTTTAGTTTAATATGTACATCTATTGCATAGACGCTACCAATTTTGCGTGTTCTAAGATGATGGTAATTTTGAATATCTGAGTGGTTGGTGAGCACATCTTCTATCTCTTCTACTATGTTTTGTGGTAGTGAAGATTCAAGGAGCTCTTTTACGCTTGGTAGAATAATACTTATGCCTACTTTAAAAATAAATAGACTTACTATTACTCCAGCAATGGGGTCTAAAATTCGCCAGTTCTCTCCAAGGAAAATGGCTCCTGCTATTCCAAGAGCAGTTCCTATAGATGAAAGGGCATCTGTTCTGTGGTGCCATGCATTAGCAATAATTGCATCGCTTTTTATCTTTTCCCCAACTCTATTTGTATAGATAAAGAGTACCTCTTTGAAAACAATAGAGATTATTGCTGTCCAAAATGCAATCATTCCAGGTTGCTTTAAGGTATTTCCCTCTATTGAGTAGAGAATATTTTTTAGACCATTAATGAAAATGCCTGCTGCTACACCAATGAGTACTAGTGAGATTATTAAAGCTGCAAAGGTTTCAAATTTACCATGCCCATACCTATGATTTTGGTCGCTCTCTTTACCAGATACATTAACAAAAGCGAGTACAACCAAGTCTGTTGCAAAGTCAGAAATAGAGTGAACGGCATCTGCAACCATAGCAGCACTATTCCCCACTATACCTCCAGCTAGCTTAGCTACAGATAAAATAAGATTAACAATGGACCCTATAAATGTTATCTTTTTTGCCTCTTTTGCTCTCTCTCTCATCTTTAATTGACTTTAGGGTAAACAAAGTATAAAGATATATGTTTTACTCATTATATTTAATCTTTTAAATGAAGTATCTATTTTTTGCTACGATTCTATTGTCTATTTTATTTATCAATAGTTATGTTTTTATTAAAGGATGGAAGGTTTTGCCACCCTTTTTTATTGTAAAGACCTTGTATACTCTTCTCTTCTGGGCTCTTACTATTCTTTTTTTTGTAAGAATGTTCTATGGAGATAGTTTTTCGGTATCTCTTTCACAAGTAATATCGGCAGTAGCCTTTACTTGGCTTATAGCCGTTGTCTATTTTGCTCTAATAGCCTTAGGAGTAGATTTTCTTAGATTAATAGATAGGTTTTTTGTTGTTTTTCCCTCTTTTGTAAAAGATAACCCCTTAAAGTGGGCGCGTATTACTGTAGTAAGTGCTGTTGCTTTTGTCTCTTTTTTGCTGTTGTATGGAAGCTATAAATTTAATAACCCGCAGGTAAAGAGTGTTACCATAGAGATGTCTAAGCCATTGCCAGGTAAACATCTTAGGGTAGTATTAGTTAGCGACATCCATCTTAGTTCATATATCAATGGATCTCATTTAGATAAATATGTAGAGATGATAAATTCTCAAAACCCACATGTAGTTCTAATTGCAGGAGATATAGTAGATAGAAATTTGCAGCCATTAATAGATTGGGATATCTCTTCTAGATTTAAAAAAATAGAATCTAAATATGGAGTTTTTGCTGTTAGCGGTAATCATGAATATTATGGAGGAGAGAGAGAGAGTCTGTTCAATTATTTAAGAAGTTCTGGAATAACTCTACTTTTAGATTCTGTTGCTGTAATTGGTGGGACTGTTCAAATTGCTGGAAGAGAAGATAGATCAAATCTAAATAGAGAAGAGTTGAAAGATATACTTAAAGAGACAGATAAGAGTTTACCTATAATTTTAATGGATCATCAACCTTTTGGATTAAATGAGGCAATAGATAATGGTGTAGATTTGCAGCTCTCTGGCCACACTCATAATGGGCAGTTTTGGCCAGGCAGTTTAATAGTAAAGTGGATGTATCAAGTGGGTTATGGTTATAAGAAGATTGGAGGTACTCACTTTTATGTCTCTTCAGGGGTAGGGCTTTGGGGGCCAAAATTTAGAATAGGAACAGCATCTGAGGTTGTAACTATAGATTTAAAAGAGATTTAAAATCATAAATATAGAAAATTTTACATGCTTAGAGTAGGAAAACAAGAGAGAAGCAGTCTAATTAATAGTTATGTCTCCAATTTAAAGTATTATTAAGGTCTAATCAATTATTAAATATATATAATACATATTGCAAATTACTATGAAAAAAAGAGTTTTATCTTTATTAACAATTATTCTAATTAGCTTCACCTATGTGCAGGCTCAAACTTATATTCAACTTTCTTTAGATCAATATTTAGAGAAAGTTAGGGTAGGGAATTTAGAGTATGCTGCCCAGAGGCTTAACATTGAAATTTCAGATGCTCAAATTATTTCGGCTTCTGTTTTCAATAACCCTTCTATTGGGTTTTCTTATTACAACGATGAGTTAAACAGTATGCAAATGGGTCATGGTGGCTCTGCAGAAATTTCACAAACAATCTCGCCAGGCCGCAGAAGAGCTGCTATGAACTTGGCAAAGAGCGAAAAAGATTTAACTCAGGCTGTTTTGGTAGATTATTTTAGACTATTGCGCCAAGAGGCTACTCTAACATGGTTAGAGGCTATAAAAGCAAGACAACTGTATAAAATTAAAAAAGAGAGTTATGACGATCAAATTAAGTTGATGGTATCTGATAGTCTCTCTAGAGGATCTGAGTTTTTAAATGATTTAGATATTCTTCAAAATAGGGTAGAGACTGGTATTCTTCGTTCTGAATTGATAGATATGGAAAGGGAGTATGAAGATTTATGTGTCACTATAACAAATTTTTGTGGTATAAGTAATTACGATACAGTTTATATACCAGAAAAGAGAAATATTTGGAATGATAAGAGTTTTATTTTAACCGAAATTGTAGAGGTTGCGTTGAATAATAGGGCAGATATTCTTGCACTTAAAAAAGAGATAGATGTTTCAAAATACGCAATAAAAGCAGCAAAGGTAGAGCGTACTCCTGAGTTCGATATCTTTTTTGGATATGGGGTAAATGCCGAGGCGAGAAATATTGATGCTCCAAGCCCACAATTTAATGGTTTTGAGGTTGGAATTTCTTTCCCTATACCACTTTTTGATAGAAATAAAGGTGGAATTAAAGAGGCCCAGGTGCAAAAAAGGCAAGCAGAATTAAGATATATGGAGGCAGAAATGCAGGTAAAAAGCGAGGTGGTTACGGCTTATAATAATTATATAACTTCAGATAAAAAGAGGAATCTTTTTAGAGCAGGTTTAGTAAAAAACGCTAAAGATGCATTGGATCAAAAAAGAGAGGAGTATTTTAATGGCCAGATTCACCTAATTGAAGTTTTGGATGCACAAAGAAGTTATGATGACGTACTTGCATCATTTTACTCTGCAATCTACGAAAAATCTGAAACTTTGGTTAGATTAGAGAGTGCTATTGGTATTTGGGAGATTGAATAAGAACTTCTGTTAATATTCAAAGTAGATATTTAAGAAGGCACATTAAGCATTATTAATAAAAAACCTGCAGTAGTTTTTACTGCAGGTTTTTTATTTGTGATAAACTGGCTACCAGCTTCCTCCAGCTCCTCCTCCGCCAAAGCCGCCTCCACCGAAGCCTCCGAATCCACCTCCGCCTCCAAAGCTTCCTCCGCCAAAACCTCCACTAGAGCGACCTCCTCGGCCTCCAGAGAGCATAGAGCCTAGTAATAGTAAATCTAAAGCGCTAGGGCCTCTGCGGTTACCACCTCCAATATTAGTAGGGCCTCCGCCTTTTTTACCGAATAGCATTATTATGAACATAAAGACAATGAAAAGTACTAAGAGTGGGCCAAAAAGTGACTCTTCTCCTTTTTTATACTCTTGGTAACTATGTTCTCCTGCTGCAATTGGTAAAATAACAGCAAGCGCTGCATCTACTCCTGCATAGTAGTTATTGTTTTTAAAATGAGGAATCATCTCGTACTCTACAATTCGTTTGCATATTGCGTCTGGTAGAGCTCCCTCTAAACCATAACCTGTGGCAATAAATGCTTCCCCTTTTTCATTACCTTTTTTGGGCTTAATTAAGATTACAACTCCATTGTTAAATTTAGCTCCTCCAACTCCCCAGTTCTCTCCAATTGAAAAAGCCATTTGTGCTTTGTCATACCCATTTAGTGAGGGTAGAGTAACAATAGTTATTTGATTAGATGTCTTTTCAGAAAACTGGACAAGGCGTTTTTCTAAAAGGGCAGATTCATTAGCTGTAAAAACAGAAGCTAAGTCATTTACTAACCTAGGCGGTACCGGTTTTGATGGTATTTGCGTAAATGCAGCCAAAGGCAACATAATGCAAATAAGTAGCGTGGGTAATATTTTATTCGCCAAATGAGATTTCATTGCTCTGTTCGTTTACGTCGTCTGACTGATAACTAAAGTGTTCTTTTAAATTTTCTCCTGCCATCTCTATTGCGGCAGCAATTCCTATAGCAGCTTTCCCCTCTTTAAGGTGGTTAAGCAGTATCTCTCTCTCTTTATCCCAGAAGTTTTCTGGTACCTTTTCATCTATCCCTATATCGCCAATTATTGCAAATTTTCTTGATTTCCAGGCAATATAGATGAGCACACCATTTCTCTCTTTAGTCTTATTCATTTTGAGCTTGTTGAATACAGTTACTGCCCTAGCAATAGGGTCTAGTTTACATTCAGATTCAATATGAACTCTTATTTCACCAGAAGTGTTGAGTTCTGCTCTCTCAATAGCTTTTACAATAAGATCTTGTTCTTCTTTAGATATGAATTTTTTATTGCTCATAATTAAAATTCTACTACGGGAACATTTTGTGCGCCTTCATTTGCTTCGAAATACTCTTTTCTTTCAAAACCAAACATTCCAGCAATCATGTTTTTAGGGAATTGACGTATAGTTGTATTGTACATCCTAGAAGCTTCGTTGAACTTTTGCCTCTCTACTGTAATTCTATTTTCAGTCCCTTCTAGTTGAGCTTGAAGCTCCAGAAAGTTTTGATTAGCTTTAAGATCTGGATACCGTTCAACTACAACCATCAATTTAGATAATGCTTGTGAAAGCTCCCCTTGTGCTTGTTGAAAATTGGCCATGCTCTGTGCTGTCATGTTAGTAGGGTCAATTGTTGTTTGAGTTGCTTTTGCACGTGCATTTACTACACCTTCTAATGTTTCTCTCTCGTGAGAAGCATATCCTTTAACAGTAGAAACTAAGTTAGGAATAAGATCTGCTCTTCTTTGATATACGTTTTCTACTTGAGACCAAGCAGTTGTAACTTGCTCTTCTTGAAGTACCATTCTATTATAACTATTCTTTACCCAAAGAAAAGTTACAAGCACTACACCTGCTATTACTAGTAGTGTAATGACACCTTTTGAAAGTTTCATATGATATATTTTTTAATGTTAGTTAATTCTAGCTATTGGCTTTTCTTACACATCTAACAGATGCTGCAAAAAAGCTTTTGCTGGCATAGTTGTATGGAAAGTTTTCATTATCAAAATGGATAAAACGATACTCTCCATTATTACTATCTCTTTCAGAGGCGCTCCACCAAAAACCAAACAGATTTAAATTTGCAAAACTCTTAAAGTAGTTAGATGAGTTTCCTCCAGGAAGAGCATTCCACCCACTTGTATTTGACTTAAGATTGTTATTACTGTATTTCCAAATATTTTTTTGATTTAGGGTGGCATTTGCAGCTACTTTATCTCCAAGGCCTTGCCATTCATTGTCAAAGCTAATTGGAGTCTCTGCAAGAGCAGTTCCAAAATCTTCCCAATCTTCTTTGGTTGGAATGCTCCATCCTTCTGGGCATGCCCCTTGTGGCCCGTTTGCAAGTCCATTTGCAGTGACACCTCCTGTAGCCTCGTTCCATGAGTAGAGATTTCCAAAGATATGGTTAAGGGCATTTATACTATCGTATGGTTTGCCAGCTCCATCCCATCTTAAATTAGAGGTAAACCAATGTAGGTTGCCAATTTTTTTGTAGTAATATTTATTTCCGTCTCTATTATCTATAATTGAATCTGCCCCATTTATTATTCCAGAGAAGTTCTCTTGATTTGAAGGGTCTAAAACAGTAACTTCCCTAAAGGTAGATTTAGATGTAAAATCGTTATGTTTAGCTGTAAGGTAAACTATGTAGTCTCCAGTTTTAGAGGGAGCTGTAACTGTTATAGATTGACCAGAGGTAGAGTCTATGCTAAAACCTGTCATTTGCCAAGTATAGGTAATTCCAGTTTCAGGTTCTAGAATACCATATGCAGCTAAATCTAACTCTTGGGAGATTAAGATATAGCTTGGTAGTTTAAATTCTAGAGATCCTATCATATAATTATTATCATCATCTTTTTTGTCATCTTTTTTACAAGAAGAGATAGATAGTGAAAAAATTAGAATAAGCGACGTAAGATAAATTGAATACTTTCTCATATTAATGATTGAGGTCGAATTAAAAAACAAAGATATATTATTTTATTCTAAATTTGTGCCAAACTAGGTTATAGTGATAAATGGTAAGCTATAAATTTGCAAAAAAAAAGGTTAAAAGAAAATTCATAGATAAACTTAGTCTAAATAAATGTAGTATAATGGATAAATTGTTTTTAAATTGGTTTAGAAAACTTCTCTTCTCTTTTGGGTTACTGCTCTTATTTACAAGCTGTTCAAAAAAAGAGTATTTAGTTACAGACGGTTTCGCTCAAGGTACAACGTACCATATAGTCTATTCAAATGATGCTGGGTATGCATTAGATTCTCTTATAGCTGGAGTATTAACAGAAATAGATAATTCTTTGAGTGTTTACAATAAAGAGTCTTTAATTTCTAAAATTAATAGTGGCCAAGAGACTCAACCCGATTCACTAATTAGAATAGTTTATGAGAGATCTTTAGATATTTATAATTTGAGTGATGGATTGTTTGATGTTTCGGCTTCTCCACTTTTTAATATATGGGGTTTTGGCTTTAGTGATAAATCTATAATTACTCAAGAGGTAATAGATTCGGCACTACAACTTACTGGAATGGAGAAGATTAAGTTAATAGATGGGCATTTTGTAAAGGAGATACCAGAAATTACCTTGAATTTTAATGCTATTGCTAAAGGCTATAGTTCAGACGTTATAGCTAGTGAGCTAGATAAACTTGGTATAGAGAATTATTTAGTAGAGGTTGGTGGAGAGATTGTTTGTAAAGGGAGAAACCCTAATGGAGAGAAATGGAGTATTGGAATTGATAAACCTGTAGAGGGAAATATTATACAAGGTGCTCATATACAAGATATACTTTTGCTCACAGGTGTGGGTGTGGCTACTTCTGGTAATTATAGAAAGTTCTATGAAAAAGATGGTGAAATTTTTTCGCATACTATTAATCCAAAAACAGGTTACCCAGTAAGGCACAATTTGCTTAGTGCTACTGTTATAGCAAGGGATGCGATTACAGCAGACGCATATGCAACATGGTTTATGGTAGCAGGATTAGAAAAAGCTATTGAGGTTTTAGAAAATTATTCCGATATTGAGGGATATTTAATTTATACTGTAGATGGTGAGTATAAAGTTTACAAAAGCAATGGAGTTAAAGTGAAATAAATAAAACTATAGATATTATGAGTAATAGAATTTCTAGAAGGGCTTTTATTAAAAGTTCGGCAATAGCTGGAGTGGGTTTTGGCTTAGGCTTTGGTGGCTCAAAAATTCTAGGAGCCAAAAATAGGTTTGACACTATTATAAAAGGAGGCGTGATTTATAGTGGCGAGGGAGGAAAACCTTTTCCTGGAGAGATTGGAATTAAAGATGGAAAGATTTCTGCCATTGCACAATCTTTAGGCGATAGTGCCAATAAAGTTATAGACGCTAAAGGGATGGCTGTAGCGCCAGGCTTTGTAGATGTACATACCCATACAGATAGTAATTTGTTTCACTCACCATTAGGAGATAGTAAAATATATCAAGGAGTAACAACAGATATTGGAGGTAATTGCGGCAGTGGCCCTTTCCCAGGAAAAAGATGGGAAAATATTGGAGACTTCTATGCAGACTTTCCAGAGCAGATAGGCTTGAACTATGGAAGCTTTACAGGGCAAGGCTCATTAAGACAATTTGTTGTAGGAGGCAACGATGTGAAATGTACTTCAAAGCAGTTAGAGCAGATGAAATCTATTTTAGCAACTCAAATGGAACAAGGCTCTATAGGAATTTCTTGCGGTTTGGAATATACTCCTGGTTCTTATGCAACTAACCAAGAGATAGCAGAGCTATGTAAAGTTGTAGCTTCTTATAATGGACTCTTTGCCATTCATATGCGTAACGAAGACGATAGAGTAGAGGAGTCTGTTGCCGAGGCCATTGCCATTGCAAAGCAAGCAGGGGTAAAGTTGCAAATTTCACACTTAAAAGCCCAGAATGCAGCTAACTGGCACAAAGCACCTGCTCTATTAAGGCAGATAGAGAATGCTGCATCAGATGGCTTAGATATAGCTTTCGACAGATACCCTTATACTGCTTTTTCTACTGGTATGAGTACTTTTATACCCCTAAGTGAGAGGCAAGGTACAAAAGCCGAGATTGTAGAGAGGCTACAAGATAAAGTTATTTCTAAAAAAATAGGAGAGTATGCAATTTCTAGAATTGCAAGATTGGGAGGCCCGGTAAATGTAGTAGTCACTTCTTGTAAACAAGAAGAGAACAAAAGATTTATTGGTCTTAATGTTGAGGAGTGCTGTGCTTTAACAGGTAAAGAGCCATGGCCATTTATTAGAGATTTGCTTATAGATGAGAATGCATCTGTAAGTATTATTGGCTTTGCAATGACAGAAGAGAATGTAAAGATGTTCCTTTCACATCCACTTGGAATGCCTGCCTCAGATGGTAGTGTTTATTCACCTGTTGGGCCACTTAGTAAAAGCAGGCCTCACCCACGTTCATATGGGACATTCCCTCGCTTCCTTGGTAAATATTGTAGAGATGAAAACTTAATGGAGCTCTCTAGGGCAATTAAGAAATGTACCTCTTTACCCGCTTCTAGAATTGGTTTGAAAAACAGGGGCATTCTGCTGCCAGGGTACCAGGCAGATATTGTGATTTTTAATAAAGATACTATTATTGATACAGCTACTTATCCAGAGCCGCACCAATTTGCAGCAGGTATAAATGATGTTATTGTAAATGGCACCCACACTATAGTAGGTAGAAAAGCTACAGGTTCGCTAGGGGGTATACTGCTTGGTAGCTAGATGCTAAAGTATCTATTTAGTTAGTTTAAACTCTACAGGAACAGAGATTTTAACTCTTACTGGTTGGCCAGCTATAGAAGCTGGCTTCCATTTAGGTGAGACTTTTATTACTCGTAAAGCCTCGTTGTCTAATAGGTGATGTGCAGATTTTGTCACCTCTACATTAGTCACTTTACCATCTTTTTCAACAATAAAGCTTACAACTACTCTTCCCTGAATTCCCACCTCTACTGCTTGAGATGGATATCTAAGATAGTGGTAAACCCACTCTTGCATAAAGCGTCTTTGATCTCCTTTCATATAGGTAGCAGGTCTATCTACCTCGTTTTGAGAGAAAATTCTATCTAAATCTTCTGAGTTTTCATCTTTAGGTTCAAAAGCTGTTCTCTCTAGCATTGCCTCCATATTGGCAGTTGTCTCAACCAAATTGAAAAGATATTGAGAGAGATGCTCCATAGTGGAATATCTAATTTTATCTGGGGTATCTTTTGGTGTGTGGTAATCTTGATGAAGTTTTGTTGTAAAAAGCAGAGTTGGTATACCTAGTGAGGCAAATGGGTGATGGTCGCTTGGGAAGTAATCTGCAGTGTGAATTTGAGGTGAAATCATAAGTGGCATATCTGAGACATCTTTTAGCAGAGTTACTAGTTGAGTATGTGGCATAAAAGTATAAGTATGCATGTCTGAACCATCTATTCCACGCCCTACCATATCTAGATTTATCATTAGCGAAACTTTGTCTATAGGAGCAAAAGCCCTATTGGCAAAATACCAAGAGCCGTTCATTCCTCTCTCTTCTGCCCCGAAAGCTACAAAAAGAATAGATCTTTTAAACTTGAAAGATTGAGCCCGAATCATTTTTGCAACCTCTAGCATAACTGCTACACCAGATGCGTTGTCGTCTGCTCCACGGTATATTTGTGTTGTCTCTTTTCCATCTATTGTAAGTTTGTTTTGGCCTAAATGGTCGTAGTGTGCTCCTACAATTATATATTCATCTTTTAGAGTGGGGTGCCATCCTTGAACTATGGCCACAACGTTTTGAGATTTTAAAGTATCTTCTTTGGCTGTTAATATTGAAAAGTCTTGACCAGGGTGTGGGTATAGCAGAGTTAGGCCACTTTTGTTGAATTGCTTTTCTATATATCTAGCAGATTTATATTCATAAATTGTACCTGCAGCTCTTCCCATAAGAGAGTCGGCAGTTAGTACCAATAGGTTTTGTCTCATTCTAGAGACCGCTTCGCTTTGAGCAAATAGCCCTGCAACAGACAAACTGAGCAGGGCTATTATTAATATGATTTTTTTTATCATTTTTTATAAAAAGGGGGTTTAACTACCAGGGCTTTAAGCAATTTGTCTCTTACTTTAATAAATATTTGGCTCCCTGTTTTTGCAAATTCAGGTGTAACATAGGCCATTCCTATTGGTTTTTTCACTGTTGGCCCCATGGTTCCAGAAGTAACTACACCAATTTCTGTGCCATTTTGGTCGCATATAATGTATCCTTTTCTAGGAATTCCTCTATCTTGAAGTTCGAAAGCGCACAATTTACGTTTGGTACCCTCTAGCTTCTGTTTTTGGAGTAGTTCTTTATCTACAAAATCTCCTTTTGTCTCATTGAACTTTGTAATCCAGCCCAAACCTGCCTCTATTGGAGAGGTGGTGTCATCTATGTCGTTCCCGTATAGACAAAAGCCCATCTCTAAACGCAAAGTGTCTCTTGCGCCTAGCCCTATTGGTTTAATATCAAACTCGGCACCTGCCTCAAATAGAGCTTCCCATAGCTTATTGGCATCTTGGTTGGCAACATATATTTCACACCCACCAGACCCAGTATATCCTGTTATAGAAAAAATAGCATCTTTAACGCCTCCAACTGTTAATTTCTTGAAGGTGTAGTACTCCATGTTGGTAACATCTTGGTCACAGATTTTTTGTACAGCTTTAATAGCTAGTGGGCCTTGAACAGCAAGTATGCTAATTTCGTCTGATGCGTTGTAAAGTTCTTTCCCCGGAGTGATATCAAACTTAGGTGCTATAGCAGCTAGGTGATCATAATCTTTTTGAATATTAGCTGCATTTACAACAAGCATATATGTCTGTTGGTCTATACAGTAAACTAGAAAATCATCTACAATACCACCTTTTCCGTTGGGAAAGCATGAGTACTGAATTTTTCCAGGGAGTAGAGTTGAGACATCGTTAGAGGTTGTGTATTGGAGAAAAGGGAGTGCTTTTGGGCCTTTTACCCAAATCTCTCCCATATGAGAAACATCAAACACACCTACTTTTTCTCTTACATGATTGTGCTCTTGATTTATGCCAACATATTCTATGGGCATATTGTAACCAGCAAAGGGTACCATTTTGGCACCAAGTTCAATGTGCTTCGTAGCAAATGGAGTTGTTTTCATTTATGAATATTAATTTATTATTTAATTACTGTAAAAAATCTAATTATGTAAATTTTGTTCTATATCGTACACCCATATGTCGTCTGGGGCAAAGCCTTGGTCTAGCAAGTTATACATCTCATTAAAGGCAGGCGTCACTTTGTCAAAAGAGCAAATAGATACAGCTTCGAATCCATTTTTAAAATTAAAAACTTGAGGTTTATAACCTTTCTTTGTTAGTTTTTCTACCATACGAGCAGAATTTGAATAGTTTTTAAAACTACCAAGTATTACATGGAACCTCTCTCTAGATTCCAACTTTTTCTTCTCAATGGCTTTTTCCATCTCTAGGCTATCTGCAACCAGTTTTATGGAGTCTAGCCTAGCTTTTTCTATTGAGTCTGCTTTTTGCAGGCCGGCTTCTACTCTCTGTTGCTCTATTTTTAGAGCCTCTATCTCTTGAGAGGTTGCCATTCCAAGTTGCGATCTAACCCAGTCGCAGCCCGTAACTATCATAATGGCAGTAGTGAGGGTTAAAATTATTTTTGCCGTTCTCATAATTGATTAGTGTTAAGGATTTTTGTATCTACACAAAAGTAACATTTTTAGATAGAAGAGAAAAATAAATGTATATTTGATATTCAACAATAAGAAGTAGTAATGTTTAAGTCTCTAATTATATGTTTACAGCTTTTTTCGGCCCTTTGGCCAAGGCAAACAGATACTCTTAATATGCTTTTTTTGGGAGATATAATGCAACATAGCTCACAGCTCCAAAGTTCATATAGAGGAGTAGGAGATAGAACGGACCCAAACTCATATAGCTATTTACCTTACTTCAAATATTTAGAGAGTTATTTTCAAAAAAACCATATTGTAGCAGCAAATATGGAGACAACTTTTGCTCCTGCGCCCTATTCGGGATATCCTGTTTTTTGCTCTCCCTCTTCTTTAGCTAGAGATGCTATGAAAGCAGGTGTAAACCTTTTTTTTGCTGCTAACAACCACTCTGTAGATAAAGGCTCTCGCGGGTTAAAAGAGACAATATCTTTATATGAAAAGTTAGATATACTTTATACTGGAATTTATTTAGATGAGAGCCATGAGGGTGCGTGCCATCCACTTATAATTGAAAAAAAAGGGATTAAGGTTGCTGTTTTAAACTACACCTATGGTACAAATGGTATTGATGTCCCTTGGCCTTATGTTGTTAAGCAGCTAGATAGTGCTGCCGTTAAAAAAGATCTATTAAAAGCATCTCTATTAGAACCAGATTGCATTATAGTTTCTGTTCATTGGGGAGATGAGTATAAGACCTCTTCTGGTAGAAGGCAGAAAAAATGGGAGACCCTCTTTTATAAATATGGTGCCAACTTGGTTATTGGATCGCACCCCCATGTCCCTCAAGAGGTAGTCTCTTATAAAGATAGTATTGGAAGAGTAAAAGCAATTACTGCCTTCTCTTTAGGAAATGCAATTTCTAACATGAGTGCTAAAAATACACGTATTGGAATAATGTTGGAAGTAAAATTAATTAAAGAAGCATATACTGGGAATACTTGGTTTGACAAGCCAGATATTCATTATATTTGGACCTCTAGACCACGAGCTACAGGAGGCTACTACACAATTATTCCTATAAAAGATTATTTGCAAAACCCAGGTAATTACAATGTTAAAGGAGAAAATGCACTAATAGAGAATTATTTTAAAAAATTTAATACAAATCAAAAACTATACAATTAATAGATGACAGAAAAAGTTATAGTTCTGGACCAGATAGACCCCATGGATATATATGGGGTAAATAACAGGGTGATAGATAGACTTATCTCTTATTTCCCAAAAATGAAAATTGCAGCAAGAGGCTCTCAGATTTTTTTGAAAGGGAGTGTTGCAGACATTAAACTATTCGAGAGTAAGCTTAACGCTTTAATTAAAATAAGAGGCCGCAAAACAAGAGTTGTTGCAGATGATGTTGATACTCTTTTTCATGGGGAATTAACCTTTGGTGAGAGTAGTGTATCTGAAGTGAGTAGTAAAGAGGAGCTTGGAAATGACGTTATTGTCTTTGGGTCTGAGGGAAAGATAGTTAGAGCTAGAACAAAAAATCAGAAAAGATTAGTTGAGTGCTACTCTAATAATGACCTAATGTTTGCCTTAGGCCCAGCTGGTACAGGCAAAACTTATACAGCAATTGCATTAGCAGTGAGGGCTCTTAAAAATAGAGAGGTAAAAAGATTAATCCTCACCAGGCCAGCTGTAGAGGCAGGAGAGAAGCTTGGTTTTTTACCAGGAGATATGAAAGAGAAGCTAGACCCATACCTACAACCACTATACGACGCTTTAAGAGATATGATCCCATCCAGAAAACTTTCTGATCTTATGGAGGAGGGAGTGATACAGATAGTACCACTTGCATTTATGAGAGGGAGAACATTAGAGAGATCTTTTGTAATTTTAGATGAGGCTCAAAACAGCACAATAGGTCAGTTAAAGATGTTCCTCACACGTATGGGAAACCACTCTAAATTTATTGTTACTGGCGATTCTACCCAAGTAGACTTAGCTAAAAAAAGCGATTCGGGTCTATTGAAAGGGGTAGATATGGTAAAAAACATTAAAGGAGTCTCTACAATCTATTTTGATAGAAACGATATAGTGCGGCATCCTTTAGTTTCACAAATAGTGTTAGCTTTTGAAAATGACGAAAATAAAGAGAGGGAGAGTGGTATAGATTAATAAATTTTTGTAATTTAGAAGCAAATATGAGATCAAAAGAGTTGTTTAGTGATTATTTGAGAGTTCAAAAGAGGTACTCACCTAGAACTCTTAAAATTTATCTTGAGAGCATAGATGAACTGTTTGTTTATTTAGCTCCTAGCTGTGAAGAGCAGCTTGAATCTCTCATGACTCCAGCTAATATTAGATCTTTTGTTGCTCATTTACTCAATAGAGGTCTATTGCCAGTAACTGTAAATCTAAAACTCTCTGCAATAAGCTCTTTTTCTAATTTTTTAGTTAAAAAAGAGCTGCTTGAATCTAATCCCGTAAAGAAGATTCAGAGGCCAAAAACAGATAAAAAATTGCCAGGCTTTTATACAATCTCTGCAATGGAAAACTATTTCAATCAAGAGCTTCCTTCTAAAGAAAATAGCATTAATGGCCAGGAAGAGATTAATGTTCAAGACCAATTAAAAAGATTTTTAAAACTCAGAGATAGAGTTGTTGTTGAATTACTCTACTCTACTGGTATAAGAAGGGCAGAGTTGGTCTCATTGAAAATTCATGAATGGGATAGGAGTAGAGGAGTTATAAGAGTTACTGGTAAAGGGAATAAAGTTAGAGAGGTGCCTGTTCCAAACCTTCTAGCTGTGCATTTAGAGGAGTATAAATTACTCTTAAATGAGTACTTCTCACAAAATACAACTAGGCATCTTTTTTTAACAGATAGTGGTCAACCTATGTATCTCTCGTTTGTTAATAAAATAGTGGGGCGGGAGTTAAAAGGGGTAGAAGGTTTTAGTGGGAAAAAAAGCCCACATATGTTAAGACACTCTTTAGCAACGCACTTGCTTAACAATGGAGCAGACCTTAACAGTATAAAAGAGGTTTTGGGTCACTCTTCACTTGCAGCAACCCAAATTTATACACACAACTCTTTTGAGCAACTTAAAAAAGTATTTTTAACCGCTCACCCAAGAGCAAAAAAAGGAGGTTAATATGGATATAAGAATTCAGTCACTAAAATTTGATGCAGACGTAAAGTTGACAGACTTTATAGAGAAGAAGCTTGTAAAGCTCTCTAAGTATTATGAAGATATTTTAAGTATAGAGGTTGTTCTAAGTCTCTTGCCAGACCACGATAATAAAAACGTATTGGTGAAAGTCTTTATTCCTGGAAACGATTTAGTAGTAGAGAGAAATGCTCAAAAATTTGAAGATGCAGTAGTTGAGTGTAAAGCTGTATTAAAAGATTTACTAGTTAAGGTTAAAGAGAAAAAGAGAAATAATTAAAATACCATTATTAACAAATGTTAATAAAACATAGATAGGAATTCCTCTTCAGTTATATTACTAAAATAATTGGAGAGGTCTATTTTTTTTATTCTCTCTTTAATTGCCTCGGGGCTGTTTTTACATCCTTTTAACTTTTTTTCTAATAGAGAGGTCTCATCAATAAAAAAGTAACTACCATAAAACTTTATCTCTTCAATAATTCCTCTGTTTACCTCCATATATAACTCAATAATACCCCAATTAAAACGAGAGGTTTTTGAGTAGCCATACTTTGGAGAGGAGCCATAGTTCCAAGACTCTTCACTATACTTTTCTTCTGTAAGTTTGGCTATTGCGGCAAGATCTTGCGGGGAGTAGTTATAGAGCGTATATTTATCTAATTCTGTCTTAGTTATAAACTTTTCAAGAAATAGTAAAAACTCCTCTATAGTCATATTAGTTGTGAGGTGGTCACTAATGTTAGTGACTCTTGCTCTATTAGATTGAACAGCTTTACCCTTAAAATGCTCTGGCCTATTTGCTAGCGCTTGAGAAAGGTTTGTCATAGATGCAGAGAAGAGAAGAGTACCATGTTGTAGAATTCTATCTTTAAATTGAGCAACAGCATTGCCAGAAAACTTTTTATTGTCAATAACTAGGTCGTTTCTTCCTTGTAGTGACGCTTCTATTCCAAGAGATTTAAGAGCCTTAATAATGGGCTGTGTAAACCGTTTAAACATATCTGCTGTACTCTCTCCTGGGATTTTATTATCTATAAATGTAAAGTTAATATTCCCCATATCGTGGAAAACTGCTCCTCCTCCTGTGAGTCTTCTTATAACAGGTATGTTGTTTTCTTTAACGTAATCTATGTTAATTTCTGCAAAGGCATTTTGGTGTAGCCCTATTATAATAGATGGTTTATTTCTCCAAAGCCTAAATATGGGTTGGTTAAGACTCTTAAAAAGATACTCCTCTGCTGCAAGATTCCATTGTGGGTCTGTAGATTTGTCTATAATATAGTGCATCTGATACTAATTATTATTTACTATTTATTTATAAGATTTCTCACTATTTTTAACTGAATAATAGAGAAGATTAAATATGCTACTAAGAACCCAAAAATCATTCCACAAATTACGTCTGATGGGAAGTGCCTTCCAACATAAATTCTGCTGTACGAAACCAAAAATGCCCATGCAAATATGGTTATTGAGTACCATCTTTTCTTAAAGGCCAAAGAGGTAAATGTAGCAAGGCCAAAAACGTTAGAGGCATGTGAAGAGAAAAACCCATAAAACCCGCCTTTGCCATCTAGAAGTCTTATAACTCCTTCTAGAGCAGGGTGGTGCCCAGGCCTAAACCTCATTGTTGAGTGCTTGATAGCTGTGCTACCCATATCTGTAATTGCAAAGATTATTAGAGCCGAAACAAAAAGTAGAAAGGCATATTTATAGTTACCCTCTTTATGTCCAAAATTATAAAAAATGTAAAATGCAATAGCAACATAGAGAGGAATCCACGGATACTTTGCAGTGAAAAGCATCATTAAAACATCTAAAAAACCTGTATGAAGGCTATTTAGAAATATAAGCAGAGAATAGTCTATATTAAGAAGCCACTCCATTATCTATCTGCTGTTTATTCATTAAGAGATTTCCAGAGTATATCTTTTAGTTTATCTAGCCCTTTACCCGAGTATGAAGAGATAAATATATGAGGGATCTTCTTGGGCAGAGTCTTTTTAAGCATAGATTCTAATTCTGTATCTAGTAAATCGTTTTTAGTAATGGCAAGAATCCTCTCTTTATCTAAAAGTTCTGGATTATACATCTTGAGCTCATTCAGTAAAATTTGATATTCTTCAGAAATGTCTTTGGAATCTGCAGGAATCATAAAGAGTAACATTGAGTTTCTCTCTATATGGCGTAAAAACCTAAGACCCAGCCCTCTCCCTTCATGTGCTCCCTCAATTATACCAGGGATATCTGCCATTACAAATGAGTGGTGGTCTCTGCATTCTACTATTCCTAAATTTGGTTCTAGGGTTGTAAAAGGGTAGTCTGCTATTTTAGGTTTTGCTGCCGATATTCTTGATAGAAGAGTAGATTTCCCTGCATTAGGAAAACCTACTAGCCCAACATCGGCAAGTATTTTAAGTTCTAGGAGAAACCAATTCTCTTCATTCTCTTCTCCTGGTTGAGCATACCTTGGTGTTCGATTAGTAGAAGATTTGAAAAAATCATTTCCTTTTCCACCTCGGCCACCTTTAACTATAACCTTCTCTTCTTTATCTTCTGTAATCTCAAAAAGGAAGTTTCCTGTCTCTGCCTCCTTTACTACAGTGCCAAGTGGAACATCTATATAGACATCTGCTCCGTCTGCTCCATGACTTAAAGATCTACTACCTCCCTCGCCATGTTCTGCGCGAATGTGTCTTTTATATCTTAGATGTAAAAGTGTCCAATATTGGGCATTCCCCCTTAGTATAACGTGGCCACCTCTCCCGCCATCGCCTCCATCTGGGCCCCCTTTGGGTATATATTTTTCTCTTCTCATATGCATGGAGCCTTTACCTCCTTTGCCAGAAGAACAAAATATTTTTACATAATCTACAAAATTTGAATTACTGCTCATCTTTAATCTCCTCAACTATATTGCAAATATTAGCAAAGATCTCCTCTACACTCAATTCGCCCTTTACAGGAATATATTTTCCTTTTCTTTTATAATATGCAATAAGAGGTTCAGTCTTATTGTGATATGTTTTTATTCTTTTAGTGATAGTCTCTATTGAAGAGTCATCTTTTCTCCCCTCTACTCTGGCTCTTTTGCGAATTCTTTCAACCAAATCTGTATCGGATACTTCTAATGAGAGAACTAGGGTTACTTCTGCTTTATTATGTTCTTCTAATAGTGAGTCAAAAGCTTCTGCTTGAGAAATAGTTCTTGGAAAGCCATCAAATATAAACCCTTTAACCTCTGGCCCTACTCTAGATATTTCACGAGAAATCATCTCTATAACCACAGAGTCATCTACAAAATTACCTCGGTCTATAAGAGCTTTTGCCATTATGCCAATATCTGTCCCTTTTACAATTTCTTTTCTTAGAAGTTCACCTGTAGAGATATGTTTAAGGTTAAACTTTTTTGTAAGCAAAAGAGATTGAGTACCCTTTCCTGCACCTGGGGGGCCAAAAATAATTAAATATTTCATCACTAATCACTAGATTGATCAAGAGTATATATGTCTTTGTACTGCCTTCCAAGTTGGTTGTAATCAAGGCCATACCCTACAATAAAATCATTTGGAATTTTTAATGCTATATAGTCTATTGGAAGTTCTTTCTTATAGGCATCTGGCTTTAGTAAAAGGGTGCAAATTTTTATTGCAGATGCCCCTCTCTTTTTAAGAATATTGTGTAATTCTACTACAGTATTGCCTGTGTCTACTATATCTTCTAGAATAATAACTTCTCTCCCTTGCACAGAGGAGCTTAACCCTAAGACCTCATTTACCTCTCCTGTTGTAGAGGTTCCACTATAAGAAGAGAGTTTAATAAAAGATATTTCGCACTGAAAATCAATATTTTTTAAGAGATCGGCAGTAAACATAAATGAACCATTGAGTACAGATAAAAATAGAGGCTTTTCCTTATCTTTATAGTTATCATTGAGTTGCCGGGCCACTTCTGCAATGCTCTGCTGTATTTTCTCGCTTGGAATGAAAATACGAAATTTCTTATCGTGTAGTTTAATGTGATCCATTCTCAAAATATTTGTGGTAGCGAAATTAATCATTATTTTTGTCCTATACCAATTTTGTAAATAAAAGCATGAATCCACAAATTAGTATTATAATGGGCAGCACGTCTGACTTACCAGTTATGAAGCAGGCCGCAGAATTTTTGAATGATATGGAAATACCATTTGAAATAAATGCCTTATCTGCCCATAGGGTACCCGAAGAGGTAGCATCTTTCGCAAAAGATGCTCATAAAAGAGGTATAAAAGTTATTATTGCTGGAGCAGGTGGCGCAGCTCATTTGCCAGGAGTTATTGCTGCTTTTACACCACTTCCAGTTATAGGAGTTCCTGTGAACTCTTCAAACTCAATGGATGGGTGGGATTCAGTTCTCTCTATTTTGCAGATGCCATCGGGCATACCAGTTGCTACAGTAGCCTTAGATAACTCAAAAAATGCAGCAATTTTAGCGTTGCAAATATTAGCTACTGGTAATGATTCATTGCTAGAGAAGGTTGTGAAATTTAAAGAGGAGTTGGCTTCAAAAATAGTAAAGGCAAATAACGAGTTAGCTAAAGTAAAATATCCATTTAAGGTAAATTAATATTCAGGAACAGTATAATGAGGCGGGGGAATGAGAAGAGAGAGAGTTTGGTTACTGCTATTTGCATGTGGCCAGTTATTGTTTTGCAATTTAGCCAATGGGCAGAGAGGTCTAGAAAGAGAGGCTAGTAAAAATGCTAGGTTAATATTAGAGAAAATAGTTAATTGTAACTCTTTAGAGGAGAGCTCTTCGCAAGAGTACTTTTCTGAATTACAACTTTATCTCACTACAATTGAGAGTAGAGGATTGTTGTTAAATGCAAAAGGAGTTGACCAGCTGGAGCTTTATGGGTTATTATCTTCATTTGAAGCCTCTTCTCTAAAAAGCTACCTTTTAAAGTATGGCCAAATTCTCTCCTTTGCAGAGCTATCACTTATTCCAGGGCTAGATAGAGAGAAATTTGAGTTGCTACGCCCTCTCTTAAGATTTTATAATGAGTACTATATAAATGAAGGACCAACTAAATTTCGCTCCTCTCTACTACTTAGATCTTCAACTATTTTAGAGAAAAAAGAGGGTTATAGGCCTATTCTTAAAGAGGAGTACCTAAAAAAACCTGAAAGTAGGTATTTAGGGAATCCCTTTTTACTATATGGGCAGTACCGTATAGATGCTCCTAAAAATGTATCGGCTACATTTACTATAGAGCAAGATGCTGGCGAGAAAGGGCTAGATTATATATCGTGGAATCTCTCTTTAAAAGAGAGAGGTATCTTAAATAATCTTATAATTGGCTCTTATACTGCTAGAAAAGGGCAAGGGTTAATTCTGTGGAATGGCTTCTCTATGAGTTCTTCTTGGAACCCATCAACTTCACTAATGAGAGATTATGGAATAACTCCCTACACATCTGCTCAAGAAGATAGAGCTTTTAAAGGAGTAGCTGCAACCATCTCTAGGGGGTCATTTACTTTAGATCTATTAACTTCATTTAAAGATTACGATGCCAGAGTAACTGAAAAGGGGTACACCTCTCTATTAACAACTGGTTTACATAACACTCCTTTAACCGTAAAGCGAAAAGGTACATTACATTCCAACATGGTAGCCACTTCAATAAGCTATAACAACAATTTCTTTAGCTCTGGAGTTATAGTTAGCGCCTCTTACAACTCTCTTCCTTATGCTGGAAGAGATAGTTCCTTAATTAAGATGGAGAGTAAAAGAGGAAGATTTAGAGGGAATGCAGGTGTTAACTGGAGATATATAACTAAAAAAGCCATGATTTCTGGTGAACTAGCATTTGATATGTGTGGGCATTGTGCTGCCATAACGGGAATATCGTTTCGCTTAAATTCTGGTAATGAGCTATCTATATTAGGGAAGTATTATAGTTCGCTTTTTGTCTCTCCGCTCTCTTACCTTTCTAAATTACCAGGAACGTCTAAGATTTTTACTCAGCTTTCGGGTAAATATTTATTATCTAAGAGTGTTCAATTATATAGTGCAGTTAGTTTGGCAAGTAAATATTCTAAGGTTGCAATTAAGTGCGATGTTTTAACTAAAAATGAGAATAAAAGTGAATTTAGATTAACTCTCTATAGAGATAGATTTAATTTAAGAGCAGATTACAGAAAACAGTTCTCAGAAAAACTACTCCTCCATTCGAGGGTAGATTGCTCTGCATGTAAAAGCAGAGGTTCACACTCTTTAGGATATTTAATTCAGCAAGAGTTTGTTGCACCTCTTTTAGATGAGAAGCTAAGGTTCTCTTGTCGCCTCTCTTACTTTAATGCTCCTTTTTGGGGGAATAGAATATATAGTTATGAGAGGGATGTTCTAAATCAGTTTCGTACAACCCTAATATATGGAGAGGGGTTAAGGTGGTACCTCAATATGAAGCTCTCTATCTCTGCTAAAATAGATAGTTGGTTAAAATACTCCTGTACATACTATAGAGATAGAGATAAAATAGGAGAGGGAACAGAAATGATCTCTGCCCCCTCTAAAAGTGAAATAAAAGTTCAATTTAGAGTTAAGTTCTAAATTGGTTTTATTTTTATTTGTTTACCAGGCATAATTTTAGATCTTTTATTAAATCCATTAAGATTCATTATCTGATTAAGGCTAACACCACTAAACTTTCTAGAGATATCCCAAAGGTTGTCTCCTCTTTTAATTGTGTACATAACATATCCTCCAGAGGTGGTTGTTTTAACATTTGAGCTACTAGATGCCGATGAGGGAGGGTTTGAAGTATATATAGTTAGTCTTTGACCTGGGCGAATAATAGTTCTAACCCCATTCCATGCTTGAATATCTCTTACTCTAACTCTATATTTTAATGCAATATGGCTTAAAGTTTCGCCACTTCTTACTCTATGAGTAACCGAGGTTCTTTTAGAGTTTCCAGAAGCCTTTGCCTCATTATATACTATAGGGTTAAAGAAGATGCTATCTTTATAGTTATAGACCTCTTTCTCTTTGTCTATAAATGCGTTTGTGTAGTAGAAAGGGAGTCTCAATATATTACCTTCTCTGTTTCCAGGTATTATCTCTCTTATATATTGCGGGTTAAAATCACTCAACTCCTCTTTTGAAATTCCCATAAGTTCAGATATTTGCCCAAAGTGAAGTGGTTTTTTAATAATAAAAGTATCTACATGGGCAGGCATCTCAATTGCCCTAGGAGTTATTCTGTGCTCTTTATAGTAGTTGAGTGTATAGAGAGCAGCTACAAAAGAGGGTACATAACCTCTAGTCTCTCTAGGTAAATATGGATATACATCCCAAAACTCTCTTGAGCCTGCTCTTCTAATTGCTTTGTTTACATTACCTGGGCCACAGTTATATGAGGCAATTGCTAGTAACCAGTCGCCAAAAATTCTATATGAGTCTTTCATATATTTAGCTGCCGCATGCCCAGATGCAATTGGGTCTAATCTCTCATCTATATAAGAGTCTATTTTTAAATCGTATTGGAGAGCTGTTCTATACATAAATTGCCACATCCCTTTTGCATTAGCCCTAGAGACAGCTTTAGGGTTAAGGGCCGATTCTATTATAGCCATAATTTTTAGCTCTTTAGGGAGCTCGTGCTGGTCTAAAATCTCTTCGAACTGAGGTAAGTAGTAGCTAGAGAGTCCAAGAATTAGGTCAATTTTATTTGGAATCCTTTGTGTATAGTAGATTATATGATTTTTAACAATATTATTATAGGGTAGAGGTATAAAAGAATTTATAGCCTTAAGCCGCTCTATAAATACAGAATCTGGTGTATCTGATGTGAGCATAGCGGTATCTAAGTCTATAATAGAGCCATCGTCTAATGTTAGATTGTTTTGAACATACCACATATTTAAAAGACTGTCTGTAGATTCTGGGTCAATAAAGTCTCCACTATCAAAAAAGCTAAGCCCGCCAGGGTTTATAGAATCGTTTATTGTTACAGTATCTATTATGGGGATTGCACTAAATTCTAACTCTAGCTTTAGTGAGTCAATTGTTTTCTGGAGCGTACTAATCTCTTGAGAGAGCTCTTTTTTAGTTGGATTTTTTTGGAAGATTTTTTTAAATATCTGCCCCTGGGCTATTGAAAACGAAAAAGTAAATAGGAGAGAGAGAGAAATTGATAATAAAATTCTTTTCATATTTGACAAATGTGGTTTTGGCGTTAAAAACTTAAATTGAGTTTGAACCCTACAGCAGGGTTCATGTTAACTGTATAACTGGGGTTAAGGGGTATAACTATGCCTGGAGCAAAAGAGGCCGAAAGATCGTCACTTACATCAAAATCTTGCAGATGAGCAAATACATTTGCATCTATAATATTAAGTACATATACAGCAATCCCTGCTAGTATTGAGTAGTCTCTGAATCTTCTGTATGTATCTTTATAGTACTTCATAGTCTCTGGGTTGAACTTCTCATATAACTCAGATTCAGGGTTGCTTGTTTCATAATACATCATCTTGTACCTTTTGAACTGACTGTTATTTGAAGAGATAAAGTAACCTGTAGCAATAAGCCCGCCATAAAATATTGGGATTTTCCAATAATCTCCATTGTAAACTTGCCCTAAACCTGGAAGCATTGCAGAGTAGAGAGATGCTCTTGCTGGGAGAATATCTTTTGGATATTTATAGTTAGACACCCCATCTAAAATAGAACTCCAATATGAGAGTGCTGCTCCCAGATACATAAGGTCTCGTGTAGATTTATATTTACAATCTTTAGTATCTAACCACTTTATGTTATTTCTATATCCAGCATAGGCAAACCCTCCAATAGAGCCATATACAACTGGAATTTTCCAATACTGTTTATTATATAATTGAGCAGAGCCTGGAAGTATAAAGGAGCCTCCCCACATACGGGTAATGTTCATGCTGTCTCTGCCTAGCAAACTATTGAAATATCTCTTAAGAGAGTATGGTTCTCTAGTAGAATCACTATATGTACTATCTGGGTCTTGGTTGGTTTGAGTTTGGTTTTGGTTTGAGCCAGGAGGCCCAACCTGTTTCATTTGACCAACAAATTGTGCATGAGCAACAGTACTAATTAGAAGTAACGCTAGAAGCGTTATGAACGAACGAGTTTTCATAACGAAAAGGCTACAAATTAGTTTTTTCAATAGCTTTCAGAAAGTTAATGACTTCATTATCGCCACTAAATCTTATGGTAATGGAGCCTGTTCCCTTTTTGTCATCTACTTTAAGACTTATATTATTATCAAAATATTTTCCTAGAAAATCTAATAGCTTGAAATAAGATTCATCTAACTCTTGAGTCTCTTCTTCCTCTTTCTTAGCTGGTGTAGGTTTTGTTGTTTTTCTTATAATCTCCTCTACTTTTCTTACAGAAAGATCTTTTTCAATTATTAAATTGCAAAGTTTAAGTTGTTTTTTGGGACTTTCAAGTGCCAATAAAGCCCTAGCGTGCCCCATTGTGATTTTTCTTGCTCTAATTGCGAGCTGAATCTCTGCAGGTAGCTTAAGTAGTCTTAAGTAATTAGTTACAGTTGCTCTCTTTTTACCAACTCTTAGAGCCATTGCTTCCTGAGTAAGGTCGCACTCCTCTATAAGTCTTTGAAAGCTGAGTGCAACTTCAATAGAGTCTAAGTTTTCACGCTGTATATTCTCTACTATTGCCATCTCTAGCATTCCTTGATCGTCTGCTGTTCTTACATAAGCTGGTATATTTTCAAGGCCCGCAAGAGATGCAGCTCTAAAGCGCCTCTCTCCACTAATTATTTGATATTTATTGTTTTCGGCAATTCTAACGGTAATAGGTTGGATTAACCCCAATACTCTTATAGACTCTGCTAGCTCTTCTAGTAATTCATGGTCGAAACTGCTTCTTGGTTGAAATGGATTTGCCTCTATAAACTCAAGAGGTATCTCTAAGATTGAAGCAGGAGTTGCATCACCTATAGAGACTGCACGGTTTAGATTTAAATTATCTACATCCGAAATTAAGGCGCCCAATCCTCTACCTAAGGCCGATCTTTTCACGCTACTCATTGTTTGTTATTATCTCTTTTGCCAAGTTTAAATAATTATTTGCTCCAGTGCTCAAAGCATCGTGTAATATAACAGGCTTCCCGTGAGAAGGAGCCTCTGTTAATCTAACATTTCTTTGGATTACTGTTTTGAAAACCATCTCTGCGAAGTGCGACCTAACCTCATCTACAACAAGATTTGAGTGACGGGTTCTACTATCGAACATAGTGAGTAAAAAGCCTTCAATCTTAAGCTCTTTGTTTAATCTATTTTGAACAAGCTTAACTGTATTGAGAAGTTTACCTAACCCCTCAAGAGCAAAGTATTCACATTGAACAGGTATAAGTACAGAGTCTGCTGCAGAGAGGGAGTTTATTGTTATAATACCCAATGAAGGCGAGCAGTCTATAATTATGTAATCATAATCATCTTTTAGAGGAGTAAGTGCCTTTTTTAAAACAGCTTCACGCTCAGGAATGTTTAACATCTCAATCTCTGCTCCTACTAAATTAATATGAGATGGGGCAAGCTTAAGTCCCTCTATCTCTGTTTGGAGTAGTATCTCATTAATAGATTTACGCCCTATTAGCGTTTCATATAGAGTGAGTTTAGAGGTAGAATCTGGGTCGAAATTGAGCCCAGAGGTTGAATTAGCTTGAGGGTCGGCATCTACTAATAGAACTTTTTTCTCCATTACTGCCAGTGAGGCAGATAGGTTTATGGCTGTTGTAGTTTTACCCACTCCACCTTTTTGATTGGCTATTGCTATTATTTTTCCCATAATTTTATAAAAGATATTATCCCCATCGTTCATGCAAATTTACAAAAATCTTTCAATTATAAAGGATCAACATCGAAATGTATTTTCACTCCTTTCCCCTCTTTTTTCATTACAGCCTCTATACTCGCAAAAACTGTGCTCTTTATTGTTTGTGTATGTTGGTTACGGTTAAGTTTTATCCAAAGATGTAATATATGTTCGCCTTTAATCCAATCTATAGTAGGAGGGAATGGGCCATTAAAATTCTGGACACCCCATTGTGGCAAATAGTTGGTTAGTTTAAGGGCAAAACTATTTAATTTATGTTTATCTCTACTTTTTAAAACAATTTTTATTAATCTGGTAAAAGGAGGGTACTCAAACTCTTTTCGCTCTTTTATTTCTGGAATAAGAGTCTCTTCTCCTTTAAGAAAATTGTGATATATTCTATGGTTAGGTTGTGATGTTTGTATCATAATGTGGCCTTGGGTCTCTCTTCTTCCACCACGCCCAGCAAGTTGGATTAACATTTGCATAGCCTTCTCGGTTGCTCTAAAATCTTCTACAGCAAACATGCTATCGGCCTGAACTAAAATAATTAGAGTGAGGTTGGCAAAGTCAAACCCTTTACTAACCATTTGTGTTCCAACTAGAATGTCTGTTTTTCCTGTTGCAAAATTAGATAGAATTTTGTTCTCTGCAATTTTACTGGAGGTAGTCTCGGCATCTAAACGATCTACTGTTGCTTCTGGGAAAAAGTTCCCTATTTGCTCCTCTATCATCTCTGTTCCACACCCTTTCTCTTTGAGCCCAGGCTTGCCACATTTAGTGCAGATTGTGGTGAATCTTCTACTATATTCGCAATAGTGACACTTAAGACTTTCCCTCTGTTTATGGTAACTTAAAGAGACATTACAGTTTGTACAATTGGGAATATCTCCGCAGTATATGCATTGAACCATAGGGGAGTAAGACCTTCTATTCCTAAAAATGAGTACTTGTTCTTTTCTCTCTATTCTCTCTTTAATAGCATCTAATACTTTTTTAGAGAAGAGCCCCTCTATTGCTCCACGTTTCTTCTCTCTTATTGTATCAATAATCTCTACGGAACTCTCTTGAGCAAGAAAATATTTATTTTTAAGCTCTACAAGAGAGTATAAATTTGTATAACAGTTATAGATGCTTTCTAATGAAGGAGTGGCCGAGCCCAATACAACGCCAGCATTCCAAATTTTTGCCAACATTAATGCACTATCGCGTCCATTATATCTTGGCGCAGGTTCGTTCTGTTTATATGAGGAGTCATGCTCTTCATCTACAATTATAAGAGCTAAATTGGTAAAAGGTAAAAAGAGAGAAGACCTTAGCCCTAATACAACAAATGGACCCTTTTCTGTTCTTAACTTCTCCCTTATTTCTGCTCTAGAGGCAGGAGTTTGCCGAGAGTGAAAAACAAGTAGCTTTTCACCAAAATGTTTTTCAAATCTAGAGGTTAATTGGCGGCTCAGTGCCACCTCGGGCACCATAATGAGGGAGTTTTTTCCCTCAGAGATCATATTTAAAACAAGCTTAATATAAACCTCGGTCTTTCCAGAGCCCGTAACTCCCTTAAGAAGGGTGGGCTTATTATTTATGAGGTTTGTTTTAATTTTATGTAAAACAGCTTCTTGCTCTTGCGATAGGTTTTCAAAATTAGAATTAGAAAGAGACTCATCTGTAGCTTTTATCTTTCTCTTTCTTCTCTTCTTTGGCTGGCCATTGGTTCCAGATTTAGAGATGGAGTTACCTATAGCAGCCTTAAGCACCTCTCCAGGGTAGCACATATAATATTTAGAGACCCAATTACGGAACTGCATCTCTTGAGGTGTTGCAAATGTAGCCCCTTCTACAGAAATAATCTCTTTCATCTCTCCTTTATAGGGAGCCTCTCCAGATACAATTCTCTCTATAACTCCTATATAAACTCTTCCACTGAATTCTACAGATACGTAAGAACCCACCTTAGCAGACTCTTGTAATGAATTGGGAATAAGGTAGCTCACCTCCATCGCCAATCTTAGAGGCAAGATTACATATGCATAACTATTTTCCATTTTATAACCTCTCTAAACATTGTGCAGCCTCTTCTAGCTGCCAAGTAGGAGTAGATGTTGCACCACACACACCAACGGTATCTCCTTTGTTGAACCATGCACTATCTATATCTTTGCATGTCTCAATTTTATAGGAGCGGTTATTAGAAGATTTACAGGTATCAAATAGAATTTTACCATTAGAACTCTCTTTGCCACTTACAAATATTATTACGGAATGTTTCTTTGCAAACGTTTTTAGGTTGGGATGCCTAGACGAGACTTGGTGGCAAATTGTTCTGTGACTTTTAATCTTCTCTAAATCTCCCCCTTGCTCTAGGGTGAGTTTTTTAATTTGGGCAATTATATTTTCATATTCATCTACATCTTTTGTTGTTTGAGAAAAGATTGTAGTAGGCTTAGAAAAATCTACTGAGTTAAGATCTGCCGAACTTTCAATAACAACAGCATTGCCACCTATTTGCCCTAATAATCCATTTACCTCGGCATGATTTTTTTTACCAAATATTAAAAGAGTGCCTCCATCTTTCTTTATGCTTTCATACCCCTTCTTTATTTTTCTTTGTAGGTTTAACACTACAGGGCAGGTACAATCAATAACTCTAATTTTGTTATCTAAAGCTGTTTTATATGTAGAGGGTGGTTCCCCGTGAGCTCTTACTAAAAGAGTAGAGTTTTTTAAAATTTCGAGTTCATTGTGGTCTATCACCTCCATCCCCAAGGACTCTAGCCTCTCTACCTCTTCTTTATTGTGCACAATAGAGCCTAAAGAACGGAGAGTTTCATTCTCTTTAAGATAATCTTCGGCCTGTTTTATAGCTTGAATAACTCCATAACAAAACCCAGATTTAGGGTCTATCTCTACTTTGAGCCCCATCTCTCCATAACTATTTTTTCTATCCATCTCATCTGATCTTTTTGGGTCATATAACTGTTATCTAGTAAAATAGCATCGGGTGCTCTTTTTAGAGGAGCACTCTCTCTATTTTCGTCTAAATAGTCTCTCTCTTGCACGTTTTTTAAGATCTCTTGGTAGTTTGCACTCCCTCCTTTAGCAATAATTTCATTAAATCTGCGTTGGGCCCTTATCTCTGGTTTTGCTGTCATGAATATTTTAAGATTGGCATTAGGGAAAACTACTGTTCCAATATCTCGGCCATCCATAACCACTCCACGCTTCGCTCCATATTTCTTCAATAAAGAGTCTACAAACTCTCTTATAATGGGTATAGAAGCTACTTTACTCACCATTTGCGCAACCTCAATGGAGCGAATCTCTTCCTCTATATTCTCTCCATTCAGATACAACTGCCCGTAGCCATTGGGCCCTGTTGGTAAAAATTCAAAAACTGCTTTTTCTAGTAGTTCCTGGAGTTTAGTAAGGTTTTTATTATCTTTTAAATCATTTAACTTCTCTCTTTGTGAAAGCAAAGTAACGCCCCTATATAGTGCCCCGGTATCTACGTATGTAAGTCCATAACGTATAGATATAGCTCTGGCAAATGTGCTTTTCCCAGTAGATGAATGACCATCAATTGCTATTATAATATCTCTTTTTCCCATTTTTGTACAAACAACAAACATACACAAAAAAGGATTATCTTTGTAAAAATAATTTTAATGAGACTTGCCGTTTTCGATCTTGGCACTAATGTTTTTAATCTGCTTTTAGCTCAGATTTCAAATAATAAGTGTGATATCTTCAAAGTAGTGAAAGTTGGTTCTCACATTGGGAAAGCTGGCTTTAAAAGAGGTTCTCTTACTCCAGAAGCTATAGACTCCTCTGTAGAGGCATTTTCAAAAATGATGGAACACATTACAAAACTGGGAGGAGTAGATGTTATTAAGGCTTTTGCCACTTCTGCCATAAGAGATGCATCTAATGGCCATCTTTTTGTGCAAAAGATAAGAGAGAGATTTGGAGTTGAGGTAGAGGTAATATCTGGAGAGAGGGAGGCCGAGTTAATTTATAAGGGGATAAGAGAGTCTATTCTACTTTATAACGAAAATGTACTTATGCTAGATATTGGCGGAGGGAGCAACGAGCTAATAATTGCCAATAAAGATAAGATTCACTGGAAACATAGTTTCCCACTTGGAGTTATAAGAATGAAAGAAATTATAAACCCATCTGAAACTATAACAGAAAGTGAGTTAGAGGCTTACATCTCTCACTTAGACAGTGCTTTATCTTCTTTTTTTCAAGAGGTGCAAAAGTATAAACCCACCCTTTTAATTGGCACTTCGGGCTCTTTTGATACTCTTAGAGAACTTATATTCCCTCTAGACAAAAGCACTTTACCTGTAATGGAGCTCCCTTTGGAAAAATTTACTTTATTATATAATAGGTTGCTTGCATCTAACCATAAAGAGAGACTCAATATGGCTGGAATGTCTGCTATGAGGGCAGACTATATGGTTTTAGGAGTTATTTTTGTAAGCCATATTATTAATAAAGCCAACATTAAAGAGCTCTACCAATCTTCATTCTCTCTAAAAGAGGGATATATGGCCGAGTATGCAGCCGAGTATGTAGCAGCTGCTCAACAGATATGATTAATTTAAAATTTAAGATATAATATGAAGCTTCTAATAATAGACGACGAGAAATCAATAAGAAACACACTTAAAGAGATACTGGAATTTGAAGGGCACGAAGTAGAGTTAGCAGAAGATGGAGTAGAGGGCTTAGAGAAGGCCACTTCTGCTAATTACGATGTGATTTTCTCAGATATAAAAATGCCCAATATGGATGGAATGGAGCTTTTAGATAAGCTAGCAGAGACCAATATAGACTCCTCTGTAATTATGATTTCTGGGCATGGCTCAATTGATTCTGCAGTGGAGTGTATTAAAAAGGGAGCTTTCGATTTTATTCAAAAACCATTAGATCTAAATAGAATTTTAATAACCTTAAGGAATGCTACAGATAGAACTAATCTAGTAAAAGAGACTAAAGTACTCAAGAAAAAAGTATCTAAAATCCCGGAAATTGTGGGGGTTTCACCGGCAACAGCTAGAATCAAAAAGATGATAGATAGGGTTGCTCCTACAGAGGCTAGAGTTTTGATTACAGGTTCAAATGGAACAGGGAAAGAGCTTGTAGCACGCTGGTTGCACGAGAAAAGCAACAGAGCAGAAATGCCTTTCGTAGAGGTAAACTGCGCAGCTATACCAGGAGAGTTAATAGAGAGTGTGTTATTTGGTCACGAAAAAGGAGCCTTTACTAGTGCTGTTAAACAGCATAAAGGGAAGTTTGAGCAGGCCCATGGAGGAACTCTCTTTTTAGACGAGATTGGAGATATGAGCTTAGCTGCTCAAGCAAAAGTTTTGAGAGTGCTACAAGAGAATAAGATTAGCCGAGTTGGGAGCGACAAAGACATTAATGTTAATGTAAGGGTAATAGCAGCCACCAACAAAAACTTAAGGGAAGAGATTAGCAATAATAATTTTAGAGAAGACCTATATCACAGGTTAAGTGTAATTCTAATTCATGTACCTCCTCTAGCAGAGAGAAGAGAAGATATCCCTCTACTTACAAAACACTTTTTGGAGCAAATTTCAAATGAGAGTGGTATGCCAGTAAGAAATATAGAGCAAGATGCATTAGAAGAACTTTCGGCATATAAATGGACCGGAAATATTAGAGAACTACGAAATGTTGTAGAGAGATTAATGATTTTAGGCAGTAACATTATCACCAAAGAAGATGTCATAGCCTACGCCAAACCCATCTTTAGATAGAAGTACCACTAAAGACTTTCTACCATCTAACAGACAAACAGAACAATATTGTTGCACCCATTTTATCTAATAATTCATCTGATTTTCCCTAGGAGACGATTTTCCGGGAGATGATTGCTCATAACCTGCTCACTAAGAGGTAGTTAGCTTTTGGAAATAAGAGCGTTGCTGCTGGTGAGCAGAGTATCAAATAGCTAAGAGTCAACAGCTTTATATGAAATTTCATAAATAAAATAATCATTATTATGGGAAGCAAAGCTAGGTGGGAAACTTTGGTGGGATTTGTAGTTTGGAGGTTACTCTTTCTCTATGCGAAGCTGTTGGATGTAATTTCCCTCTTTTTGAATTCTTACAAAGAGGGTAACTCTAAATTTATTACCACCAGCATTTAGATTTCCAATGGCATATTTCATAGATGCTTTGCCAGATTTATATGCAATTGTAAAGACTTTAGGGGAATATTCATTGAAAAACTCTTTGAGAATCTGTTTTGCTTGCTGTCTGCTGCATACATTAGAGATACCTAGAACATCAACCTCTAAGTTTGGAGCAAACCAAGCCGAAAGCCTTTCGGAATCGCCATTTTGAATATATTTAGAGATAGGTACAAACACATCCTGGTCTTGTTGAGCAGGTAGGGCTTGAATTGATACAAAAAGTGTTATTAATAAAATTAAACTTTTTTTCATAATACTTCTTTAGTTCCTTTATTACTTAGTTTTAGCAAAAACCAAGCCATCTAAGTTTAAGCTAAAATTAACATAAATTCCCGACAAGTATCAAATAAATAGTAATTTTGCAAGAAGTTATTATAGTTAAGTGTAAATATAATTAAAGTAGTTGAGTGAATATAGAGCTATTACTAACCGGAAAGACAGATTTGGAATATCTAAAAAAAGGTATTTTTCTTTATGAGAAGAGGCTAAAGCATTACTGTAACTTTAATCGTATAGAGATTCCCCAACTTAAGCGTGTCTCTTCTTTAAAAGAGAATCAAATAAAGATAAAAGAGGGGGAGTTAATTCTTAAAAACATTTCGGACCAAGATGTTCTAATTCTTTTAGACGAGCGAGGAGCTAAAATAAGTTCTCAAGATTTTGCTCAAAGGATTGAAAACTGGGCTGTAAGAGGGATAAAAAAAGTTATATTTACAGTTGGTGGTGCATATGGTTTTAGTGAAGAGGTATATGAAAGAGCTAATGGAATGATTTCACTCTCAAATATGACTTTTTCACACCAAATGGTTAGATTAATTTTTGTAGAGCAGTTATATAGAGCTTTCACAATAATCAAAGGAGAGCCCTACCATCATAAGTGATTAATTAGAGCTTAAAGAATGAATGCAAAAAAAATTACAGCAGAGGCCATAAAGAAAGTAGTGAGCAAAAAGGTCACGGTGTTGTGGATTGTTGCACTCCTTCTTACTCTTGCCTCTTTCATGGAGTTTTATAGTGCTGAATCTTTAGATAGAGAAGTTTCTAGGTTAGAAAATCTTATTCATAAGAGACAAGAGATATTAGAATCTTTTGCTCAGAAAACATTAGATGCACCTAACGATCAGTTTATCTCTTTCCCAGATTTTCCAGAAGATATGGTCATCTACAGATATTTTAATGATACTGTTCAATCTTGGATAAATCAGCTCCCTCTTGCAAACGACGAGATTGAGTTCTTCCCTTTTGGATATAGAATGAACCATTTGAATAGCAGGGTTGTAACAAATACTCCCTTGGCTTATTTAAGGCTTACAGAGCAGTACGTTAATTTAGGATCTGCATGGTATGTTGTAAATGTTTATGTAAAAGAGAACCAAACTGTGGTTGCAGCTCTTTTAATTCAAACAGATTATCCTACAGAGAATGCGACCTTAAGTAATAAGATTAACCCAAACTTCTCTCTTGCAAGAAAGCTCTCTATAGTGCCAGTAACTTATGATGAATCATATATTGTTCATGGTAAAGATGGAGGTGTTCTTTTCTCGGTCTTAAAAATGCTTCCTTCTAAAACAGAAGAGGCTGGTGTTATTTTAAGATGGATTGCTATTCTTTTTGTTATTTTCGCACTCTTTTGTGCTTTGAGGCAAAATAGAACTATTAAAAATTTCTTTGCCATAGTTGTTGGATTGGTTGTAGTTCGGTTTGTTGCGCTCTACCAAGCTAAAGAGCTCCAGGGGGAGTTGGAAATTTTTTCTCCTAACCTTTATGCAGATTTTGGCCTCTTTAGCTCTTTAGGCGATTTACTCATTAACAATTTTCTTATAGCGCTTCTTGTTGTCTCTCTATTTATGGTGAGAAAAAGCATGGTTAAAATTTTATTTAACTCTAAATCTAAGTTAAAGAAAGTTGTTTTAGCTACTCTCTTTTTAACTATTCCACTAGTTTTAATCCCCTATATTCATTATACTTTTCACTCTCTTATACTAAATTCTAATATTGTTTTAGAACCCTATAGAATAGATGAAATAACTTTCTACTCTATTTTAGTATATATTTCATTCTCGGCCCTTTTTACAGCTCTCCTTTTTTCTTTGCATTTACTAAATCTTTTTGTCTCTAGATCTAAAAGAGTACGGCTACTTGGCCGAAAGCCAATTTTGATTTATATAGTAATTATCTCTCTTTATACTCTCTTTACTGTGACTATTTTTGGTTCAAATAAGGAGTTCAATAGAAATCGAGTGTTAACTACAAAGATGTCCGTAGAGAGAGATCTAAATATGGAGTTGCAACTTATTGGTTACGAGAAGTTTATAGAGCAAGACCCTATGATAGCAATGTTGGTTACTATGAGTGAAGATATTGATGTTATTAATAAAAATTTATCTGTAGTTCATAATAGATTAACAGAGGCCTATTTTTGGAATATATTACAGCGTTACGATATGAGGCTTATACCTTGTTTAGATAACACCGTTCTTATAACAGATATCTCTGTAGATGCTCCTCCACAACACTGTAATAGTTATTATGAAACAGAGATAGCCCGTTATGGAATGCAGTTGAGTGAGAATTCAAGATTCTTCTATATGAACAATTATAATGGAAGAGTTAGTTATTTGGGTGTTTTTAGTTATTATAAACTGGGTAGAGAGTATAGGCTCTATATTGAGTTAGACAGTAAGTTTTTACGGGAGTCTATAGGGTATCCAGATTTACTTATGGATCATAAAAACATAGAAGGGTTCAATATCCCATCTGGCTATTCTTATGGGAAATATTTAAATAGCCGGCTTGTATCTTATGGGGGGCTCTATAACTATCCAATTTACAGAGACAAAGAATTTGAGCTTGGATATCAAGTAGATAGTAGAGAGGGGTATATTCATTTTATAAACAAAATTTCAGACGAGAATTTAATAATTATGTCTAGGCCAGAGAGGCCTATCTTCCCTTATTTAGTCTCCTTCTCTTATTTAATGCTCTTTTACTCTCTATTTATACTAGGCTTTTTGCAAATTAGAGATTTAAATTTCTACTACAATGTACCTAGTAACTCTTTTAGATGGAAGATAATGGTTCTTATTATAGGGTCTTTAGTTTTTGCACTATTGGCATTAGGAGCAGGAAGTATCTGGTTCTCTATTAGGTATTTTAAGCAAAACACTAGAGTACAAATGGAAGAGAAGATGAACTCGGTACAGAGCACTCTCTCTTATCGTAGTAAATTTGCTCAAAGATATAACGACCCACAATTTAACAACCTAGAACTTTTAGAGGTTATGAACCGTCTCTCTAATACTGCCCAAGTAGACATTAATGTATATAGAGCAGATGGTTTGCTACTAAGAACTACTCGCACAGAAATATTCGATAGGTTCCTTTTAGGCTCTAGAATGAATGCAAATGCATTCCAAGAAATTGTACACAATAATAGAAAGCAGTTTATTCATAAAGAGAGATTAGGAGAGCTCACCTACTACTCTTTATATGCACCTCTTTTCAATGTAGATGGTAAACTTATTGCAATAGTAAATATTCCATATTTTTCTAGGGAGCACGATTTTAAAAAAGATGCCTCTTCAATAATTGCAGCTATAATAAATGTTTACATACTCCTATTGATTGGAGCAATATTTATTGGTATAACGTTATCTAATTCAATTTCACGCCCTTTAATTGAGATTAGCCGTAAGATGCAGTTATTAGATATTTCTGAAAAACCTGAGTATATCAACTATACAAATAAAGATGAATTAGGAATTTTGGTGGCTGCCTACAATAAAATGGTAGACGATGTGAATGAAAGCACAATGCGGCTTGCTCAGGGAGAGAGGGAGCAAGCTTGGAGAGAGATGGCCAGGCAAATTGCACACGAAATTAAGAACCCTCTTACTCCTATGAGGTTGAGTATCCAACATATGGTAAGGTTAAAAGATAGAGGTGTAGCCGATTGGCCAAAGAGATTTGATGCTTTAGCAAATTCATTAATAGAGCAGATAGATATTCTATCTGATGCAGCAAGCGAATTCTCTAGTTTCTCTAGGTTTTACTCAGAAGATTTAAGTAATTTCGATATTAATAGATTAATTAGGGAGCAAATAGTTCTCTTCAATACTAGAGATAACATCTCTATCTCATTTGTTAGTAATGCTAGAGACGCATTTATATTAGCTAGAAAAACTCAACTTACAAGGGTCTTTGTAAATCTATTCTCAAATGCTGTTCAGGCAGTGGAGAATGATGATTGTGGTAAAATAAGAGTGACCTTAGATAAGTGTGAGAAGTTCTACTGCGTTAAAGTAGAAGATAGTGGTGCCGGGGTGCCGAGTAGCTTAACCCACCGCCTATTTAAGCCAAACTTTACAACAAAATCTGGTGGCACAGGGTTGGGGCTTGCAATTTGCCGTAGCATTATGGAGCAGAGCCAGGGAGAGATTCACTATGAAGTCTCTAAAGATCTTGGTGGTGCATCATTTATAGTGAATATCCCAGCTAAAATTCATTCGGCTTAGTAGAGCACTATTTTTGACGGAGGAAAATTTGCAATGGCACTCCGCAAAAATCAAATTTTGAACGGAGCTTGTTTTCAAGAAATCTTTTGTAATCTTCTCTTACATATTGTGGTAAATTGCAGAAAAATGCAAAAGCGGGTGAGGGAGTTGAAAGTTGTGTTACATATTTAATTTTTACGTACTTCCCTTTTATTGCTGGAGGTGGGTGATTTTCAATTTCTGGGAGCATAGCGTCGTTAAGTTTAGATGTGGTTACTCGCCGCTTTCTATTGAGGTAAACTCTTGCGGCTTGGTTAAGAACATCTAAAATTCTCTGTTTATTTATTACAGATGTGAAAATAATAGGAATATCATTAAAAGGTGCAATTTTATCCATAATTGTTTTAGTAAATTCCTTCATACTATTACTCTCTTTATCTTGAATAGTATCCCATTTATTTACAACAATTACACACCCTTTACGGTTTCTAATTATTAGGTTAAAGATAGAGAGATCTTGTTGCTCTATACTATCTTTTGCATCTACCATAAGTATGCATACATCTGAATACTCAATAGCCCTTATAGATCTCATAACTGAGTAGAACTCAAGATCTTCTTTAACTCGGTTCTTTTTTCTTAGCCCAGCTGTATCTACTAGCATAAACTCATGACCAAACTTGTTGTAGTAAGAAGAGATAGAGTCTCTTGTGGTACCAGCCACGGGAGTTACAATGTTTCTCTCTTCACCTAGAAGTGCATTAGTAAGAGAAGATTTCCCTACGTTTGGTTTGCCCACAATTGCTATATGAGGTAAATCTTTAACCTCTTCTCTCTTAATTTCTTCTGGAGGGAGCATCTCTATTACCTTATCTAGAAGGTCTCCTGTTCCACTACCATTTGCAGATGCTATTGCCCAAGGTTCTCCCAGCCCAAAGGCATGGAATTGATGAATATCAAACATTTTATCTCCAGTATCTACTTTGTTCACTGCAACAATTACTGGTTTATTTGTTCTTCTAAGAATATCTGCAATAGAGTTATCGTAATCTGTAATTCCTGTGTTTACATCACACATAAACAGTATTAAATCACTCTCTTCAATTGCAAGTAAAACTTGTTTTCTTATTTCATCTTCAAAAACATCGTCTGAATTAACGGCGTATCCACCAGTGTCAATAACCGAGAACTCCCGGCCATTCCAATCTGAGGTTCCATAATGACGGTCGCGGGTTACTCCTGCAACCTCATCTACAATGGCTTGCCTCATTCCTACCAATCTATTAAAAAGGGTAGACTTACCCACATTAGGGCGTCCTACTATAGCTACTATACTCATAATAGCAGCAAAGGTAATTAATTATTACAATAATTTAATCTCCGCAGCAGCAGGAGTGTGAAGAACAACCTTCAGTTGGGCTATATGAAACTTGTGGAGTTTTCTTTTTTCTCCATAGTGCCTTTTCTTCTCCCTTAGCGCATCTTAACCCTTTTTTTCTCATCTCTTTGTTGCGCCCTACTTCTGTCTCGGGAAATTCGCCATCTTTTCTAAATATTATATTAAAAGACATTAGAAAAATTGCAATTGCCAATATGGCTATAGAAATAAATATTAGTGACATTTTTAAATATATTTAATACATTTATTTTTTGGTAGCAGAGGAAAATCTGTAACTTGAATAACTGGAGGAATTTGGGCAGCTTTAAATTCAGAGTTTTTGTTTAGTCTAACTATTCTCTCTACAATTATTCTCTCTGCTCCATTCTCAATTAGCTCTTCGGGTTTTTTCCCCTCTTCTAATAACGCATGCAAAATTGGATCCAAAATAGAATATTCTGGAAGAGAATCGCTATCTTTTTGGTTGTCTCTAAGTTCTGCCGAGGGCTCTTTTGTGATAGTAGATTCTGGGATTATTTTACCTCTACAATTAATGTAATGGGCAATATTATAGGCTTGGAGTTTATAAACATCGCCAAGAACCATAATGGCTCCACAAAGATCTCCATAAAGGGTTCCGTACCCCATAGCTAATTCACTTTTATTTGAGGTGTTTAGTAGTAGAGCTCCACTATTATTAGAGTATGCCATTAAAATATTACCTCTTATTCTAGCCTGTAAGTTTTCTGAAGTAATTCCTTTAACATCTCCATTAAAAAGCTGGTCTAGCTCTTTCATGTATCTATTGTAAATTGCCTCAATAGGTACTATACTATGCTTTACTCCAAGGTTGGCCGCAAGCTCTACAGCATCTGTAACAGAGTGAACTGTAGAGAAGGGAGATGGCATTAAAATGCCGTGTACGTTCTCTTTACCCAAAGCCTCTGCTGCAATTGCCATTACAACTGCAGAGTCTATCCCACCAGAAAGCCCTAAAACAGCTCTCTCTTTTCCTTGATTGTGAAAAAATAGAGAGAGACCCTTTACAAGGTTTCCATATAGTATGTCAATATTTGTGTTGAACATTATTAAAAGATGAAACTAGTACTAATAGATTGGTAATTATAGACTTTGTCAATAACATCGGCAAATATATCTGCAACAGATAGTACTTTAATCTTTGTCATATCTTTGTCTGGGCTAGGTTTTACAGGAATTGTGTCTGAGATTATTACCTCTTTTAGGTCTGATTTAGCTATTCTTTCAAATGCAGGGCCAGATAGAACTGCATGTGTTGCAAGCGCTCGAACACTAATAGCTCCTTTTTCCATAAGCATATCGGCAGCTTTAGTAATAGTTCCTGCTGTATCTATCATATCGTCTATAATCACAATATTTTTTCCCTCTACATCTCCTATAGCAGTCATAGAGCCAACAACATTGGCTTTCTCTCTAGATTTATGACAAACAATTAGAGGGCACCCAAGAATTCTGGCATAGGCATTTGCTCTTTTAGCACCACC